>Ga0302179_10002649_pt1 | contig 10417 bp, 11 predicted proteins | sample I_Palsa_E3_1_FD_198788 | JGI IMG/M metagenome (GOLD analysis project Ga0302179, IMG submission 198788) | Peat permafrost microbial communities from Stordalen Mire near Abisko, Sweden - I_Palsa_E3_1 | ecosystem: Environmental > Terrestrial > Soil > Palsa > Peat permafrost | place: Sweden...
GCTGCCGGAACACCCGTGCTCGTACTCGCAGTCGGAGGAGTCCGCGTGCGACTTGGATTTTGTGAGACGGGGGTGGAGGTTAGACCTGTTTCCGCGCCAAGAGGGGTCGCTGGTCTGTCGGCGTAGGACGATTTCTGCATTGCCTGAGCGAGTGAGCGAGCGAGCAAGCGATACAATACGATACTGGTCCCCGTAACCAGTGATGTTTGAACGATACTCGTTGGGGGGAAAGGAAAGGTCGGGCGGGAGTGTGCGGGGGAAGGGTCCAAGAACAGGTTCGCCGACGACGTTGGCTTTTGGCTTGTGATTGTGCGGTGATTGGATGAGCGGATGGGGGTGCCGGGGAATTGCGGATTCTGGGTGTGGCGTCATTCCGGGGGTGGCGACGACGATCTGCAGTCAGTCATGTTGTGGTATCACGCAACTGCAATCACGGAAGGAAGCTGCGGCCGAGGGGATGCGGAATATGAGTAGCGGAATGGAATAAATTAGTAAGGACGGCGGCCGCCATCGACGTCACACCCCCCGCCGGTGCTGTCAATCCAACAGTGCTCCTCTCCAACCCCGACCCCCCAGTGTTAACCATCGACCCAATGCTCCTCCATGTCGACCCAAAGGCCGCACAGCTTTGGGAACAGTACATGAACCCCATCGACTCGGGGGACGCCACTCAGACAGGATTAATACCCCCACACCCTATGGGACATTGAATCGTCTCAGATACAGGGCTGAGTTGGTGCTGGATAGTAGTAACTTTATTTTAATTTAGTTCTAGTGCCGGATAGTTGTAGTTTTTTAATCACGATCTCCCATTCCTGTATGTCCGCCAGTGAAATCGGTCCGCTGGCCGGCCTAACTCTACAGATACTAGATATCCCTTCCCGTGTCGCAGATGGTTTTTCGGTCCCGCTTCCGCTGCTACGTCATGGACGTAGAGAATAAACGGAAGGGGTGATTAAAAAACTGTGTATGGTTTAACTGAACACGAAACTATTCAAGAGTACAAAGTTAATTATATTATGAGAGTACATTGTATTATGACAGAATCTATCCTATCCAACATACCCCGGAATGCGAAGTAGAGCAAGCCAGGCAAAGAGTACTCTTGTTACAGGTTCTCGATACGCGAGGACCAGAGTACAGGCAGGGAGCAAGCCAGCCAAAGAGTAGTACTCTTGTTACAGGTTCTCGAGTCGACATCATATGGCGGAATCTTTAGTTTCATTCTGCAAAACCAAAGGATCTATCACCCGCTCCAACGGACAAAGACCGGCATCAGAATGCATCCCCGCCAGCATAATGGCGCCAAGAGCACCATTCCGCGAGCGCGGCAGCGATACAGCAGCGAAAACGTCGGATCAAGTTCATTTCCGTGTATTCGCGAATTCACTCCCAGTTTTTGCTCAGGCTACGTAGACCGGCCCTCAGATAGCCACCGACATATCTCGAATTTCACTTTCGTTTACTACCAGACGGACGTGCGATTCCATGGAACGGTAAGATAATGGACTTCTCGCTAAGAAACATGCAAAGCAAGCTCGTATTGTGATCGCTGCAGCTCTTGCGGTGCGAGAGTCCAAGTCTTCGTTGTGCATCTCGATCATGACGCCGAGTTGAAAACCATCCATGGCTTGTTAAACTGACAGGTAAGAAATTGAAAGTGACCGGATTCCTTTCAGATCACGAGAACGATTATTGGGGTTTCTTATTCTCTCCTTTCTTTCGACTGACAGACGCTGCTTTGAAGGTGATAAACATCGTTGCGCCTTCGCAGTACCAAGTCTCGGGAGGTCGTGTATGGCTTGGTGAAGAACTGTGAGAATATTGCATTTCCTATAGAACTTCATATACTGATATACGATGATGTAGTAGTAATTCTGCCCGGAATATCCTCAAACTTTCCATATCATAAGATTTCTCTCCACACTCCCATCCTCGTCTCCATACCTCCACATATCAAACGTCCTAAACCCAAACTTGGCATAATACTCCGTCATACCACCTATATCCGTCGCCAACACAACCCCCATCTGCATCCGCCTGGCCCGTTCCAACCCCCACTGAATCAACGCGGTCCCCACGCCCCGTCCCTGTTCCTCGGGCGCGACCCAAACAATATCCAAAATATGCACCCTATGAAACTCCTCGTCGCCCAGGACATCCTGCCACGGATCTTTTTGACTGTTACGGGTATGTCCACGCATTTCCCAGTGCTTGATATTGAGCCACCGGGGGGGAAACAACCTGGTCTGCAAGTCGTGCCACAATTGCAACACGAGGCAATAAACACGTTCGAAAAGCGATTGACGACGCGCCAAGTGCGGCGGGACTAGCCATTGTGCGCAACCGATTACTCTGGTGCCTTTGATGGCGAGGAGTTGTGTTACGCGCGGGTTGAGGGAGTAGAGTGTTAGGACTCGTAGCCACCAGCGGGTGCGGTCGGGGGAGAGGTCGGCGGGGGAGGAAGGCGTTCCGGGGGGGATTGTGCGGTGGAACCAGCGGAAGACGAGTTGGTTGTGGAATGCGAGTTGGAAGATCTGGGTCATTTGAAGGCGCCAGTATGGGACGGTGGGGGTCAGTGTTAGGAAGAAGGACATCAAGGAGAGGACAACGGAGGGAAAGGGGAAGGTGTGGCGGCGATTTTGATGGTTGATGGTTGATAACGCAATTTTCGTAACGTGCCCAGAGAGATAAGACTACCTCCGTCTGTACACCCTTGACACGGGTAGAATATACACAAACTTTGTTGGAGTGAAAGCCTATGATGAAGTAGAACTCGATCAAGAAACGGAATAACGACTGGACTCCCGTGAAATTTTTATTTGAATGCAGCTCTTACAAGTATCTTCGTCGCTCGATTAAAACTACTGCGCGCCCGAATTCAGAAATTCCAGAGCCCTGAGCTCGGAAGCTAGGGGATCATGCTCATCGATCAAGCTCATCAACAGCTCATAGCTCACATAACATGGCACCGTGACATCCTCGCTCTCTGCAGAACTGATAAGCTGTAACTCCGAATGCCCCTGTCCGCCATCCTCACTCGGTCTCAACGCCACCGTCAACTCCGCGACACTCAAGCCTTCCGCTGGCGGAGTAGGCAACTTATTCCTGTTGACCACTGGTCCCGGGCCGTCTCTCTTCTCGGCGATGACCCTTCCAATGAGGACATCGGTGTCCATGTCCTCGCCATGATCCAAGCCGAGAGCCTGCATCAACGCCGTCTTGATCTTCCTGTTCTCCCCGTCGAGATGCTTAGCGATATTCTGCTGGTATACATTCGCCATCATCGCGTCGTGCTCGTGTCGACGTATTCGCTCCTCCAAGGAGGCCACGTACGCGAGTCTCCGGCCACGAGACCGTCGTTGATTCTCCCGTACACGAGCCTGTCTCTACCGTCAGCACTGTCCACACCAGAGCAAGTCGTACCTCTTCCCTTGTCTCTTTGCCTTGATCGCTTGCCATGCTGGTCCGTTCCTTTGTGTTGTGACGGGCGGGAGGGAGCAGGTCGGCTAATTTGACTAGTGTGCTGGCAAATAGGTCACTGGCCAAAGATGATTGGCGAGCGGAAATGAGGTCGGCGAAATAAAGTTTGCCAACAGTGGGCGGTGGCTGAGATAAGCTTCCGGCTTCGGAACAACCCGGCGACGATGAGAAAGCACTTATCACCAACCGCGGGGCGCAACAAACGCTTCAGCAGCTTCCGTCCACGTCGACGAAGCAGCACCGCGGATGCTGCTGGCACAGCTATTCTGTCTCATAGCCAGCACGGCAGCACGGGTCAGAAGGTGCAATGACTCTCCGCACAGCGGGCCGGAGGACACGAAACCTTCTCATCGGCCACCTCGCCCGCTCCCGCTTGCAAGAAGCCACGGTTGTCTCTCGCACTACTCATACGTCCTGCTGACTGTCAGGAACGACCAACAACGTTCGGTACGCTTCCTGCTGTGGCAAACGCAAGACGACGACGACGACGACGATAACGACGACGATAACGACGACCAGGTACAAAGCTCGTATGTCGCCCTCTTAGCCACGTACGTATCGCTGACTGGTAGACGTTGCTCTTTGCACGACCGAACTCTGTTCCATCGACATGAAGGACTTTCTGGGAAATTGCGCGAGGACGATATCGCCGACATGGCTCCCAACTTTGCCCCCGCGATAACCACCCTTCTCGACATAATCGCCAAGCAGGAACGGAAACAGCGTCTCAAACAAGCGACCCACGTATCGGCAGCCACGTCTGCTTCGATACGAAATAAACGTCTCCCCAGCCCCGTCATCGACTCTTCCCAAAGAAGACAAAGCAAATTCCTCCCTCGCCTGACCCCGATCAACCCACCTCTCCGGCATCAAATTACGACGGAAGCGAAGACTGACGAAAGCACAAAAATTTTATTGAAGCTGTTCCTTACAGACACTTTGCGTGCACTCGAATCGCCCTTCCGGGGGCTGAAATGGCACAAGAGCAGCGCGGTTGTAGAGTTCAGGCCAAGGGACACGATAATTGGGAACAGAGAGTGATCAACGACGGAGGGTTGGGAATCCGGTATAATTTTGGGCGACGTCGCCTGGCAGCCCAGTGGCATTCGGCTTCTTCTGTTCCTTGAGGTATAACGCAAGGGAATGATATTCTAATCTGCAGGGCAACCGACGAAAATCGACAAAACGCGAGGACTTGGTATACGAGCGTGCTCGCCAGATTTTTGCGGTGATTTATAAATAGTTCTTCGAGAACCAGGAATACCAAGAGGTCTACATTCCCGATTTTCACGCACTTTGACAAATGCTCCTTTTCTCCGGTCCTCTGCTAACTCGTAGGCCGTCGTTATCCACGGAAGTCACTCATCGATCACGGTGTACTACACCCGGTTCTCAGCGACGTCTCGAAATACGGTACGAAACTCCTACAGCACTCCTCCGAACGCGTACCTCTCCACTGTACCAAGAAATTCCACATGCGTTCCTCCGAGGAACGAGTCCAGTTATTTAGACTCATCGCAGAGTTGCTCTGGTGGTTGGGGATTCTCACTTGGGGTATTTGTACAACTACGACAATAACCCGGCGATTCATAATGTTGTATGGCCCTTCGATGTGGAGACTGACGTTAGGGACGAGGAGTTGACGACGGTATTACTGAGGACTGGGAGGTACCGATGGAGAGTGTCGGAGAGGCCACCGACTTAAGAGGACGCTGTGGGGGAAAGGGAGACGGGCTACTGTTCTTTAAGAACGACGTCATAGCGAGGACTGCTTATATGGCTACCAGTAGCGAGTCGGGTTAGTGTATTTCTTTATGCCAGTGTATGAGCGGGATACTACTGTCCCGGTCGGTGTTCTAAGAGTCGCGATCCAATGAAACTCAGACTCCCACTCCCTATTGCAGGGCCGCACTGTCCTAATTATCTGCCATACCGGTCTCACCTACTTGGTACAACTATTCACTGTTGGTGTTGAAAATATTTGCCAGTCTTCATCATTTGTGGAATTTGGACCATAAAAGTTCAAAAAAGTGCCTGATTTTTTACTAGTAATAAATTCTTGAACCCAACCTTACTGGAAAATGTCAGCCAGGATGTGTATACCGTGATTGGACTGTTGGAAAAGAGTGATAAGCCTTTGATGAACTCTTTCAAAAGCCAGGCATCACCGTTTTCTGAAGTATTAGTTCTAAACTTGAAGTTATGAGAGTTTTATTTCCAACCATATTCTGAACCAACAAAAAGGGTTTGAACTGTCTGAAGAATTGATGTATTTTTTATGTATTCATCAACTTCTACCACTGGCATGCTAGCCTCTGACACTTGATTGTTTCAGTTGCATTAGACCTTCAGATTCTACTTTCACTGGCACATTCGGCTTCTTTATATACTATAACAACAATGGCAGCTACTTATAAAGATGTAATTCAATGTTTAAATTGCATCACTGGCAGTTAGTAATTTGAATCTGGATAACTGCTGCCTCAGGCTAGCAACACAAATGTAGGCAAGGACCAGAAGCTATCCATATAGGATTTGAATGATCATTACCATTGTTTACCAGCCCTGCTGTCTTCAGTTGCCATCAATATCTTAAAACCCACTCCTGTGAACAGATGTACCTGGCCGGAAATATCTAATGTTGGTGACCATCATACCAGAGGGAGGCATGAACTTCAGTTGCCAGTACTCAGAGTGAAGGATAGTCAACTTCAACAGTGAACACTGCCTGATCAAATTAAATAACTCCTAAAGATTTGTGTGCCTCCTAACTTGCTCGACAACTTGTTTGCCACTGTAGGAATACTACGAGATATTATTAGAACATCAATCAACATAGAACATTTATGTTTACTACTAGTAGTAAGTATTTGTGTCATGCCCGGGCCCTTAACAACTTGAAGTCCACTTTATTTTATAGGAACTTGAAGTTACTACTAGAGGACAAATGTCATACATCATGATGTGGGTTTCATTATCTTTGCCTTAGGGACACATTAGTACTAGTAGCAGTGATACCAGCACTACTTGTCGGCTTGAAGCCCTGTACTGTTTATAATATACAACTGGCAATAGTACTGGTGTTACTACCACTAGCACTAGTAGTAGAGCTTCAAGTTCACATATTACATTCTCCTTTTCAAGTTGTTTTCTCTTTCAAATCCAAAATAATGTTCCGTTACTTTGAATATTATGACCCAATGTTAATTTGAACACTAGCATTATTCCCATCATCATCATACTAGTATACATTACTACTAGTGAGATGTGACTCAGAAATAAATCACACCCACAGGAGAGGTAGGTTTTGAAAAGAGGTTTTGTTTTGTGTTTGATTTGTTTGAACCAAAGCAGGGACAGTAAGACTGACTGAGACACTTGTAGTCTGCTTATTGCTTGTGTGCCTGCTTGTGACTTGGTTACCTTTCTACAGGGGATTTTCTATGGGATTATATAGACATTCCTTATCTTATGTGACTACATAGCCTCCACGGACCAAGGTCTGGGCTTACACAGCCTCTACAAACCAAGGTTCTAGTTGGACTTTGTGACCTTAAGTGCAAGATAAGAGATAATCCAGGCTTGAAACTGCCCTTTTGGCCGGAATTTTTCAACTTAATGCAGTACCACCACACTAGTACCAGTAAATATACATTCAAGTTGTCTTTCTGAGACAAAATACAACTAGTAGGGAGTATTTAAATTAAAAGTAGAATATAATACTACTAGGGTAGTAGTAGTAGCAGTACATTCTATAAATTGAACTTGAGGTTGAAGGAAAACCTCCGCGCTTGCTATAAAACTGGCTTCAAAACTTTACTAAGCTGGCCACACATGATCTTCAACTGAAATGTAGTTCATAACATCATAGCAGTACTATAACTCAAGTGTGAGGTGATCTGTTGTGCCAGCAGGGTAGTACCAGTGTGTGGACAGCTTGAAACTTGAAGACCATTTCTAAATATAAGGTAACACCAGGAGGATTGGAGTTTACTTCACAAAAACCCACTGGCAACAAAGCCAATACTATAGTAGTACTACTAACAGGGAAGGGGTCAGTATAGACATAAACGGAGAGAGCTCAGATCAAAATTCAAGTTCCTGGGGCCAATTAAGCCCTAGTAGTTGTCAAACTGCCTGTACTTGAAGATTCCAAGCACAGTACACCCTCAACTTCAAGTTGAAGCAAGTAGTGGCAGAATACAAGTGTTGCCAGTGGGGTCATATATACCAGTGCCACTGGCAGTGGCAGGGTTCTTCTGGTCGGTTCAACCTCAAGCTTCAAGGGTGATAGTACTAATACTACAGCTAAACCAATACTTGTACTAGTACTAGTACTAGTACTAGCAATACAATCTTGAACTCAAACTTCTCCTCTGGTGAGTGAGTGCACTGTTGTCTCTCAGGTTGATCTCACGCTTTACAGTTGAATTCAAACAAAACCAAACCTACTACTACTAGCACAGATACTGGTAGTGGTACTAGTATACAACCTTCAAGTTCAAGTTGCCAGTTGTAATACTAGTACTAGTACTAGCAATAGTAGTAATATACTTTTAAAATACTGATAATAGTACCAATACAAACTTACATGTGTATTAATACAGCTGGCTGGCAGTGCCAGTGATTCCAATGCAGACTTTCACCTGGCTGATGAGCTCATGGTACTACTCACACTGGCACTATCACTGCACTGTCACACACTACTAGTACTAGTACTAGTGCTAGTAACTTTGAACTTGAAGTAGCTGTTGCTCATCCAACGCTATCAAAAGGTCACACTGGTAATTGGATTCTGAACTTCTGGTCTAACTTGAAGCTTCAAGTTATTGCATACCATGGCACTGACACAGTCACTTTGACTTCAAGCTATTGGTACAACAGCTGGTAGTGCTACTAGTAGTACTAGTATCATCAGACTCCCTGCTTTTCAGCTTGAAGTCTTAGGTACTACTAGTACCACTAGTAGTAATTTGCAATAACAGCTTCAAATCCTAGGAGTATTCATGGCACTGATAGTTCAAGTTTCTAGTAGGAATACTATAATAGTATTCAGCACTAGTACTATTCAGTACTTATCCTGCAATGAAGTACTAGTACTGTTAGTTTTTATGATGTCACAGAGTAGTAGGCACTCAAGCTTTGAAGTTCAAGTTGTGGAATCACCAAGTCATACTAAGAAACAAGCTCTACTAAGTGCCACACTGCCACTGCAATAGTACTAGTAATAATAGTAATCCTTCAACCTCAGCTAATACTTGGGCTACTAGTACTAGTAGTGCCAGTGGTTGTTCAATTCAAGTAAATTCTGGGGCCCTTCTAGATAACCTAAGGCCCGCTGTAGATTCTTTGGGCACTATAGCAAAGGGAACATAGACTTAGCTAACTTCAAGTTGAGGTTACTACTAGTAGTAGGGATATATAAGCCTTAAACCTCAACTTTTGGCTTGATTGCTATACTATTCTTTAATATATAGTGATTTAATATTGAAAGATGTTCACTTTCTTGCTTCTCTCTGTCAAACCCACTAGCAGTAGTCTGCTCATAGGGTAGCAGAGAACCACTTCTTCTTTGCCAGGCAGATCACTAGGACTAGTAGTAGCACTTTAGGAGAACTTGTGATGAAGACAGCATTAAGAAACATTGTTAAGTGTGGTAAAATTTCCTTGAAAATCGTGCATTTCATGGCGCTATTTCAATCCGAGCCGAAGCAGGCCGTTTCAAGCCCACATAACGGCAGGCGCGGTGCGTGGAAATCCTTTCTCGCCCCAGAGGCTTGCTGTTAGTAATCCGGTGTGATGGCCTTAAAAGTTATGCTGCGGCCGCTCGGGAGTTGGAATTACATAGGTTTGGACGCGAGAGCTTACCGATGGTGACACCACTATGGCCGGCGATCCTCCGCTGCGCGGCCTACTGAAACATCCTCTTCTGCACAAGTTGGGTACTTCCGCGATTTAGCGTCGGCCGCGGCCGCGAAATAAATTCTCGCGATTTACGGATGGGTTCGCCAGGTAATTTGAGAGGAAGTTTGCGGTCGGACGACGTTATCTTCCACTATATTTGGTTGGACACGGGAGTGCACCTTGAGTTCTCGAAGGCTAAACTGCGATAATGATTCACTCCTTCCGCTAGCAAGTCCGATGGACGCTATGTAACTACAATCCCTGTTCCAATAATTACCATACTAGGACGTCGCACAATATATCGCATGTCAATAAGATACAAGCCCTCGAACGGCAGAACTCGATGATAACCTGCGTTCGTCAATAATGGCTTCGTGCTTCGACACATACCTCAATCATACTCTCTTCCATCTCGCGCGATCCCACTTCAATTATTCAGCGCGTTGCGACGTTTCACCTCGGATAGCCTTCCGCGTTGTATCGTAGTCCGTCTCAAATGCCTGTAAATAGGCCTGTATGTCTTGCTGAAAACGCCGGTCCATAACAGCGATTTTCGAAGAATACACGTCATCGAAGGACTCGTTTCGGATATCGTAAAGTTGTGCCTCATGTGCTTGAATACATTCCAGTTCCTGAGTATGAACGTTTGATTCCGCAGCTAACTTTGCCAGCTGTTCAGTGTACTCTTGCGTGGTCTTAACTGTCTCCTGATCCGCGTAGAAGTTGGATTGTATTTGCGTAACATCTCTTAATCCTGCGTGATATTTAGCACTGTAATACGTACGCCAACGGAGTTGATAAGCGTCCTTCCATTCCTTGCGATATGTCTCAATGCGGTCGTTGGATTTTTGTCGGAGAAGCTGAAAGTCTTTCAACTGCTCTTGATGTTTAGCCTCGAGTTGAAGAATTTTGTCTTTCTGCCCGATCTCAAATTCAGAACGCAATGGTTTTAATTTGCTCTCGTATTCGCTGAGTAGTGCCTTGATTTTCTCTAGCCGCGAAATCTGGTTTCCAATGTTATTCGGTAGAT
>Ga0302179_10002652_pt1 | contig 10413 bp, 7 predicted proteins | sample I_Palsa_E3_1_FD_198788 | JGI IMG/M metagenome (GOLD analysis project Ga0302179, IMG submission 198788) | Peat permafrost microbial communities from Stordalen Mire near Abisko, Sweden - I_Palsa_E3_1 | ecosystem: Environmental > Terrestrial > Soil > Palsa > Peat permafrost | place: Sweden: Abisko...
AATGCGATACGTACATACCGGCGCTCAGGCCAGATTGAGTGGGATAGAACAGGGGCAGGGGCTGGGCTTCAGCCAGCCAGTCTGCGTAGAGCTGCACTGAATCCCGAAGACCGGGAAGCCGGTATGATGCGCTCATGGTCGGACGTCGCCCTCCGGGATCGACCGGTTGAAGATTTCCATGTTGCGAGAAGGTGTGAAGGAAAGTTCGGAGAGTCAGCGGCCGCCCATATCCAGCAAAAATCGTGGTAATGGAGAATCCCAGTTCCAAGTTTGACGTCGGCTTGAAAGCGAGGTTTGCACCCCAGATGAACGGTTGAGGATTGACCTCATGGATTCCATCCCCATAAAGAACAAAATCCGGGCCCAAGCGAAGATATTTCGTTCCTCCAACTCGCGCCAGGTAAACAGACATATACGCGGGGCCGAATATCTTTCCAAGCAGGCTGGGTAATTGCAACGGACTCACTCTTTCCACCCGCAACATCGGCATGGCTTCAGCATTGTTCGATAAGAGGATACTCGTGCTGCGGTTGGTGCCCCACCAAAGACTTTGTTGTCCGAACGTGAACTGCCAGTTTTCTATGTCGAGCCCAGCATAGGCTTCCACGGATCGAAGCCTGGACGTTTGTCCAAACGTGGGAACGGAGTTGAGGGGCAGGCCGTCGAAATTCGCGATGGCCTGCGCCTGCGCGGGCGTGTAATCCTGCATGGAGGAGCCATACTGATATTCGCCGCGCACGTAGAGTAGAAACGGGCCGGCGGCGGAATAGCTTGAAAAACCAGTGATATTGTTCGCGCCGCGTCCGTAGGGACGGCCAAAATCATCCGAAATAGTTTGAGCAAAATGAAACGAATCGCGCAGTGGAGGACCACTAATGTCGGTGTACCGGCTGTAGACCGATTCCAGGTCGGCGTTGACGTTCGGCGTATCGCCGTTCCCGAGTTGCATCTCGGGAGCGAATTCCACATCCAGAGCGTGCACCATCGACATAATGTTCGGGTCCGGAGATTCCAAATCGTTCGCCAAGCGCTCGTGGATTTCGGACAAAAGGCGTGCGCACTCCAGCCTTGACCAGGGACGGATCGAGATCGCACGATCACGCACATAGCCGTAGGTAATCAGCCGGTCAAACACTGGATATACCCAGCTATCGATCGCAACGTAGCTCGAACCCATGTTTCGTGCTTCGCGACCGCTATCGGCCTCTTCACCTTTGCTGAACGTGCCATATTTCGCTATATCCGCAGAGTTGTAGCGCGAGTGGGCCAGGAAGACGTGCCGGCCCGTATACCATCCCAGCGCCGCGCCCACCAATAGGTCGGTTGCGAAGTGTTTCTGCCCCACCAATCGCGCAGCGCTTATGCCCGTGGCCCCGCCATAGGCCAGTAGTTGAGTCAGGAAACCTGGATATTCATGAGCGATCACGCTGGCGATGGCCCAGCTGATGGCGGCATGCTGTGAAGGAAATGAGTCCCCTCCTTCAAAAAAACGCCCTCTCCTGTCGCCAACAAAAGGACGATTCCTCCCAAAGGCGTACGCAAGGACTTCGGCGTCCAGGTATGCGTCAATCGCGGCTTCTCCACTCAGAAGCCCGGTTTCGCGCTGCTCTTCATTGTGTTCAAGGTGCCCCCAGATGAACATTCCTGCGCCGAGACCGGCAAAAGCGGCGAGCCCGGCGTTGGAAGCTGTCACCGCGTGCGAGACCGTGGTTGGATTCGTAGGAACGCGTTTTTCGATTGCGGTGTCGCTCCCGAGCAATATGGCGCCGGCAAATGCTAATGGGACTGTCCACTGCCATTCCGATTTCGTCATGTGGAATGGGGTTAACCAAAAGCTCTTCTGGTCCCGGAAGAGATTCTCCGGGAGCGATTTCAAGTGAACCGAGGTTGGCGAGAACTGGGGAACCTTCGTTTGCGAGTCAGAAGACGGATCGGAGGGATTACTTTCCACCGCCGGCGTTTGTGCGCCGGCCAACAAACTGCAGCCACCAATCAACCCTACCAGTAACCACAATACCAGGATGTTTCGATATCGCCCTGTTTCGGACGTGTTAACAACCCTTTCAGCGAAAGTCATTTTCACGTCCTCTGGATAACTGACCCATTAGAAGACTTATTTGGTGGACAGTAGTTGATGGTGTTCCAGGGTGACCCGAAAGTTGCAAATTCTCTTGCCCCCTACATTTTTGCAGAATTTCCCCCGCCTCAAAGTAAAACGAAACCGTCCATAAATCTATAAAATAACTGTGCCGATGCGAAGTTGCGTTGAAAGCCGTCCTGGCATCTGCACGTGAAGCCCATGACCCCCGGATGGAATCGGCTTCTGCTTGGTGTCATAATTGTAAAATGGCAACATACCCGGATACGATGGTTCCGCCGGAACCGATTGCCGACAAGAAGGACGCGGAATCATATCCGGCCGACGGTGAGGTTTCAGTACTCGATATCCTTGCTCTCTTAGCCGGAGAAAGGCGTTTCTTTTTTTACTTCGTGTTGGGGGCCGTCGTCGTCGGAACCTTGGCGGCTTTCCTGCTTCCCGTACGATATGAAGGGAAGGTTGTCATCCTGCCGCCTCAGCAGAACTCCTCCATGGCCGGTGGAATACTCGGGCAACTCGGCGGATCGTTGGAGTCACTAGCACCCTTGGCCTCGCTTGCGGGTGGTGGAAGCAGCCTCCTCAAAAACCCTGCCGACATGTATGTCTCGTTGTTGACTAGCCGGACTGTTGAAGATGCGCTGATCCAGCGGTATGGCCTCATGGCGGAGTATCACGAAAAGCGAATGTCGGACGCGAGAAAGAAACTAGAGAATCGAACGTCGGCCGTTGCCGGCACCAAAGACGGGCTCATCCGCCTATCAGTCGAGGATCGCGATCCGAAGCGGTCGGCTGAGCTCGCAAACGGCTACATTGAAGAATTTCGCAAGCTCTCAGCCTCGCTCGCGATTACGGAGGCCGCCCGTCGCCGCCTCTTTTTTGACCAGCAATTGCAGCAGGCCAAGGAAGAGCTTGGCAACGCCGAAGAAGCGATGCGAAAGACTCAACAATCTACTGGCGTTCTTCAAATCGACAGTCAAGCGCGATCGCTAATAGAATCCGCCGCCATCCTGCGCGGCCAGGTCGTAGCCAAGCAGGTACAAATCCAAAGCATGCGCTCCTTCGCCGCAGAGGACAACCCAGCTCTTATCCTCGCCAAGCAGGAGCTTGCTGCCCTCGAAGCACAGCTCGAACGAGTGGCGGGATCGCAGCCAGATCCGGGTTCGGACATTATTTTATCCAAAGGTCGGGTCACAGGCGCCGGGCTCGAATACCTCCGCCGCTTGCGCGACCTAAAATATCACGAGACTGTTTATGAACTGCTGGCGAAGCAGTTTGAAATCGCGAAACTCGATGAAGCGCGGGAAGGGTCGATCGTTCAAGTAGTGGATTCCGCCGTCATTCCCGATAAGCGTTCATTCCCCCCAAGGCTTCTGATCATAAGTTCGGCGACGATTTGCGGGTTCTTTACAGCAATGTTCTGGATCGTGCTACGAGAACACTGGCTCCGTGCGTCCGAACTATCGGAGAACCGACGACGGCTGGACGCGATAAAGGAGCGCTGGAGTGGAAAGTCGCGTACGGTATGACATTATCAATGATTCAATCTCGATCCGGCCTGTCCTCCTATCGCGGCTAAGCTACGACATTCCCACGCCTAACCTAAGTCGCAGCGTAGACGCCCTGACTGTGAAAGGAAGAGTATGGCGAGTATTGAAGCAATCGCCCGTAAAATCATTCCCAACTTGAGATTTTTGCCGCAATCGAAGCTGAGAATGTGTAGGTGTTGCAACCAGAGATCGATAATCGTTAGCTTTAGCGAAGGAGAGGAGGCAAAAATATGCATTCGATGCCGTGCGAATCTACGTTACGAAATGCTAGCGGATGCGATCCGGTCCTTCGGCGACGCCCTGAAAGAAATGACAGTGCTGGAACTCGACTCCCGTTCTCCTCTGAGACCGCTGCTTGCGAATGCCAAGACATATTATCGAAGCTTTTTCTCTGATCGCGAATGCCTCGGTTCTCTCGACTCGCATGGAGTGCGCTGCGAAGACATCACTCGCCTGACATTTCCATCTTCCAGCATTGATCTTATCGTCTCCAGCGATGTCTTGGAGCATGTCCCCGACATTGAAGCGGCGTTCAACGAGTGCTATCGGGTTTTGCGCCCCGGTGGATGCCATTTATTTACCGTACCGCCAAGGTCGACGACGCGGAGAAGAGCCAATGTGGTGAACGGCAAGATTGAATTTCTGGAAAAGGCCGAGTACCACAGCGATCCGTTGAATCGGGACGGCATTCTTGCCTTCTGGGATTTCGGGCCGGATGCCGCTGACCTTTTTTCCTCACCAGGGCTCAACGTATCGATCGTTAGCGGGCCGGCAGGCAAGGATCAGCGCGTTGTCTGGAAGGCAGCGAAGCCACGGCTATGATTACGGCTAGCTAGCTAGCCGTGACCAAAGGGTCGCGAGTTCCCGCTGAGGCATATTCCAGACGTGCTCGTGAGCCCTTTAACCCCTTTTAAGGGGCAGGATATTACAAATGCGGGCAACGAGTTTTCAAGATGGTTGTTGCGCGATGTTTTTCCTTCCCTGTTTATAGCCAAGATACTTCACCCCTGTGCGAATGATTGCTTCCGGAATTAGCCAAGGCGCGTGCCGCAGGAGGTACCGAATTTCCGATATAACAAATTTGTGTCCTTCTCCAGAAGCCCTGCCAAATTCCCGCTGCAGCCATGGATCATTTCCGTGCAGTCGACCAATCTTGTAATAACGCTCGAACAGTTCGCTCCGACTATAGGCGTGCGAATGGTAGGCCTGCGCTTCCGCGGCATAGAGGATGCGCCACCCGCTTTGTAACAGATGTGCCGCTACCAGCGTATCTTCGCCAAACTCCGCATCTCTCGAAAACCCGCCGACTTGTTCCAAAGCGACTCTCCGGTATGCCCCGAACGAATTGGAAAAAAAGATTGCTTTGAATCCTATTTCGCTCGCGCTGGCGAGAGAACGGATTCCAGAGACGGGAGGATAATTAAATAGTCGATCATGCGCTTCAATGTGGTGGGCACCGCGACGAGGCAACTGCCGTCCGTAAGCCGCTCCTATTGATGGATCCTCAAAAGCGGCGATTAGCTGTGCCAGCGCGTTGGAATCTGCCAAAATCGAGTCTTGGGTAAGATAGACGAGAACGTCTGCATCCGGAGCCAGTTCGAGTGCCTTTTGTCGTGTTCCACCGTGACTGAACTGAGTACGGGGAATTGTAACCACCTGCCAGCCGTTTCGCGTAGCCAGTTCGGCGGTGTCGTCAGTGGAGGAGGAGTCAAGCACGAGCACCCGGGTTGGGCAAAAGCTCTGACTTTTTACCGCGGACACGACCTCCATCCACGTATTGCCAGCGTTCAAGGTTGGAATACATACACAAACGTTCACAGTTCTAAGTCGTGCATAAAAGTCTCACCCCATATACGCCGCAACGCTAAAAAAAGAGATGCTTTCATTCTCTCTTGGGTGAAGGTTCGGGCATGCAGCACTCCTTTTTGAAGCCTTTCATCTGTGATCAGACCGAGATCCGAAAAGGCGTGATCCCAGGACCGTGGGTCGCCTAGCCGCACAAAAATCGGAGTATCGCCATAGAGTTCACGGAACAGAGGAATGTCGGAAACAATGACAGGGCGGCCGCAGGCCATAGCCTCAAGCGGAGGTAGGCCGAAACCCTCCATGAGCGATGGATAGACCAGGGCTGAGCAGTTCTGGTAAAGCGAAAGAAGTTCCGTGGCTGCTAGGCCTGTCAAAAACTCGACCCGGTCTCCAAGTTCCAGCGCTGAAGCCAAACCCTTCAGTGACTCCACGTACTGCCCAGTTCCTGCGACGATCTTAAGCCTGTATTTCGGGGCCCAACATTCATGGGATCGCAACAACTCGGCGATGTTCTTATGTTTCCACGTGCTTCCGACACTCAAAAGATAAGGGGGACGGCTCTCGGAGTTATTGGCACGAGGGCGAAAGAACTCCGCGTCGACTGCGATCGGAACCACATGTATCCGATCTGCCTCCAATCCGTAAACCGCCACCAAAAGTTCCCTGGTAACTGCTGCATCGGTTAATACGCCATCGCACTTTTTCAGCGCCCGCGGAAGAAGAAAGTAAAAGTTAAGACGTTGGACCCAATTATCCGGATAATAATAGGGGCGGATATCGTGGACGGTCACGACCTGGCGCTTCCGGAACGGTAGAACGTGGTGCGTCGAGCCAAGGACATGGGTTCCGGCGCGAGCAGGGAAAACGGTCGCGCCATAAATCCACCACATGATCGCCCTTAGGGACGAGACTCGACTGGAACTCGCGAGCCACTTTGGTGTGCTCCTTTGAGCGATTTCACAACGAAATTGAACTCCTTCCGGGACCACGCCCAATACCTTCTGTGCCTTTCCAAAGCAGCAAGCCACGGCCTCCGCATAGAAACGTAACCCGCCGACTTCACCAATTCGAGATGCGTTTATGAGTAGGCTCAACTGTTTCTTTCCTCCGTGAGGGCGCAGCCAGCGGAATCTAGGGAACATCAGGCCGATCGACACGCAGCCCCAGAGAGTCTCCTGGAAAAGCTTGTGAATTCGTGCTACAGGTCACTCTGACCCCAGTCCATAGCTTTGTTCCTGCGAGACATATCATCACCGCGATCGATTGAATCACGAACAGTTTGAATACGTTCCCGAAAATCGTCTTGACGAATAAAATCCCGATTGTCGAGGTCCAGACGAAGTAGAACAATCGATGTTTGTTTTTCATACGCTCGATTGACACGAGGGCAAGCGCAAAACAAGTTGTAACCAATGCTGGACCGAGATACGAAAATGCGGCGATTGACTCAGCGAGATAATAAAATCCGCCCATCGGAGCAAACTGCCTGTCGGGCAGCACTGGAAGTATGTGTCGACTCCAGCCTTGCAAAAACGAGAATTTCTCCCGCAAATCTGCCTGCGGAAGCAGCCACATGATCGGATCCAGGAGGTAGGAAATTCCGTATGTAAAAGCAGGATGCGGAATACTTCTGACAGCGTAGATAGATTGGAGCGATGGGTAAGCGCCCATCATGCCTTCAACCCCGATTGGAATAACTAGTTTCAGCAACAACGAGTCACCTTGAACAATAACGGAGCGCACCAGAATCGAAACGCACACAGCAAGCACCAGCCCCATGTATATCTTGCGGCGGGTCTTTCTTTCCGTGCTCTTGTCGTAGACAATCATTATCGTCAAAAGGATGATCGGGAAGACTGTCGTGCGTCCCCCGTCAATCGCCATAACGACAACATTCTCTCCCAGCAGTATCGAAGCCCACTTGTCGAAATCAAACCGGTACAGGTAATAGATGTAAACTGCGACAAAACAATATTTGACATATGCGGTTAACGTAAACAGGCCGCCACCCAATGATTCATCCTCGAAATCAACCGCGGCAGAGTACGCATGCCAGCCATATTTCGCGCAGAGAATACAGGTCACCAAAAAAAGTGGCAGCGCAAGTACAACGTAATTGCGACGCCGCGCAACGGCAATCGTCTTCTGTCGAGCCGTGAACTTGACTCTCGAGAAACCGAACAGAAAAACAAGTCCGAAACACACGATCGCGGATGCTGCAAGCAAAAGCTGAGTACTGATTACATCGTTGTCGGCCAGCAGGGGTGCGACACTAAGATCCAGTCGATTAGCGAGGAAGGGGGTGACGTTGTAAAGCAGAGTGAATGCCAGGAATATCCCGTAGGTGGAAATCGGTGGGATTTGCTTCTTGATCGCGATCCATATTGCAAATAGGATCGAGCCGGCGAATATTAGGCTTGGCATCGTCCTCCCCTCTGGGTTCGGCAAACGAGATGTCCAGCCATCATAAAGTACGACTTAGCATTACCGCGGGTCGAACTTTGAGGTGGTCGAATATCGGCACCCATCCAACAAAGATTGTGCAATAACCGACGCCGCGAGAATCGATCCCGTGAGCAGTCTATGAATGGCGCTGACTGTCACAGCCGAAACCACGATTGGGAGGACCGCGGGGAAGTATTTTTTCGTAATAATAATTCTATTTCTGGCCGCGTATCGCTCCGATGCTGAACTGCGTTCCTCTCGCCGGGAGCTTGATCCGATGCTGCGGCCCTCCTTGTGGTAGACAACACTCAAAGGGCTATAGGCCAGTGTGAACCTGCCCAATGCGCGTATCGCCCAGTCAAGTTCCTCGAAGTATAGAAAATATTCTTCATTGAGAAGTCCGACTTGTTCTAGAAATGATCTCCGCACCAGCATCGACGCGCCCACAACGTAGGCCATCTCTGTCTCTATAGTCTTCGCGTCAGGCATTTGATCGATTCTTAGACTTCGCGCGAGATGCGTTCCGCGAGCGAGCCACCGGTTGTAGCTTGCCCCTCCACAGGCTTGAATGCGATCCACCGCGAAATAGTCCCGTAACGTTGAGCCGCAGATCCCGACCTCCGGCTGTTGTCGCATTCGATCGATCAAGCGAGAAAGTGCATCTGGTTGAACCACTGTATCGTTATTCAGAAGCCACGCGAAGTCACAGTGCTCCTGAGCCAAGGCATAACGCAATCCGACATTGTTCCCCCCGGCAAACCCTAGGTTACTCCCCGTCTGGATTAGTGTCAGTCGCGTATCAGCGGCGGAGAGAACGAATTTCGTTTCTGTGTGGGAATATTCAGTAAAGGCAATAGGCTTCCGAACCGGCGGATTGATAAGATGCGCGAGTGCAGGGCTAGAGGAGATAGCATGCGTCTCTCCCCGTGCCCACAAACCAATCTGCTCGAGCGAGCCGTCCGACGAGGCATTGTCGCATACCACCACTTCGTAATTTGGGTAATCAAGATGGAAAACCGATTCGAGACACTCTATAGTGTCCCGCCACCCGTTCCAGTTCACCAAGATGATGTAAACCTTTTCCGCCATGGGTGGAGTCCGACTATGGTTACAAGGCAATTCGCGGTCCAGTCTTGTTGCTTAGTGCGTCTGCAAATCCGCGCTTGACGTGGCGGAGTTTTTCTAGCTTGTTCTCCTCGACCAGGACTATCTTAAAGAGTTCCACGCCGAATGCGCGCATTTCTCGAACGAACCAGCGCCAATCTCGCCAATATCTTCGCATCAGGAGCAGGCGGTTTCGAGTGATGTAATATCGGCGATTCGCATTGTGGTTCGTCGAACTGAATCCTCGCCCAAACAGGTTATGCTTAGTGCGTCGTCCCCAAGAATGCAGCAGTATGGCCCCGGGGGCTTCGACGATTGCATAGCCCGCGCGACGGCAACGCAAAGAGAACTCAGTATCGACGTAATCCATGTACAAGCTTTCTTCATGCAAACCCAAAGTTTCGAAGATGCGAATTGGAACGAGAATTCCTGATGTCATCGCTGTGAGGAGATTTCCATCCCGATTCTTGGGTAAAGGCAGCGTTGCGCCGGATGCCCGATCCAAGTAGCGAGGCGCCACTATTGCGACGCGGTGCGACCGGTTTGAACCCTCGTAGGTTTGCAGCATGGAAGCGATATACCGGTCGTCCCCGACGACGCTATCTTGATCAAAAAACACGACTTCTTTACATGCTTGGGATTCCGCATACCTGATGCCGGCGTTCAGAGCCTTCGCGATCCCCAAATTGAAATCGTTCAGTATCACCTCGCATCCTGCCTCCAACCCCGATCTCAAAACCAAATTCACGCCTGCAGGTTTCGAGGCGTTGTCGACAATGACCATGCGGCTAACTTGCGGGCGAACAGCTGCGATATTGTCGAGCAACGCTTCTGCTGCATTGTAAGTGACAATGACGGCACAAACTTGGTTGTCCACGTTGTCGCACACTCGTTTGACTAACTTGAATGAAATGTTCCAGTGGCTCGATGGTTTGCGATATCGTGCCGGCCGGCACCGGACTGGATCGCCCATTTCAAGCGTGTTTCGAATCCATGCCGATAATCGCCGATCGAACGTCGTCTCGGACGGATCGTCCTTGTACAAGTGCTGTCAAGCTTCCCTTAAATCGCGGACGAACTGCGAGCCGTTTTAGTAATTTGCATAGAATGTTCTATCTCGAGCCGCCGTTTTTTCTTCTCTACCCTAATGGGCTGGTATAGAAGCAGATTAAGAGGACTCGCCATTTCCAGCTACGCTACCGTGATTCGCAGTCTGGATCGCCGCACTCGAGGACAATTTATTGTAGCAGCGGCCCCGCAAAGCATCTCGCGCATAGGGCTGGCAATTTGACGGCCGGAGATAAAGCCCGCAGCAGATCGGATCAGAACTCTAGATCAAAATTCCCAAACCATTGCTTTCCTTAAAATTATAGAAATGCTTTCCGGTCCGGCGTGAAATATCAATCACAGCTC
>Ga0302179_10002653_pt1 | contig 10411 bp, 4 predicted proteins | sample I_Palsa_E3_1_FD_198788 | JGI IMG/M metagenome (GOLD analysis project Ga0302179, IMG submission 198788) | Peat permafrost microbial communities from Stordalen Mire near Abisko, Sweden - I_Palsa_E3_1 | ecosystem: Environmental > Terrestrial > Soil > Palsa > Peat permafrost | place: Sweden: Abisko...
CTCCGCGCTAACGCTCACCTGTGTCGTGGAGCTAATGATAGGTTTCCACGGATAATGGTATACTGCATCATTTCGATGTGAGGATGCATTCACCGACAAAACAAAAAGCAGTATGGCTACTACAAGCCCACGATACGGGGATATCAACCTTCGATATATCCCCCACCCATCCCGGCTTAATAGTCACTGGCTCGACCGATAAATCAGTCAAACTATGGCATGTAGCACCGTCAAGTCCGGGACCAAGTCTTGTTCTTTCGCGAGATTTGGATCTGGGAAAAATATTTAGTACTCAGTTTGGACCGGATAAGGAGGTTGCGATGAAGGTTGCTGTGGCGGGCAGTACGGGAAGTATCAAGGTTTGGGATCTGAGCACTAGTAATGCTGCCAGGAAGGCTTTTGGGGTTAGTGGTCGGGTTAATGAGGCGGTCGAGGAGGGGAAGGTTGTGGGAGTTCATGAGGATAAAGATGACGAGGAGGAGGGTGAGGAGGAGGGTGAAGGGGGGTGGGAAAATATGGATGATGATTAGATATTAGTTGTGTCATCTGTAATGGGCAATGTATACTAACGTGGCATTCAACATTGACTACGGCTGATGCAATACATTGGTAATAGAATCTGACGGCGAGCAGAATATCCAAATCGGTAGTCCGCAGGATATTATGTTATATTGGCGAAATGAACTATAATCTACATGTGTCCTAACTATGCATCTAAAGATCCGCATCATCCTCATCTGCATAATTAGTCGATCACTCATATAGAGGGCCGTACCAGGCAACGGCATATTCTGAGCCTGTTCCAATTCATTGGTATAAGCCTTCATCAACTCGGCATCAACTTGAACCTCAGGAGGAGCCAAAGCAGGCGAAGCAACAAACTCCAAGGACTGATTGCCAGCCAACTTTCTAGCCAACCACAAGAAGGGCTTCTCGAAATTGTAGTTGCTCTTCGCTGAGATGTCAAAGTACTGCAGATTCTTTTTGCGGTGGAAGGTGATTGTTTTGGCCTTGACTTTGCGGTCTTTGACGTCGACTTTGTTGCCGCAGAGGACGATGGGGATGTTCTCGCATACACGGACCAAGTCGCCTACATGTTAGAGGAAACGGGACTTGCACGGCAGGGGTCAGAGAGGAGGGACGTACGGTGCCAGTTGGGGACGTTCTTGTAGGTGATACGCGATGTTACGTCAAACATAATGATACCGCATTGGCCTGAAACAGTTAGACCGATGGCCGCCTCAAGGGATCACCTTGAATATAGTACCCGTCTCGCAATCCACCGAACTTTTCCTGTCCAGCTGTGTCCCATGTATTAAAGCAGATTTGTCCAAAGTTGGTATGGAACGTGATAGGATGTACTGCCAATTAACGACTGCCCGCAATACCAGAAAGGGGGATCACCTTCAACACCAAGCGTAGCAATGTACTTCTTCTCGAACTCGCCAGTAAGATGTCTCTTGACGAACGTAGTCTTATTGTCAGCTGCACACGCTCGTCAGGAAGAGATACCTTTCCAGTTCCACCGTCGCCGACAAGGACAAGCTTGAAGGTGGGAATGTTTTGTTCTTCTGCCATTGCTAAATGCCTGTGAAAGTCAGAGCTGTTTGGCACGTACTCGGGAATTGACGTGAATGTTGCCTGAAATGAAGCCGGGCGAGAAAATTTATGTGGCTTGCTGACCAAACACGAAAATGACGGCCTGGGCTTGGTTGTGATCACAATTAAGAAAACCCGCGCAGTTGTCAGGGGAACCGCTCAGAAAAGGGCGGGACAGGGGCCGTCCGATAGGCAGTCAGTCCGACTCAGTCGAAGAACGGAACTCTGATCAAAATTGCAACAAAAGCCGAAGCACACAGGTTGTCGACGGTCCGCCGATGCCTCACATCCTCGGCAAATTCCTGCCAGGGCACCGACCAGTGCGATATGCGCTGCTCCAATTCGGCGGCATAGGCCAGCATACCGCCGCTCAAATCTGCGCCCGTCTGCAATTCCACGAAACGCTCACAATGGGCGAAATGTCTGAACGGCAACTCAATGCCCTGTCCCATGAGGTCGGCGAATTGAAGCTCGAGAACGATCTCGTCAGACAGGTCCGGGATGATATTGCGCGGTTACGGCGTATAGGAAGTTATCGTGGGAAACGACATGCTGCCGGGTTGCCTGTTCGGGGACAGCGCACAAGAAATAATGCGCAGACGGCAAGGAAGTTGAACAGAGTTGACAGGGAATATCATACTATGAGAGTCGCGTATGAATCCTTGGTGTGTGGGAGGCTGACTATAGGCCCACGACGGAGGCTCCGAAGGTCGCATATGGATGGGCTGGGACGTTTGGTCGGATACGGAGTGTTTTGAGAATGATACGGTTGTAAGATAATTCTATCCTTTCATCAATGCATCACTCATTTCCTCTGCTTCCTTTAAGCACTGTTGCAATAAGATCAAGAATGCATATGTGCGATAAACCTGCAATTGGATTAGAGAGGCTTATACATGTGGAACAGAATCTGTTTCATCTTATTGATGTTACACTCTACATAGAATAGAAATCACGCCCTCGATGTGATAGACCGTTTCACTTTTAAAATAACAGATGAACAGATGAAACACTTTTCCGCTGCACCGTAATCCCTCCTGCTCGTTCCGTTGCGTTGAACTTGGGAATTGGGCCCAATTAAGCTAGAACGCTCGGCGGACACCCGATTTCGTGGGATTGCGGACATGGAACGAAACTCCATCATACTTTACTGCTCTTCCGATCTCATAGCTATAGTCCTAAAACGCAGAACATCTAAGTGCTGGTGCTTCCATCCGACCAGGAACGCAATCAGGCAGTATACGAATGGTACTGTATCTCCGAGACGTACTCAGATACAAAAATATCCCTTCCACCCCGGTGAAAGCTGCGGCCTACTTGAGATGGAGTTTCTGGTTTCGTTCCAATTTGTGCAGTATTCGGTTGATTTCACAGCCTCGAGATGATCAGAAACGATATAAGTTACCAAAGCGGTCATGGCCGGATAATCGCTTTGTTGGGCTTCCGTTTGGGAGAGATGGGTATGGTTGGTGAGATACAATAATCACCCCGCTCCGCAGAAATGACTTCAACAGATAGCCATGCCGAATGTTACAAGCGAACGTTGAAGGATTTACGTTTGATATTTGAATGGCTTAGTTTGTCCTATTATAATGCTGTTTTTTCCGATCCCCATATTAATTACCCATTATGTCCGACATATCATCTCTCTAGGTAGCACCTAATGTACTGAGATGTGTGTCTATTATTTGCCGCAGGAACCATCTACCATGTTTACCAATTACTAAACCACCCCCAGCCCGCTCAAAGCAGAGCTGCCCCGAGCAGCACCAGAAGCAAGATAATTGAGATCGACGGGACCGGGCTGCAACCTTTCTTGGAGCCAGATACTGCCGGAAACGTCGGGAGTTGTGTTGAAAATACCCCACCAGTACCTGTAGGCGATGGTGGTGCTATGCTGTCTGTCACGAGTCCCGTTACTGCATACGCCGCCGTAACCACGTTTTGCAAAGCGTAGAATCCCAGGATATCCGCCGACGCTATCTGAGCCTGAGTCGCCGACGTGACTATCGGTGCAACGACACTCGCAAACGCATTGAGTCCACTAGGCTGCAAAACTGAGGTAACATCCTTAGCGAATACCGAACACGCCGAACTGAATTTACTCGCCGCTCCAAAATTTAGTCCCTCGATGGGAACACCGCCGTCTCCATTGATATTGCATCCCGCGCACGCAGCATAGTCCGCTTGACTTCCGGGGCCGCAGATACACTGTTCGAAGGCGACTATGTATTGTACTGGGTCCGTGGCGTTGGCGACACAGGAGCCTGAGTTGGTGCCTGGATTCCACCGCCCGAGGAGTGAATTGCACGGCGAGCATGCTGTTGACTGTGCGAAGACTTGTAGACACAGAAGAGCCGATAAACCCACAAGAAGGAAGGTATTGTACATGTCTCGTCGAGTTAAAGCGGGTTAAGCTTGAAAAAGAGGCGCACTTCCATATTTTATGTGTTGGCCTGCAGCTGCCACTGGTCCAGCTGTCCAGTTTAAGGAATGTTTAATTGAGTATGACGTCGCGTTATTTCCCATAGCGTCGTCAGTCAGCGATGTAGGTGCGGTTTATGTTACACGGGGGTCCCGGGACACGGGTTCCTGCAGAAGGTCAATTGCAGGCGCTCTGAGATTGGCAGATTAAGGGGCAACTGACCGGAATATTTTTGAAGATCTGTGCACATTCTGGACGAAGAGAGCCAATCAATGATCTCCGCATGGGGCATTCCTCTACGAAACTCGAAAGATGAAACACGGCTCATGACGTATTTTGAACTGCAACTGTTTCTGTGCTACAGCATTCATCATGTGAAACTGAGATGATCAATATCATGCGTTTGGCCGTCAACGTCTTCCGCTGATCTATCCCTGGAACAGACGACAATGCCTCAATTCGATTGCCTCGTATTTGGTAATCTCTTGGAGGGATCTACGGGACGAGGTCATCTCTCAGATGAAGAGACATACTGTACATATCGACCTAATTCCGGTTCCCTAAACTCTAAGAGGCTGGTTTATTGGTTTCCAAAAAAGAGCAACACAAATAATGCCCCTGACGGTCTTCGATTGTATTTCCACATTTACAAATCGACGTTTGCCATTATTTGCACTTTGCAATGCCTATGTATGTAAGTTACTACTCTATTCATCTTCATCCATCGCATCACTGTCTTCCTCCTCCGCTTCCCCGGCAACCACCTCAAACTCATGCTCCTGGTCCACACCCGTATAACTATCGCTGAAACAAAACAATTTTAATCCCTGTCTTCCCGCAACCGGTACAGTAAAATTCAATTTCACGGCCAATTTCCTGGTGAACGTGACGCGCTTGATGGAAACAAGCTCTTTTCCGGACGAGATGACGAGCCACCCTGATATTAGCTTGTTTGCTAGGAAAGAGTTACAGTTTTCCATCTTGGTTCCGGGGTAGAATGGTGCATGGACTGAGGTATCTACTTCCTCCTCCTCGTCAACATCTCTCTCCAGCTCCACCTTCAAGAAGGCCGGTGCCTTGGCCACAATACTCTCAGGATCCTCGACCTCGAAGTTGACATCGATGTTGGGATACTTGTTTACGAAACCGGCAACGGCAGCCAGTTGATTGGGCCTCATTTGCAATAGCTCGGTTCGCTGCTCATCTTCCATCTCCATCAAATCAAATACCGACTCTATTCCTGCTTCGTTGCAGCGTTTTATAATGTCGTTGTTGAAGTGAGGGATTTGCTTCAGTGGAGAATCCCGGTCCCACACAGCCTGCACCACCATCTGCGACAACTCCATCGCTCCAAATGCATTCAACCAGCCTTCGCTACTCATGACATCCACACAAGCACTCAGCAGATTGAGTACCTTCCCCAAGACTAGTGTCTGATCCGTTGCAAGATCAGGCGGTAATGTCAGTCGAGAGAAATGCGCCTGTAGTAATACAAAAGCTTTGAAATGCGGGCTTTCGTAGTTGGTCTCCGATAATTTCACAGGAACTCGATCGTAAACGCGCCTCAGCACGACATCCTCATGTTTTCGGATAGGAAGATCTTCGTATTCCGCAGCTGAGGTGACGATTTCGAGTAATCCTTTGAGTTTGGTTTTTGCGGTTAAACTCAATGTGAAAGTTTGCAGGGTAGTCCAAGTGATATTGTAATATGCAGCGATCATGGCTTGGTTCATTGGCAGAATATCCATTTCATCTTCGATGGCAAGAATCTTGGCTTCTGTCAACTCGGAAAGAGTAGTTTCGACCAAATCGGAAAGGAAGTCGCTCAATGCTGAATGGGAGGTATCCTGTAATCCGTAGAATGAAGGGTTTTGTACAAGTCGGCGATAGAAGAAGGTCCACGTCAACCAATCGACAGCATCTTGCTTGTTTTCAATAGTTTTAGTAGAGACTTCCGTGACGAAGGCATCGTGCAACCATAACTGGAGATAACTCTCGATGGGTAATGCCTCGTTGATGAACTTTAGATAATATGCTTTCTTAGTCGAGGGAGTCATGATAACTGCCCGAGACCTTTCATCTTCAGCCGGGCGGCAAGCGCGGCCGAGCATCTGGAGGACATCGCTCAGTAGGTAATCTCGATATCGATGTTGACTTCCTTCGTAGTACTGCGTACCCATGATAACGACAAGATGTGCGGTCATCGGAACAGTCCAACACACCTCACGCGATACCAGGACGACTTGAATGGCACCAGCATTGTACAATGTCTCGACAATGCGTCTGTCTGAGGCACTCATAGCTTCGTGATAATAACCAATACCATGCGCTAGAACCTCTGCCAATGCCCGGTCCTCAACTCGCTTCAAATAGGGTTCTAACTCCTCCTCACTCACTAAGCGGAAATCATCTCCAGCATACGCAATTAAATCGTCCGCTGTAAGTCGGCACTGTCGACGGTTGGGTACAAAAACCATGACGGGTCGATCTTGTGAGAGCTTCGTAATCGCGAGGTATGTCGGTTTAGACATTGCCAGCATCAAGGAGGGGAAATGAGGTATGTTGAACTCCTGAAATCGTACTTCGAGGGGATTAGGTCGTGACTTGGGACTGAAGTTGAAAATGGTGTTCTTGGTGCAACCAATCCATTCGCCGAGGTCTAGCGCGTTGGCCAGGGATACTCCAAGAGCCACAATACGAATTTTATGCTCAAGTTGAGCAGCGATGAAGCGCATCCGTGAAATTATCACTTCGTAGGTGGGCCCAACGTTACCGCCGATGAGATGGATCTCATCAGCAATGAATAACTCAACGGTTTGGACATTTTTTCGCTGCTTCCAACGACGAGAAATTAGATCCCATTGCGTCGGGGTGGCGAAAACGACGTCTCCTCGATCAAGTAATTTGAGATCGGCAGCGATCTCGCCAGTCAGAGCGACAATTTCTTTTCCTCCTCCGATATTGGAGAATTTCTGTTTCCAGTCAGCAAGACGTTGATCGACCATTTCTTGCAGCGGTGCAATGTACACAACTCGGCCCGGATCCGCCTTCGTCCAGTGTCTCATAAGAGCAATCTCGGCTAACATGGTCTTGCCGCTCCCAGTGGGGGCACCGACAAAGAAATTGTCGTCAGTATTGAAAGCAGTCTGAAAGATTTGAGTCTGAATCTTGTTCATGTGTGTAAACGGGTACAACGAGACGAAATCTTTGTTCCGGAGAGCAGTAACTGGGAGTGGCTGACGGTCTAGAAGCTTTGTGTGAGGAGGCAGCAGTTCTGGTAGGATTAGATGTCGGAACGAGACTGCAAGTTTTGTCTCCGAGTGCAGCCATCGGTCGGAGACCACGGAAATGTAGATCTGCGGCATCATCGGCTCAAACATAGGAACGGTGAAATCCATGACATGGTCGTCACCTGCTGTTAGCTTTGATCCTAGGGAATGATTACCGATATATCTCTTTCGCAAAAGGAATTGATCGTGGAACAGTATTCTCTCCCCATCCACGTCCTCAACAATGACCCAAAAGAGTTGACTTGTACCATGGACAGCATCATTCCAATTGAAGGTCGGAGTGATCGTCAATTCCACACGAAGTAATGATCTTGTGATTGGTTGCACATGAGCGTGGAGATCGAGTTTCGGAAATTCTCGAACAAGACGATGAAGAAGCCTTGCAGTCTGATTATCGAATTGAAGACCAAGTTCGGCTGTGTCGAGGTCATAGAATTTGGAGAAGGCCAGATCAGTTCGTTCAACCCGTTGGACAACTGACAAAGGACACACCGACCGAGGAAACTGCCGTAGAGGGGTATTGGTCAACCACATTCTGCGTTCCACCATTTTACACAGGTCCAGCGCCATTTTTGAAACCGAGGACCATCCGAACTTGAGACACATCTCGAATAATGCCCGCAGAATACGTCCTGCCGACTGTGTAATGTATACCATATCAGCAACAATGGCAAATCCTTCCAAACGTATCCGTGAAATGTACGACTGCAGGAGGATATTGATCTTAGCCGTTGGTTCGTCGATGCTCTCTTTGATAGGAATTGGCACGATATCCTTGATTTTTCCCAATTCCATCTTCTCTTCTGAACGGACAGGAATGTTCTTGAATTCTTCACTCAACGAGAATATGCGGAAAAGGTCGATGTCCGTGATTGTGTCGCTAAGAAGCTCGCCATAGGTCTTCATTGAATTGTGACTGAGATAGTAGTGACTTGCTACTCTTCCCCACTCCGTTGGGTTTAGAGTGCCTTCCACCGGATCATACTTGACCAACCTACACTTTGCTAGAACCGTCGCTGCCGAATGGACCAAATCAACTCGCTTCTGAAGTAGAATCTCGTCGTTCTCGTATTCTGCACCCACTTTGTAAAGAGTAGGAGACCGCAACATCCGTACGTACAAGTATGTATACGCCAGCCATTGCACTGCCTCGTCCCGGTTTCTAATTGTACCGAGGACAATCTCTGCGTTGAGGTTGTCTGCCAACTTAGACATGAACTGACTCTCAATCGGGAGCTGTTGATTGAGAAGCGACAGGTAATACTGCAATTCTGTGTGTTGTGTTATGATGATTGCTTCACCGTAAGTGTCGTACTGCGGTCTTCCGGCGCGTCCGATCATTTGAATGAGATCCTGCGGCGAGAGCTCCACCCAACTTCCTTTATCGGGAGCATAGATCTGTGTTCCCTTGATGATGACGCAATGGGCGGGAAGATTGACACCCCATGCCAATGTCGCAGTACAAACAAGAACTTGAATGTATTTACCGGCGAACAAATCCTCAACCGTCGTTCGATCGGCTCGGCTCATTCCCGCGTGATGTATGCCGAACCCATATGGCAACAAATCCTTCAAGTTACCGTCGGTGGTACTCTCTGCTTCGGACTGTAAGATCTCTCGGGCAGCAGCATCGGGTCGAAGGATTTGGCCAATCGTTTCCTCCTCCAGTGCTTTGTCGCGGATATACTTCGCCGTACGCGCTGTTTCCTTTCGAGAATGTACGAAAATTAGGAGCTGGTTCTTTCCGGCCTGTTCCATGACCTTTTCATAGGCAATATCGTCCATCACTTTTAAGCGTTTAATTGGTTTCTTTTCTGTAACCCCAATAAATTCTTGGCGCAAGGGACATGGGCGATAGCTTGAATCGAAGAAGAAGAGACCTTGCTCCTCGACCCGGAGGAAAGTTGCTACATCCCGATAGTTGGGGAGGGTTGCACTAAGTCCAACAAGCCGAACTGGGTCGCCGGTCTGCTCTGACCGCCGGATTGTTCGAGCCACAATACTTTCCAAGACTGGCCCACGCTCGTCATGCAACAAGTGGACTTCATCGATGATGATGAGCCGAACGAGATTGGTGTATGAGGTATCAGTCTGTTTGCGCGTAATGACGTCCCATTTTTCAGGAGTACATACGATGACTTGCGTCTCGGAGATTTGTTGCTTCGTCATCTGTCTATCGCCCGTGAGTTCCTCGACCCGGATACCATAAGGATTAAGTCGCTTGGAAAACGCGTTCACCATTTCTGCGACCAAAGCCTTCAATGGAGCGATGTATATCAGCTTGAACTGATCCTTCGCAAATTCGCCGTCCGGTTTACGATACTTCATTAATTCGTTCAGGATACACAACATTGCGACATTGGTTTTGCCTGCTCCGGTGGGGGCACACAGGAGGATATTGTCGTCTTGTCCGAAGGCCGTAGGAAATAACTTTGATTGGATACGATTGAGCTCCGTTATCCCTACGCTGGTGAAAGCAGGGCGCGCCCAATCGGGCAGTTCGTTCACCGAAACCCTCTTCTCGCCGGGTTTAGGGACCCCGGCCTTGGGAGCAGGGATATGAATCTCCTCGTACCCCTTTTTAGAACGTTTTTCCGAGCCCTGTGGCAACGTAACCTTTTTATTGCTCATGAGATGGTTGCCCTGAGCGAACACAAGACTGTCGAGATCAACGAGACGCATGGGCTGGCGAATGACGGTCTTTTCCACTTCTTCCATCTCTTCTTCGGCAGCTTCTTGCTTCCCTTTCTCCCGTCGACCATATAATTCAGTTAATATCCATCCTTGGCCTGCGGCCTCGATTTCCTTTCGTACCGCAGCCTTTGCTTTATCATCCTCTGCACGAGCCAATTTCGTACACCATACAATTGCATTCCGATTTTGAACGAGCTTGGTAACCGTTGGGAAATGCTCGAAATCGAAAATCTCCATCAACTCGTTCTCCACGCTGCCCGTACTCGCATCACTTGCCAAGGCGTTCATGGCAGCAATTGACTTTTCTTGTGCTGTGATAGGATCGGGAAAGAGTGCGGCGACTGTCCGTTGTAGCCAGAATGCGTCGATCTCGTGGGCGTACACCTTATTATCGTCGACCTTG
>Ga0302179_10002657_pt1 | contig 10407 bp, 11 predicted proteins | sample I_Palsa_E3_1_FD_198788 | JGI IMG/M metagenome (GOLD analysis project Ga0302179, IMG submission 198788) | Peat permafrost microbial communities from Stordalen Mire near Abisko, Sweden - I_Palsa_E3_1 | ecosystem: Environmental > Terrestrial > Soil > Palsa > Peat permafrost | place: Sweden...
GTCTCAAAACGGTTCACGCCCACGACGACTTGCTCGCCGGCATCGACGGCCTGCTGATATTCGAACGCTGATTTTTGGACTTCCTGCTGGATGTAGCCGGTTTCGATGCTGCGCAGCACTCCGCCGAAGGCGTCGATCTTCGAAATATATTCCTGGGCGCCTGATTCGATTTCGCTGGTGAGTTTTTCGATGGCGTACGAGCCGGCGACGGGATCGATGGTGTTTACCACGCCGGTTTCGTTGGCGATGATCTGCTGGGTGCGCAAGGCCAGGAGCGCGGAATTCTCGGTGGGCAGCGCGAGCGCTTCGTCCAAGGCATTCGCGTGCAAGGACTGGCAGCCGCCCAGCACGGCGGCGAGGCTTTGCAGCGCAACGCGCACCAGATTATTTTCCGGTTGCTGCGCGGTGAGCGAGGAGCCGGCGGTCTGGGCGTGAAAGCGCAGCATCAGCGAACGCGGGTCGCGGGCGTGAAAACGGTCCTGCATGATGCGGGCCCACAGGCGGCGGGCGGCGCGGAATTTGGCGATCTGCATCAGAAATTCATTGTGCGAGTTGAAGAAAAACGAAAGCTGGGGCGCAAATTCGTCCACCGGCAAGCCGGCGCTGATCGCGGCTTCGACGTAGGCGATGCCATTGGCCAGGGTGAAAGCCACTTCCTGCACGTCGGTCGAGCCGGCTTCGCGGATGTGGTACCCGGAAATTGAAATAGCATTCCAGTTGGGAACTTCGGCGCGGCACCAGGCAAAAATGTCGGTGACGATGCGCATCGCGGGTCGCAGCGGATAAATATAAGTTCCGCGTGCGATGTATTCTTTGAGGATGTCGTTTTGTACGGTGCCGGCGAGGCGCTGCAGATTCGCGCCTTGTTGCTTGGCCACTGCAACATACAGCGCGAGGAGAATCGAAGCAGTGGAATTGATGGTCATCGAGGTGGAAACATTTTCCAGTGGGATGCCGTTGAACAGCGTCTGCATGTCTTCCAGCGAATCAATGGCCACGCCGACTTTTCCGACTTCACCGAGGGCCAGAGCGTGGTCGGAGTCCATGCCGATTTGGGTGGGGAGGTCGAAGGCGACTGAGAGTCCTTTCACACCTTGCGCCAACAAATACCGGTAACGCTCGTTGGATTCCGTGGCGCTGCCGAACCCGGCGTACTGACGGGTGGTCCACAGGCGGCCGCGATACATGGTCGGATATACGCCGCGGGTGAAAGGGAATTCGCCGGGGAAGCCGAGATCGCGTTCGGGGTCGAAACCAGGCAGGTCTTGCGCGGTTACGACCGCGTCCAGGGGCAGGCCGGAGGGTGACGCGGCCTGCTTCTTCGATGTGACGTGCGAATTATTTTTCATCGGACGCGGCGCGAGCGCCGGAAGGAAGTGAAGGCAAAAATCAACATGGCTGCGGCGTATACCAGTGTGAAACCGAGCAGCCACGCGGTCGGGCGGCTGTGCCACTCGCGCCAGGCGGCCACGGCTCCGTAAACCGCGAACATGGCGAAGAGCGCGCCCGTGGCCTCATGGAAAAATTGCCGAACCGCGCGCCACACCACTCGCAGTGTGACTTTTACGGAATTCCACAGCACAGGATAGAAGCCGGTTGGCACGCAAGGATTTTAGTACAGAATCAACGAATGAGCGGGGCGGTTAATTTTGGGGGGTGACGCTCCGGACCAGATCTAGTTGGCGCCAACAAATATTTCCCGCCTCAATTAGGGCCCCGGAGGACCGCCATGTACGGGTCACTCAGTACAAATTGATTTCAGGCCGCAACACTGTTCTCATCCCCCCAAAGAACAAGCGATGTCAGAGCGCGAGCGATTTGTTGCAATTTACATCACCTTAAAAATCAACCCACGCATTCTAAGACCCTTAAGGGACTTCGTTTTGCAAACAACGCATGCAAGCCTCCGCGAGAGGAGAATTGGCGCGACCGCGGAGTAAAATCCCGGGAGGATGCTCGCTGCCACAAAGAAAAAGTGGGTATCATTTCGGTTTTGGTTGTCCTCGCTGTCGCGGTTGCCACGCTCTGGCTATTGGGTTTCAGTGTTGGTGTGCACGGGGGCTTTTATGGGTGTGATGCGTTTATCGTTTCGGAAGATCGGCGCTAACGACCGCGGTCGCGTTGATGTTTTTCGTGCCACTCGTGGCGAACGCACAAGGCGTCGCGCCACAGTTCGTTTATTCGACCGATTCCCCAGGGTCTCATGATATTTGGATTTCACTGAATCCGGTTAGCGGCGTTCCGACGGAAGTTGCAGGTTCGCCTTTCGATGAAAGGCTGTCTCCTGTGGCGACGGCGGCAAGCCCTGCGGGGACGCTTCTGTTTGTGGCGAATCCCGACGGCTACAACTAACGTTCGGGTGTTTGCGATCAATACGACGGCGGGCGCGGAGGCCGGCATCGTGTTTCACTGGTCCCTGTAAAAAGTTTCCGTTCCAGGAGTCGCGTGTTACCGTCGCTCGATGACTGGCAAAAACAGGGAGACGTCACTTCTAAGCTTGGGGCGGGAGGGTCGGATCGACCGCAACAGCCATCGTCTCGGTTTCGGCCGAAGCTAATTCCTTGCCTATTGGCTGGATGTTAATTGAGTGTAATTGACGGAGCTGCTGGATTAAACTCAGAGTACGACCGATTTGGCGTTCGATGCTCGTCTCGTAACGCATCACCGTGTCAGCTGTGACAATCCTTGCTGCCGGAGATCCTTCAAGATTCAATTTGAAACCTTGGTCAAGGTCACCCTTTACTCGTTCGAACATCGCAGGGGCGGTTTCTAGGTCAGCCTTGTACACGCGCTTTAATCTAAGAAGTAGCATCGCAAGTTTCTCGACGAGAACCCGCTCCAATCCATTAGCCGGTCGAATCGCTTCCTCGGCACCCTCTAATAGTCGCTTATAATCGTCCGCTTCCGGCGCGCTTAGCACAATCCCGGCGAAAATTCCGTGGGTTATCGCATTGTGCTTCGATTCTGTTTTCCCCTTAGTCATTCCTTGTCTCCGTTACTTGGTCCTCGCGCGTAGCAGACGCCTAACCCAGTCTCAACACTTCCTTTGCGCTCAATGAGACAACAATCCTATCGGCGTCAGACTACCCTCCGCAAGGATCTTTTAACGTTGTCTCCAACGTTTTGGGACTTCTCGACTCAATCGCGTTTTCCAAAAACTTAAGTTATTAATTGCACTGAGCTTAGCTATTTCGTTTTGCAAAAACTTGAATCGTGGCACTTGCGAGAGGAAGATCGCTAAGACCGAGAATTTTGCACAACAAGCCGATCCCGTGGATTCCGTGAAAGTGCGAAGAATTCAAACGTGATTGCAGGCCTATACATATTGCGTCCTATACCCTTGCTCAGCGCACGTTGCTACGAGTGGCGTTCCTTTCTTCGCGGTGCGATGGCAGCAAACACAATGGACTGCCAAGAGATCCAACATAAAACTTAGGAGAATCGATGCCCCGAGCGCACAATCTTCGACACGAAAACCGAGACGGCAGAACCTGGGTCAGGGCCTCGGCGCATATCTTGGCTGATCCTCAGACACTTTATGTCCTATGGAGAGATACAGAAAAAGCTCTACTTGAGCTTTCCAGTGTGGAAGAGGGGACCTCCCGTCGAGTGCAGTTCAAAGACAAAACATTTCTAAAAGATGAGCCCGGTCGCCGGATCGTATGGCAATCCGATGGCTCCGCTTTCCACAGCGCGGGAGGGGTGATTTTCGAAGAGGGCCCAGGTGGCCGCGGCACGCTGGTTACCGTTTTACAAGAATTCCGGATTGGGATGGTAGAGAGAATTTGGCAGGTGATAACCGGGCGCAACCCGAGGCAAGAAATTCTTGAAAACCTCAGGCATTTCAAAGCCCGTGCCGAAACACGCGAAAACCAATAACGGAAAAATGGCGGTTACGTATGGAACGACGCAATGGTTATGGGTTCCAATCGAGTTCTTCAACCTTTTGATTGGCGCTCCGTTTTTCGATGTAGGCCTGACGAGCGCTTTCCGCTTCATCCTTTGTCGGAAATTCCTTACCATCGACGGGCTGACCATCACCATGGGGTTGCCCAGCGAATTTGGGAGAATCAGGATTCCACTCAGTCTTCATGTCCGGGTGTTTTTTGACAACCCACCTACCGAAATCCGTGCACCTCGAGTGTCCGTCTTCGGCAATCTCATGTACCGAGCTAATGCTGATGTTGTACCCCGTCCCAGGGGCTGTCCAAATCCAGGGGCAAGATTCGTACCACGTATCGGGCATTGCGGAAGCGATGGTGCGCGATGGTGCTTGCGTCCCGATGCGTGCTGTTTTCTCTTCCGACCAGGAGCGTGACGTTCCATTTCGGGCACCCGTGATGACTATGAGACAAAAAACGAGTATCAGTCCTGAACCGATAATGCGCTCGTTCATTTTCGTATCCTTCGTTGCAAGATAACCACGCTGGCGCAGTACCTGCGACAAGATCGTCGAGAACGATGGCTCGACCCACTGTACTATGACCTTCGATACACCGACGAAGATTCAAATGGGTCGGTTCCGCGAAATGGCGGCTTTGAGCTATCGAGCCGGTGGCGAATTATGATGCGCGTGTGCAAGCAATCGACGCGGAGGCGATTTTTACGGAGGAAAATTCCTCTCGTAAACGTCTTCGTTAACTACAACGCCTTTAGTCGGTTGAGGAGATGTGACGCGCAGACTGAAGTCGCTCGAGCTGATTGAACGTGCGATCAAATTCACGGCTCAAATGGGCTTCGTATCGCAAAATGCAATCGAGGTCTCCTCCGGCGGAAGTAAGAGAGGAACGCGACGTGTACGCAATGTCTTTTTGCCTCTCCTTATCGATGAGAGCGAAAAGACGATCCCCTTCGGATCGAAGTAACTCGGAAAAACACTTCGCAATTCTTCGCGAGATGGTGACCGGCCCCCAGACTTTCTGAAGTTGTACTGAGGATCCCAAGAGCAAAAGGCGACTTGCGATGTTCGTTGGGTCGCTCGTCACTCCTCCGTATATATTTTGAAGCGTGGCGACTGTCATACATAACCTCAAAGTTCTGAGTCCGAACCGCGACTAACAATTCGTTCAATTTCTCGGCAGCAGTTTGAGCGAGGGCCACCTTGGCCGAAAATGGGGTCGATCCGTCTTTTCAAGCAACGTCGCGGCAACTGCAAATTCGGAGGCGCGCCTACAGTGCGGTTTGCTAGAAGGCCTGGCGTGCGCGAAATCATTGCCGTTTCAGCAAGCAACTCGATGCTTCCGCCACATTTGAATTGCTAACTGTTCGATCAGGGAGTCTTCCAGACGTCGGCGCAGTTGAAAATGAGCGAGAAAGTCAGACAAAATCGCGTCAAAATCGGCTTGGAGTTCGCTCTCGAGGATTAAATTCTGCGAGAAGATGCCGTGCTTTGTTCAGTTTCTGCTGCGTCGTCTCTTGCCAGCCGCGCTCCTGGGGCCAGTGCTTTGCTGCGTAGGTCTGCTTGCGTCCGGGCGAAGTATCATGTGAATTCCCATGCACCTAAACTGAAATCCCTCACATCATCGCTCACGTGAACCAAGGCAAGAGCTGTGAGGTCCACTTCGCCGCAATCTAGACCTGCCACCTACGGCGGTTCAAGGCGTATTCGTTAACTATTTTTAGAGAGGAACTTCTGGAGCAATTTCCCACCCTGCGTCTTATAAATCTCTGATCCGACCCTCAAGAAAGCTTCGCAAACTTGCCCCATACTCCGACCCTCTTTGTTTGCAATGTCTTGTAACTCAACCCTGAGTCCAGTTGGAATTCGTAACGTGAATTGTGAATCTTTTTTCATCGCATTATGGCCAGAGTGAAGAAGCAGCCCGCACTCACGATAACTTGACAAATGCCAAGATGCAGTGCAAATCAAGGGGGAGCTATGTCACGAAGGAAGATTTTGGAGCAAGAAAATCGAAGATGCGCACGCTTGAGATGGGGGACTTTGAGCCAAGAATTGATGGAACAACTCAGATTTCTGACGAGAAAGTTTGGGCTCGCGGTCGCGCAGAGTGAAGTCCAGCTTTTGAACGGTCGATGGTACGTAACACACAATGGGTTGCTCGCGATCGCACAACGGAAGAAGTGCGCCGGCATCAGAACGATGTTGATCCGCGAACTTTGCGATGCCAGTTCTCGCAGATGGGTTCTGCGGGCCGTTGTCTACAAAACTCCCGGTTCTCCCGGGTTCGGTGGGTTCGGCGATGCAGATCCTTCAAATGTCTCGACTGTTGTGCAGGGGGCCGAATTAAGAATTGCCGAAACGCGTGCAGTCAACCGCGCGTTGCGCAAAGCATACGGCATAGGGCTTTGTTCGATCGAAGAACTCGGGTCATCCATCCCTTTGGTTGAGGGATCGCAGTCGAAAGACAATTTGAAAATTGATCGCAACAATAACTGCGGACAGACTTATCAGCCTCGGCTTCGAGACCAACTGTCTTTACTCATTCGAAAGTACCAATTAAATTCCGATCTCGTGAAGCGCTATGCAGCGGACTTCTGTGGAACCGAGGTTCTACGGGATGCGGGGCGAGATTTAGTCGAGAGTTTCATTGCTAACCTCGCCGAGCAAGCAGCCGGCGATCTGAATTCTCTGACTTGCAAACTCAATAGCTACGCACACGGTCCGGTGACAACTTTATGAGACGCCAAATTCCGGGCCTTGACATGCAAGCGAATCCCCAAAACCTTCCCGACGGTTTATTTCTCGTGAGAGTTTATCGTGCGGAATACAACCCGCACCCCCAAAAGCCATTTCTCGCGCTCACGTTTTTGATCGTCGAGCCTGAAATTCTGTCGGGTCACAAGGTTTCAGGGCGAATTTATTGCACACAGCGAGCTCTGTGGAAAGTTAGCTGGTTTCTTCGCGATTTTGGATATGACCGCGATCTTCTGGGGCGAGATGAAATTGACGAGAAAGCGTTAACGGGGCTAGTCGGAATTGTACACACTTCGTGGCGGACAATAGGACGGCGCATGTTTCTCAATCTAGAGGCTTTCGCTCCACGTTCAGATTGGAACTCGAATGAGAGTACCGAGAAGCGCAGGTGTAGGGAGACCCTATGATCTACAGCTACAGCCAGATAAGCCAATACCTCTCGTGCCCCAGACAATATCGCTATAAATATCTAGAAGGTTGGCAGCAAAAAGATAACCGAGCAGCAATGCTTTTTGGGCGGTGTTTCGAAAAAGCACTGCAAGCATATTTTCTAGAGGCCGACTGTCTAGCAATGTTCTTCAAGGAATGGAATACCTGTCGCGACATCGCGCTCGAATACGGTAAGAATGAGTCTTGGGACCAGTTTTATCACCAAGGGATTCGGTTACTTGAGAGATTTGCTCAACAAGATCGCGTCAAAATCTGCAATCCCCGCGCGAACACTCAGGTCAAATTGCTGCGCCGATTATCACCTGGAAATGAATTCGTTTCCTATGTCGACGCGATCGGTCGAGTCGATTCGACCCGATGCATCATTGATTGGAAAACTACGGCCAGTCGCTATGTCGAAGAGCCCGCGGGAATTCTAAGTCTTGACCCGCAACTCGTGTGTTATTCGTGGATGAGCGGCATCAGAACCGTTGCATTGATTGTCTTTATTCGAAAAAAACTTCCGGAGATCCAATACCTAACAGCGTCAATCACTGACGAGCAATGCAAAGAATATGGTGAGCTCGTTGACCAAACGGTCTCGAAGATCGAATCAGGAATATTTCCTCCGCACAGCGGTATCAGGTTTCCCCATAATGCGTGCGTATCTTGCACCCACCTTGGAATGTGTTTAAAAAACCAACGTTTGATTGATTCTCATTTAATTCGACGGCCAGGAGCGGCAGCAATTGATTGGCTTGAACAGCTTGTGGATCGATAAGAGGCACTCAGTGATCCCGAAGCTCAATCGTTCGCGGGCGCTGGCAGTCTTACAGAGGATCGACGACGTTTTGGCATGGCAACAGAAAACGGAGAACGAGCGAGATGAACGATTTGTTGAGCTCGGAAAAGATCTGTGTGAGGTACGGGCTGGCCAGTATTGGAAACTTGAGAATCTAAGTTCGTTTGATCATTTCCTGGAAAAGAAATTCCCAGAATCAAGGCGAAAGGCGTATTACCTGATGGCAATTCACGAGCAGCTGCCCAAGCGAATCCATTCGGACTTATCTAAAGTTGGATGGTCAAAAGCTACCGAATTAGCGAAGGTGGCTCGCCGGGATGGAGATGAATTCGATTGTGCAACCTGGTTGCACAGGGCCAAAGAACTTCCCAAAGAAGAGTTCAAGATGGCAGTGGATCGTTATCTAACCGGTAGTGACTCTGAGCCTTGGGAAATCATCTATTTTAAGATTTTCAAAAGTCAGATACCGATCGTAGAAAAAGCGTTGGAAACTGCCTCGATGATGCTCGGAGCGAAAAGGGCTCGTAGTTACTGTTTGGAAATGATCTGTGCTGATTTCATTGCTGGTGCCAGTTTAGAAGAGCCGAACGCCGAAAATCTTCTTCACTCTATCCAGCGATTAGTTGCGCTACTGCCGGCCGCCGAGAAAGGTAAACTTGTAGCGGCGTTGAGAAAATTTGCGTGAACGCATTCAAGGCGAAGTATTCTAAGGCGGCACTGGAACGTTATAGTCAGCTTCGTCGGAAGGTGTTGAATCGAGATGGCTGGCGATGTCAAGCATGTGGATCGGCCAGCAAACTACAGATTCATCATTTGCAGTTTCGAAGCGCACTGGGGCACCATGCGATGGACAATCTAATAACTCTTTGTGATGACTGTCACAAGGACCTTCACGCTAATCGTTAGCTGGCGAGGCCAAAAAGAATCTGTCACACGATCCAAAATCGTTCGCCGTGATCCAAACTAGTGAAGAAGAAAATATGATGTTCCAAAAAACCAGACTCACCGAGTCTGGCGGCCAGCTACGGTGCAGCCCGGTGCAGGGTTACCGATTCAATAAGAGGATACCGTCCCGATGCCCGGTAAACGGCGAGGTTCATTCGGCCTTAAAACGCGAAAGTTGTCTGCAAAAGCGGCTCTCGTTCTCAGAGTGATGTTTTTCCCCGTCAGAAAGTACTACACCGGCTGTGCGTGAGCGGGCAATGTGAGTTTGACGCCGACTATTCCGTCGGTGATTTGATTGGCTTCTGGCTGGGTCATTTGTGGAACACAAATACTCCGTGAGTGGCGAGTCGTCCGGCGCAAAGCCTTCCGGCAAGGGGATCGATCCAAACGGATATCGGAACCGTCAGATGCCGGAGGCGCCAAAAAGCTTTGCGAAAGCCGGACGGTTTAGCGGTTCCTACGCTTATCTGCGGATCATGCGCGCTGGATTTTCTGAGGTTTCGGCCCCCCACTGTCTGTGCTATTCGAACGAAAGCGCGATCGAGGAAAAAATACTCCAGTCCAAACCAATCTATAAGAGTGGCGCCGGTGGAACAGACATTCCGGATCAATTCTGTCGGTGATCGCGAGAAGATATGACCATCGCGTCCCCTGATTACTTCCATAAGAATCAAGCGGCCCCCAGGTTTTAAGACACGTAGCATTTCGCTTAGCACGGTGCTTTGAAGCGAGTAATGAATATGCTGTATCACTGTCACGTCCGACACGGCATCAAAGTAGGCATCTGCGAAAGGAAGGGCACTCGCCCAACCAACTGTTAAGGGTGGTGTCGTTCCGTGCTCGCGAGCCGTTTGAAGCATACCTGCTGTAGCGTCAATGCCTATCGGACGAAAACCAAGTTGGGCGTAGCGTCGTACCCACCTACCAGTGCCACAACCAACATCGAGAAAACGAGAACCAGGTTGAACTTTAGCTAGAATCAGCGCACGCTTCATCGCACGAGATTGTAGGGAGTCAATAGTTCGGTTGAACCAAGCGGGGGCGTCAGGGTGCAGCACGGGCGCAAATCCATCCGGATCCGCAGACCGAAATCTTTCTGAGATTCCAGTCCAATATTCTCTTGGCGAATAAACATTCATGGGCCCTCGATTATTTTTTGTCGGTCGAAAACGGCTGGTAAACCGGTCAGTAGTTTAATGCTACTCTGTCGAAAATAAGGTGTGTCAGGGTATGGTGCATTGCATCGCCCGCCTAGGGATTCGATGCTCGTATAGCGCCTGGTCTTGACGCGGACTGCCCGACGGCGATTAAATTGTGTTGGGTGATTTCATTTTTCGGCCCCGAAGTAGCTCCAAATTTCCTCGCAAGACGGTGTGACGGGCGTTCGATGCACAGATAAAATAAATATGACAACCCCATGATAAATGCCATCGCGGCGCACCAATCGACATTGTAGCCTAGGCTGGGGAGCCGCAACTTGTTGAAAATCATCAAGGCCGGAATGTGCATCAGATATAAGGAATAGCTCCAAGCCCCTGCAGAAGCCAGCCTCGTCCAAGTAGGATGAATTTTACTG
>Ga0302179_10002658_pt1 | contig 10402 bp, 8 predicted proteins | sample I_Palsa_E3_1_FD_198788 | JGI IMG/M metagenome (GOLD analysis project Ga0302179, IMG submission 198788) | Peat permafrost microbial communities from Stordalen Mire near Abisko, Sweden - I_Palsa_E3_1 | ecosystem: Environmental > Terrestrial > Soil > Palsa > Peat permafrost | place: Sweden: Abisko...
GTTCAGGGAGCGGCTGGCACAGTGAAGGTTGCCACCCATGCTCCGGCCGACTTCGTGGTAAGCGCCATCGTGGGCGTAGCGGGGCTCGAAGCCACGTACGAGGCGGTCAAGGCGGGCAAGACGGTGGGCGTGGCCAACAAGGAGTGTCTGGTCGCCGCGGGCGAGTTGATTACCGCCGAGGCGCTCCGCCAAGGTAAACCGTTGCTGCCCATCGACAGCGAGCACAACGCCATACACCAGTGCCTGCGGGGCGGACGGATGGAAGAAGTGGAACGGGTCTGGCTAACCGCCTCCGGCGGCCCATTTCTGAACACGCCGCGCTCGGAATTCGCCTCCATCACCGTCGGTCAGGCGCTGAATCATCCCACCTGGAAGATGGGCAAACGAATCACCATTGACTCGGCAACCCTGATGAACAAAGGGTTCGAGGTGATCGAGGCATGCAGATTATTTCACATGCCGGCTTCGAAAGTGGAAGTGATTATCCATCCGCAATCTACAATTCATTCGATGGTGGAATTTATCGATGGCAGTATACTTGCTCAGGTTTCGGTGACCGATATGCGGCTGCCGATTTTGTACGCTTTAACCTATCCGGAGCGGATTCAATCGGATATGCGATTTCCGGTCCGCGACTTGCGTCATCTGGACTTCTGCCCACCTGACATGAGTAAATTCCCTTGTCTACGCTTGGCTTACGAAGCGGCGGAGGCAGGCGGGGCGAAGACCGTGGCGTTGAACGCCGCCGATGAGGTCGCGGTGGCGGCGTTTCTCGAAGAGAGCATTGCCTTCAATGAAATACCCGGCATCATCGAAGACGCGATTGCAGCATCTAATTCCGGGAAGTTGGGTTCTATCTCGCAGGTGCTTGAAGCTGATGCCGAAGCTCGTCGATATGCTGAACAGCGAGTTTTGGCAATAAGAAAGAGAGCCGGGCAGTCGCGCACAACATCTGTAGTTTAGTATCTGAAGTTTAGTAACCGAATCCAACAGGAGAGCGGGGCCGTACTAATTCTTATGTCTGATTTTCTGATCTCCGTCGTCGCTGTCGCGGTTGTCCTGGGTTTCATGATCCTGATCCACGAGTTCGGCCATTACGCGGTGGCCAAGTGGCTCGGGGTCCGGGTGGAGGTTTTCTCGATTGGATTCGGTAAACGGCTTCTTGGCTTTCGCCGGGGCGATACCGACTACCGCATCAGCGCGGTCCCGCTGGGCGGTTACGTGAAAATGAGCGGTGAGAATCCCATGGACGCGCATACGGACGATCCCGCCGAGTTCATGTCGCACTCCCGCTGGCATCGCTTCCTAATCGCAATCGCCGGCCCGTCGATGAACATTCTGCTGGCCATTTTTCTGCTCACCGCAGTTTACATGGTGCACTACGAGTATCCGGTTTTCCTCGATAAGCCGGCCGTGATCGAAGGCGTGAAGCACGACTCACCCGCAGCCCGAGCCGGCCTGCAGCCGGGCGACCGGATCGTGAAGGTCGATGGCATTCAGAACCCAACATGGGAACAACTGCAGCCCCGCGTGTGGCTCAGTCCCAACCAACCGCTCACCGTTACCATCCAGCGCGGGGACCAGACCTTCCAGAAAACGATCGTACCTCAGGCGGTGACCACATCCGAGGTTGGTTCGGCGGGATGGTATCCCGAAGAACCCGTCATCGTTGGCCAGCTCGAGAGCAACACTCCCGCCGCCAATGCAGGGTTAAAAGAGGACGACAGGATTGTCGCCATGGATGGACAGCCACTGGTTTCCATCGAAGCCATGATCGAGCACCTCCAGCAGACCAAAGACAAGCCCGTCGATCTCACCGTGCTTCGTGACAACCAGAGCTTGAGCTTCCATCTGACCCCCGTGCTTGCCAAGACTGAAGATCCCAAAGAACAGAGATACCGCCTGGGGTTTCTAAACAAGAGCGAGACGAAGGTCACTACGTTGCCATTTGGTCAGGCTCTTGCTCTTTCGCTCGAGACCAACAAGAAATATTCCTTACTGATTCTCGAGCTCGCGAAGAAGATTGTGCAGCGCAAGGTCTCGCTCCGCGCCGTCTCGGGTCCCATCGGCATCGCGCAAGATGCGGGCTATGCAGCTCAGCAGAAGGGCTGGACTCCGCTGCTCGAGTTGACCGCCGGCATCAGCCTCAACCTCGGCATCTTTAACTTGCTGCCCATTCCCATCCTCGACGGCGGCGTCATCCTTTCTTGCCATCGAGGGCCTCATGCGCCGCGACGTCAGCCTGCGCATCAAAGAACGCGTCTACCAGGCCGCCTTCGTTTTCCTGGTGCTGTTCGCGGTTATGGTTATTTACAACGATCTGATGAAGACGCTGCCGGGGCTGATGGATCGGCTCCCCTAAGCAACACGTTCCGCACCACGACTCTTGTGGGGACAGCCGCCTCCGGCGGTCCGGGTGTCGGACCGACCAGTCCAGCCGAGCCTGCAACGACGGCGTTCGTGACCGTGATGTTAAAATAAGACTTCCATGGCTATCGTTCCCCGCAGAAAAACCGTGACCGCTCTCGTCGGCGGCGTGCGCGTTGGCTCCGATGCACCGATTGTGGTGCAATCTATGACTAATACCGACACTGCGGACATCCCTTCGACAGTCCAGCAGTGTGCCGCTTTAGCTCGCGCTGGCTCGGAGCTGGTGCGCGTCACGGTCAACAACGAAGAAGCTGCTGCCGCCGTTCCGCGCATCGTTGAGGAGCTCGACAAGCTGGGCGTGCGCGTGCCCATCGTCGGCGACTTCCACTATAACGGGCACGTGCTGCTCACGAAGTATCCTGAGTGCGCCCGCGATCTGGCAAAGTACCGTATCAATCCCGGCAACGCCAGCATCGGACGCACCGGCGACTCGAATTTCCGCACCATGATCGAAGTCGCGGTGAAGTATCAGAAGCCGGTGCGCATCGGCGTGAACTGGGGTTCGCTCGACCAGGTGCTGCTCACCCGCATGATGGACGAGAATTCCCTGCTCGCTGAACCCAAAGATGCTCGCGAAGTCACCATGGAAGCGATGGTGGTGAGCGCGCTGAACTCCGCCGATCTGGCGCAAAAATTCGGCCTGCGCCCCGATCAGATTATTCTCAGCGCGAAGGTCAGCGGCGTGCAGGATCTGATCGATGTCTACCGCGCTCTCGCCGCGCGCTGCAATTATCCGCTGCATCTCGGCCTCACCGAAGCGGGCATGGGAGCCAAGGGCGTCGTCGCCTCGGCTGCGGCCATGGGCGTTGTGCTGCAGGAAGGCATCGGCGACACCATTCGCGTTTCCCTGACCCCAGCGCCCGGCGGCGACCGCACCGAAGAAGTTCGCGTGGCGCAGCAGATTCTGCAATCCATGGGCATTCGTAGCTTCACACCGCAGGTTACCGCCTGCCCCGGATGTGGACGCACCACCAGCACCTTCTTCCAGGAAATGGCTGAGCAGATTCAGACCTACCTGCGCGAGCAGATGCCCTCCTGGAAAGACCGCTATGTCGGTGTAGAAGAAATGAAGCTCGCGGTCATGGGCTGTATCGTCAACGGACCCGGCGAATCGAAGCACGCCAACATCGGAATCTCGCTGCCGGGAACCTTCGAAGAACCCAAGGCCCCGGTCTACGTGGATGGACGCCTGTTCACCACGCTCAAAGGCGATCGCATCGTCGCCGAGTTCATCGAGATTCTCGATGAGTACGTCGACTCCCACTATGCGACCCGAGAGCTCCAAAAAGAAGAAGTGGCCGCCAGAAGTTAGTCAGACTGAGACCGTAGACAGACTCAGACCTGGTTTTATTCCTGAATTTGTTCTACGAAGTTGTCGTCCCGAACGAAGCGAGGAGATCCCGGTTTTGCCCGCCGCAGCGGAGAGCGCTCACTGCCCCGGCAAAAGGAAGATAGGATTCTGCGGAAGCAGACCGCTCGGTTGCGTTGCCGCGGGCAGATCAGTGATCACGGTATCGGCCGGGGTGCCGGTGATCGAGTTATTGGTGTTGCTGCCGGAAGTGTTGATGACGGCGATGGCGCCGGCATCGCACATGCTCACGTAAACCCGACTGCTGTCGGCCGAAGCCACGGTAAAGACCCGGAAGCGATTTACGCCCGGTGAATACAAGGTGGGATATACAGCGGTTGCGGCGCACAAAGGCACCGGGGGCACGGCATATTGATATTGATTCGTCGTCAGATTCGCGGCGAATGGAGGGTTCGTCAGCAAAGTCAAAGTCGGCGCCGTCGGATACTCCGGTGTGAAGTTATTGGCATCGAACACGGTGAGCCCGGGAATCATGCAAGCCGACGTGGAACCGACGAAGCTATCTGGACAAGAAGTCGCCACCTGGTAACTGGCGACATAGAACCTGCTGCCATCGGACAAAGCAGTAACGGAAGCCGGAATTACCGGACCACAGGTGGGGCAAGCCGGCGTTGTAGTAGCGCTAAGGCCGGCAATCGCCAACTGTGCCAACTGGAGAGGCGTGTCGCCCGCGCCGCTGGTATCGGAAAACACATAGACGACGCTGGTTAAGGGATTGGTCACGTAAAGCCGGTTCAGGTTCGGATCATAAAAAATGAAATTGGCTCCGGCGCCCACCGGAAGACTGCTGACAACTGTATCCGTCGCCGTATCGATCGTCACCAACTGGCCATCGCCTTGCGTGAGCACGTAAACCTTCTGGCCGTCCGCGCGAGCCACCGCCCACACCGGCGTACTTCCCTTGAAGCCATTCACAACATTCGAAGATGAATCTACGGCGTTCAAGCTACTGACCGTGTTACTCCCCTGGTTGGCGACGTACAGCTTATTACCGCCGGGTATAGCCGCTTCTGCCACGGAAACCGGATTGGTTCCGACCGTGGCTGTGTTACTCACCACATTGAAATTTGTGTTTATGGTGCTGATCGAATTCGTGCCGAAGTTAGCGACATAGATGAATTCGCTTTCCGTAGTGTTCAAAAAAACCGGAAGCGAGCCCAGAGGCAAGATCAAATTGTTCACCGCACCAAAGCCGGTCGCGATTCTCGAATCGAAGGCGGGACTAAAGGACGAAACTTCATCCAACCCGCCCGAAAGCAAACTACCCGCACTGGAGACAAACACTCTGGTGGCGCCGGGCAATACGGCAGCGTGCGTGGGGACGTCCCCCAGGTTGGGCAGATTAGGCTCGGACGTGGGAGTCTCGGCGATAATGGAATCGCCACCAACGTCAATCTGCATGGCCCCGCCGGGATAGTTCGGAACGTTGGCGCTGATGCCGAAGACGGCGTGAAAATTGGATGGTGCCGGAGGCGGCTCGGTCGGGCATCCTGGAATTCCACCCGTCGAGCAAGGAATAACGACCGGGCGGTAGACTTGTCCGCAGGCCCCCCACAGCAGAATTGGAAGCGCCACGAGCAAGCACCGGCCCACACCTCGAAAACTCATCGACACTCCGAAAGAAAAATTCTGGTTGCAGGAAGAATTCAACATTCTAACGGTTGGTCGCGATCTGCGCCAGTAGCGCACGCTCGGCGCGCTCGGCAGTCGGCCAGATTCCGCAGTCAAATGTCAGGTTTCGACAAAGTTACAGGGGTGGGATGCGGTTCGTCGGCCACAAGTTGGATGCGCGAGCCGGGATTGGATCGTGCGAGCTGAGTCTTTACCTGCTGCGTCGCGACTTGCCGCCCGCCGCGGCTGCCGGTTCCTCCGACTTCGCAGTAGCTGCGGGCTTTTTCCTGCCTTCCATCTGCGCCAGGCTCTGCTTCAAGGCGGCCATCAAGTCGACCACGGGAGCCAGCTTCTTCGGCTTCTCCACGGCGGCGACTTCCCCGCCCTCGAGCTTGGCTTCGATCAGCTTCTTCAGGTTTTCCTGGAAGCTGTCTTTGTACTTTTCCGGGTGCCACTCATCGGCCAGAGCCTCGATAAGCTGGTGCGCCACCTTCACCTCGGCCTCCTTCAACTCGACATCTGGCGCTCCGAAGCCTTCCACCTTACGGACTTCCTCCTCGTAGTACATAGTGTGCAGCATCAGCCCGCCTTCGTGCGGCCTCAGGAACACCGTGTACTCGCGGTTGTGCATGGTGATTTTGGCAATGGCGACATATTTGCTTTGTTCCAGCGCCTTGGTCAGCAACGCATAGGGCCGGCGTCCGGCTTCTTCCGGCATCATGTAATACGAAGACTCGAAGTACACGGGATCGACGTCGCCGGCTTTGACGAACTCCAGAATCTCCATCGTCTTCGCGGTCTGCGGCTCGATCTTCTTGATCTCTTCGGGTTCGATCACGATGTACTCGTCCTTGCGAAACTCGTAGCCCTTCACGATCTCACTGCGATCGACCACCACGTTTTCCAGCGGACAAATATACTGCTGCTTAACCCGAACTTTGTCAGGGCGATGCAACATGTTGAAAGAGATTCCGGAGCTGCGCGCGCCAGAGAACAAACGCACAGGCATGGAGATGAGGCCAAAAGTTAAGTGTCCCGACCAGACCGACGATGCCATATTTCCCTCGCTTCGCTAAGATGCTACCACCGCCGGCAACGGCGACCGCAAACTCTAACCCACCCAGAATTGGGAGTTTAGCTTATATCCAGCGCTCAGGTGCACAAATCTTAGGGCACCGAGAACCCAAATGCGAAGCCCGAGAAAATGGGGCACACCCACAGGCAACCCTATGGGTGGTAGTTAACTGATCGGATTCCTGGCATCGTGCCAGGCGTTCGGGAAGCCAGAAGCCGGAGCCCGCTTTCCTTGAGCCCTCCGCGCATGTTGCTTCATCATTGATGGAAACTCTCTACCGGAGATGACTATGAGCGACCTGCGCTACCCGATTGGCAAGTTCACCTACGAAGGACCGACGACAGAGGACCAGAAGCAGCTGCAACTCCGCGAAATCGAGCAGACCCCGGCAAATCTGCGCGCCGCCGTGAAGGGTCTGTCAGACGAGCAACTGGACACTCCCTACCGCCCTGATGGCTGGACCGTCCGCCAAGTCACGCACCATGTTCCCGACAGCCATCTCAACGCCTACATCCGCTTCAAGCTGGCTCTCACCGAAGAGGAACCGACAATCAAGCCTTATGCGGAAGACCGCTGGGCTAAACTTGCGGACACGGAGTCTACTCCCGTGGCCGTTTCTCTAGCATTGCTCGAGTCGTTGCACGAACGGTGGATCCGCCTTCTGCGCTCCTTGAAACCCGACGACTGGAAGCGAACCTTCCGCCATCCCGAGCTAGGACTGATGCCTCTGGAGAAAAATCTGGCGCTCTATGCCTGGCACGGGCGCCATCACGTCGCCCACATCACGGGACTGAGGGAAAGAAACGGTTGGTAGAGCCGTCTGAATCCCGCGCTTTTGGTCATCTTTTCTCCGTTCAATGCGGTGGACACGATTTTGTATGTCGGTTTTTCCCTCAGCATACATTTAGGATTCGGGCGGGAACGGGGGGTAGCGCTCGTTGTTGCCTTTCTTCTCTCCGTTTCTGCTGCCCAGCAGCCGCCGGTGGCTCGTTTCGATGCCGGAGCCAACCGGCAGAGAATGGCGACGAAATCATTGCAGCAATCGGTAGGGATAAGAAAACTCACACGCGGCCGAGACGGAAGCGGCAGTGCAAGCCTGGTACGAGAGATATGACGAAGACTTAGCCGCCGCCATTCAGGAGGATGCGTTGGTGAACACTCTGCGGGAAGAAAACACCAGTAATGGGTAGGAACTGTGTCGTCAGGGGTGGCGATTCTAAGCTTGTCTTGTTGTGAATGCGAAGAAGAGAATCTCTCAGGACACTCCCAGCTTCCACACCAGATAGCTGCACGCCTCTCGCAACACGGCGTACATACGTTGTGCAAGGCTGTGCGGACGCGAGTCGGGTCGGGGCGAGACATATACCGGGCCCACACCCTCGTGCTCCAGTAATCGCCTGATCCGGAAGACGTGATAAGCGTCGCTGACGGCCACGCAACTGTGCAGCCCATTGGCCCGCATGATCACAGCTACACGCATCGCGGATTGCGCCGTGTCCGAGCCTTGCGTCTCCGCGATCAGATTTCGCTCGGGGATCCCACGGCGCTTCAGATAGTCACTGCCAACGCCGCCTTCGCTGAAACTGGGATCGGACGCCGCGCCACCCGTTGTAATGACCACGGGAGCGATACCCCGCTGAAAGAGATCGTAGGCATGATCAAGACGAGCCCGCAACACAGGCGAAGGGCGGCCGGAATACTCGGCCGCGCCAAAAACCACGATGGCGTCCGCGGCGTGTAACTCCGGCGTTGATCCCGCGTGCACAATTCGGAGCGCAGTCAGCGTAAGGAACGCGGCCAACCCCGCCAGCGCCAGCGCCTCGAGCCACAGCAGCCAGGAGCGATGGGGACGCCGGTTAGCAGAATTGTCGCTCATCCTGTAGCAAAGAAGGTCGAAATCTCCTCGGACGGAATCGCGCCTTCGCGGATGATGCGCCAGCGCTCTCCGTCGTCGCTCATATCAACGATGGTGGACGCGATATCGCGCGGAGAAATCCCCCCGTCCACGATAATGCTGATGCGGCCCTGGAGTTGATCGCGCACTTGCTCGGCGCTGGTGCACTCCGAGGCCCCGCTCAGATTGGCCGACGTAGCTGTGATCGGAATCGCCGCCGCGGTTACCACCGCCAGCGGAATCTTCGCGTTCGGCACGCGCAACGCCACGTTGCCGGTATTGGCGGTCACTTTCAGCGGCAAGCGCGATCCCGCCTTCACGATGATCGTCAGTGGTCCCGGCCAGTACTTCCGCGCCAGCGCGTAGAACTCCTCCGACAGGGACTTGGCCAGTTCTTCGGCGTGGTCAATGCTTTCGATGAGCAACGACAGCGGCTTATGGCGCGAGCGCGTTTTGATGTCGTACACACGGTCGACCGCCCGCAGGTTAAAAGGATCGGCCGCCAACCCGTAGAAAGTGTCGGTTGGCATGCCCAGGACTTCGCCCGCACGAATCTGGTCGGCGGCGTACTTCACCAAAGAACTCTCCGGGCTGTCACTGCTGATTTTCAGGATCTCAGCGCGCACGGCGCTCCCTTCACCTTAACGTTAGACTCCAATTTGTTTCGATCGCGAAACCTATCATAATACGGCAACCGGCTTCAAGGTGAGTGCAGAGCGTATCATGCAGGCTCGGTCTCCACCTTGGCACTTCTCTCATGAAAAAGCTTTCAGAAGCCCTTTCAAACCGCAGCCGGCTCCGTCGCATCGAAGGACGCCACAATCCTCTGGTCAAGCAACTGCGCCAGGCATTTTCGCGCGCCGAGCTCACGGCCGCCGGTGACTGCGCCATCGAAGGCATGCGCATGATCGAAGAAGCGATTCGCAGCGGCCTGCGCTTCAGCGCGGTGTTTTTTCGCGATTCCGCCCAGGACCGAGCCGAACGCTTGCTTCCGCAGCTGGGAGCGCACGTAGAAACTCTGCTGCTTCCTGATCAACTTTTCGACAGTATCGTGTCCAGCGAAGCTCCGCAGGGCGTGGCCGCCCTGGTGCACCTCAAGGATTTCTCGCTCGAAGATATCCTGGAGCGCCTGCGGCTGGGCCCCGTCGTAATCCTGGCGGGACTGCAGGACCCCGGCAACCTGGGCACAATTCTGCGTTCGTCCGAGGCCTTTGGTTGCGCGGGCGTCGTCCTGGGGGAAGGCACGGTGAGCCCCTTCAACTCGAAAGTTGTGCGAGCCTCGGCAGGATCAATCTTCCGCCTGCCCATCATTCATGGGCAGGGTCGTCGAAAGGTTCACGAGCGCGACAAGAGGGAGACGGTAAGACTGGCGGAGGTTTCAGAAGCGCTGCAAACTAAGAACGTACGCCTGATCGCAACCTCTTCGCATAAGGGAACACCGCTGGATCACGCGGATCTGAAGGGCGCGGCGGCGATCTTCTTCGGTAACGAAGGGGCAGGCTTGCCCCGCGAACTCATGGGCACAATGAGCGAATTCATCTGCGTTCCCCACACCTCGCAAGTCGAATCTTTGAACGCGGGCGTGGCCGCCAGCATCGTATTATATGAAGTCGCGAGGCAAAAGAGTCTTAGCCGCTAGCACGTGGCTCGAGCTAAAAACCGAAAGCTAAGAGCCTGATCCATATGGGACTCTTCCAACCCATCCCGCACTCCGAAGCTGCCACCGACCGCACGCGCCCGCTGGCCGATCGCATGCGCCCGCGCACGCTCGATGAATACGCTGGCCAGGAGCACCTGATCGGTCCCGGCAAACCTCTGCGCACCCAGATCGACCGCGACGACACCGGTTCACTCGTCTTCTGGGGACCGCCGGGGACAGGTAAAACCACGCTGGCCAAGATCATCGCCAGCCTGACGAAAGCGGAGTTTATCGAGTTCTCCGCCGTCCTCGCCGGGATCAAAGAGATCAAGCAGGTCATGGCCGACGCCGAGCGCGCCCGCCAGTACGGCACCCGCACTATCG
>Ga0302179_10002662_pt1 | contig 10396 bp, 8 predicted proteins | sample I_Palsa_E3_1_FD_198788 | JGI IMG/M metagenome (GOLD analysis project Ga0302179, IMG submission 198788) | Peat permafrost microbial communities from Stordalen Mire near Abisko, Sweden - I_Palsa_E3_1 | ecosystem: Environmental > Terrestrial > Soil > Palsa > Peat permafrost | place: Sweden: Abisko...
CCGCGGTAGTGGCCATATTCAAGTTGGATGCTACGCGGTCTCAAAAAGAGTCGCAATTGACGATGCGCTTTTGACAAGCTTATCGTGCCGACTCAGATAAAGAGTTATGCCGGTGAATTGCGGCGCCAGGTCAGAATCAGATTGACGCCGTAGTTCCACACCGAGCTGACCGCCATTCCCGTAAGCCCCGCCAGGTACCAAGGCACGCCCAAATGAAAGAGAAACTGCGCGAAGCTGAGGTTGATCACAGCACCCAGCGAACACGCAGCATAGAATGTGAACAGCCCGACTGCCAATCGCCGTCCGCGAAGGCGCCGATCGCGAAAGGTCACCACATTGTTGAGCAGGAAGTTGAACGTCATGGCGACGATTGTCCCTGCTAGCTGGGCGGCCTTGAAGCTTGTCTTCTCCCAGTCGTAAAGCAGGCCCAATATGGAAAGGTGAATCAACAATCCCGCCGAGCCGACGAGAACAAAAAGAACAAATCTGGTCGGAACGACTCGCCCAATCGCTTTATCCACGATCAGGTAGAGATATTCCAGCTCTACCCGCGCATCAAGTTTGCTTTCACCCAGCTGCCGTCTTCGGAAATGATAGGGCACTTCTTTGAGCCGGGCCGGGCGCGGACTAGATGCGAGCAAATCCACAAGAATCTTGAAGCCCGTTCCACTTAAGCGATGGACGGCTTGCCGGAAGAATTCACGATCGACCAGGAAGAAGCCGCTCATCGGATCGGTAACCTCAGACCGATACACCAGCCGCGCTATCCGCGATCCCGTGGCGCTAAGCCAAAGTCTCCAGGAGGAAAATCCTTCCTGGCTGCCGCCGGCAACATTTCGGCTGGCGACTACCAGGTCGAGATGTTCGGTTTTCATCAGTTCCAGCAATTTTGGCAAGACGCGCTCGTCGTGCTGAAGATCGGCATCCATGATCGCAATGTACGGCGCTGCGGTAGCCAGCATGCCCTCGATACATGCCGACGAGAGCCCGCGCCGCCCTATACGTTCAAGGACTCGGATGCGGCGGTCGGTCGCTGCCAGTCTCCGTATGCACTCCGCGGTTCCGTCCGGAGAATTGTCGTCCACGAATATGAGCTCCCACTGAATTGCCTGGAGCGCCGTCTCCAGCGCAGGCACCAGCATGGAAACGTTCTCCCGTTCATTGAAGGTCGGAACGACAATGGCTAACTCGATCGGCGACAGTAGAGGCCCAGACTCGGAAATGGACGGGCTTTCGAGCCGGTGATCCGGGGATATAGGAAGCGCGCCTGTTTCCGGCATGTCGATTCGCAGGCTAACACATCGAGGCCAGTATCAAGAATCGCGACGCAAGAGATAAAACGGCCCCTCATCACGGGATAAGCACCGGTGTTGGTCAATCAGCCCGCCCCCGTTGTATTCTCGGGTCGTGTCTTCGTCCCAGTCCAGCCAGCCTGCGTTCGGCGCGCGTCCGCTGCATCGCTCTCCCACTCCCGGATTGTTCCTCGGCCTCATCGTCACGCTCGCAGCCGTGATCGTTTACTCCATCTACAGCACGCGTCAAATCTCCGGACTCCGCGAACTCCAGAGCAATCTCGTAGACCGCAACCGCAAAGATTCCCTGCAACTGCTGCGCATCCAGAACGATTTGAACTTGCTGGCGCTGGCCATGCGCGACATGCTCGATAACGATGAACCCTACCCGCTCACCGCATGGTCGGCCCAATTCGATCGCGTTCGCACCGATCTCGACGACGCCCTGCGCCGCGAGCAGACGGTCGCCCCGGTCAATCGCACTCCCGACCAGGAACAATACCTTCAGACTCGGTCGCCCAATTTTGGGACGCCGCCGACCGCACCTTTGCCCTCGCGCGCGGCCCCGACCAGGACGAAGCCAGAACGCAGATTCGAATCTCGCTGCGCGCCCGGCAGGAAGCGCTGAGCACCGCCGTCTCGCGCTTGCTGGTGCAAAACAACGAAAGTGAAGAGCAGGCGGCGCAACGCATCGCCGAAATCTACAACCGCGTTCAGCGCCAGGTATATCTGTTCTTCACCGCAACTCTGATTGCCATTCTCTTCACCAGCCTTTATCTCATCCGTTCGAATCGGCGCTTGTTCGCGCAGCTTGAGACGCTTTCCGCGCAGCGCAGCGAACTCGCGCAAAAACTCATCTCCACTCAGGAATCCACCCTGCGCCACATCTCCCGCGAACTGCACGATGAGTTCGGACAAATCCTCACCGCCGTCGGCGCCATGCTGACCCGCGCCGGAAATCAGGCTCCCGAAGGGTCGCCGTTGCGCGCCGACCTGCGCGAAGTCTGCGAGATCGCACAAAACACCCTCGACAAAGTGCGCACCCTGTCGCAAGCCTTGCATCCGGTGATGCTCGAAGAAACAGGACTCGAAAGCACACTCGACTGGTATTTGCCCGTGGTGGAACGCCAGGCTGGAATTGACGTATTCTACGTAAAATCGGGCCACCCGTTTCCCGTCAACGGAAGCGCCGCCATTCACGTCTATCGCGTCGTGCAGGAAGCTCTCAACAACCTGACCCGGCATTCGGAGGCGAACGAAGCCTGGGTTCGTCTGCGCTTTCAGCCGCAAGCTTTAGAGGTCGAAGTGGAAGATCACGGCAAAGGTTTCGATGCACGGGCCACTAACCAGGGGATTGGACTGGTAGCAATGCGCGAACGCGCCGAACTGCTCAGCGGCACACTTGAGTTTTCGCACCCCTCATCCAATGGAAGTGGGACTCTGGTTCGATTGACGATCCCAAGAGAAAAGTTGGAAGCTTGATAAAGTTGACGCGTCTCGATTTATCGAAATTTTAAAAAATGCCCGATAAAATGCCGAACAAAATTTCCGTTCTGCTGGTCGACGATCATACCCTGGTCCGGCGCGGTTTCCGCCGCATTCTCGAGGATGAGCCCGACATTGCCGTCGTCGGCGAAGCGAGCGACGGTGCGGAAGCCATCAAACTCGCCGCCGAGCTTCATCCACAAGTCATCGTCATGGATTGCGCCATGCCCGGCGTGAACGGACTGGAAGCCACGCGTCAAATCCTCGCCCTGCATCCCGAAGCTCGGGTGCTCATGCTGAGCATGCACCCGGAAGAAACGCTTGTCCGCCAGGCGCTCGCAGCCGGCGCCTGCGGATATGTCCTGAAAAACGCCGTGGATCTCGAACTCGGCGCCGCCATTCGGCGAGTGGCGAATGGCGAAACCGTACTCGATTCTCAACTCAAACGTCCACCCGCTCTCAAAGGCGGACGCCACGCCGGACTCACCGCCCGCGAACTCGAAGTCCTGCAAATGATCGTCGAGGGCAAATCCAACAAAGAGATCGCCGCCGCTCTCACGCTCAGTGCCAACACCGTCGCCGTCCATCGCGCCAACATGATGGATACCTTGGGAATCCACAAAGCCGCCGAGTTGGTCGTCTATGCCATTCGCAACGGGCTGGTCGACTTACCGTGACGCGACCTGCCGTGACACGACTTCCCGTAAGTCGAAGATCTTTTCTTTGGACAATGGCCGGCATGGCGTCGAGCTCAGCTTTTCCTTTTGGCGTCTTCGCATCTCCTCCTCCCCCGCGCGATCCCGGTTTTCGTCTGGTCGATGTGACCGCGTCCTCCGGAATTCATTTCCATCACAACAACGGCGCCTACGGCGGCAAACTCCTGCCCGAAACACTCGGTGCGGGCTGCGCGTTCCTCGATTACGACCGCGACGGCTGGCAAGACATTCTTCTCGTCAACGGCGCCGATTGGCCCGGACACAAACCCGAGCACAAGCCCGGCCAACCAGTGGAACCCAGCACGCTCAAGCTCTATCGCAATAATCGCAACGGCACATTTTCCGACGTCACCCGCAGCGCTGGACTCGACCTCGAAATGTACGGCATGGGTGTTGCTGTCGGAGACTACGACAACGACGGCTATCCCGACATCCTCATCACCTGCGTCGGCCAGAACCGCCTCTTCAAGAACACCGGCAAGGGAACGTTCATCGATGTCACCAAATCGAGCGGACTCGGCGGCCGCCAGGCCTTGAGCACGTCCGCCCTATGGTTTGATTTCGACCGCGACGGATTGCTCGATCTTTTCGTCTGCAACTATGTCAAATGGTCCCCCGAGCACGATGTATTTTGCAGCCGCGACGGAAAAGACAAATCCTATTGCACGCCTGAAGCCTATCGCGGAGAAACCTGCTGGCTTTTTCACAATCGCGGCAACGGAACTTTTGAAGACGTCACCGCCACCAGCGGAATCTTCGACAGCAGTTCGAAATCCCTGGGCGTCGCCATGCTCGATTACGACCACGACGCTTGGCCCGATCTGCTCGTCACAAATGACACCCAGCCTAATAAGCTTTATCGAAATCAGCGCAATGGCACCTTCAAAGATATCGCCGTGGATGCCGGAATTGCCTTCTCAGCCGAGGGCCGGGCCCGCGCTGGCATGGGTGTGGACGTGGCCGACTTCGACAATTCCGGAACCCCCGGCGTGGCCATCACGAATTTCGATAACGAGATGACCGGCCTCTACCGGCTCTCACCGGGCGGCAATTACGTCGATGTCGCTATCCAGAGCGGAGTCGGCATTCCCTCGAAAGACAAATTGGGATTCGGATGCGTCTTTCTCGACGCCGACCTGGATGGCTCACTCGATCTGGCAGTCGTCAACGGTCACATCGACGACACCGTTCGCAATGTCAGTGGCGTCGGATACGCGCAGCCCCCGCAGCTTTTTCTGAATAGCGGGCATGGCACGTTCGTCGACGTGGCGGCTGATGTCGGCGGCGGATTCAGTCAACCTAAAGTCGGACGCGGCCTCGCCTACGGCGATTTCGATCGCGACGGCGATCTCGATCTCCTCATCGCCACCAACCATGGCCCCGCGTATCTCTACCGCAACGACCAGACCGCCGGAAATCGCAGTATCCGCTTTCGTCTCGTAGGCACGAAGTCCAATCGCGACGCCATCGGAGCAACGGTACGGATCTTTCACGACGGCTCTACAACCCCGAGCCAATCGCGCATGGTCAAATCCGGTTCGAGCTATCTCTCGCAATCCGAGTTACCCATTACCTTCGGCTTAGGGAAGCAAGACAAAATCGCTCGCCTGCTGATTGAGTGGCCGAACGGACGCACGGAAGAATACAAGAACCTCGCCGCCGGCCGCTGCTACGATTGCGTCGAAGGAAAAGGAATCACCGCTCTATCGGGTTACTGACAACGCCGCAGCATTCAAGAATCAAGCCTGCACGTTGAGTCCGCCCGAGGTCCCATACACCCGCTCCAACACCGAGGTCGTACTGTCCGAAATACTCGCGGAAGAACTATTCACATTCAGCGTGCTGAGCAACTCGCCGACCGTCTGCACCGCTTGCGACGCCGCGTCCGTCTCATTCGCCAGCGATGGCGACCCGCTGTTGTTCAGATCGTTCTTCACCGTCGTGAAAGCGGATTGCGCAGTCGACAGATTGCCCGAACTCAGCGCGCTGCCGAGCGCAGTCAGGTCGCTGGAGATTTGAGAACTAGCGGAGATTTGAGAATTACTCGACCCACTGTTCCCGCTGGCCGTCGCCAGCCCTTGATTCAGCGTCTGTAACACCTCGAATGCCGATTGCGCGCCATTCAGGTCGCCCGACGTAATACTGCTTTGCAAACTCTGGAGCGCCTGCTGCAATTGATTGGAATCGCTCGATGCCAACACGCTTTGACTAAGACTGGCGGCCGAAATTGCACTCACAGTCATCATTTCCCTCCCGCGGGCCGTAGTCCTACTCCCGCCTGTCTGCCTCATCGGCAAACCTTCCCAGAACTTTAGGACGCTGCCACAGCCCGCGTCCCATCCGCGATTCCCCCGGGTAGGTGCCTTCGCCGACAAGAATTGTACAAACACATGACACCGTGTTGACAACCCGCCCCCACCCGCCGAACTAGCATTCCATTCATCAGCCGGACGGACAACTTTGTCGTTCGAGTGTCGCGCCACCGAGCGATCCGCTTGCCCGCGAATCCGGCTCCACATCCTAAGGAGAATTCGTTATGCGACGTCACAAAATTGCTTTCACTCTTTGCCTCGGCCTCGCGCTCATGCTCGTTTCGAGCGCGGCCCTGGCGCAGTACCAAGTCACGAATCTGGATTCGAACCAGGCCAAAACAGCGAAGTTCATGGATCCCATGCAAGTTAACGGCTGGGGACTTGCCTACGGCCCCGGCGGACCCTTCTGGGTCAGCGACCAAGGCTCCGGCTGGTCGACTCTCTACAACAGCGCAGGAGTCAAACAAGGTTTGGAAGTCTTGATTCCGTCGGCCTCCGGCGCGGGCGCCGGCCAGCCCACCGGAATTGTCTTCAGCAACTCGCAGTCGGGAGACTTCGCAGTTCAGGGATGGCCTTCCATCTTCCTGTTCGCGACCCTCGACGGCACCATCAGCGGATGGACCCCGAAGTCCAATCCCAACGCTTCGATCATCGCCGTCAATAATTCATCTGCCGGCTCCATGTTCACCGGCCTCGCCGTCACCAGCCACGCTTCGGGAAATCTTCTCTACGCCGCGGACTTGGCCAACAACGTTGTTGATGTCTACGACGGAAACTTCAACCTCGTCAATTCCTTCACCGACCCCACTCTGCCGCCCGGCAACGCGCCCTTCGGCATTGCGGATATCGGCGGACTGGTCTACGTAACCTTCGCTCTCACCTCCGAAGCTCCCGGCGGTTATATCGACATCTTCCAGGAAGACGGAACGTTTGTTCGCCAACTCGCCGCCGGTAAGCCGCTCGATCAACCCTGGGGACTCGCCGTAGCGCCGCCCAATTTTGGCTCGCTCAGCAACACCCTGCTGGTCACGAACAATACCAACAGCGGCACCATTAATGGATTCAACCTGGAAACTGGCCAGTTCGTTGGCGAAGTCAAAGACACCAGCGGCAAGGCCATCGTCATCGACCAAATCTGGGGAATCGAATTCGGCGGAGGTTCGGCAAATAACGGCAAGACGAATCAGCTGTTCTTCACCGCCGGTCCCTACAACAATTTGGCCGGAACGTTTGGTGTAATTAGTCCCAAGTAAGACAGTTACTCAAGAGAAACTCGCGAGAAACTCGCGAGAAATGTAGACTGGTGGAGCGACGGGCGTCCACGCCCGTCACGCGGAGCGATAGGTTCCGCACTCCACCAGCCTATTTCTCTAATATCTTGTCAATCGTCACAATGTCCGCCAATCCAAAGCATCCATAAATCGCAGGCAGAATGCGCTCTGACGGATAACTCCGTCGTAACTGCGCCACCCGTTCCGTTCCCACCCGATATGCCGGAAGATACATCCGCCCAAGCAGCGGATGTTGCCCCCACGCGCCCGACAGTTTGTCCGCGCGTTCTTCCGTTACCAGAAAATCCCGCCGCAGCGTGGCCGCAACTTTCTCCCGCGGAACTTTTTCTCCCCAGGTCAGATACGACGACTGGTTCTTGGCGTCATCCTGCAGCAGCGCCAACAGAACGCCAATCTGTAAATCCTCGTCCGGCAATTGCTCGATCTCCGTAACGCCGTGTGCGATCAGGATCGCATTGTTCGCGATCCCTTCAAACAGCGTCGCCGCGCGCGTGTTCATCGTCAGCACCGATGCTTCGAACCCCGCTTCCCCCCGCACATAGAGGTCCTGTAAGTACGCAAACGTCGTAACGTGCCCCGGCACAACTTCGTGGCTTACCAGTTGTTCAAACTCCGGCATCGAGATCTGCAACGATGCGTTGATCTCATAAGTCGCCTCATATCTCGGCATCCCGTCCGTTTTGCGCGCGCGTCCGAGGTAATTCATCGAGCCCGAAAACCAGGCATCCCTAATCGGCAGAAATTCAATATTCGCCCGAGGCACCGGCAAAAGCTCCGCTGGAAGATAAGGCATCAGGTTTTCCGCGCTGAGCTGATCGAAGCGAGCGATCACCTCCGCTCCCAGCGTGCGCACCGAAGCCATCGGAACCACCCGCTCCCGCCGCCAGGCATCAACCGCCCCATGCAGCCCGCCAGTCCCGGTTATTGCGTACCCCGCGCGCGACAGCAATTCCTCGACTCGCTCCCGCTTCGCCTCCGGGTTCGACTTTTCCGGCGCCCGCCCCGTCGAAGATTCTACGCAGCGCTCGTAAGCAACCGCGCTGCCCTTGCCAATCTGTTCCATGGCCAGGTCCCACATCGTCTCCAGGCACACCGACAAGCCCTTCAGATATTCGCCGCGCGTCCCGCCGATCTCGTGTCCCTCTTCGTGAATTCCGGCGATGGCCTCTTGCAGATCGACCCGGTCAAGATATTCGTTCACCGCTGCGTGGTCGACATTCTTGCTGGCAACGCCGCCGCTTTCTCGCACTCTCGCCGCTGCCGCCACCGTGTAAGCCGCCGGCAGCGGCTCGTCTGAGAACCACGAGTCGGCGATGAATCGTCCCGTCCCCGACGCGCACATCACGTCTCCACCCCAAAGTGTGTCGATGCCAAGCACCGCGTCAGCGACAAATTTTCCTAACCCATCCATACCCATTTCCTCATTCTTATGATTCCGATTTATGATTCCGATTTATGATTCCGGCTTATCATTCCGGTTTATCACTCTGCAGGTACGTTCTTCAACGACCCAAACCACACATACAAGCAAAGCCCAACAAACAGCACCGCGGAAACAATCTGTGACACCGCATCGTTCCCATAAAAAGGAGTCCTGATCAAGTCCTCGCGATATCCCGGAATCAACCGTAAAGCCGCACCCAGAACGCCGCCCAAAGCCCCGCCCGCCATCAGTCCCGAAGCGATAATCACTCCGCGTTCCCGGATTGTCTTCCCCACCGCACCGCCAGTCTTCTCCGAGCGCTTGTTGAGAAAGTGCGAAAGAAACCCACCCACCAGCGCCGGAGTATTCAGTTCAAGCGGCAAGTACATTCCCAGGGCAAAAATCAGCGAAGGCTGCCCCAGCATTTCCATAACCAAAGCAATCATGGCGCCCGCGCCGAACAGCAGATACGCAATCGGCTGATGACTCATGAATCCTTCCACCAGCGCCTTCATAATCGACGCCTGCGGAGAAGCCAACACCGGGCGCAAATCTCCCGGCAATGCTTCTCCAAACTGAAAAGTACGCGCCAGCATCACAATCGTGAGTCCCACCGCGATCGCAGCAGCGATCACGCCGAGAAACTTCACTTTCTCCTGCGCCGAAGGAGTCGATCCCAGCCAGTATCCCGTCTTCAGGTCGGTGATCGCCTGTCCCGATACCGACAATGCCGTACATACCATTCCGGCAATGGCCATCACAAAGAACATGCCGGTCGTTCCCGAAACTCCAAATCGCAGCAGCACCGCACTGGAGATAATAATGGTGAGCATCGTCATCCCAGACACCGGATTGCGCGCGGTCGTCGCAATGGCATTCGCCGCCACCGACGTAAAGAAAAAAGAAAAGACCAGCGTAAGCGCCACGCCAATCGCCACCGTCATCCACGATGCCGCCAGATTCCCCAGCAGAATCGCCACTCCGATCGCTCCAACTACAACTCCCAGAAAAATCGCCATCATCGGAATATCGCGGTCTGTCCGTTCCTCGACCGGCGCATCGCTCTTGCGAAATACGCGCAGCGCAATCGCAAACGCTCCCGCCACAATCCGCAGCGACTTGATGATGCCAAAGATCCCCGCCGTTGCAATCGCCCCCACCCCAACAAAGCGCACATAGCTCCGGTAAATCTGCACTGCCGTCATGTGCGAAATCGGAATCGTCGCCGGATACACCGCGCTGTCAACGTGACTCCCGATAAACCAGATCAGCGGCACCAGCACCAGATTCGAAAGAACGCCGCCAGCGCACAGAATCAGGCAACTGCGCAGTCCGATCACATACCCCAGTCCCAGAATGAAGCCGATGGCGTCGAAACTGAAAGCCATCCGCGCCCGGTCAGAAAAGTCGCGAAACACCGGCACAAAACGAAAGTCGATGAACTCCTTCCAAACCTGAAACGTAGTCACGAACAGATCGTAAACGCCGGCAATCGCCGTCGCCTGCAGCAGCACCTTCGCCTGCGATCCGCCTTTTTCGCCCGTCACCAGCACTTCTGCAATCGCCGTCGCCTCGGGATAGGGAAGCAACCCATGCATGTCCCGCACAAAATAGCGCCGCAACGGAATCAAGAAAAGAACGCCCAGGCATCCGCCCGCCAGGCAGATAAAAATCGTCTGCATCGGATGAGGGTCAAGCTTCAGAATGTACAGAGCCGGAACCGTAAACACCGCGCCTGCTACCACCGATCCGGCCACGCCGCCGATCCCGGTCATGATCACGTTCTCCAGCAGGCTCGACCGCCTCCGATAGAGCCGCGCCAGTCCAATCGCCAGAATCGAAATCGGAATCGCCGATTCCATCACCTGTCCGACCT
>Ga0302179_10002664_pt1 | contig 10385 bp, 6 predicted proteins | sample I_Palsa_E3_1_FD_198788 | JGI IMG/M metagenome (GOLD analysis project Ga0302179, IMG submission 198788) | Peat permafrost microbial communities from Stordalen Mire near Abisko, Sweden - I_Palsa_E3_1 | ecosystem: Environmental > Terrestrial > Soil > Palsa > Peat permafrost | place: Sweden: Abisko...
GTACCTGTACGCCCGCTTCACCATCCTCGCCATGCTTCACATTCTACACCACTACTTTGTGAAGGGAGGCGCGCCCGTTCCTCCCCATGGCTGAAGCCAGGGGTTTCCCGGGCGCATTTCTGATGAAATGAGCCCAAACTTGTTACCGTGCCTCTACATAACGCGACATCGATTACCCCGGAGACAGCGCCCCTCGGTGCTGACGCCGCACGATCACAGGCACGCAAGTCGGCCAACGTTGCTGGTGCGTGCGGGGCCGATGAGCCAGATCGGCCTCGTTGATGCGTTTGGCGGTGTGTAGGCTTCTGCTGCGCCATGGCGTTGGCCCACTGGCAGTATCGGAGCAGCAGTATGCCCAAAGCCGCGGGTGTGGACCCGGGTCAGCGTCAGCTCAACGGCCCGCAGACGACGGGCCGGGACTACCGGAATCTGTCCGGTCCTGAGTACGGGATGCGGTGCGATGAGGATGTAGCCGTCCCGATGCGGGACGGGGTCACGCTGCTGGCGGACGTGCATCGCCCTGATGCTGACGGGCGGTTTCCGGCGCTGATCGCCGCGTCCCCTTATCCGCGGCAGATTCAGGATCTCGGGGCACCGATGGGGTTTATCGAAGCGGGGGCGACCGACTTCTGGGTCCCCCGCGGCTACGGCCACGTGATCACCAACCTGCGTGGGACTGGGGGTTCGGGCGGGACGTTCGGGTTCTTCGATTCGCAAGAGCGCCGCGATCTTTACGACCTCGTCGAGTGGGCCGCCGTGCAGCCATGGTGCGATGGGAATGTCGGGATGATCGGCATTAGCTATTTCGCGATGACTCAGCTCGAAGCGGCGGTTGAACGTCCTGAACACTTGCGCGCGATCTTCCCTGTTGCGGTCACAACCGACCTGTATGAAGCCGCGATGCACCATGGGTTGTTCAGCTCGGGCTTCGTCACGCCGTTCCTCGCTATGGTCGGCATGACGTCGGGCCGCAGCGACAGGTTCTGGCGCAGCACGCTCATCGACGCGGCACGGCATGTCCTGCGGACACCGATGTTGCATAGGAAGTTCGCGACGATGAACGGGGAATCGTCGGTCACGATGCTGCACGAGTTGCTGAAGCTGCACCACGACCCGCATCCGTGGGATGACCTGTGGCGGGCGATGGCCGTCGAACATCCCCTGCGCGACGATTGGTGGGACGAGCGCGATCTTCAGCCGTTGCTCGGGAACGTGGAGGTGCCCACCTACCTCGGCTGTGATTGGCAGAATGTCCCACTCCACCTGCCGTCGACGTTCCGCGCGCTTCCCGCGTTGACCAGCGCGCCGGTCGTGCGCGTTGGGATGCTCGGTGAATTCGGCCTGACCTGGCCGTGGGAAAGCCTCCACCTCGAAGCCCTCGCTTGGTATGACCACTGGCTCAAGGGCCGCGATACCGGGATCCTCGAAGGTCCCCCGATCCGATACCGCATGCCCGGCGCCGACGAATGGCGCACCAGTTCCGTATGGCCGCCCACGGGAACGTCGGCTCACCGGCTCGCGCTCCGGAGTGATGGGGTGCTCGCCGCGGCCGATGACGCACCCGGCGCCCGGTCGTTGCTCGCGCTGGGAGCCGGACTCGGCCGGGCCCGGCCCAGCCCGACCGACCCGCCCGCGCTGCTGACCTGGACGACGGCGCCGCTGGCGGAAGCGATCGAGGTAGTCGGCAACATCGAACTCGGACTCGACGCCACCGCAACCGCTATGGACACGGCATGGATCGTGACACTGCAAGACGTCGCACCCGACGGCGCAGCCACCGACATCACGGCCGGATGGCTCCGGGCGAGCATGAGCGAAGTCGACACCGAGCACAGCCCGGTCGGCGCACCGTCACTTCCCTGCCGGACCGCACGGGCCCTGGCGCCCGGCGAGAAGACCAGCTACCGGATCCCTATCGTCGCGAATGCACGGCGTTTCCCGGCAGGCCACTGCGTCCGGCTGGTCATCGCGAGCGACGACCAGCCCGCGGACGCGCCGGCGATCATGGGTTTCCGTCACGCTCCAGTCGGGACAAGCAGCCTCAACACCATCCATTCCACCTCGCGGCTCATCCTGCCCGTCATTTGAGCACGCCGGGACCGGCTCCGGTTCCGGCTCCGCCACGGAGAACCGGCACGTAACGCCGACGGTATTCCAAGAACAACGGGTACTGGCCGATGGCCGTCGCCGCGGTGTAATCGCAGTTCAGTGCTCTGGCCCAGTGACGGACGATATGCATGCTGGCCCAGTGACGGTCGACACGGCCTGGGACCGGTTCGACCTCTCCCGCCCCGGCAGCCTGTTTTTCCCCGACGCCGGAGCGCTCGGGTTCGCCCAGGTGATGCACTTCGATGGCGTGCCCGGCCTCGAACTTCCCGACATCGACATCACCGGCATTGCCACCGCCTACGGAATACCCGCAACTCAGGTCACGAGCCTGGCCCAGCTCACTACTGCAGTAAAAGACGCACTGGCCGGCGACGGCCCGCGCCTGATCGAAGTCCCCCAGCAGCGCCTGTCCAGCACCTGAGCATCACCGCCACCGGAGCCCCGGTAGTCTCAGCAGTCGGCGACAGGTGGGAGCAACGACCCGCAAAGGGTATGCGATGGCGACAAGCACGACGCAGGCGCTACGGAGCGCAGGGGTGGCGCGCGTCCTGGCCCCGGACGATGCGGGATACGCCAGCGAGACGTCCGGGTTTGACCTCGGAATCGCCTGCTTGCCCGACATCGTGGTCGCGGCGCGGACACCCGCCGACGTGGCGGCGACCGTCGCCGTCGCCAGCGAACGCGGCGAGCGGCTCACCATTCTAGGTTCCGGGCACGGTCGGCTGCACGAGGTGCACGGTGGGGTCGCGATCAGCATGCGGGCACTCGCGGACGTCGAGGTCGATACCGGCAAGCGCTCGGCCCGGATCGGTGCAGGCGCGACATGGGAGCCAGTCCTGGCGGCTACTGCCCCCCACGGGCTCGCCGCCTTGTGCGGGTCGGCGCCGGCGGTCGGTGTCGGCGGATATCTCCTGGGCGGAGGTCTCGGCCCGCTGGCACGCGCCTACGGCTTCAGCGCCGACCATGTCCAGGCAGTCGAGGTCGTCACGCCCGCCGACGGCAGCCTGACCGTGACAGCGGAGTCCTACCCTGACCTGTTCTGGGCACTGCGCGGCGGCAAGGGGGGGCTCGGCGTCGTCACCGCGGTGACCATCGGGCTTCTCCCGCTCACTGAGGTGTATGGCGGCGCGCTCTACTTCAGGGCTGCTGACGTTCCGGCCGTGCTCGGCGCCTACGCCGAATGGTCACCCGCGTTGCCGGAGTCGACGACAGCCTCGATCGCCCTGCTGCGGCTCCCTGAATCTGACGCTCTTCCTGAGGCGATCCGCGGCCAGAGGGTGGCCCACGTCCGCGTCGCCAGCATCGACGCGCCGGCCGCCGCCGAACGGCAACTCGCGGCGATCCGCGCGGTGGCCCCACCGCTGCTGGACACCATCGGCACGCTGGCCTACGACCGCATCGGCACGATCCACGGTGATCCCGTCACACCCATGCCCGTTGCCAACGGCTCAGCCACGCTGGCCACCCTGGATGCCGATGCCATAGCCGTGTTGCTCGCCACCGCAGGTCCGCAGACCGATGCCCCACTCTCCTCGGTCGAGATCCGCACCCTCGGCGGAGCGGCGGCGCGCCAGGCACCCGTCCCGAACGCCGTCGGAGGCCGCTCCGCGGCGCACGACCTTAACGTCTACGCCGCCCCCGATCCCGCACTCAGCGACCCAGAACGCCTGGCGGCCGTCCGGTCCGTACTCGAATCAGTCACCCAGTGGCGCGCGCCCACCGAACTGATCAACTTCATCGGCCGCGCAAACGACGCCGACGCAGTGCTCCGTTCGTGGTCACCCGACCAGAACGACCGACTCGACACCATCCGTTCCCGGCACGACCCTGTGGGCATACTTTCGTTTGGGCGACACGGAACATAACCTGCCGCCGAAGGGCATACGGATGATCAGCCGCAAGAAGCGTGAAGCCCTAGCCAAACCTCAAGTCTACGACTTGGCTCCGCAATGGCTCCCGACCCGAAAGCCAGAAACTCGAATAGGTTACCTGACCTGCAAGAACTCGGTGGAGCTGAGGGGATTCGAACCCCTGACCCCCTCGATGCGAACGAGTGGCAGGAAGGTCAATAGAGGTCATCGACGCAGGTCAAGCGGTCGCTGTCGGTCGGCTGCGGACATCTGAGGGCAATGCGGTTGCTGCCGTTTGCTGCTGCCGCAGAAAGTCTCGCTTGACGCTTAAGCGTCAGGTGATCCTTCCAACGATCCTCTCCATGCCATGGAGAAGCATGACGGTCTATGAAGGTCATCGGTGCAGTTCACAGGTTTGTAAGGGGTCGGATGGGGTCGGTGCCGGGCAATGCGGTTGCTGCACTTTGCTGCTGCATCGACCTTCACGGAGTTCATGGTGTCCGGATCACCTGGCGATAGCTCAGCTGCCTGACGTCCAGTGTGGGACAGAAGGTGCGTACGTGTCACAGCTCCTGAATAGCCATAGTTATCCATATTTGTCCAATAAGTCCCAAATGTCCCTTATCGTGGTCCGGGAACGCTCCTTCATTATGCCTTCTTGTCGGGATCAAGGATTCTTCTTAGCTCAGGGTAGAAACTCTTGACAAGCTCCTCTATGCTGCTATCAACTGTAGCCAGTTTCTATAGATCTGTAAGCGTTTCATCCCCCGGGGGGCGGCATGCCAGAACTAACTCTGCCTTCTCTTGCAGAACAAAACGCCCAGAAGGCTTCAAAATATTCAGCGTTCGCTGGATTGAGTCTGACGAAAGTGCGGGAAGAACTAGCGGAGCTTCTGGCGCTGATTAGATCTAACGGTATATTCGACCAATATACCAAGCATGACATTAGTCATATAGACCGCATGCTGTCTTCGCTAGATTGGATCATACCGCCTGAAACGCAAAAGCTGATGACAGCCGCAGATTGGCTCCTCATTGTTTTAGCTGCATATTTTCACGATCTGGGTATGATCGTTACTCATGACGAATATTCACATCGTACTTCAAGTCCATTCATGCAATTTCGTGAAGAGATACGAGAGCCAACAGACGGCACAGCCAGGGACTATGCAGCGCGGATACAGGACCTTCCAGTCGAGGATGCTGAGCACTTTCTTTATCAAGAGTACGTTAGGCAGAATCATCCGAAACGTATCCGGGCATGGATTGAAGGCCGCCGGAACAGTGCGTACGGAATAACAGATGCTATAGCTGCGGAAGTATCACGCATGCTTAGTCCTCTCGAGCCGGTCTTCAGAGAAGATCTTGCTATAGTTTGTGAAAGTCATCACCTCGACGATTTGGACAATACTGCTAAGTACCCTATTTCTCGGCCATACGGCCCGACCGAGCAAGAGGCCGCGAACGTCCAGTACGCCGCTGTACTTCTTAGAACGATTGACTTGCTGGACATCACAGGCGATCGTACACCATCTATAGCTTTTCGAATAATAAGCCCGCGAGATCCCGTTAGCCAAGGTGAGTGGGCCAAACAGATGGCCGTCAGAAGCGTTAGGCCACAGGTTGCAGTAGATACTGAGGGCAATCGAGATCCTTCACTACCGAAACATACTATTGAGGTGCATGCCCGATATGAAGACGCCGAAGGGTTCTTTGGTCTGACGTCCTATCTTGGATATGCCGAGACGCAATTGCGGCTGAGTCATGATTGGATTGGTACCTCTAATCGTCGCTTCGGCACCAAATACAACTTTCCGTGGCGTTCGATAGATCCATCCAATATCGAGGCTAAAGGATTTTTGGATAGGCCATTCGAGTTCACGCTCGATCAAGATAAGATCTTGGAGCTCTTGACCGGCCACACACTTTACAATGACTCAAGTGTTGTGGTGCGTGAATTGCTTCAGAATTCCATCGACGCAGTCCGACTCGCTCATCGAGAGCACGCTCCAGTTAATGGTTCAATAGTTATCCGGTGGGATGCTGCATCTCGTGTGTTGCAAGTTCAGGATAACGGGACCGGCATGACCCAAGAGGTTATAGAGCGAAACTTCCTTCGCGTCGGGTCTAGCTATTATCAGACAGCTCAATTTCAGAAAAAGAACCCCGATTTTAATCCTATAAGCCGCTTTGGCATTGGTGCATTGTCTACGTTCATGGTAGCCGACCAGGTTGAGGTCATTAGTTGCCATGTTGAAGAGCCTCAGGCTCGTAAAATTGAGTTGCGGACCGTGCACGGCAAATATCTCATACGACTTCTAGATAAAGGCGAGGATCCTGACACCCAGGCCATCGGACCGCACGGAACAATAGTACGGCTATACTTGCGCCCTAGCGCCACAATTAAAGATGTTGTAGCAATAGCGCGCAAGTGGATCGTTGTTCCAGGCTGCAAAGTACGGGCTGAAGTCGACAGCCGAGCCCCTATAGACGTCGGCTTTACTTCGGTTAAGGCGGCACTCGAGGCATATGTAGCCAGGCATCGCACTGATCTGAACTGGGATGCTTTTGCAGCCAATGATGATGAAGATTCGACCAAACCGTCGATTCGAGTCGTTCAACGTGATGCTAACGGAGTGTCATTGGCATATGCACTAAGGTGGAGTGACTATTTTAAAGAGTGGCAATTTGTAATGCGCCAAATGACCGCTGACACTGGTGATGTGGATCTTGGCACGTGTGTCGAAGGGGTAAGGGTAACATCGGGGTCTCCTGGATTCGGTCTCGATTCGCGTTCGGGACTTTTCCTCGTTTCGATGGCCAATGTCGTTGGTCGGAACGCACCGAAGACTAACGTTGCCCGATCGAGTTTTGAAAAAACCGATGAGAACAAACGGATGCTTGGACAAATCTACTTTCTCTATGCAGCCCATGTAGCAGAGGAATTTGAGAAACTTCATACAGAAAGGGATCAGTCGATTACATGGGCAACGTCAGAAGTTCCGTATCTTGCTAATGCAGTCTCATCGATGGAGATTGCTGATTCGTCGGACCAGCTACTGGCGGCGCTTCAGAGCATTCCGATGATTCTGCTAGAGGAGAATGGCACGCGCTACGCAATATCTTCCAATGAATTGGCTCGGCGCGATTTCTTCTGGACTATAGATGGCGCTCTGCCTCGGCATATTGAATATTTGCTTCGCGAGATACCTGAATCTATTTCACTGACAACCCTCCTGAGGGGCCTTGGGTCAACTGGTGTAAATCTTCCAGAAGGTCCGCTAATATGTACGCAGCTTGAGTGGGGGATTTATCGATTGTTGATTGAGCGAGATTGGACTATTCAGAAGATACATGCAGATGAAGCTCGCAGACGCTGCGATGCGAAGTGGATCAAAGTTGGGTCTGGTGCTCTATGGAGCGATCGTGGCCCAAATGGCCTCGGACTTCGATGGCGTGACCTCGCAATGGAATACGTTGATCTTGCTATGAGGAATAGATATAGCTCCACCTCCACCTCCTATTCTTCCTATCTCGATAGAGGTCTCGTGGGTATCCCTATACGTGGAGTGGATGCCTCGGGCTTCGATTCGAAGCACTCTGCGGTCTATACCGCCGGAAGCACTTACCTGCTCCCGGGCTCCAAGTGGGTTGATGTGATCAGGAATGATAAGACAGGAAGCAAGGAAGTTAAGCTGGAAGATAGATCTCCATCTGATCCAGCGCTGGAGGCGTTGAGTATTCTCCTTTTGATCAATAAAATACCGCTGAAGCAAGCGGAAGATACAATTAGAGAACTTCGTCACCCTGAAATTAAGGAATTGCTGGATCTTTCTTTGTTCATGGAGCTACGCAATGAGTTGGGTTGGAATGTGTACGATACCCGCCGATGGGAACGTGGATAGCTGGAAGGGATGTGAATTTCTAGGGTAAGGATCTGAAATAAGTTTGCTTCGCTGTTTCGGGTGTCCAAGGATGGTAAATTTTACGTCGGTTCCCACTAATTGCATGAGTGTATCACTACGGGTGGACTGTTGTTGGTAGCTGTTCAGCAGGGCGAGGACTCCTCGCGCTCGCCTGAGCTGGGAGAAGACGTCACACACGTCGCGCGTAACAGACGGCGAACTATGCGCGGGTGGAGATATGTCCTGTTATAGCACACTTTGCACTTCGCATAGGCGTTCGATTTAGCGCCTTTGACGCTTGCTGAATAGCTACTGTTGTTGACTTTGGAATTTTATGTTTTACGCCATGACGGTCATCAGGTCTACAAACCACGACGTGTTTATCTTGTAGAGGTGCGTGAAAACTTAGTGACTACGCAAAGTGGGGATCCATCGTCAGACCAAACAATTGAAAATCAATTTGCACTCGAACGATATAAGTACATCCTCCGGCAGATTCACGCTGTAAACGAAAATGTGTATCGTTTCCTTGCGATTTACCAAACCCTCGTCGTTACCCTAACTAGTGGCGGACTGGCGCTTTTTCTAGGATACCGTAAATGGGGTATCCAGGCATCCGTAGCGCGGACGGGAATGCTTGGGCTGATGTGGCTAATTACCGTAATCGCAGCTTTTGTTGTTCTGCTGATAATTGTGGGTTTGCTAAGCTGGCTAGATTACCGTCGCGAGGAGTGCCGACTTACCGATACTGAAGTGAGGCCGGGCTTTCGCGAGCCACCGCATCTAACTAACTTTTTCCGGTGGTATGAAACCTATATTATACTATTTATATTTGTATCGATCGCGTTCCTTTGGGGCTATACGCTAGGGCTTATTCTTCCAGAGATGAAGTGACATACCTCGGGAGGTGTTATGGAGGCAGGTAGAGACTACATCGGCCTTGGGGTCGGGGCCGTAGTGTCAGATGTCAGGAATCGGCTTTTCCTTGCCCGTCGAGGTCCTGCTACTCGCAACGAGGTTGACACATGGGAATTCCCTGGAGGAGCTGTAGCTTACGGCGAACTGCTTGAGGAAGCTGTGCATCGGGAGTTCGCGGAAGAGTACGGCATGACGATTGAGGTTACCGGCATGCTCGGCGCTTTTGACCATATTCTTCCTGCCGAACACCAGCATTGGGTCTCTATAACTTATCTTGCCCGGCATCTGAGTGGTGAGCCGTCCATCCGTGAGCCAGATAAGTGTAGTGAAGTTGGTTGGTTCGCCTACGACTTCCTGCCTGCGTCACTATCGGCAATCACGACCGCTAATTTGACTCAATTGCGCCTCCAATAGCAGTCCCCCGGCCACTCGTGCCCATGCTTCCGATAGCTGCCATCTCCGGGGCTTTCGGGCGGGTTCTGTCAAGAGTCGGAGATCGGCGGAGCCGACGCCGTAGGCGCTCTTGACAGGTTCTGGCCGCGCCGGACAATGCCAAGTTCGGGAGCACACCTGCTCCCGATAGCTGCCAACTCCGGCCAACCCTGTCCACTGCCTGGGCGATGAGCACTCTCGTCCGGTAAGGCGACCCGGAGGTCTTAGTTCTTCGCGCCAGCCGACCGGCGTCAGGCGCCGTCGCTGCGGGAGCGCCAGCGGGAGCAGCGGCGAGCGCGCCGAGTTGGCGGCGCGAGCGGCCCGGCGGGCCGCCTTGAAACCGTACAGAAAGTTCTCACAGAGGCCCGAGCTAGACACCCGAGCTGGGCAGAGATTGTGCGGGGCGGCTAACCCTGCTTCTGGGCGACGAGCAGCAGGAACAACGGCCGCGGGAAGTTGGCTCGCCACCACGGGTCGTTCTGGAGCTGCTCGCGCGTTGGGTGTGGTTCGCGAAGGTCGGTCAGCGATAGACCTGAGTCCTTCAGCGATCCCACATAGAACTCCAGGGGCCGGTGCCAGGACGTTACTTCCGCTGGTGAGGTGATGCCGTCCACGTTGAACTGCTGGGTCACCTTGCGCTGGCTGAAGTAGGTGCTGGCGATGTTCTGGTTGTTGCCGTTGGCCCGGGTTGCCCGGTCGCTGTAGAAGCAGGGATGCAGCATCAGGATCACGATGCGGCCTCTCGGCTTCAGCACGCGGGCGAGCTCCTTGATGGCGCCGCTGGGGTCACGCAAGTCGTTCATCAGATGGTTGCAGAGCACCAGGTCGTAGCTGTCACCGTCCACGTCCAGGTCGGCGACATCACTGACGAGGAACCGTGGCGCGTGCCCATCTGTGCTTGTCAGCGCAGCGGCTGCCTCGATGAGATTCGCAGATGAGTCCACGCCAAGCACATCGGCGCCCTGGGATGCGAGTTCGCGTGCCATGTAGCCCTCGCCGCATCCGGCATCGAGAATCCGCAGGCCGGTGGCTGGGCCGATGGCATCCAGGACAGCGGCGTTAGTCAGGCTGGTGCGGTACCGGTCGTGGTCGCCCCGGATGATCTGCACCCAGAAGTCTGCGTTCTCTTCCCAGGTGTTGAACTCGCTATCGCCCAGGTCCGCGCCTTCGG
>Ga0302179_10002665_pt1 | contig 10385 bp, 12 predicted proteins | sample I_Palsa_E3_1_FD_198788 | JGI IMG/M metagenome (GOLD analysis project Ga0302179, IMG submission 198788) | Peat permafrost microbial communities from Stordalen Mire near Abisko, Sweden - I_Palsa_E3_1 | ecosystem: Environmental > Terrestrial > Soil > Palsa > Peat permafrost | place: Sweden...
GACAAAATCGCGCTGCGTCTAAATCAACGTCCGCGAAAAACGTTGGGCTTTCAGACTCCCGCGAGTAAACTGCGCGCAAGTGTTGCGCCGACCCTTTGAACCCGCACGACTTATCGGGAGTTGCGGGACTTAGAGTGGTTTCGACTTACGAAGTTGGCCCGATTGCTGTTTGAAAGTCTGCAACAAGAATTGCATGGTATGCGTGAATTCTTGGGGCGTTTGGCCAGTTTGCTGGGTCGCAGTTAGCGCGGTGCGGACGGTATAGACCGGGCCGGAATCGGGCTTGTCGCCAAAAGCCTGCTGATACTGGTTGCGGTTGCAATTCTGGTCCAGTCCCCGCTGTAATATCGCGGCTGCATCTTCATACTGGGAGGCGCGCAGCGCGCGGTTGTTGAAGATATTGCTTGCCCATTTCGGTGGGCCGAAAGATTCGCCGTCAGCCCAGATACCTGCGATTACTTCCACTTTGTTAGGCAGAGCGTTTCCAATGATGGGAATGAGAGGACGTGTGACTGTCTGACCTGGCTCGACGGGAGAGTTACCTTGCACCAGCGCATCCCAGACTATCGTTGTTTTTCTTGCGCCTGGCGACGGATATGATTGTTCGAAGACGCAGGCGGTTACGGTCTTGGCTGTGAGATTCGTGACGGCGAAACTAGGTCCTTGTCCTTTTTCTCCGGTGGCACGAATCTCGATTTTGAATTTGGGCCGTTCTGGGGTGGTCGATGTTCCCTGAGCTGCGGTTGAGAAAAGTACTCCCCCGCCGAGGACGCAAAAAGCGATGGCAAGCATCTTCATCGAAATCTCCAATAAGCTGGCCTTGGCCAAATAATACGCGTCAATCGGGGCCCAAGTCCTGATAAACGCAATTACCGGAGATCTCTAACAACGTCGGCTCTGTCAAATCTTTTGTGGACACACTTCTATATCCACTCCGAAGAGTGTTCTCTTTCGTCAGATTTCTTTGGCCCAGTGTCGATAACCACGGCTCGCTTGTAATCTTTCGGTCGGTTTCAGTCCGACCCACACATCTCTTCGATCCCAGCTTCAGACCATAATTACTCGTTCAAACTCCCTCTCGCGAGGGAGCGGGATGCCCATTCAAGTGGACGGCGTTCTACTGTACGCCATCTCCGGTACCGAGCTGTCCCGCGTGCGAACCGAATTTGACCCAGTCTGAATATTCCCAGCCCTTCCGCCACATCCAGTACAACCGCACTCCGAGTCTTCGGGCCATGGCCACCTTGGCAATGTTCCGTTGCCGGCGCAGCGCCAAATGCATGTACCGTCGTCTCCAGTCCGCATCACATCGTGCTGCGGCTTGCGCTGCTTCCCCCAGCAAGAAACGCAGCAGAGAACTGCCTTGCTTGGTGATGTGGCCTAGTCGTTGATGGCCCGCACTGGAGTCCTCGCATGGAATCAGTCCGACATAGCTACCGATCTGCTTGCCGCACTGAAATCGTTCCACAGTCTCGATGATCAGCACGAAGGCCAGCGCCGTCAGCGGGCCCACACCAGGATGCGTCATGAGCCGCAGCGCCTCGGGCCACTTCCTGGCTTCCCGCTCGATCGCTGTGGTTAGCTCTTCGATGCTGGGGTTCATCCGGTCCAGCAGCTCGAGCAGATCTCTCCGGCGCCGCGATGCCCACGGTGCGAGCGGAAGCTTGTCCAGCTGTGAGCGCCCTGCTTCGCTCCACAGCTTTTTCTTCCGTCGCTGGCCTTCGTTCATCGCCAGAGCCTGCAGTTGATTCATGATCCGCGTCCGCATCTGCACCAGCCGATGCCGGTGCCACAGCAGTTGTCGCAGGTCCCGATTCTCCGGACTGGGTACCCAGATCCGCGGAAAATTATTTTCCCGCAGCAGTCGCAGCAGCAGTCGGGCGTCCTCACGGTCGGTCTTCTGCTTGCGGATCCGCTTGGTTTTGATCTTTGCCGCATCGCCGATCCACAACGCAATGCCCAGTTCTGCCAGTAACCGCTTGAACCAGCGTGTATAGCCCGTGGCCTCGATCCCTACTCGCACGCTGACTCCCCGTGTCGCCAGTTCCCGGTAAAACTTCTCGGCTTCTCCCTCACTGTGGTTCAATTGCCGTTCCTCATACTCTCCCGTTTCTGTGTCCACCAACGCGATGTATTGGTCGCTCGGGTGATAATCCACGCCTATAATGATCATGTTCGGCTCCTTTCTCCCGAGCCTTTGGTCATCGACAAACCACAGTCTACTCGGGTCTAAGGAGCCGACGTTGTTATGCAATCAAGTGCAGTGCTACTTCAGATGCCCGGTCACCCGATTTACCATAGGACCCGCCAGTAACGACTGCGCGACAAACTGGGAGCCATACTTAGCTGGTCCTACACCCGGCTGAACTCGCGGCGCAGCCATCATCTTGCATAAAGACGAGACGATTGCCATCATGGAGGCATGCAAACTGTCTTCGAGGCGGCGGGTGGCAACGACGGCCTGCGCCGTCTTGCCGAAGCATGGCATCGCCGGGTGATGGCCGACGACGTGGTCGGCCATGCCTTCAGCCACGGCTTCCACCCCCAGCATGTCGAGCGACTCGCCGCTTACTGGGCCGAGGCACTCGGTGGCCCCAACATGTATTCCGACTCCTATGGTGACGAAACCACCGTGGTCAAGATGCACAGCGGCAACGGAGAACACGACGAAATGGATCGCCGCGCGATTGCCTGCTTCGACCATGCTCTGGCTGATGTCGGACTAGCCGGCGATGGCGCGCTGCGTCAAGTGCTGCACGATTACTTTGCTTGGGCGACCACCACAACGATGTCCCGCTATCACCATTCCGCTGACGACGTGCCGAACGGCCTCAGCATCCCACGCTGGTCATGGGACGGACTCCAGGGGTAAGACTCCACGGCTGACCAGCGCCACACCGGCAGGGCCAGTGAACATTGGTGCTCCGGTAATCGTATAGTCTAGTGAGCGCCACGGTTTACTCACTCCTACTACCCGTTCATATCGCCAGCGGCATCCTGGGAATACTCTCTGGGACTGCAGCACTGTCTTTCCGTAAAGGTTCCCCTCGACACGCCTTAGCTGGAAAGGTTTTTGTCGCATCCATGCTGACAATGGCGGCAGCCGCGGTGTTCCTGGCGATTCTGAAACACGAAACACCGAATATTCTCGCGGGCATCCTGGCCTTTTATCTAATCACAACGGGATGGCTGACCGCGCGACGCGGCGATGGGGCAACGAGCCGTTTCGATTGGGGAGTACTTCTAATTCCTTTGGCAGGCGGATCTTGGGTGACGTTCATCGGCCTCGAGAAGCTTTTCGGCCACGCGCCGCCCCACGATGGCGTTCCCATTGGCATGGACTTTTTCGTCGGTTGCGTGATGCTGGCGGCTGCCACGGGGGACATCCGCATGCTGTTGCGTCGCGGGATTTCCGGGACGAAGCGCATGGTGCGGCATTTGTGGCGCATGTGCTTTGGACTGTTTATCGCCACAGGCTCCTTCTTCCTGGGACAACAACAAGTCTTTCCCGCCGCGTTGCGCGGTTCAATCTTACTGATTGTCCCGGCGGTTTTGCCTCTGATAGTTCTGATTTTCTGGCTATTCCGCGTTCGCTTCACAGACGCATACAAAGGAAAGTCGATACGTCCCGCACTTACAAGTCCTAATTAACTCTGCGCTTCTCCGGCCTATTCGTCCAGATGAAATCAGTTTCGCGCGCGGTGATTTCCTAAAACTGGACTTCTGGCCGAGAATAGCTTCCTGATTGCCCGTGACTCGGGCGCGAATCGCAAAAATAACGAATCTGTCCCGCGCAAAAACAGCGCGGTTACAGTTTCCAGTTGGGTTCCTGGCAGAGGCCAATCAAATTTCCTCCGGGAAGATCTTCCTGGAAATGAGGATACTGCGGAGCGACGCAGAGATACATGGAATCAGTCCAAATCTTGAGCTTCCTATGCATCCGCCGTCTCCAATGAACTCTAAGTCCCGATTAACGCTAAAACTCGGGACATACCGACGCTTGTGCATGGTTGCGCGGCAGCGATAGTCTTGCCACGAACTGAAGCTGAGGGCGTAAGGCACGCCTCAAGTCCATGTAGGAACCTAAGCAGCGGATATTCCTCGTCGCTTCGAAGATGTTAAGCGGCAATTCGTGGAAGCTCAGCGCTTAGGGGTCGGAGGCCTCCGAGGTCCCTTGCGCAGTCGCATGGGCGGTGCGCCCACATTTACGGAGAATGTCTGCTGCAGAACGTTGCTGGCACTGGCGGACATGGGTCCGTAAGCGCTATTGGAATCTTCGGCGGTGTCGCGTCCCCCCTGAATACCGGCACAGGGAGGGGGCGTGCCATTTGCGGTCAGGATACTAGACGCCGCGTACTCAATAGAGCCCGCGCCCGATGTAAGCGTAACAGTCTCGCTACTGGCCGGCCCTACCAGATTCAATTGCATATCGACAATCGGCCCCGCTATCGACGATTTAACGTTGATAGTCTTCTTACCGACGTTGTCTCCCTTCGCATCAATGACCAAAAAGGTTGCCGAAGTGATGTTCCCGACCCCGTCATTCGTCAGCACTATGATGAGTTGAAAGCCCGCGGGGATCTTGTGTCCAGAGACGCTGGCGAGGCTTTCTTCGGAAAGAATGAGTTTATCGAAGCCAGCGTTTTTGGTGTCCGCGGGATCTATAGTCCAATTGTTGATACACCCGTAGATGTCAGTCCCATCAAAGCAGATTACGTATTGCTGGAACAAAGCAAAGTCCGCGGCCCGACCGACGCAGTTTAACTGCCACGAGAAGCCTTTAACTGAACTACCGCTTGACGGCTTGCCGTTGGAGCTAAATGCGATATCCTGGGTTATGTAGATTGTTACGGCAACATCCACAAGCAACCCACAGTTGCCGCTCTGCAATATTAGATTCGCGGAGCCTCCCAGCGGACTCGCGGTAGCGGCGTTCCCGCCAAGACCATTCGTGTTCATCCATCCAGCATTGGGCAGGGTCTGCCAACTGTGTTGGAGCTCGTTATTCTTATCCACCCAAAAGAGTTCTAAGTGGCTATCGCCTGCGTTTTGAGCGACGGCCAGCTGTTTTCCGCTGTAACCAGGGATGACCGTCTCGCCAATCCAATTGCCGTTGGGTGTGGCTTGCCAGTTGTGATACAGATTCGCGTCAGTCCCCACATAAAAAAGTTCCAGGCGGCCGTCCTGATTCGATGCCACGGCCACCTGCTTCGCCGAGGCGCCCGGGAACCTCGTATAAGCCGACCATGGCGTGGTGTCGGTTTTGCTCGTCTGCCAAATGTGAAATAGGCGGGAGTGGGTGTCGATGATAAACAGTTCTAGCCTAAAGTCTGAATTTTGACCGACTATAAATTCCTTTCCGTTAGGGTTGCCCGGAAGCGGACTATTATTGCCCCAGCCCGTAGAGGAATCATCTGCGACGTTCAGCTGCGGCACGTGGGATATTACGTTGTGGTGATCGATAAAAAAGATTTCCAGCAAGCCGGAGTTGTTGTTATTCGCCGCAACCGCGACCTGTTTAGCTGACAGCCCCGCCATTGTCTGAGGCGGATTCCAATTTAAGTTGCCCGAGGACATCTGCCGCTGGCGAAGCACCTTGCCAGATGTTGCAAGTCCAACCAACTGCAGTTGACCCATCGAATCTACGGCTGCGGCCACTTCTTGGATTTTGTCTCCAGAGAACGGCTGAGGATCGGTCTTAACCCAAGCGTTGCCCAAACCCGCCTGGCGGAATCGAATTACTTCGTTTTTGCTAGTGACCACCAATAAGTCTAGGACGCCGGCTGTCGCTTCCGCGAAGGCGACCTGCTTGGCTTTCACCGCGACATGCTTCTGCGAAGCCGGGGTTGTAGAGAGTGCCGGCTGCACCTCCCAGCTGGTGCTATCACCAGCAACCCGCTGCTGCGTGTTCAGCACTTCTCCATTCGTTGCGATGTAGAACAAGGAAAGCGCGCCGGCATTCCCTCGCACCCCTTGACTGGTCGCCACGCCTAGTTGTGCGACGTCCACGGTTAGGGGTTGCGCTCCAGTCCAATTCCAGTGATGTGAGGTTCCCATTCGCGTTCGTCCTCATTGAAGCCTCAAAGTTCAACACCGTACATGGGTGTCAGTAAACCCTTGCCTGCCGAATCCACGCTTGCAACTGTAACTGGCAGATCGGACGGCAGCTTAATACTTCATGTAGAAAATGTATATTCCTCTTTTCGAATTGCTCGAGGGAGACGTCCATTGTATGAAATTAAGGCGATGACCTGACAAGCACAATCTAGGAGGCTCCGCCCCGCAACTTCCGGCCGGTGACGGCAATGAGCCCGTTGCAGTGTCTGAAGACGCTGAGACTGCAGGCGGCCCGGCGGCTGCTCGCGATCTGGCCGGCTGCCATTTGACGAGATCGAACCCGCCACGTGTCCTCTGGTACTGGAACTCTTACATACCTGTCATTTGCGCTATCAATAACTGTCTGCTAGAGTGGTCGCGGAGTTATGACTGGAAAACTCATTTGCGCGGAAGAAGGGGTGGCAGCGAACGCGGCCGGAGTGCCATTTCTAATCGATAGACCAAAACGATTAAAAATCGCCGTAACCCAAACAAAACAAATGACGGAGGTCATTTCTGGCAATAATATACTTGACTCAGTAAGGCGTTTCTGCTAGGATTTGACTTGTGAGGAACGCCATGAAGAAGCCAAGAACACTTCAGCAAGCCATCATCTACTTCGCAGACGCCGACAACTGCCAGCGATTCATGGTGTCGAAGCGTTGGCCGGATGGCGTTGTCTGCCCCACTTGCGGAAGCAAAGAAGTCCGCTTTATCTCGACTCGGCGCATGTGGGAGTGCAAGACTCAGCACGCTCGGAAACAATTCAGCGTCAAGGTGGGAACCATCTTTGAGGATTCGCCAATCTCTCTTAGCAAGTGGCTGACTGCCGTGTGGATGATTGCGAACTGCAAGAACGGCATTAGCTCTTACGAAGTGGGACGTGCAATCGGCGTCACTCAAAAGTCCGCTTGGTTCATGATGCACCGCATCCGTCTGGCAATGCACGACGATTCGATTGCGAAGCTTGGCGGCAAGGGCAAGGAAGTGGAAGTAGACGAAGCGTTCATCGGCGGCAAGTCGCGCGGAATGCACCAACACGTACGCGAACTCCGGCAGATTACCAAAGGCGACAAGGGCAAGACTCCCATTCTCGGATTTCTGGAACGTGGCGGGGACGTTCGCGTTCACGTCATTTCGAGCCGCAAGAAAAAGGCGCTCCAAGCGGAAGTGAGACAGCACGTCACCGCCGAATCCACTCTCTTTACTGACGCTCTGCCGTCCTACGAGGGGCTGATTCGAGACTACAAGCACCAAGTGATTGACCACGCCATCGCGTACGTAGACGGTAAGGTTCACACCAACAATCTCGAAAACTTTTGGAGTCTCTTGAAGCGCGGACTTCGCGGAACCTACGTGAGCGTCGAGCCGTTCCATCTGTTCCGCTATCTTGACGAGCAGGCATTCCGCTACAACCTTCGCAAGAAGCCAATGACTGACGGCGACCGATTTGAGTTTGTCTCTTCGCATGTTCTTGGAAAGCGCCTCACCTATGCCGAACTGACCGGCAAAACCAGTACGACGTGTAGCTAATTCTTTGCGCCTGCCGCGTGGCCCGAAGCGGAAGTCTTAGCTTTCTTCCGCTTCTTAGCCTGTTTCTCGGCGTCTAGCTTGGCCTTCACTTCACGGTGCGATACCGACAAGATTTTGCTCGCCAGATCGTTAAAAGCCGAGTATTCACTGTCTTTAGTTCGCGTCATTACGGCCCCCGGTACTCACATACGAAAAACTGACCACATAGAGAGGCTAACAGCAATGGCCGACGACTTAGTACGAAGTTTCGCGAGTTTTATGGAAGGCGAAACCCTCGTTCTCGTTGAATTATCCGCTCGCATCAGGTCTTTGGAACTCTACCTGAAAGCGCGCGACCCCTCCTTTTGGGACGAGTATCAGGGTTATCTTGTTGCCTCAAGAAAAGAAGTAAAGAATCCATTCGACGTCTTGAAACTTCTAAAAGACGACAAATTGAATTAAGCATTGGAGGCGAAAAATGTCTTGGCTGCAATACATTCTCCTAATGGCTTATTTCGGCGGTTTCTTGGCGTTAATCGGCACCGAGCTATCCCGCATGACGAAATTACTCGAAGAAATTAGAGACCTCCTAGAGCCTGATGAATAGGAGTTCATTTTATCCGCCTTTAGTCGAACTTAAACAAATCCCACGTATCCGTGTCCTGCCTTACTACGAGCGTCTTTACATGGATAATTAGGCGCACGTTATTTTCGTATCCTCCCTCTTCTAGCGGAGTCAAGAGCCGATCTGTGGTGACTTTGAATTCCGTTATCAGGCTATCGTCTTCGAGTAGGCAGAGGAACGGGTCTTCGTCCGCATCGGGTGGCCCAACAACCTCTTGGCAGTGCTGCGGCATCTTTAGAGCATCGAATAGGGTCTTAATGCGGTTGTCTATATCCCCGCCACCGCTTGAAACCAATCGCCCCGCCTCACCACGTCTTAGGAATAGGATGTCCAGCGAAACCGCAACACCGGAAGTATTGCGAACAAGGGGCAGAAAACGATAGCCGCATCGCTCGAACTTATCTGCCATTTTGTACATTACAGAAACTCGCTCTTCGGAAGGCTCTTCCCCAGCAACCCATCTTCGCGGAGTTTGTCCTGTGTAAAAGTTCTTGAGAAAAGGATGGTTCTTCCAAAGTTCAATCAACTGCTTGTGCAGCACTTTGCGAATTTGATGTTTGACCGAGGCAGAACCCTTACTGTCTCCCGAGGGTAGATAGCCGTCATACAGTAATCTAAATCGCATTTCGTCACACCCCTGCGCATCCGCGACGTCGGGCCACGGTGAGTACCGCATTACGACAGAGGCAGTTTCTGACATTTAACTTACTGAGTCAAGTATATTATTGCCTCATTTCTAATCGATAGAAAAACGATGCCCTATTTCCCGCGCTTCCACCCGGTTCATTTAGCACCTGACGCAGTGACGCGATAAAGCCTGTTGAGCTGAGGCCGCTGCTATATGAGGCGCGGGGGAAGAGAAAGGCGAACCACTCGCTCCGCGACGGATGACACCACAAACAAAAATTGCGAATTACGCGCGCAATTTGCGGCTCACTGCTGGGGCGGTTGCGGCTTCTGCGAATCGCCGGCGAATGACGGCGTGGTCTGCAACACTTCCCGGACGCGCGGGTCTTTGATCACGCGGGCGAATTCAGGGTCGGTTTGAACGTCGGCCATTTTCTTGTAGCCGTCGTCGCGCGCCATCTTTAGATAATGCGCGCAACGCTCGACGTCACCCTGCTTGGCGAAAGTCTTCGCGACCAGGAAATTGAAGAGGCCCGGATCGGTGGTTGAGCGCTGTTGGATGGTGGAGCCATAGCCGCCATGGTGGCCGAAAACGTCGGGGTCAATGGCCAGGGCATTTTCGAAGCAATCGAGCGCTTGCGGAAATTCTTTGTCGGCGAAATAGGCGTAGCCGAGATTGCTGTAAAGCGTGCCCATCTCGTTCGCGGGCTTCAACACCATCGCCTGCTTATACAGATGAATCGCTTTGCCGTAATGTTTCTTTTCGTATTCGATGGTTCCGAGGTTGTTGATCGCGCTCGAGTAGGTCTTGTTGGCTTTCATGGCGCGCTTGTAATAGCGGCCGGCCGTGGCGATTTCGGCGTCCTGCTGGTAGGCCACGCCGATCTTATTCAGCAACGTAGCGTCGTTGGGCGCGGTGACGAGAATCAGCTCGTAGGCGTGAATGGCTTCGGGATACATCTTTCGCGCCATCATAATGTCGCCGCGCATTTCCTGGGTCGCGCGCGAAGTTCCAGGCGTGCTGTCCGAGGCATTCGACGGCGCCGAACTCGCGGCTTGCGCCACGCGATCGAATGTTTGGGGCTGTTGTGCACAAGCGATTGAAGTTGAAAGGAAAACGGCAGGTAGGACACATGCGGCGAGGCGGATCATCATACTTCTCCTTCGTTCCGCGCCTGACGCCTACGGGTTCTGGTTCGGGTCTGGTTTAGGCTGATCCGCAGGCTTCTTGCTTTTGCTATCCCCAAAGATACCAAAAATCTTCTGCAATACGGACTTTTTCTTTTGGGCGTCGGCGTCCTGTTGACCGTCGGCCTTCTCCTGGCCGTTTTCATTTTTGGCCGCGGGAACGCCGCTCGCCGGCGGAGGAGGAGACGCAGAATCGCCTTTGCCGAACAGATGCGCGAGCCACGAAACCGGCGGCGCGTGAGAGAGAGCGCGGCCGCCATGGATGAAGCAGAACTCTGTGGGCTCAGTTCCGGCGATGAAAACCTCATCGCGCGTGGTGGGGCATTGCGGAGTGGCG
>Ga0302179_10002667_pt1 | contig 10382 bp, 13 predicted proteins | sample I_Palsa_E3_1_FD_198788 | JGI IMG/M metagenome (GOLD analysis project Ga0302179, IMG submission 198788) | Peat permafrost microbial communities from Stordalen Mire near Abisko, Sweden - I_Palsa_E3_1 | ecosystem: Environmental > Terrestrial > Soil > Palsa > Peat permafrost | place: Sweden...
ACCTTAATCCCACGCCGGCGTTTAATATCGCTTTAGCGTATCTGTGTTTAAAAATAGCCAACACATAAATACATACATTGTCCCCCCCCCCGCCTCCCATCCCAAACGAAAACTTCGTCAACCTTCACTGAACGCGTCAAAACGACCAGACAACAGTTAGTACCATGTCGATATCTTCCTCCGCCAACGGTACATACACGGACTGCGGTCTTGGCCAGGGAGTCAGTCTGACAATAACCTGCGGCGGTCCCTCCTGCGGTATCCTAGCACAATTTCCTCATCTAGCGTGTACCAACGACCCCAGCACCGCGGCCCTGAATTGTAATAACGGCGTTATGTGTCCTCAACCAGTCAACTTTCTGTCGCAGTTTGATATGCAGCAGTATTTGAATAATACTGTGTCGGCGCAGCAGTTGTTGCAGATCGACGGGCAGATGTTTGCGGGATCGGATAATGGCCAGGGGACTGTTAGTTACGCGCCGCTGATGAATGCTGTGTCGAGTACTACTAGTAAGGCTTCGACCAGCACAACGAGAGTCGGGGGAGGTGCAGGAGGGAGTGGGGGAAACACTGTCGGTACGGAAACCACACTCATCACAGCCTCTGTGAACACGGGATCACCGTCCGTTTCAGCTTTTGTGAGCTCAGCATCAACAAGACGACCATCTCTATCCAAAACGCTATTTGCTCTCTACCTCATCTTCGCCATATTCATCGGCCAGACTACCGCATACACCTCCTTCCCCAAGAACACCGCCCTCTCAACCGGCCTATCACTCCTCTGGTTCCTGGCCTCCCTCCCACATGTAACCGCCCAATGCACAACCATCGGTGCAGTTCCGGTATCTCCTATCTCTTACTCTTACTGATCTCAGCAAATAACCCCCGAATTCTCCGCCCTCACACAAAACGGCCAACTCATCATCGTGGAAACATATTCTACGATACTAGTAGGCACAGCATACTGCAACAACGGCTCTTTCACTGCGACACAGGGATTCAGTGCCGTGCTGGGGGGTCAGATAGTGTATGCCCCAGCCGTGGTGATTACCTCTCTTCCGACGGTGGTGTCGCATGTTTACCCCACCGTGGCAGCAGCGGACTTATCCGCCCTGGGAAGCGTTTTTGAATGGGTATTTTCACTCGCAGTGGAGATTGATGGTAGGCTGAGGTGTTTACGACTGGCGAGAATGTGTATCGCAGGGCGGTTGAGCGGGGTGGACAAGAACAAACGATAATGTAGTCGAGTCGGAGGATGTTACTGATTTGTAGGGTGACGTTGACTCCTGCCGGGACGACCAGTTCCAGTTCAAGTACAGCCTCATCAACGACTACTACCTCTCCTTCCACCTCGACAACCATCATCTCAAGCTCCTCTTCCACCACATTTGTGTCGACAACGACCATCTCAAGCTCCTCTTCCTCCACAACTGTGTCATCAACGATTACCTCGAGCTCTTCTCCAAGCTTTGTGTCAACAACGACGGTCTCGAGCTCCTCTTCCAGCACAGCTGTCTCAACAACGTCTAGCTCAAGCTCTTCTTCTTCTACCGCCGTCTCAAGCTCCTCTTCCACTACATCTAGCTCCTCTTCTACCACAGTCGGATCACCATCAACCACGACAACGACTAGTTCTAGTTCTAGTACCAGTTCTAGTCTTCCCGTCACGACAACGACAAGCTCGAGTTCAGATCCCCCCTCGGGCAGTTCATCCTCGTCGAGATCCTCCCCAACTACATCGCCCACTCCTAGTCCTCCGGTTACGACAACCACAAGCTCACCTACGTCGAGTTCGGATCCCACCAGCTCTTCCTCAGACAGTTCGTTCTCGTCAAGTTCTTCAACTACTTCGAATTCCCCGTCAACGACTTCGACATCATCAACAGTACCGATAAGTTCTTCAAGTTCTTCAGGCACATCTGATTTCCCCCCGCCAGTTAGCGTGTCTTCAGGGTCATCGACTGTAACTCCATTTAGCGGAACAACTATTTCGAGTAGTTCTAGTACCCCGACAACAGCTACTTCTTCGGGCAGTTTGACTGACAATATTCCGCCGACATCGGATCAGCCGCTCTCTGTAACCTCAACTTCCTCACCGTCGGGGTCGTCTTCGTCTGGCTCTTCCATCGCCAGTATAAGTACCGTTTCAGATTCGCCCCCGGTAATACCATCCTCTAGCGCAGCAAGTGCAAGTTCTTCCGTCACATTGCCGAGTCCACCTCCATTCACTGCTACAACGGACTCCGGGACAGTGAATCCACCGCCAATTATCACCGGTTCTGTCTCACCAAACACTCCCATTGATACGGGCTCACCTTCCATCGTTACTCCACCTCCTGCCACATCGACTCCACCTGAGGTTACCGAAAGCTCTGGCTCTGTACCCGCAGCTTCCTCCCTCTCGCCGTCACCGCCGGTGGTCCCCACGACTCAAGCACAAGTGAGCATCGTAACACCACCGCCAACCACAATAACAAGCGGTCAGTCAGTCATTGTCATCTCACCCCCTACATTCACAACAGTACGCCCCTACTCAAACGTTCTAACAACTAGACTCCTGTGGTCCCATCTCCACCACTACCCTCCCCCAACTCAAACGCGCAAATCGTGCAAGATATCAACAACCTCTTCCCTCCAGGCAACACTGCCCTCCTCCAACAAGTCGAACAAACTCTCTGTCAAAACTCCGTCCTGCCCGCTATCAACGCCGTCGTGAGTGGCCAAATCACCCGCGCAAGTGGAGTCACTACTTTAGTCCAGGCATGTCTCGGTCTCATTGACTCGGCTGAGCCGAAACCCCAGGGCCAGAGTGCTGAGACGGTGTTTGCCCTCGCTCTGGGGAATATTATTTTATGTGATAAGTTTGCGAATAGTGTATTAGAGGGACCGTTGGTTGCGGGACGCAGTGCGCTCTGTAATGTTATTGTTCCTGGAATTCCGGCGTAGGTAGATATTGATAATATAGATGAGGTCAATTAACTTGCACTAAATTAAATAAATTAAACGAGTAAGTATCTAGGGGGCGATCCCGTACAGGTGGCGATCTCGGACACCCAAAACCGTTAACTATGGGGATCCCCATACAAATTGGTGATTTTTCAAAAAGTGACCTTCATAAATTCCGCCTTACCAGGCCCACCACAACACCAGAAAATCTACTTCTGAGGTATTATATAGGAAACTATGTTCAAAATCGCTAGGACTCCTCGGATTGCCTCAATAGGAGGTCTTGGTTCCATGGGTGTCTTTCAAGTGCCAAAAAAGGGCCCAAATTTCGACATTATTTTAATTGAGACCGGAGATTTTGTGTGGGAAAATTCAGACTGAGGCTCATAAAGTGACTCATAGCTTAACAACAAGAAGGTTCTAGCTTAAATCATTGATTCTGTGGATAGCCAGATGTGTTTAGCATACAATACCTCGGATCCAGATTTTTCCCAGTGGTGTGGTGGCTCCTAGAGCAATTCTAGTGCAAGGGACTGATTTTGAAATTTTGCTTAAAGCTGTGATTTCCCATAAATATATAAGCGAAATTTGTGTACGAGATCACCACCTGTACGAGATCGCCCCCTAGATACTTATCGCCGTGGTCGGCGGAGGTTTGAATAAGTGGTTCGCTGAGTCGGACCTCATAAAAATGAAGAATATACTCTCAACCCACCACCGTTTTGCTGCTGAGAGAAAGGTATCATCAATCTGAGTACATTAATTATAAGAGGTACTTCAAGACCTCGGTAAATTTGTTGAATACATATAAGCTCCCGTTCGTACATACCCTAGCAGTTGCGCAGATCCTTCCAATCCTATTTGATGGTTCTGTTAACGGCTTTAACCAAGAATCCTAAAAAATTAACTCAAAAAAATAAGATATTACCGATAATTCCCGGGAGAAAGTATGTAAAGAGAAGTACGAAAGTATACGACAAGAAGATCACGGTGGCCGTCAATACCCACACTCCGGGCGAAAGCGAGATAACCTGACCACATACGGCTTCCAGTAACTCGACTCCAATAACAGCGATCCCACCATAAACCCCGAACGTAATCGCCCACGCGAACACGTTGGTAAACATGAACAAAAACCATACCTTTCGAGACCTACAGATTGCAGCGAAGACAGACCGCTCGAGCAATGCAGTCCATCGCAGAGCAGGATGCCCGTACAACCAAATCAATGTCCAAAAAGCGTGACTGGCCATCCCTACTCTAAAATGCGTCAATGCTCCAAGACAAACTGTGACTAGCACTTGAAGGAAAAGGCCGCTTGCTAGAATTGACCAACCACGCATAAGGTGCATCTTTCTTTTGTAATCCAGGTCGACATCAATGCCGGGGTAGTTTTCAGATAGCCACGTCTTCAAATCATCAAATTGGGCTTGAGTTGGTTTACTGCGTCGCATGATACGCCATGTATTGAACCAAACGAAGTAACGAGACCAAGCGATATGTTGTTTCAAAAATACGGCACGAGGATGGGCTCGAGGGTCCAGACAGACTGAGGCAGCTTGCTTCCTGCCGAAAGTTATCTTCCAGCCTGCTTCTGTGCAGGTTTCTGTCCATTTCTGTCTCCGCCAAACGCGAATAAACCACAGATTAATGAATTCGCAATCTCCGACTCGGGCGGTCGACTCCCCCGGTTCAAGCTCAGGGACCCAATTGATCCCATCAAACTCTATGATTAGTCTGACGTAACGAATCCAGACTACCTTCTTTTTCCCAGATGGAGGGGTTTTCAAGCGGCTGAGTAATTTGTGTGGCAGATAGTTTTTCCGGATCGTCGGCGACTGGTGTCGACGTTGGTCCTGATGGGTCGTCCTTGGGGTTTATTCCCAGTATTTTGAATCCATTTCCCGTTTCGTGGACGTATGCTTTATTCAACGCAGGAAGTGAATCCTTGGCCATTGGTAAAACTGTAATATTTGTGTACGAACTTACGAGCATGTTGGCGAGTAAGTTAACGAGCGTCATTAGGAAATATGGTATAACGATGACATAGGGAGACGATAATCCATTCTCGCGAAAGGAGGTCTGGAATTGGAGATAAATCTGACGACCACTGAGTACGAGCTGTAAGGTTCCGATAATCTGAGGCAGAACACTTGAAGAGGTCGGTATCTTATGAATTTCGTAGCCTGGAAAGCGTGTTGTGGGAGGTAAAATGTACGGCACATATCGCGTTGACTTCCATAACTTTTTCCATTCGGGCGGTTCCCTCGCTTTGGCTTCGGGAGTTGGGTTCCATGTCGTATGATCCAGCATAACCATATTCTCCCTCGAGGTGACCCGTCTCCATCTTTCCGCCAAAAGCGGCGCATACTTTAGAGGCACGGTGATTGCCAATGCGTCTGCCGTAACAGCGGATTCGAATGAGTCCCCTCCTGCAGCCCACGTTAGTGTAACCTTTGCGTCTTTCTCCCTGAGACGGACTAGCCATCGACCAATTGCACTGAAGGCGATTTCACCGGCCGTGACCGGTTCGACGATGGCTCGGAAAACGGCGCGGACGTTGTCTTTCCAACTGACGCCGGGACGAAGGTGGAGGGTTGCGGCATGAGCGAAGATGTTTGTTGCGTAGAAAGTTACAAGAGCTTGGAGAGCCGGCCAAATTCCTCCGGCTGTTTCACAGAATTGATTGTCACTTCTCGTCCAGAGATTCTCGGGTGTCATCATCCGCCGACGTTGGAGACTACACTTCTCAATGAACTCGTTGGCTTTGGAGTGGTTCCGGAGGAGTTGCGGCGAGGAATGGAACAGTTCATGCGCTGCTATTGCGGTGCAATATTAAACTTTGAGATAAGAGAATTCCTTGGCCATTATAGCCGACCGGAATTCGCTAATCTGCTGACCACGTGCGAGAAAGGTATTGCGTGATTGGAAAGTGGGACCGAATTCTCGTGGGGGCGGCAATAGGTTGGCTCCGACGGTAAATATTTCAGTGTATCTGCGATCCGTTAAGGCTTCTGCTCAACCTATCCCTGAATCCGAGGCTCAACTTGCTTCCATTTCATTGGATGCTAGTATAGTTCATCGCCCTTATATCAGACAAAGGGCCGTCAGCGCTCCTTCCGAACTGACCCTTGCAAGAGCTGAAGCACGGCGAGGCGAATGTGGCAATGCACATGATCTATGTCTAGATAAGGAAGTCGCTTCATCGACGTCTCCGAAAAGCTCAGTTGCAAATGACCATCAGGGACTATTATCACCAGAAGCCGTCCAAAAGGTGTCCGATGCATCATTGCGAATTGACAACGTCGTGGGTAATGAGCCAGGAAGCGCAAATAGCAATTGCGACCATCGAATCCCGGCCTTGTCTCCCACTCAGGGGCCACTTCCACCAGCGCTGTCATGATGTCAAGGACTGACCAAGACGTCCACTCAACTAGGCCGGCAGACCGTGTCACGAGAAATGAACAGCCATTAATGACAACTAAACTTAGCGAAGAACAGCCTATCCAAGTCGAAGCGAACGAGCGAGTAAGTCTCACCTTCAGCGAACTGCCAGAAGTGGAAGAGTCATTCCCGAAGTCGTACAAGACTCTCAAGTGACGTTGATGCCAGATTTCTGGACATTGACACTTGTAGTCATTTCCATATCGGTCACCGGATTTACGGTCTATTATTTTTGGAATGCATCAATAGCGCTCAATCCTTCTCAGCACTTCTTGTGGTTCCAACCGGATTTCACCGTTTTCACCGTTAATATCCTATCCTACATTGCGACTGTTTTTGTCAAAGCTTAATGGAAGCCACATGTGACCACATTCGGTGGAGGCAGAGCTCCCGTGAGAAAGGGAGGCCAGTTTTAAGCTTCCTAGCACTCTCTTCCGCCACATCCCTATGGGGCCTCGTTCATTTGCTATTTTCACCAGTGCCTCGTATTCAATCAACGTTCCAAAGTATGTCGCACCGTCTCTGCTTACAGCGGTATGTTACCTTAGAAATTAGAAGTAACTCCTTAGATTGCTTCTGTACGTCCTTCAAGCTGTTCTAGCAGTTGTTCTTCTTTTAAATATATCGATCAATCCTACCTACATTGCAATTCCCAACACCAAGTTGCACGGCTGGCGTGGTGTTTCTGCATTCAATAAATCAAGACTCGAAGACTATTCCGACAGTTGGCTCCAAGGGAAGTCTTTGACTGCCTTTGGAGCATCCTATGGTCATTCGCTTTCGAATAAGTCGTTGTTGGGACCATGGATCTATATATATAATACCGTCGACACACGCCTATATATATATCGCTTGTAATACACCCTAACCACCAATCGCCTTAGTTGCATTGTAGAAGACAAGGAAGGGGAAAGGTTAAAGGCTAAGGTTAAGCCAAATCCAGACCAAACCTTTCAAGCTGAGTTCCGTTGAAGCCGAACCGAAATTTCATTACTTTACAGCATGATTTGATTGTGAAGCCGATCCTCCGGAAAATTCAGAGGGGTGAAACAGCTTCGGTTATTAGAACTGAATTTTTGTGGGGCTGAAAACCCAATGGCGCTGAGGCCTGCGGCCGCTGAGAACCGAAGAGAACGAGCCGTCCAAATGTAACAACGATGCTAATACGTCAGACAAGGGTGATGCAATAGATTCCGACCCGAATAGTCCCAACGGCGTTGGATTTGCGAAACGTTGACTGAGGCATCCGGCCACGTTTTTGGGGTTGAGATAACGCTACAAATCAGATATCTCAAGGGAAGTAGGAGACGAACCTTCTCATAAAGTTGGCACTGATGGTTACAGTATGGTTAAGTGTACCCCCGTCGGTCCTAACTCTCTTGAGGTTGCTCGGCCATGCTTGCAGTATCCTCCTCCATGACCCTGTTTTCCCACTTTATATACATCTATGACACGCACACACTCCATCATTGCTCATTTACCTTCCTCAATTGCGCAATTTGGGTTCGACACAAGGAATGCAGGAAGCAATACTTGCTATATTGAACGTGCTCAGGGTGCGAATTCGAGAGTTTCAATTCCGCGATCTTAAGTTGCATGATACTTCGCCCCAGTCGCCTAGGCCGCTGAAAGCTCGGGCCGCTTAAAGCCGAGCTTTCAGCCAATGGCGGTTGTAGCTTCTCCACCTGATCTCCTCATATTTAAGATCAACTGATTAATTCCGTATATCCGACGCTGCACTATTTTGGACTTGAACGACTCTTTCTGATCAACTACGGCTGGATCGCGAATGTGAAGCTTGACGCTGAATCCTCGACAGTCAGAACTCGACTTCTCCCCAACACCTTGCCATGCCTGTCAATTCCTTCCACGAAAATCTCCTTGTGAACACCAACCTCAGCCACAGTTTCAAACCCCGTTCGCTTCACTTTCCCCCTGTCCCTCCAGCGTCCTGCTTCGTTTACCCAAAGTGCCCATTCCTTCACAGCGGTATCCCCATTCCAACTGATGTACACTTTTTTATCCTCCCAAACGACAGCAATATCCTCCGAGGATACGCCATGCCAGGGAAATTTGAAGTTTCGATAACTCTCGCTTTGGGAGCTCTCGTTGTCGAAATGTACTTCTGCGTGATAGACAACTGTTCCATTCGGGAGGAACTCCGTAATGGCAGGGATTTGTCCCCATCCGACCAACGCGTTGCCGTTGTCGAGAAAGTGCAGATTGCCTTGAGATTGAGAGATGAGTTCACTTGGAGCGGAGTACTGGACAGCCAGGGATACAGTCAGCTTGGTCTCATCGACGACCAGGAGTTTTCCCGAGGATGGCTTGTCGTCCTCGATAAGGGCATGGTCCTGGCCTGGTCGCGCGTTGTGGTTGTCGAATAGGGAAAGGAGAGTTCGTCCCGCCGAGTCTTCTCCGCGATAACGAGCATGATGTTGAAAAGCAAAGGAGGTTCCCTCTGCGTGTTCAAAGTCACTTTTCTTGCCTCCTAAACGCCAGATAATTGAGCCATCGGTGCTGTTGATTTTGTAGATTGTATTGGTGTGACGGGCGGAGATGATGTAGCTTCCGTCAGCGTGCTTGTCGACAGAGTTGATATGGAAATAATCCCAGGAAGAACTCGATGATGTCCCTTGCTCCGGTCCGCGTAATCCGAGTGGCAGAACAGTTTCAGAAAACGGGACATGTTCAATTGAAGACCATTCAAACAATACCTCTCCGGACTCAATGTCGATTTCTATGATCAACGCCCGAAAGGTACAGTGAGAGTACCTTGAAAACGGGCATCTACAACCCATCGTTGTTTCGAATTTGTCGCGCCTGATTTCTTCAAATTCCTCTGTGTCGGCTGATAAATCTCTATCAAGGCGGTTCCATTCTTTGTGATCTGAAACTCGTGCAAATCTGTCAACTTGCTCTTTCCAGCTCTTACCTCCGCAACCAGCTCATACCTGTTGTTGAGAATCCTCACCCAGCCATGTCCATGTCCATAGTCGGGATTAAACGCACCTTGAAATGCGTAAATGACATCGTGGTTCTTGTATCGCGCGGCTTGAAAATTGAATGCAGGTGTCCCGAAATAAGTGTACCCAGACCATACGAGCTCTCCCTGGGCTGTGAAGATGTACGCTCCAGACTGGGCTTCGTGAAATTGAACGCCGCTCTCGCTCAGACGGGCGCGGGGGGTAAGAAATAACAGATCGTTGGAAATCAGGTGCGGGATTTGCTGGTTGACTTTGATCTTCGGAGGCGAAAGGTCGGGACGTGATTTGTATTGCCCATCAGCCAAGACGCTGAGAGTGAAGCTTGCGATCAAAATGATGTTGGTGAACATTGTCGAGCGCGGTCGTTTTGCATGATGGACTCTTCCTTTTGACGACAAGACGGAGAAACATGTCGCAATTGGCCGTCGTGGTTAGCCATACGGTCACGTCGGGATGGCGAAGAATTGCGTCAGCGGGATTTACCGTCACGTGACGTTAGGCCGAGATAATTTCCTCGGAGCCACCGACTCGGAACACACACAATGTCTGAAACATCTCTCCTCTTGCCTAATGGGGTTGACAATTCTACTGAACAGGGGACCTGGGATCCCCCAAGGAACTTCCGATGGATCCAATTGGCGACTATGTTCAACGTATTCTTGATGGGCTTTGACCAGACAATCGCGGCAAGCACCTACGCAGTCATCGGCTCCGAGTTTCAGAGTATGAATCAAGTAAGTTGGATTTCCACCAGCTATCTCATCACCAGCACAGCCTTTCAGCCGCTGTATGGGTATCGCCCAAACCCTCTGAAAATGCTGACGAGAGAGACGGACTAGTGATATCCTCGGCCGACGGTCATGCTATCTTGCATCCACGACAATATTCTTCGTCGGGTGTCTGCTCTGCGGCCTCGCAAGAAATATGTTGACATTGAGTTTGGCTCGCGCGTTGACGGGAATCGGCGGAGGGGGACTGCTTACCATGTCGACAGTCATCTTATCG
>Ga0302179_10002670_pt1 | contig 10372 bp, 9 predicted proteins | sample I_Palsa_E3_1_FD_198788 | JGI IMG/M metagenome (GOLD analysis project Ga0302179, IMG submission 198788) | Peat permafrost microbial communities from Stordalen Mire near Abisko, Sweden - I_Palsa_E3_1 | ecosystem: Environmental > Terrestrial > Soil > Palsa > Peat permafrost | place: Sweden: Abisko...
ATCACGGCCAGACTTTGCTGGGCAGGCTGGGAGACGTTGCGGGCCAGGAGGATACAGCCGGCGCAGGTGCCGAAGGCCGGCTTTTGTTCAACGAAACGCTGCAAAGACTCAAGCAGGCCGTCGCGTTCGAGAAACTTGAGGAATGTCGTCGACTCCCCACCGGGCAGGATCAACCCGTCGAGACCTTCCAGCTGTGCCGGGGTGCGTACCTCGACGGCATCTGCACCAGCCTCGACAAGAGCCTGGGCATGGGCAGCAAAATCTCCCTGGATGGCGAGCACCCCAATGCGCGGACGTTGCAAGAGGTTACCAGCCGCGGGTTTGCAGCAGTTCACCCTCTTGCAGGCCGGCAATCGCCAGACCTTGCATCGCCCCGGTCATCTGCTCGCTGACCTCGGCCAGCACCTTGGGATCGTTGTAATGGGCAGTGGCGATCACGATGGCCTTCGCCCTGGACTCCGCTTCCTCGCGTTCCTCAGGGTTGCGGGCCGCGCCGGTTTTCGCGTCTAGTTCCACGTCCAGAGGGGTGGCCCCTTCCTTCATGAAGATTCCCGACCCCACAAAGACCGCCTCCGCTCCAAGTTGCATCATGAGGGCTGCATCGGCTGGAGTGGCAATGCCGCCGGCGGAGAAATTCGGTACCGGGAGCTTGCCGGTCTTGGCCACCAGGCGCACCAGTTCATAGGGAGCACGATGTTCCTTGGCAGCGGCGTAGAGTTCCTCATCGCGCAGCACGGTGAGCGCTCTCATTTCGCTTACGATTTGCCGCATGTGCTTGACCGCGTGCACCACGTCCCCTGTGCCCGCTTCCCCCTTGGTGCGAATCATCGCGGCGCCTTCGGCGATGCGCCGCAGGGCTTCACCAAGGTTGCGCGCGCCGCAGACAAATGGGGTGGTGAAGGCGTGCTTGTCGATGTGATGCAGCTCATCCGCGGGGGTCAGCACTTCGCTCTCGTCGATGAAGTCGACTCCGAGATATTGAAGAATTTGGGCCTCGGCGAAATGACCGATACGCGCCTTGGCCATTACCGGGATCGAGACCGCGCCGATAATCTGCTTGATCAGGCTGGGCTTCGCCATACGCGCCACACCACCCTGGGCACGGATCATGGCCGGCACCCGCTCCAGCGCCATGACGGCGGTGGCTCCGGCCCGCTCGGCAATCACCGCCTGCTCGGTGCTCATCACGTCCATGATGACGCCGCCCTTGAGCATCTCCGCCAAGCCCAGCTTCAGCCGCAAACCGGTCGGGTAATTGCCATTCATCTCAGCCATCGTCTCTGCCTCCACGGGACCTGTGTTTCGGGCCGCGTTCCCTTCAAGTTTAACAGTTATTCATCACGCTCACCCGGCCTGGTGAACCATCAGCAGCAGCGCACACTGCGGTATACTCGGACTCACCATGGCAGCCAACAAGACGTTTTATCTCGAGACTTTCGGCTGCCAGATGAACGTACATGACTCTGAGAAAGTCATCGGCACTCTTCGTCATGAGGGCTATGCCCAGGTAGATACCGAGGCTGCCGCCGACCTGATCCTGTACAACACCTGCTCCATCCGCGACAAGGCGGAACAAAAAGTCTTCAATCGGCTGAACGATTACAAGAAGCTGCATGCTTCGGGTAAACGATTCGTTGTCCTGGGCTGTGTGGCGCAGCAGGAAGGGGAACGGATCTTCGAGCGCGCGCCGTATGTCTCGATGGTTTCAGGATCGGCGTCGTACCGGAAATTGCCGGAAATGCTGGTCCGCTTGCAGGCAGGGGAGTCGCGGATCACCGGACTGGACGACCGCCAGACGGAAGAGACGTTTGAAACTGAGTTCACCGCCCGCACCAATCCTCATCGGGCTTACATCACCATCATCGAGGGGTGCGACAAGTTTTGCGCCTACTGCGTTGTGCCTTATACGAGGGGCAAGGAGCGCAGCCGTACTTCGACGTCGGTTCTGGCCGAGGCGCGCAGGGTGGCGGAGGCGGGATACACGGAAATCCAGCTGCTGGGGCAGAACGTTAATTCTTATAAGGACCGTGAAGGGAAGTGCACGTTCGCCGAATTGCTGACCGCGGTGGGGGAAATTCCGGGGATTCGCCGGGTGCGCTTTACCACCTCACACCCGCGTGACTTTACTCCGGACATCGTGGCCGCCATCGATGCTGTGCCAACCCTGTGCGACCACGTTCATCTGCCGGTGCAAAGCGGATCAACGCGGGTGCTGGCAGGCATGCAGCGGGAGTATAGCCGGGATGAATATCTACAACGGATTGCGTGGATCAAAGCCGCGCAACGTCCCATCAGCATTACGACCGACATGATCGCGGGATTTCCAGGAGAGACCGACGAGGATTTTGAGCAGACCCTGAGCTTGCTGGACGAGGTTGGCTATGACGCGGTGTTCGCTTTCAAGTTCTCGCCGCGGCCGAATACTCCGGCCTTGTCCCTGCCTGACAGCATCCCGGAAGAGGAGAAAAGCCGCCGGTTGCAGGTTTTGATGGATCGCCAACGTGAGATCCAAAGGTCACGTTACGCCAGTCATATAGGGCAGGTCATAGAAGCGGCCGTTGAAGGATATAACACCCAAAGAGGGCAAGTGATCGGCCGCAGTTCGCAGAATAAAACGGTTAATTTCACGACTCCGCAGCCTATCAGCCCCGCTCCCGGTAGCTATGTTCCGGTGCGGATCACCCATAGCCATCCCAACAGCCTGGTCGGCGAGGCCATCTCCTAACAACGCCGAACGGAGTTGATTATGGATGTCGACACGAAGACCCGCGGTCTCGTCAAGGATCCGGCCGGCACGGATGTAGAAATGAAGATCCGCGGCCTGGTCATGGATCCAGCAACCAATATGCCGATCGTGATCCTGAAAGACGTCAAGAGCGATACGGTTCTCCCCATTTGGGTTGGCATGTACGAGGCAAATGCCATCGCGCTGGAGATTGAGAAATCGTCCACCCCGCGCCCCATGACGCACGACCTGCTGAAAAACCTCGTGCGGGGGTTGAATGCAACGGTGGAAAGGGTTGTCGTGACTGAACTTAAGAACGACACCTTTTATGCAGTGATCTGGATGGAGCAGGGTGGAGAATTGGTTTCGCTCGACGCTCGCCCTTCGGATGCCCTCGCCTTGGCCCTGCGCTCCGACTGCCCGATTTATGTAAGCGAAGAAGTCATCCGGATCGCTAAGCTCGCTCCCAGCATGGCCGAAACCACGCCGGAGGAATTGCGGCGATGGCTGGAAGGTCTCAACGATGAGGACCTGGGCCGCTACAAAATGTAGCGGTTTGCCAAAGTTCGCCATCCCCGGGGGCCGATGGCACATAGGAACTACGTGAGAATTCGATTTTGTCTCTCAGGAGACAACTTTACGGGCTGCGAAAAAGCTTTGTTTTGTATCAGGGCACGACTTTAGTCGGGCCATAAAGGATAGAAAAAATGCCGGGCTTTAGCCCCTGCCTCTCTTGCCCGGCACGAGGAATCTTTTGGGCGATTTAGACACGCCAGACCTTGCCAGTCCCAGCCGCTTCGCGCTGCTCAAGAGTTTTTTCAGTTTGCAGAAGCTCAAGGCCGTATTTACCCAGTCCCACGCCAACCGCGGACTGGAAAGATACCGCCGAGCGGGTATCACGGCTTCTTCCTCCTTTATTGCCAAAGCACTCAACATCCTGATCAGTTTTCTTTCCGTTCCGCTCACCGTGCACTATCTGGGCGCGGAACGCTATGGGGTGTGGCTGACGATCAGCAGTTTGATCACCTGGATGTCGATGACCGACTTCGGGCTGGCCGGCAACGCACTGGTGAATGTGCTGGCGGAAACCCATGGCAGGGAAGACCGCAAAGGGGCGCAACAATATTCCGCATCAGCCTTCTGGGCTTTGAGCGGCATCAGCGCCGTCGCGGGTGTCATCTGCCTGGCAAGCTTCCGGCTGATACCGTGGCGGGCGGTCTTTCGCACTTCTGCAGCAACCTCCACTCACGAATTGCAACTCGCTGTTGCCTTGACCCTATTCTTCTTCGTGGTGAACTTCCCACTCAGCATGCAGAATTCGATTTATAGCGCGTACCAGGACGGGTATCTGTCGAATATCTGGGGAATTGGTACCAATTCGGCGTCCCTTATGGCCCTCGTCTTTGTGTCGCGCACTCATGGTGGGCTGCCGCAACTGGTGCTGGCGCTTTCAGGAACCAGGGCTTTCTTCGCGGTGATCAACTACGTCTATGTGTTCCGCCGCTACGACTGGCTGCTTCCTGTTCCGTCGGCCGTCCGCTGGCAATGCGTCAAACGTCTCTTCAGCCTGGGTGGGAAATACCTGGTGACGCAGCTTGCCTCGCTGGGTATTTATCAAAGCCAGCCGATCATCATCACGCAGATGCTTGGTCCAGAGAAGGTAGTGATCTTTGTCGTGGCTTACAAGATCATCGCGTTGCCGATGGACCTCTGCTTCATGGCGACGCAACCGTTTATTTCCGCCTTTGGCGAGGCCAGGGCCCGGCACGACTGGACCTGGATCCGCGGCGCCTACAAGAATGCGACCAGGGCCTCGTTGGCCTTTGGCGTTCCCACCCTGCTGCTGGTTGCCCTTACCGCAAAGCCGGTCATTCGGATTTGGGCGGGCGCCATTGCCGTTCCCAGCGTTTCGCTGATTTGCTGGTTGAGCATCTACAGCCTGATCGGCATCTGGCTCATGGCGGCTGGGCAGATGATGATCGGCCTGGAGCGCGTCAACCCGCTCGCCATTTCTCTTGTTCTCTGTGCGCTGGGCGTAATTGCCTCTGGCATTGCGCTGTCTCCGCACTGGGGTCTGACCGGCATTGCCTTTGGCATGGCGATCAGCAAAGTCGTGACCTTCTGGCCTATACAGATCCGCGAAGTGCGACGGCTGCTTCGACCGACAGCAGACGAAGTCCCGGCGAGTGCCTGAGTAGTCGCCCGATTTCTATTCCGCGGAAGCGGGCGTCTTCTCTAAAAGCGAGAATGTCTTATCCAGCAACAAACTCCCGAATCCAGCCGCAGCCGTAACCGTCTTTTCAAGCCTTGCTGTAGTCCCTAAGTAACCATTCCAGGAGTTACCGACGTTTTGCGCCAAAGAAGGTGGATTGCCTTTGACATAGGGCGAACAGGCCTTCATACTGTTCAGTAGCACTGAACGGATTGGTGGAAAATCAAGGAATGATGAAAATTGCTTTCGTCAATCAGCCGATCGACACCATAATCCCCCCCAATCAAAACTCTGTAGGCGCCTGCACTTATTGGGTTGCTCGCCCGCTTGCGCAGTCTGCCGAGGTCCTGGTGTATGGCCTGACGGATAATCATGGAAATCCTGCATCCGAAAGCAGGGAATCGGGGATTGACTTTCGCTTTTTCCCCGCAACGAGAAAAGACAAGTGGCGCTTCAGCCTGCTCAAGAAGCTGGCCAAATTATTTCCTCGATCGACACCGATATCCACTTCACGTTGGCTGTTTCCCGAGTATGGCCGCCAGGTAGCTGCCGATCTGGAGCGGCAAGGCTGCGATGTGATTCATCTGCAGCATTGCTCTCAATATGGGCCTGCCATCCGTGCCTTAAATCCAAACGCCAAAATCGTTTTGCATCTGCATAGCGAATGGTTTTCTCAGAGCAATCCCAGGGTCTTAGCCCGCCGTTTGCGGGCCGTCGACCTGTTGACTACCGTCGGCGATTATGTGACGGATAAAACCAGGCAGTCTTTTCCTGTGGTAGCCGATCGGTGCGAAACGACTTATAACGGGATCGACGTCCGGGAGTTTGTCAGTGAGTACGACTACTCTCAGAGCAGGCGGCGCAAAGTAAAGCGCATTCTTTATAGCGGAGCGGTTTCACCGCACAAGGGTTTGCACGTGCTGCTGGATGCATTTGTGATCGTAGCGCAGCAGTATCCAGATGTGATGTTGGACATTGTTGGCCCGATCGGGAACTATCCCATCCAGGAAAGTTTCGATGTACGCGACCTGGAAGCAATCCGCAGGGTGGCCCCGTTCTATGGAAACGGCGTCTGGGATCTGGTTAAGTCCAAGATCCTGGGTAAGGCTTCTGACAAGAGCGCCTACATGAACTACCTGCAGGCCCGGCTACCCGGTGATGTGGCCGCTAAAGTGTCGTTCCTGGGAATGTTTCAACGGCCAGAATTGGTTGACCGGTATTACGAATCCGACATCTTTGCCTTCGCGCCTATTTGGGATGAAGGTTTTGGCCTGCCCGCGGTGGAGGCGATGGCCGCCGGTCTGCCTGTGGTCACTAGCCGCTCAGGAACCCTGGTAGAAACCGTGGTAGATGGTAAGACCGGAATTCTGGTGGAAAAGAACGATCCCGTGAAGTTGGCGGACGCGCTGTTACAACTGCTGAAGGACGATGATTTGCGTGAAGCGATGGGCCGTGCCGGACGGCAGCGAGTGATGGGACAATTCACCTGGGATCGGATTGCAGAAGGGATGCATACCCGGTACACGACATTGTGTGCCTCCTAGCCGCGAGGGCGTTCTGCGTGAAAGCACGACTTACAAACTGAGTCCCGAAGGGACGGCTGAGAGTAGCCCAGGACGCTAGTCCTGGGTCGAGATGACATCCAGGAACAGTCCCGCCAGGGACGGCTGAGAATGTCCCAGGACGCCAGTCCTGGGATTGCTAAGGGGCTGACGACTGCATAGGGGAACTCAGCCCGGGTCGTTCCACTGCAGTAGTTAACAGAATATACGTTATCGGACACGACTAGCCGAAAGATCGTGCCTTCCTGAGATCAAGCTACTTTCGAATCCTTGAGCCACATGGCGAGCACCAGCGCGGCGGCGAAGATGAGTGCCAGGGTGAGGCCGCTCCACAGCCCGTAAATACCAAAGCGGGTTTTGAAGCAAAGGAAATAACCGATCGGTAAACCGATGACTCCGTACGCTACCAGGTTGACCAGCATGGGGCCGCGGGTTTTGCCCAGACCGCGCAAGGCGCCGGTACCGATGCCCTGGATGCCGTCGAAAATTTGAAAGATGGCAGCCACTGCCAGCAGGCGCACAGCGACGAGGACGGTCTGCGGATCATAGGTATACACGTGGATGAGCGCCTGGGGGATGGTTATAAATGCCGTGGCTGCCAAGGCCATAAACACGGCGCCGAGCCCGATCGCCATGGACCCATTGCGGCGGGCGAGGGGACGATTCCCTGCTCCGACCGCATGGCCCACCGAGATGGCAGCGGCGGCCGAAACTCCCAGCGGCACCATATAGGTGAGGCTGGCTGAATTCAAGACAATCTGATGTGCGGCCAGGATGTCGGGTGAAAGCCGTCCCTCCATCAGCGTGGCGAGCGAGAATGCGCCCACCTCAAACAGCAATTGCGAAGCGGCCGGCCACCCTAGTTGCAGCAGACGGCGAAACAGTGCCGGCCGCAGACCAGGCCAATGGGCAAACAAGGGGTGGCCGCGCTCCCGCTCATGCCTCCATGCCCACCAGATCAGCACGCCGGCCATGTAAATCCGGGCCACGCAGGTGGAGAGCGCGGAACCGCGCACCCCCATGGCGGGAAGGCCCAGCTTGCCATAGATGAGCGCCCAATTGCCGAACCAGTTCACGAGATTGGCCGAGATAAGCGCAAACGTCACCGGCCTGACTTTGCCGACACCCTGCAGGTACCGCCGGAAGGCGACGTAAATGAGCAGTGGGAGGGCGCTGAAGTTGAGCAACTGAATATATTGCGTGGCCGGCGTGCGCACCGCTTGGTTGATGCCGATGATGGGAAAAAGATGGGGAGCCAAACCGACCACCAGCATGGCCAGGGGTGTGTAGGCAATGGCGAGGTAGACGCCCTGAGCCAGGGCGCGATGGCAATCATCGAAGTCTCCGCGTCCGAAGGCCTGGGCCACCAGGGTGTCGAGCCCCAGCAGCAATCCAATGCCGAACAGCGCGGGCATGTAGAAGATGGCGCTGCTGATGCCTACGGCGCCGATGGCTGCCGGGCTCAGCCGCCCTACCATAATGGTGTCCACGATGGACATGGCCATCCACCCCAACTCAGAAAGCACGACGGGGATGGCGAGTCGCAATAAGGCCGCCAACTCGGTGCGAAACCGCGAGGGGGTGAGCGATTGCGTGACTGGAGCGCCGGACGACATGGTCCTTTTCACCTTAACCGATCCTGTGGGTGGGGATCCTGGCGCGGTGTGGATCAGGAGGAGATCTTTGCTGGGCTAAATTCAAGATGGTAAAGTCAATGAGGCGCGCAATGTTTGCCGGTTGCACCGGGAGAGATGGCCGAGTGGCTTAAGGCGCACGCTTGGAAAGCGTGTGTACCGCAAGGTACCGTGGGTTCGAATCCCACTCTCTCCGCCATAAAAGGCCCCGCATTAGCATGGACCCCGACTCCATCGTGTTCCGCGTGCTGCCCCCTATGACCATGGTCGCCACGCCACCTCGGAAGAAGCCAGGACTAAACTCAGCCCGTTGGCTCCAGAGATCCCGGATGATGGCAGAGAGCGGTTACCTCCACCTCCATCTTTGCGCGAACGAAGGGATGATATTCCTCTGTTGGTTGGAGTATCTGGTGGAACGCTATGCCAAAAGAAGCGGCAAAAGGATCAGGCATATCAAGAAGAAGACTCTGGATCTGCTCGAAGCCTACGATTGGCCGGGAAACATTCGCGAAATGCAGAACATCATCGAACGGGCTGTGATTCTCTGTGACGGCCAGGGAGAACCGTTCTCAATCGATGAGTCGTGGCTGCAGCGTAAATCGAACCCGCTGCATGGACGCAGGCTTTCCCGAGCCGGTATTCTGGCAGAGCATAAGAAAGAGCTTGTTGAGCGGGAGAGAAAAGCGATCGAAGCAGCCTTGGCGGAGTGCCAGGGTCGAATTTCAGGCCCGAGCGGCGCTGCCGCGAAGCTTGGGATTCCGCACCAGACTTTAGAGTCAAAGATCTCAAGTCTTGGCATCGACAAGCGCCGTTTCAAAGGGAGCCATGGGCCAGTATAAGGACACATTCCGCACCACCTCCTCCAGCATCACGCACGCCGAAAGTCTCCTCAGCCGATCTTCCGAAGGATCAGAATTCCTGAACAATCAGCAATGATCCCTTAGGGCAAGCCACGCACAATCAATAAAGAATGATGGCAGTCTGGTTGCTTAGTTGATGCATCGAAGGGGCTGATCGTTCGCTCAGCCCAGCAGTCGAGCCATGCCATGCACACGACTGTAGACAGAGATTGGCAGCAAGTAAATGCAACCACGGTCAAACATCGGTCAAACCCCGGTCATGCAAGTACGAGACGCAGCCAACGATGGTTGGGGTGACGCCTGGCAGGAAGCAACACGAAACTTCCTCAGCCAAGCCGCGTGCGCGTCGGGACCTTTGAGTTTGACCTCAGGACCGGCGAACTACGGCCAGTCGAGCCAGCGGAAGGCATGCGTACCCTGGTGCTCCAGGAACAGCCATTCCAGGTGCTGCGCCTGCTCATTGAGCGCGACGGCGAGGTGGCAACCCGCGAGGAGATCAGGAAGAGTTTGTGGCCCAACGACACGGCAGTCGACTTCAACCACTCCATCAATGTTGCCATTGGAACGCTGCGTAGAGCTCTCCGCGACTCCGCGGAAGAGCCTAAATATATCGAGACCGTGGCCCGCAGGGGCTATCGGTTGATCGCCCAAATCGAGTGGGTAAACACCGCGGAAGAACCAGTCGAGGCGGGTCGCGGAGACGGTGACAGTAGCAAGGACGGTGGCGGAAGGGCCAGACAGATAACGGAATTGGGCGGGGGCCTGATTGGGAAAAAGGTTTTGCATTACCGCGTGCTGGAGGTCATCGGTGGCGCGGCAATTAGCCGATGCCATCAGTCGCGAATTCCCCTTGGACACGCTCACCCAGAATTACTCTCTGCCTGCCATCCACGCCGCCATCCAGCTGCGGCAGAATGATCCGGCTGCAGCCATTGAGACTCTCAAGCGCGCTTTGAAATACGACTCAGCCTCGCCGAACCCTTTCAATAGCCTTTATCCAGCTTATCTTCGCGGACTTGCCTATCTGCAAATGAACAACGGCCGCCTCGCCAAACCTGAGTTCCAAAAGTTGCTGGATCATCCTGCGATCGTCGGCCGGTTTGTCACCGGATCGCTGGCGGAGCTTCAACTCGCGCGTGCCCAAGCGATGGAAGGAGACCCGGTCGCCGCCCGAAAGTCCTATCAGAATTTCCTCCGTCTATGGCAAGACGCTGATGCGAGCACTCCGATCCTGGTCCAGGCAAAAGCCGAATATGCCAAATTGAACTTGACCTACCCGCGAGCAAATGATAGCAGCCGCTAACCGGTTTGTGGTTTACCTTTGAAGTGATATAGAGTGAACAGGCGAGGTTCTCTTTATTGATCGCGCTAAAGACACT
>Ga0302179_10002672_pt1 | contig 10369 bp, 8 predicted proteins | sample I_Palsa_E3_1_FD_198788 | JGI IMG/M metagenome (GOLD analysis project Ga0302179, IMG submission 198788) | Peat permafrost microbial communities from Stordalen Mire near Abisko, Sweden - I_Palsa_E3_1 | ecosystem: Environmental > Terrestrial > Soil > Palsa > Peat permafrost | place: Sweden: Abisko...
GGAGTTCGGCATCGTCGCCGTCCTGATCGTGTTCGTCGCGATCACGGCGGCGATCCAGCCCCGCTTCCTGTCCATCACCAACATCCAGTTCGTGCTGGTCGACGCCACGATCTTCGCGCTGCTGGCACTGGGCGAGACGATCGTGGTGATCAGCCGGAACGTCGACCTGTCGGTCGGATCCGTGCTGGGCATCTCCGCGTTCCTCACCGCCCAGCTGGCCAGCCAGGCGCACGGCCTCCCGCTCCCGCTCGTCTTCCTGGCCGGGCTGGGCATCGGGCTGGGATTCGGCGCCATCAACGGCCTGCTGGTCTCGCTGGGCCGGGTCCCGAGCCTGGTGGTCACGCTGGCCACGCTGTACATCATCCGCGGACTCGACGTGCTCATCGTGGGCGGCAGCCAGGTCGTTCCGTCCTCGTATTACCCATCCTTCCTGACCATCTCCAAGGCCACGGTGGGCGGGATCCCGGACCTGGCCATCGTGGTCGCGGTGGTCATCGCGGTCGGGGCGTACTGTCTGCGCAGTTTCCGGTCGGGCCGTGAGCTGTACGCGATCGGCTCCAACCCGGACGCGGCCCGGCTGGCGGGCATTCCGATGGGGCGGCGCATCTTCACCGCGTTCGCGCTGAGCGGCGCGATCGCCGGGGTGGCCGGCGTCCTGTGGGCGTCCCGGTACGGGACGGTCGACTCCACCGCGGGCACCAGCTACGAACTGCAGGTCATTGCGGCCGTGGTGGTCGGCGGGGTGGCGATCTTCGGTGGCAGCGGCAGCGTGGTCGGCGCGGCCATCGGCGCGCTGCTGCTGCAGACGATCAACTCGGCACTGTACGTGCTCGGCGTCTCGCCGGACTGGGACCAGGCCATCGCGGGCTTCCTGCTCCTCCTGGCGATCGTGTTGGACCGGTTCATCTCGCTGCGGCTGACCGCATCGCTGCGACGGAGGAGTGCCCGCCGTGGACAGTGACCTGAACGCGATGGCCGGCAACGCGGCCATGACTCCGGAGCACATCGCCGGGGAGGAGCCAGGCCCGGGCCCAGGCGCGAGCGGTGGCTGGGGCCGGCTGCGGCCGGCCATGCGCTGGGAAAGCGGCCTGGTCGTCGTGGTGATCGTGATCGCCATCATGGGCAGCGCGTTGTCGCCGGAGTTCCTGACGGCCAACAACTTCTTCAACCTGGGCCTCAACACCGGTGAGATCGCGATCATGGCGCTGCCGATGGCGCTGATCATCATCAGCGGGGAGATCGACCTGTCCGTCGAGTCCACGCTGGGCATGTCCAGCGCGGTGCTCGGCGTGCTGTGGGCCGATCACTGGCCGATGCTGGCCATCTTCGCGGTGGTCGCGGTGGTCGGGGTGCTGGCCGGGGCCGTCAACGGGCTGCTGGTCACCCGGGTCGGGCTGCCGTCGCTGGCGGTAACGATCGGCACGCTCGCCCTCTACCGGGGCATCGCGCTCATCCTGCTCGGCCCGCGGACCGTGGCCAACTTCCCCGCCTTCTACACCAACGCCGGGACCACCGCGATCCCGCACACCGACCTGCCCTGGTCGATCGGCATCTTCATCGTCCTGGCGGTCATCTTCGCCATCGTGCTGCACGCCACCCCGTTCGGCCGGTCGATCTACGCGATGGGTGACAACGCCGAGGCGGCCACGTTCGCGGGGCTGCGGGTCAAGCGGGTCAAGACCAGCCTGTTCGTGATCTCCGGCCTGGCGTCCGCGCTGGCCGGGGTGCTGTACACGTTCCGGCTGAACACCGCGGTACAGGACAACGGGACCGGCCTATCGCTGGACGTGGTCGCGATCGTGCTGCTGGCCGGGGTGTCCATCTTCGGCGGCAAGGGGTCGATCGGCGGGGTGTTCCTCGCGGTGCTGGCCTTTGCCGGGCTGCAGAACGCACTGCTGCTGACCAACTTCAACCAGGAGGCCACCGGCCTCGTGACCGGCGGGCTGCTGCTGATCAGCGTGTTCGTGCCGAACGCGGCCATGTTCGTGCGCTACCTCCGCCAGGCCGCCAGACGGGCGACCCGGCGGCTGCCATCAGAACCTGCCCTATCCATGCCACGAAGGGACACCTAGTATGCGAGCTTTCCTGAGACGGGCGCCGCTGGCCGCCTCGACGCTCGTCGTCGCGTCGGCCCTGGCCGTTGCCGCCTGTTCGTCAAGCGGTTCTGCTACCTCGTCGAGCTCATCAAGCCCGTCCGGATCCGGGTCCGGATCGGCCACGGCGAAGACCGGCCTGAAGGTCTTCGTCATCCCGAAGAACCTCGGTAACCCGTACTTCACCACGGCCGACAGCAAGGGCACCGGCGGGGCGCTGGCCGCGATCAGCGCCGCGGGCGACACCGGTACCGAGACGAGCGGGACCGCGGCCACCTCCGCGTCGCAGATCCCGGCCATTCAGGCCGCGATCACCAAGGGGGCGAACGCGCTCATCGTGTCGGCGACCGACCCCACGGCGCTGTGCCCGACGCTCAACGGCGCCATGAAGCGGAAGATCACGGTGGTTACCTACGACTCCGACGCCCCGACGTGCCGGAGCCTGTTCATCAACCAGGCCTCCACGTCCGCGATCGGGACCAGCGAGGTGGACCTGCTGGCCAAGGAGATCGGCGACTCCGGCGAGATCGGCATCGTCTCGGCCGCGGCGTCGGCGACGAACCAGAACGCCTGGATCGGGTACATGAAGCAGGAACTCACGAAGTACCCGAAGATGAAGCTGGTCGCGACCGTCTACGGCAATGACGATCCGGCCACCGCTACCCAGGTCACCCAGGGGCTGCTGGAGCAGTACCCGAACATCAAGGGCATCATCTCCCCCACGACGGTGGGCATCCTGGCCGCCGCGGGCGTGCTCGACACGGCCAAATACCGCGGCAAGGTCCAGCTCACCGGGCTGGGCACCCCGGACTCGATGAAGAAGTACGTGTCCGACGGCACGGTCAAGGCGTTCGAGCTGTGGAACCCGGCCAACCTCGGCTACCTCGCCGGTTACGCCGCCGCCGACATCGCGGGCGGGTCGCTCAAGGTCGCCCAGGGCGCGACCTTCAAGGCCGGCAAGCTCGGCACGTTCACCATCGGCGCGGACAACACGGTCCTGCTGGGCCCGCCGACCGTCTTCACCACCGCCAACATCAACAACTTCAACTTCTGACCAATAGCCGGTAGGCCGGGGGCTCGTGACGAGCCCCCGGCGGGGAGGCCCGGGTACGGGCCATCCTGGGAGAGGACCTGGAATGCGTGACCTGGCCAGCGTGAAGGCCACCCTGAAGGCGCAGCGGATCGAGCTGCCGTCGTGGGCGTTCGGGAACACCGGAACGCGGTTCAAGGTGTTCGGGCAGCCCGGGGTGCCGCGGACGCCGCTGGAGAAGATCGACGACGCGGCGCAGGTGCACCGGTTCACCGGCGTCGCGCCCAGCGTGGCCGTGCACATCCCGTGGGACAAGGTCAGCGACTACGCGGCGCTGGCCAAGCACGCGGCGGACGCCGGGGCCCGGATCGGCACGGTCAACGCCAACGTGTTCCAGGACGACGATTACCGCCTCGGCAGCGTGGCCAACCCGGATCCCCAGGTGCGCCGCAAGGCCGTGGCGCAGCTGATGGAGTGCGTCGACGTGATGGACGCGACCGGCTCCCGCGACCTCAAGCTGTGGTTTGCCGACGGCACCAACTACCCCGGCCAGGACGACATCCGCCGCCGCCAGGACCGGCTGGCGGAGGCGCTGGCCGAGGTGTACGCCCGGCTCGGGCCCGACCAGCGGATGCTGCTGGAGTACAAGCTGTTCGAGCCGTCGTTCTACACCACCGACGTGCCTGACTGGGGCACGTCGCTGACCCACTGCCTGGCCACCGGGCCGAGGGCCCTGGTCGTGGTGGACACCGGGCACCACGCACCGGGGACCAACATCGAGTTCATCGTGGCCGTGCTGCTCCGGCTCGGGCGGCTCGGCGGATTCGACTTCAACAGCCGGTTCTACGCCGACGACGACCTGATGGTCGGCGCAGCCGACCCGTTCCAGCTGTTCCGCATCCTGCACGAGGTCATCCGGGCCGGGGCCCTGGTGCCCGGCCCCAGTCCCAGCACGCCGGGCGGGGACATCGCGTTCATGCTCGACCAGTGCCACAACATCGAGCCCAAGATCGGTGCCCAGATTCGCTCCGTGCTGAATGTGCAGGAGGCGTCGGCCAAGGCGCTGCTGGTCGACGCGGACGCGCTGGCCGCCGCGCAGCAGGCCGGCGACGTGCTCGGCGCGAACGCGGTCCTGATGGACGCGTACAACACCGACGTCCGGCCGCTGCTGGCGGAGGTGCGGGAGGAGATGGGCCTGGACCCGGATCCGTACGCCGCTTACGCCCGCTCCGGTTACCAGGAAAAGATCGTGGCGGAACGGATCGGTGGTACTCCGGCCAGCTGGGGCAGCTGAGTTTTTCCAGCCCGGGGTACCGGGCCCGGCAGATGGGATGACGTTGAGATGACCGATGCGAGTGTCGCGGTGCCGGACCTGCTGGGGCGCAGCCACCGGCTCGGCTCCGACCCCCGCAACACCAACTACGCCGGGGGCAACACCTCGGCCAAGGCCACCGCCACCGACCCGGTCACCGGGCACCCGGTGGAGCTGATGTGGGTCAAGGGGTCGGGCGGCGACCTGGGCACGCTGACCGAGGCCGGGCTGGCCGTGCTCCGGGTGGACCGGCTGCGGGACCTGGCCCGCGGCTACCCGGGCGTCGAGCACGAGGACGACATGGTGGCCGCGTTCGACTACTGCCTGCACGGCAAAGGTGGCGCTGCGCCGTCGATCGACACCGCCATGCACGGGCTGGTCGACGCGGACTGCGTCGACCACCTGCACCCCGACTCCGGGATCGCGTTCGCGACCGCCGCCGACGGCGAGGAGCTGACCAAAGCCTGCTTCGGGGACCAGGTCGCCTGGGTGCCGTGGCGGCGGCCCGGCTTCCAGCTCGGCCTGGACATCGCGCAGGTCAAGCGGGACCACCCGGAGGCTATCGGGGTCATACTCGGCGGGCACGGGATCACCGCGTGGGGGGAGACCAGCGACGAGTCTGAGGCCCGGTCGCTGGAGATCATCGCCCGGGCGAGCGCCTACATCGACGAGCACACGAACCAGGCTCCGTTTGGTGACATCATCGACGGTTACCAGCCGCTGACCGGCAGGCAGCGGCGGGCGCGCGCCGCCGCCCTGGCGCCGGTACTGCGCGGCCTCGCCTCGACCGACCGGGCGCAGGTCGGGCACTTCACCGGCAGCGACGTCGTGCTCGATTTCCTGTCCCGGTCCAAGCACCCCGAACTCGCCGCCCGCGGGACGTCGTGCCCCGATCATTTCCTGCGCACGAAGGTCCGGCCGCTCGTGCTCGACCTGCCGCCGTCCGCGCCGGTGGAGGAGGCCATCGCCCGGCTGCGTGAGCTGCACGCCGCCTACCGCGAGGACTACCGCGCCTACTACGACCGGCACGCCGACGCTTCCTCGCCGCCCATGCGCGGGGCGGACCCGGCCATCGTGCTGGTGCCGGGGGTAGGAATGTTCAGCTACGGGGCGGACAAGCAGACGGCGCGGGTGGCCGGGGAGTTCTACGTCAACGCGATCAACGTGATGCGCGGCGCGGAGGCGCTGTCCACCTACACGCCGATCAGTGCGGCGGAGAAGTTCCGCATCGAGTACTGGGAGCTGGAGGAGGCCAAGCTGCGGCGGCGCCCTGCACCCAGGCCGCTGGCCACCCGGGTGGCCCTGGTGACCGGGGGCGGGTCCGGGATCGGGCGGGCCATCGCGCAGCGGCTGGCGGCCGAAGGGGCGTGCGTGGTCGTGGCGGACCGGGACGGCGCGGCGGCGGGAAAGGTGGCGGGGCAGATTGGGTCGGCCGATGTCGCGGTGCCGGTCACCGTGGACGTGACCAGCGAGGCGGCGGTCGCGGCCGCGATCGCCGCCGCGGTGCTGGCGTTCGGCGGGGTGGACCTGGTGGTCAACAACGCGGGCCTGTCCATCTCCCGGCCGCTGCTGGAGACCTCGGCCGCGGACTGGGACGTGCAGCACGACGTGATGGCGCGCGGATCGTTCCTGGTCTCGCGGGAGGCGGCCCGGGTCCTCGCGGCGCAGGACATGGGCGGTGACATCGTCTACATCGTGAGCAAGAACTCCGTCGTGGCCGGCCCGTCGAACGTGGCCTACGGCGCGGCCAAAGCAGACCAGGCGCACCAGGTCCGGCTGCTCGCCGCCGAGCTGGGGCCGCTCGGGATCCGGGTGAACGGGATCAACCCCGATGGAGTGGTGCGCGGGTCGGGGATCTTCGCGGGCGGCTGGGGCGCGCAGCGGGCCGCCGTGTACGGGGTGCCCGAGTCCGAGCTCGGCGCCTTCTACGCCAAACGGACCCTGCTGGGGCAGGAGGTACTGCCGGAGCACGTCGCGGCGGCCGTGGTGGCGCTGACCGCCGGAGACCTGTCCCTCACCACGGGGCTGCACATCCCGGTGGACGCGGGGGTGGCCGCGGGGTTCCTGCGGTGAGGCCCGAGCGGGTTGCGGGGGGCCGGACCGGCACGCCCGAGATGCCGCTCAGCCACGATGACCTCGAGCTGCTCCGATTGCTGGCCGACGGCGTGCTGCCGGGCGCCGTCGCGCGGCGGCTGCGGACGCCGGAACGGACGGTGCGGCGCCGCATCCGGGACATCTGCGACCGGCTCGGCGTGGACGCGCCCATTCAGGCCGTCGTGTGGGCGGCCCGGCGGGGCTTGCTGTGACGTCGCTGGTGGCGGCGGCCGACCTCGGTGCCTCCAGCGGCCGGGTGATGGTGGCCCGGGTCGGGCCGGGTGAGCTCGGGCTGCGCGAGGTACACCGGTTCGGCAACGTCCCGGTACGGGTGGGCGGGACGCTGTATTGGGACATTCTGCGGCTGTACGCCGATGTGCTGGACGGCCTGGCCATCGTGGGCGACGTTGGCCTGGCCAGCGTGGGGATCGACTCGTGGGGCGTCGACTACGGCCTACTCGACGAGACCGGTGCGCTGCTCGGGAACCCGGTGCATTACCGCGACGCCCGGACCGGCGGAGCCGCGGAACGGCTTTGGGCCCGGGTGCCCGCCGCCGACCTGTACGCGGTGACCGGCATCCAGCAGTTGCCGTTCAACACCGTCTACCAGCTCGCCGCGGCGGCCGGGAGCCCGCAACTGGCGGCGGCCCGGACACTGCTGCTGATCCCGGACCTGCTCGGCTACTGGCTGACCGGGCAGGCCGGGGCGGAGCGGACCAACGCATCGACGACCCAGCTGCTCGACGCCACGACCGGCGAATGGGCCTGGCCGCTGATCGAGCGGGCCGGGATTCCCCGGCGCATCTTCCCCCCGTTGCGCGCGGCCGGCACCGTCATCGGCCCGGTGCGCGCGGACCTGGACGAGCGGGCCCGGCCCGTGACGGGGCTGCCGGTGGTGGCGGTCGGATCACACGACACCGCATCCGCGGTGGCCGCGGTGCCGGCCGAGGGCCGCGATTTCGCCTACATATCCAGCGGAACGTGGTCGCTGGTCGGGATGGAGCTGGACCAGCCCGTGCTGACCGAGGCCAGCCACCGGGCGGGCTTCACCAACGAGGCCGGGATCGACGGCCGGATCCGTTATCTGCACAACGTGACCGGCCTGTGGCTGCTCCAGGAATCGATGCGCGCCTGGGCCGCGGCCGGCGTTCCGGCGGAACTGTCCGACCTGCTGGCCCGGGCGGCCCAGCTTCCCCCGCTCGAGTCGGTGGTCGACGCGGACGACCCGGCGTTCCTGGCTCCCGGCGACATGCCGGCCCGCATCTGTGCCGCATGCGCCCAGGCCGGTGACCCGGTTCCGGCCACTCCCCCGGAAATCGTCCGCTGCGTGCTGGACAGCCTGGCGCTGGCGTACCGGAGGACGATCGCCCGGGCCCAGGAACTGTCCGGGCGGCACGTGGACGTCATCCACATGGTCGGCGGCGGGGTCAGGAACGAGCTGCTCTGCCAGCTCACCGCGGACGCGTGCGGCCTGCCGGTGATCGCCGGCCCGGTCGAGGCGGCCGCGCTGGGCAACGCGCTGGTCCAGGCCCGCGCGCTGGGCGCGGCACCGGACGATCTGGACGAACTGCGGGGGCTGCTGCGCGCGACGCAGGAACTTCGGCGGTTCGAGCCGCAGGGAAACGGCGCGACGTGGGCGGCGGCGGCGCGGCGGCTGGGCGTCAGCTGCCCCAACCCATAGCGGTCCTGATCAGTGCGCGGCTCAGCCGGAGGCGGCCCGGACCAGCTCACGTGCTGGTCCGGGCCGACGAGCACCAGTGCGGCGCCGAAGTGCTCCGCCCAGTCCGGGCCGTCCAGGTCCAGCACAGTCAGGGAAGGCGTCAAGGAGGTCAGCATCGAGGGTGACCGTGGCGGCGGGGTCAACGGGATCGAGGCGGTCTTTCTCGTAGGCCACGGAACGTTTCCCAGTCACCGGAGTCCCTGGCAATCACCCACGTCTCTACAACGTCTCGGATGGCAAGGCGATCAGCAAGGTGACGGTCCATAAATTCAGCCTTCCTGCTTTCCGCCGCTGTGACCGGTGAGCAGATTAGCCGCCGCTGCCCGTCCTCAGGGCTGAAGAGCCGTCTCAAGCGGGACCATGGTCAGCGGTTAAGCCTTGCTATTCGGCATTTTGTTCGATAAGCTGCTATGCAAAAGCATCCAGAGATTCACCCCCGGGGGCATGAGGTCATGGCCGAGGATCCGCCGACTGGTGACAGTCAGCGCAAGGAGACACCGCCTGGCGGCGGCGCGCCCGGCGCCGGCCTGGGCGGACTGGTCGGCCCGGAGGATGACTGGGATCAGGAGGCTTCGCTGGCGGCATTCGTGGCCGAGGTCGAAGCTAATCGCAAATTCGGCCTGATCGACCTCGACGACTAGTACGACTACTACGACCCTGACGACGGTTACGACCTGCCGGATGATTACTGCGGGCCCGACGGGCCTGCTGCTGGACGGCCAGAGCCGGAGGCAGCGGGCCTGCCCCGCGACATGGCCGCCGGGCCTGCTGCTGGACGGCCGGAGCCGGATGCGGGGCTTCTGCCCCGGGGCTTGGATGGCGGCCGGGATGATGGTGGTTCTGATCGCGACGGCGGTTCGGGGTTCGCTACGGGCGGAGTATGGGACAAGGCGCTGCCAGGGCCAGGCCTGGCTCAGGCTGCTGATGCGGCCGCCGGTCCTGACCGGGACTATGGGGACACCAGTGACGATGAGCTGATCGGGGTGATGGGCGGCTGGCAACGGATCGAGTCGTGGGCGGCGGCGGGGCGGTTGTCGGCGGTGGCAGAGCTGATCCGCCGCCGCCCCGGCACCCACGGTGACCGCGCCACGTGCAGCGGAATCCCGGCGTCATGGGGGAAGTTCTGCGCCGATGAGGTCGCGGTCGCACTCAGTATTTCGCGGTGGGCAGCCGAACGGACGACCGCCGTGGCCCGTGACCTGGCTACCTGCCTGCCGGCGACTAATCGGGCGCTGGGTGAAGGCGTGATCGACGCCTACAAGGCCCAGGTGATCGCGGAGGCCACCCGGGTCCTGGACGATGCTGCTACCGCTGAGGCCGAAGCGTCGGTGTTCGCTACTGGGGTGGCGGGGAAGACCCCGGGGCAGATCCGGGCGCTGATCGCCCGCGCCGTCCTGAAAGCCGACCCGGCCGGGGCGAAGAAACGGCGGGAACAGGCCCAGCGCGATGCGCGGGTGGAGTTGTGGCGCGAGGACGCGGGGACGGCGGCGATCTGCGGGTTTGGGTTGCCGCCTGATGCGGCGCTGGCCGCAGACCAGGAGATTACCGCCCGGGCCGCAGACCTGAAAGCCGCCGGGGTGCCTGGCACCACCGATCAGCTCCGGGTCCGCGCCTACCTGGACGCCCTGCTGGGACAAGACACCGCCGCCCGCTACCCGGCCGCCCAAGCCGCCCCCGCCACTGGGCCGGGAGCATCACCGGCCAGTGAAGGCACCCAGCCCAGTGAAAGCCCGCGCGACGGTAACAGCCGAACGAAAGACGGCCCGGCGAAAGACGGCCCGGCGCAAGACGGCCCGGCTGCCGGCCGGGGCAACAGCCAGGCCGGTCAGGTGACCGACGCGGGTCATCCAATGGCCCGGATCAACCTGACCATCCCCCTGGCCACCCTCCTTGGCCTGGCCAAGCACCCCGGGGAAGCGGCCGGGTTCGGCCCAATCGACCCCGCCCTGGCCCGCGACCTCGCCGCCCAAGCCGCCGGCCACCCAGGCACGGCCTTGGGGTGCCCCGAGGCTTCCGGACAGTCCATCCATTAGGATGGTTGTCTGGAAAGGTGAAGTAATTGCCTCGACCGAAGAAGAGCTTCTCTCCTGAATTCAAGGATGAAGCCGTGAAGATGGTGA
>Ga0302179_10002673_pt1 | contig 10369 bp, 9 predicted proteins | sample I_Palsa_E3_1_FD_198788 | JGI IMG/M metagenome (GOLD analysis project Ga0302179, IMG submission 198788) | Peat permafrost microbial communities from Stordalen Mire near Abisko, Sweden - I_Palsa_E3_1 | ecosystem: Environmental > Terrestrial > Soil > Palsa > Peat permafrost | place: Sweden: Abisko...
GCGGCAACCCGGCTGGCCAGGTCATCGATCTTTCCGAACCGCATCTGCGGCATGGAAACCGAACCTTGGGACAAACTCTTGGCTGATCGTTGTGGGGAACTCTGTGGGGAACTCGGCGGCGAACTCTGCGCCGAACCTTGCTTCGAACTATAAGGATTCGAACTATAGAGGGAGGATTCGTCCATCCTAATACTCCGCGGCCACAGCCGGAGCCGATGCGATCGTTGCAACGATCTCCGGCGGCAATCCGAAACGCACATTTTCCGGCATGATTTCCAGTTCCTGCACGTCACCAAAGCCTTGTCCCGCCAAGTATTCCACCACTTCCTGCACCAGATGTTCGGGAGCCGACGCTCCGGCGGTCAAGGCAACGGTCTTGACATTATTCAGCCATTCCGGCTGGATGTTGCGATAATCATCAATCAGATGCGCTTCAGTGCCCAAACTTCGAGCCACTTCCACCAACCGCTTGGAATTTGAACTGTTGTCCGAGCCGACCACCAGCAGCAAATCGGCGTCTGAGGCCACGTGCTTCACGGCAACCTGCCGGTTCTCGGTGGCGTAACAAATATCCTGCGCCGCAGGCCCCTTGATATTCGGAAATCGCTCCCGCAGCGCGGCAATAATGTCGCGTGTCTCGTCCAGGCTCAGCGTCGTCTGCGTCAGGTACGCGACACGGTTCGGATCGGGCAACGTGACTGACGCGACCTCCGCCGGCGATCCGACGACCTGTGTCACCGCCGGTGCCTCGCCCAGCGTGCCAATCACCTCGTCATGATCGCGGTGTCCGATTAGAATCAGAGAATAGCCTTCTTTCGCGAACTTCACCGCCTCCACGTGCACCTTCGTGACCAGCGGACAGGTAGCATCGATCACCCGCAGTTTGCGCCGCTTACTGGACTCGCGCACTTCCGGGGAAACGCCATGGGCGCTATAGATGACGCGTTCGCCCTCCGGCACTTCGTCCACGCTGTCGACGAAAATGGCGCCCTTTTGCTGCAGTTCCTCGACGACGAAGCGGTTGTGGACAATCTCCTTGCGCACATAAATCGGACGCCCAAACGCCTCCAGCGCAATTCGAACGATATCGATCGCCCGCACCACCCCGGCGCAGAATCCGCGTGGCTTCAACAGCAACAAATTCTTCTTCTGTAAACCGGTCTCAGACAAGCCGTAGCCCCCACCCACTAGGGTACACTCTCTCATTAGAAAAAGATGCCTTAAGGGTATCGAAAGATGCACCCATGGTCAATGTAAGCCTTTGAGAGTGTGAGGATTAGCAGTGGATGGGGAAAAGCGTCGGCCGAACGGGTCGAGCATGGGGGGGGCAATTTCACCCGACCGCCGCACGCCATGCTGATCGAAAATTTTCTCATTGCTGACGATCAACGCTCTCTCGATCTCAGCCTGCGGGATCAGCATCATGCTCGTGTCGTCGAAGACAGGACAAGCCTGCGAAGGGGGGACGGTTCGAACCAGCAACTCATCCGTTTGCCCGAATCATCTGCTCCGCATGCCTGCGTGAAGTCTCCGTCAGCTTGGCTCCGGACAGCATGCGCGCCACTTCCTCCGTGCGTTCCTCTCCAGTGATCTGCCGCACCGTAGTCTTAGCCCGTCCGCCGGATTCGCGTTTCTCAATCAGATAGTGATGATCGGCAAAGGTTGCGATCTGCGGCAGGTGAGTAACGCAGAGCACCTGGTTGCTTTTCGAGAGCGCCTTCAGCTTTTTCCCGACAGCCTCGGCCGCGCGCCCTCCGATCCCCGTGTCGATCTCATCGAAGACCAACGTGCGCTGCGCCGCCGGCTTCTTCTTGGCATGGGCCGACAGATTAGTTCCCGCTTCAACGCTCGCCTTCAACGCCAACATGACGCGCGAAAGTTCGCCGCCCGAGGCTATCTGCTCCAGCGGACGCATCGTCTCTCCCGCATTGGTCGAAATCCGATAGGCTACCTGGTTGATGCCCGATCCCGTCCAATGACCCTCGTCTTCGCTTTCGTCTATCGCGATACGAAAACTGGCGCGCATGGCAAGATCGTTGATCTCGGCTTCGACCAGCTTTTCTAACTTTCGTCCCGCCTCCAAACGCTTGCGCGAGACGCTTCGAGCCACCTTCTGATAGTGCTCTCCGGCCGTGGCCAGCTTCGCTCGCAGCTCGAGCACCAACTCATCCCTGTTCTCGATTTCAGAAATTCGCCGCCGAAGATCCTTGCCAAAAGCAATTACCTCGTCGAGCGTCGGACCATACTTGCGTTTCAGACGATCGAGCAGCGCCAACCGCTCTTCGATCTCGGCAAGCCGCTCCGGCGAAGCCTGAATTCCTCCAGCGTAATCACGCAATGTCGCGCCAACGTCCTCCACGCTGATGCGCGCCGATTCGAGCGCCGCGAACGCTTCCTGAAACTTCGGTTCGTAGCGCGCCAGCTCTTCCAGGTTTTTCTGCGCCGCGCGCAAACTCGACGAAGTCGAAGCATTCCCCTCATAGAGAAGATCGAAGGCATTCATGGCCGCGCCATAGATTTTTTCCGCGTTTGCCAGAATGCGTTTCTCGAGTTCCAGTTGCTCATCTTCTTGCGGACCATTCCGAGCCAGAAGCCGCGCTTCTTCGATCTCGCGGCACTGGAAGTTCCAAAGATCGAGCAACCGCATGCGATCCTGCTCGTCCTGTTCGAGTTCGGCAATGCGTTCACGAATCTGCTTCCACTCTGAGAACGTAGTAGAAACGTCTTTCAGATCAACTCCCGCGTAGGCATCGAGTAGATCCTGTCGCGCCGCGGCATCGAAGTGCAGAATGGATTCGTTCTGTGCGTGAATCACCGCCAGATGCGGCGCTATCTCTTTCAGCACGGCGACAGTCGCCGGTTGATTGTTGATAAACACTCTCCCCTTCCCCCCGGCAGCAATTTCGCGCCGTAGAATCAGCGAGCCATTTTCCGGGTCGAGGCCGTTGGTTTCCAGGATCTGCTCGATGGCACGCGCCGCCACTCCGTCACTCTCAAACACGGCGGACACGACAGCGCGTTCCGCGCCGGTGCGAATCACATCGAGCGACGCCTTTTCTCCGAGCAGCAGCCCGAGCGCGTCAATCAGAATGGATTTTCCCGCCCCCGTTTCGCCGGTCAAAAGATTCAGACCCGCGGCAAATTCGACCACGACGTTGTCAATCACCGCGTAGTTTTCGAGTCGGAGTTCGCCCAGCACAAGGATCCTATGATCTGGAATTTGCGACGACCTGCAAATCACGCGCAGCATAGCACACCAGGCCACCCGAGCGCCGGTCGGGGAAACAGCCCTCTACCCCGCCCCACTCGCCTGCACAAGTGATGAGCCGAATGTACTTCCGAGTTTGCCTCCCCACCCTGCGTTTTATGAAGATGCCTGTCATGCGAACCTTCCCCGTAGTTGTCGCACTGTTCTTTTTCGTGGCGTTCTTGGCGCCTGCGTCATCATTTGCACAAGAGCTCGACTGCTCTCCATGCTCTTACGGTTTTGGCTTGGTCCCGATCAAGGTTTCGAGTCGCTACTCCATCAAACTTACAAACCCTGGGAGAGAAACGCTCTCCATCACTTCCAAGTCAGTTCGAGGGAGCGCCTTCTCATTCGGCACATTCCCTCTGCCGGTAAAAATTGCGCCTGGCAAGAAAGTCGAGTTGCCTCTGATCTTCACACCCACCGCCGAAGGCTATATTGTCGGAGTCTTCACGCTGGTCAGCAACGCCCCGAATTCCCCACTGGGTATCAAGGTCCACGGAGAAGGGGTCCATGGGTCCGCCCCCGTCGCTTCGGAACTGACAATCTCACCCGCCACCCTGGCTTTCGGCAGCGTCGCTGTTGGATCCACCGCCAGCCTGCAAGCTACACTCACCGCCTCGAAGGCTGCCGTCACTATCTCCTCTGATCACTCGACGAGTTCGGAGTTCACGATCCAGGGAATGACGCTACCGGCAACCCTTGCCGCCGGCAAAAGTCTCGTGGTCACAATCCGATTCACTCCCACCGCCTCTGGCACGGCATCGGCGAAAGCGGGATTCATCAGCAATGCGGTGAACACACCGGCAGTGGCAGAGGTGACCGGAACGGGCCTGGCGCAGAGTTCTCATAGCGTGGACCTTTTGTGGGATGCGGCAGCCGGAGGCGCGGTAGGATACAACCTGTATCGCGGTACTGCCGAAGCCGGACCCTTTTCGCAGATCAACTCCGCTCTCAATTCTTCGACCACCTTCACCGACTCCAGCGTTGCCGCCGGGGCAACTTACTATTACGTTGCCGCCGCAGTCAACGCCAAAGGTGAGGAAAGCGCCTATTCAAATGTTGCGCAGGCTGTGATTCCGTAATGCTGAAGATTAAACTCGGTTTTCCGCGCACGCACTATGGGAGAAGCGAAGAGAAGCACGCATTGACCGATGCGGTACCCCGGCAAAGCAGTCGCTTGCCCTGGTCTATAATTCGAACCAGGGGCTCACCCGAAACCGATGCATTTTTCTTCCGTCCTCCTGTTATTTATTGGCGGCGAAATCGTTGATCTCGTCCTTCAGACCGGTCCGGTCGCGAAGACCGTACTCATCCTGCTCATCGCATTCAGCGTGCTTTCCTGGGCGGTGATTCTCTCCAAGTGGCGGCTCATCAGTCGCGCCCGCGGTCAAAGTGGGCGTTTCATCCGCTCTTTCCGCAAAGCGCAGCGCATGCAGGACATCGCCTCCGTTGCCGACCAATTCCGCCCCAGCCCGCTGGTTGCAGTCTTCGAGGGCGCCGTAGAGGAATTCCGCCGCCAGATGGGAACCACAGGGGGCATCCACAACCTGGTCGCCATTCAGCGCGCCATGCAAATCGCGTCTTCCGAAGAGATCACGCGCCTCGAGCGCAATCTTCCGTGGCTCGCGATTACGGGCGCAGTGACGCCATTCATAGGACTGTTCGGAACCGTCTGGGGCATCATCGACGCCTTCCACGGCCTCGGCACGGCAGGGGCCGCGACGTTGCGCGCGGTCGCTCCCGGAATTTCTGAGGCTCTCGTAACAACCGCCGCCGGCTTGGCTGCGGCGATTCCCGCAGTGATCGCCTACAACCTCATCATCGGCTCCATCCGGGAGTTGGCATCGCGCAATGACGACTTCACGCTGGAGATGCTAAATCTGGTGGAACGCCAGCAAACTCCGCAAGTCACCGAGGTCCGTCGCTGATGGCCTTCACCTCCGCCAACGGACGAACGCAGACCGCGCTCTCGGACATCAACATCACTCCGCTGGTAGACGTCGTTCTCGTGCTTCTCATCATCTTCATGGTGACTGCGCCCGTGCTGCAGTCAGGAATCGAAGTCAACGTACCGCATACTCGCACGGTAAAGGAGATCACCGAAGAACGGCTCGTCATCAGCATCGACAAATCGCAAAGAGTTTTTCTCGGCAACGACCCTATCAACATCAATCGGATCGCAGCGACTCTGAAGCAGAAGGTTCGCGATCCGCAGCATCAGGCGATCTATCTACGCTCTGACGAAGATGTCCCGTTTGGCGCCTTCGCCACCGTGATGGATGCGATCAAACAATCGGGCATCAGCAACGTGAGCATCGTTACGCAGCCGATGGATAGCCATGGCGGCAATCACTGATATCTATTCCGAAGACGGCCAATTGCGCCGGCCGCTGGCGTGGTCACTCGGTTTGCATCTGGCCTTCGCCGGATTCGTCGTGTTTTACGCGGTGTTTATCAATGACATACGGGGCTCAGGCTGGGGCAGCGGAGGAGGCGGAGACGCCATGGGAGCCACCCTCGTGAGCTCGGTTCCCTTGCCCGCCAACCCCACCGAAACGACGAATGTAGTGGCCACGGAATCGAAGGGTCTGTCGAAGTCAGCGCCCACGGTTCCGGAGAAAGAGCCGGAAGCAATCCCCATCCCGGACAAGAATGCAAAGACGAAAATAAAACCTGCTCCGGTTCAGACCGCAACAAAACGCAAGCCCGAACCCGAGCAGCCTGAGTCAAATCAGATTCCCTACGGGGAGGGAGGTCCAGCGAACGGCCCATACACCATGACCGCGGGCGGGGCAAAAGGCGGCTTCGGATTTACCGGGAGTGGGGGAGACTTCGGCAGCCAATATGCCTGGTACGTGCAAGCGGTGCAACGCAAAGTCACCGAAAACTGGCTGAAGTATGAAGTCGATCCGCGGATCAGCGATGCAAAACGTGTTTATCTGACCTTCGATATCGCACGAGATGGACACCCCGCGAACGTCCAGATCGAGCAATCGAGCGGCGTGCCATCGCTGGACCAGTCAGCGGTTCGAGCGCTCCAACGAATTGATACTTTCGGACCGTTGCCGGCGGGTTATTCAGGAAGCAAGGTATCGGTAGAGTTCTGGTTTGACTATAAGAGGTAAGGGCAGTTGTCGGTCGCGTGGAATGAGAAACTCGGTCGTTTGGCGGTTTGTCAACGACGAAAGATCATCGTCTCAAAGGAAGTGCAAAGTGCGTAACTCGGTTCATCCCATTCGTCATCATTTCTTGGTCGCTGTTGCCTTGCTGTTTCTCGCAGCCACCAGCTCCGCGCAAGACTGGATTCGTACCGGGACCGGCCTCGGCGTAGAGCGAGTGCGCCTCGCCGCAGCCGATTTCAAGTCATCCACCGGCGATCCCAACAACGCCACGCTGCTGAAAACTTTCAACGACGTATTGTGGAACGATCTCGACAACGCCGGAATTTTCGATCTCGTCTCGAAAAGTTTCTATCCCCTGCAGGAGCCGGGCCAACCCTCCGAGGTCAATCTCTCAGCCTGGAATTCTCCGCCACCCAACACGTCCATGCTCGCCTTCGGCAACCTGGGAGCGACAGCGGGCAAAGTCACCGTGCAGGGATGGCTTTACGACGTCAAGAATCAGGCGTCGCCGCAGGTGCTGGGCAAGCAATACAACGATACCGCGACCAGCGACGCAGTCCGCGTGATTGCGCACAAATTCGCCGATGAAATTATCTTCCGCCTCGGCGGCGGCATACCCGGCATCGCCGAAACCAAAATCTATTTCGTCAGCGAGCGCACCGGCCACAAAGAAATATGGATGATGGACTACGATGGCGCCAACCAGCAGCCGCTCACGCACCTCGGAAGCATCTCGTTGTCGCCGCGCATTTCGCCCGATGGCTCGCGGCTCGCCTTCAGCTCAATTAACAAGGGCGGCTGGGAAATCATGATCTATTCTTTCGATCTCAATCGCATGATCAGCTTTCCGCGTTTCGGAGGCATGAATCTTTCGCCCTCTTGGTCTCCCGAAGGCAAGCTCGCATTTTCGTCTTCGAGAAACGGCTTTCCCAACATTTTTGTAATCGATGGCTCGGGAGGAAATTCGCATCGCCTCACGACCGATAAGGGACCGGACGTTTCACCGACCTGGAATCGCAAGACCGGCAACCAGATCGCCTTCGTGAGCGGACGCACCGGCTTGCCGCAGATCTACACCATGGAATCGGACGGCACCAACCTGCAGCGAGTGACCGATCAGGGCTATGCCGTATCTCCCAACTGGTCGCCCAACGGGCAATTCCTGACCTTTTCCTGGATGCGCAAATATGGGCCGGGAGAGCCTGGGTCCAACGATATTTACCTGATGGATATCGCCAGCAAGCAATGGGTGCAACTCACGCACGATGCCGGACGCAATGACTTCCCTTGCTGGTCGCCAGATGGACGGCACATCGTATTTCAATCCCACCGTTCCGGCGGCGATCAGATATGGTCGATGCTGGCCGACGGCACGAATGTGAAGCAGTTAACGTTTAAGGGCGGCAACACGCAGCCCAACTGGAGTTGGAAGTGACCTGCGGAAAGCCTGTCGTGCAGGTGAGTTCGGTCCAACAGGCTTTCCCGTGTGTGCTTTGAACTGGAGCGCACGGTTATTAGGCATTCGTATCAGTATCAGAGCACGCCTGAGGCGTGCCGCGGGAGTTTCGGTCATGAAGGCGCCTTGGGGCGCTGACGACGCACATTAGATTCAGCACCAGTAGTCAGGTAGAACGGTTTTGCGGCTGGCCGAAAGTGCGCCCTGCCGTGAATCTGCAAATTGCACGCCACCACGTGGGCGCACAGAAAACAGGAGGAATCCTTGAAGGACGCCACAAAGCCAACGACCACGCAGATCAAATGGAGCGCGCTCTTATTTGTTTTCGCCACGCTAATGTTCATTAGTGCTTGCCATAAGAAAGTCGCTCCACCGCCGCCACCGCCGCCACCGGCACCGAACCCTCCGACCGCCTCGCTTTCGGCGAACCCGAACACGATCAATCAGGGTGACACCTCAACCTTGACCTGGCAGACAACGAACGCCAACGACGTCAGCATAGATGGAATTGGCCCGGTTGAACCGAGCGGCTCACGTCAGGTGAGTCCGGCCGATTCGATTACCTATCATCTCGTCGCCAAAGGTAGCGGCGGAACCCAGGACGCCACGGCGCGGGTCACCGTCAACGCTCCACCAGCTCCGCCTCCGGCAACTTCGAACGCCACCGAAGAGGAGCTCTTCGCGCAGAATGTGAAGGACATTTACTTCGACTACGACAAGTACGACGTGCGCCCCTCGGACCAAAGCTCCTTGCAGGCCGATGCCCAGTTCCTGCAGCAGCATCCAAACATCCACATTACAATCGAGGGACATTGCGACGAGCGTGGTTCAACCGAATACAATCTGGCTCTAGGCACGAATCGTGCCGACACCGTCAAGAATGCGCTCATCCAAGCTGGGGTTGGTGGCGATCGTATCAAAACCATCAGCTACGGAAAAGAGAAGCCATTCTGCACCGAATCAAACGAAAGTTGCTGGCAGCAAAATCGCCGGGCACACTTCGTTTACGAACACTAAGCGGTCAAGGGCGGCTGCGGCCGCCCTTGTTCGTTCGCTGTAAATTTGGCGGGTGCGGCTTCAGCCGCGCCGTAACTGTCGCAAAATCGGCTGGGGCTTAGCCCCTGAGCCTCGTTTAAGCGCTGCGGCAGCGGTGGCATTTTGTCTCGACCGCTGGACGCTCAGCGGATTGCTAATATGTAGGTTAACTATGAAATTCAATCGACTTGCGCTCGTGTACCACGTCCTGTTGCCCGCGGTGTTCGTAGTTGTGGGCATTGCTCCCGCTTACGGCGTTAACAAAGATCTCATCGAACTGCAAACTCAGGTCACTGCGTTGCAACAGCAAATGACCCAGATGAAGCAGTCCTTCGACGAGCGCATGGGCGTCATGAGGAACCTGCTCGAGCAAAACACCGACGCTGCCAACAAAGTGACCGCGGCCATCAATGGCCTTCAGGCCTCGATCAACAAACAGCAGCAGGATCGCGCCGGGCAGGTCGAACAAATCTCCGGACAGATTCAGGCTCTGAACGACACTATGGACGAACTAAAAGTCCGCCTCGCCAAACTGAGCAAGCAATTCGAGGATATGCAGGCGGCGCAACAGTCGATGGCCCAGCAGCAGACGCAAGTGCAACAGCAGCAGCAGGCGATTGCTCAGGCCCCCGCGCCCGACGTCCTCTACAACAATGCTTTACGGGACTACAACGGCGGGAATAACGACCTGGCCACGCAGGAATTTAACGACTACATCAAGTTCTATCCCAACACCGATCTGGCGGGAAATGCATATTTCTATTTAGCCGAAATTCAGTACAAGGCTGGCGATTATAAGTCGGCCATTTCGAACTACGATCTGGTGCTGCAGAATTTTCCCAGCGGAAATAAAGCTGCCGGGTCACAGCTCAAAAAGGGCTTTGCTCTCATTGAACTCGGAAAGGTCGATGAGGGCTCACAGGAATTGAGGCACGTAATCCAGCGCTATCCGCGCACGAACGAAGCCACACAAGCCAGAGATAGATTACGGAAGCTGACCGCGGCCCCAACCCCGAGAAGCCACTAATCCGAAAATGGAGCGCGGGGCGTCCTCGCCCGGCCACCTCACTGCATACGAGATCCTACGGCCGTTCCTTGGTATTCGGCACGGTCACTCCGCCGTCAATCTTCGGAATCCCGAAATGCCCGCCCAGACGGAACAGATCAAGAGGATTAATGGATCCGGAGACAACAACAAAATTAACTTCGTTTGACTTGGCCTGAAGGATCGAGATGTTGCTGACCGCATTATTCTCAAGTCGAACCCAAACATCGGTTACGCCCGACCTTCCATCCTTCTCCTCTTTGTTCATCAGTTGTTTCCAGCCAGCCTCGTGAAACTGCGCCTTCACGACAGCGAGAGTGGCCGGATCATAAGTCGAGGGTGCCGGATAGCGATAGCTGCGCACCGTGACCCCATCCACGCCGGCGATCACGCGCTTCAGATCGGCGTTGTCCGGGTCCATCTTCGAGGCCAGCACCAGCATGGAATGGTCGAGCGTAAAC
>Ga0302179_10002674_pt1 | contig 10369 bp, 8 predicted proteins | sample I_Palsa_E3_1_FD_198788 | JGI IMG/M metagenome (GOLD analysis project Ga0302179, IMG submission 198788) | Peat permafrost microbial communities from Stordalen Mire near Abisko, Sweden - I_Palsa_E3_1 | ecosystem: Environmental > Terrestrial > Soil > Palsa > Peat permafrost | place: Sweden: Abisko...
GCACGGCAGGCGCATACGATTTTTCGCCCATCCACGCGATGAAAACGTCGAGGGCGCTCGCCGCCGCTGCGTCTTTCGTCGCGTCCTGCAGCGATAAGATCAGGCGATCCGTGCCGATGGCGAAGCCGATGCCCTTCGTCGGCGGGCCGCCGAGCAATTCAACGAGGCCATCATACCGTCCGCCGCCGCAAACCGCATTCTGCGAGCCGAGTCCCGGCGCAACGATTTCAAATGTCGTGCGCATGTAATAGTCGAGCCCGCGCACCAGCCGCCAATTAATTTCGTACGAGATATCGCGCAGTTTCAACTCCGCCTGCAGCTTCGCGAAATGCGCGCGGCAATCCCCGCAAAGATGGTCTGCGATGTGAGGCAAATTCTCGATGATCGGCTGCTCCTCCGGCACCTTCGAATCAAGCACGCGCAGCGGATTCGTTTCGATTCGTCGCTGGCTGTCGGCTCCGAGCTTGTCTTTCACTTTGCGCAATTCTTCGCGCAGCAGCTCAACGTACTTCGGCCGGCAATTTTTATCGCCAATCGAATTTATAGAAAGTGTCGGGCCCCTCAGTCCCACGCGCTCGAAAAAAACGAGCAGCATCTCGATTACTTCAGCATCAATCGCAGGCGCGTCCGACTGCCCAAGGACTTCCGCGTCAATCTGAAAAAACTGCCGATAACGACCCTTCTGCGGCCGCTCGCGCCGGAACATCGGCCCGATGTTGTAAAGCTTCACATTCCCCGGCAGTGTGTGCATCCCGCGCTCGATATACGCCCGGCACACGCTCGCCGTCGCTTCCGGCCGCAACGTCACCGTATCGCCGTCGCGATCGTCAAACGTGTACATCTCTTTCGCGACGACATCCGTCTCGGCGCCGATCGACCGCGCGAACAATTCCGTCTGCTCGAAAATCGGCGTGCGAATCTCGCTGTATCCGTACGTGCCAAAAATGTCGCGCGCCGTCTGCTCCACGCGATTCCAGAGCGCCGAATCCGGCGGCAGAATATCGCGCGTGCCTTTAATAGCGCGAAATTTAGCCTGCTCGCTCACTTCGAGGCCTCGTCGCGATAGGTATTCTTGTACGCGACATACCGCTCGGCGTACCCATCAATCGACGCTTGATCTTCCACCGTCAGCGAACGTCGAAATTTCCCCGGATGCCCCATAAACAGGCTCCCGGGCGCAACGAGAGTGCGCTCCGGCACAAGCGTCCCGGCGGCGATGATGCTGCCCGTGCCAATTTTCGCGCCATTCAAAATAATCGAGCCCATGCCGATCAAGCAGCGCGACTCAATCGTGCATCCGTGCAAAATCACGCCGTGGCCCACGGTCACGTTGTCGCCCAGCGTCAACGGGTACAAATCGCGCATCACGTGCAGCACCGAGCCATCCTGAATATTCGTGCGCGCGCCGATGCGAATCCAGTGCACGTCGCCGCGAATCACCACGCCCGGCCACACGCTCGCGTCTTCGCCGATCGCGACATCGCCGATCACCACGGCCGCTTCATCAATGTATGCGGATGCTGCGATGGCGGGCGTCCGCCCGAGATACGCGCGAATCAATTCCCTGCCTCACGGCGCGGCGCCACTCGCCTCTGCAATTTCCGGCGCGCTGAAGACAAACACGCAAATTAGCACACGCACTGTGGCGCAGCAACTCTTCGGCCTGGCCTCAGAGTCTTCGAGCAGCGCCCCTACAACCCAAAACGTAAAAGCGGCACTTGTAGCGCCGGCCTTCCGCGACGTGTGCGTCCCGACCTGGTCGGGAAGGCCGGCAGGTTTTTCTTCTCTTGTGTGTAGAGAATCGTTACAGAATCTGCACAACGGATCCGGTGGAAGTTTTATTCACCATCGCCGCCCGCTCCGCCACATTCCGCGCCATCGCATAAATACTCGGCGCCCCCGGCGCATCTTCCCCGAGCGAAGCGACCGGTTTCCCCGTGTCGCCGCCAATGCGAATCTGCGGCTCAATCTCAATCTCGCCAAGCAACGGCACGCCAAACGCTTTCGCCAAATGCGCGCCTTCGCCGTGGCCAAAGACGTCAATCCGCTCCTTGCAATGCGGGCAATTGAAGTAGCTCATATTCTCGACCACGCCGAGAATTTCCACATTCACCTGCCGGAACATTTCAATCGCCTTGCGCACATCGGCGAGCGCCACAATCGAAGGCGTCGTCACGATCAGCGCGCCCGTCACCGCGACCGATTGAATCAGCGTCAACTGCACGTCGCCCGTCCCCGGCGGCAAATCCACCACAAGATAATCGAGTTCGCCCCACTGCACGCTGCGCAGAAATTGCTGAATCACGCTGTGAAGCATCGGCCCGCGCCAAATCAGCGGCTTATCGCCCGGATTCAGCAACCCCATCGAAATCATTTTCACGCCATAGGCCTCGACGGGAATAATCGTCCGCTCGTCCACCGCGCGCGGCTGCTCCGTGGTTCCGAGCATCACCGGCACATTCGGCCCATACACGTCGGCGTCGAGAAGCCCCACTTTCGAGCCCGTCCGCTGCAGCGCAATGGCCAGATTCACGGCAACGGTCGTCTTCCCCACGCCGCCTTTGCCGCTCGCGACAGCAATAAGATTCTTCACTCCAGGAATAGGGGCCTTATCAGGCATTTTGTCCTCGCGCACCCATCATAGAACGCGCGAACCAATGCAGCAAGCTAGCGCCGCGCGCACCGAATCTCACCTGCGCTTTGCGCCAAATGCCGCCGACACGCTACAATGAATTGTTGCGCATTGCGGAATTCGACGCGCACTCCTGCTCGCCGGCGCCGCTTTCGCTGATAATGGAGTTTCGGGGTCACGCCGCGCGGCAGCGGAATCAACAGGCCGCTCGCGGCATCCAATAGTCGTATGGACATCGAACGAATAATTAATCGCGTAGTCGCGCGCTTCATCGGCACGAAGCACGAGCGCGACATCAAGCGCATCGCGCCAACTCTCGTCGCGATCAACGCCCTCGAGCCCGAAATGAAGGCGCTCGCCGACGCGGATTTCCCCGCGCGCACCGCCGCCCTCAAAGCGGAAATTGCCAAGCGCCTCGAAAGCGCCGATCCCACCGCCAAAGATTACAAAGATCAGCTCCAAGCGGCTGTCGAGCCCGCGCTTGTTCCGGCATTCGCTCTCGTACGCGAAGCCGGACGCCGCACGCTCAACATGCGCCACTTCGACGTGCAGCTCATCGGCGGCATCGTCCTGCACCAGGGAAAAATCGCCGAGATGAAAACGGGCGAAGGCAAGACGCTCGTCGCCACCCTGCCGGCCTACCTTAACGCGCTCGCCGGCCGCGGCGTTCACATCGTCACCGTAAACGATTATCTCGCCCGCCGCGACGCCGAATGGATGAGCCCCATCTACAAGCTCCTCGGCCTCACCGTCGGCGTGATCGTTCACGATCTCGACGACAACCAGCGCCGCGCCGCCTACGCCGCCGACATCACCTTCGGCACCAACAACGAACTCGGCTTCGACTATCTCCGCGACAACATGAAGTACGACCTCAAAGATTGCGTCCAGCGCGGCCACCAATTCTGCATCGTGGACGAAGTGGACTCGATCTTGATCGACGAAGCGCGCACGCCGCTCATCATTTCCGGTCCCGCCGAAGAATCGACGGACAAGTACTACCGCATTGACAAAATTATTCCCAAGCTGATTCTCGACATTGATTACACCGTCGACGAAAAGCTGCGCACCGCTACGCTCACTGAAGAAGGCGTCTCGAAGTGCGAGCGCCTCCTCAGCCTCGGCAATCTCTACGACCCAGAAAATATCGAAGCGATTCACCACGTCTATCAGGCCCTGCGCGCCCACACGCTGTACGAAAAAGACGTCGATTACGTCGTGAAGGACGGCGAAGTCGTCATCGTTGATGAATTCACGGGCCGCCAGATGCCGGGACGCCGCTGGTCGGACGGCTTGCATCAAGCCGTCGAAGCCAAGGAAGGCGTGAAGATCGAGCGCGAGAACCAAACTCTCGCCACCATCACCTTCCAGAATTATTTCCGCATGTATAAAAAACTTTCCGGCATGACCGGAACCGCCGAAACCGAAGCGCCGGAATTCGACAAGATCTACAAACTCGAAGTCGTCGCGATTCCGACCAACAAAACCCTGATCCGCCTCGAAAATCCCGACGTCGTCTATCGCACCGAACGCGAAAAATTCGAAGCCGCCGTTGACGGCATCATCCAGGAAGACGGCACAAAAGTCGGCGGCATCCGCCAGTATTACGAAAAAGGCCAGCCCGTTCTCGTTGGCAGCATCTCCATCGAAAAATCAGAGAAGATCGCGGAGCTTCTCAAGAAGTCAGGCATTCCGCACCAGGTTTTAAACGCCAAGCAGCACGAGCGCGAAGCGAAAGTCATTTCACAGGCGGGACGCAAAGGCGCCGTCACCGTTTCAACCAACATGGCCGGCCGCGGTACCGACATTCTGCTCGGCGGCAATCCCGAAGCGATGACGCGCGAGCATTTCCTCAAGAACAAGATGGCGATTCCCTACGCGCCAGTCGGATCGGTGATCGGCGGAAATGGCGCGAACACAGAAACGCCGGGCGAAGCGGATGCAGCCGCGGGCGCATCGGGCGGTGGCACCGCAACGGCCGTCGCAGATGTCGCCGCGCCCGCGAGCCACACCGTGCAGATGGTTCTCTTCCAACAGGAAGGCAGAATCTTTCAGGTCCCGCTCGATCAGTGGAAGCCTATCTACGATCAATTCTCCGACCAGTGCCGCGCCGAACACGATGAAGTAATTGCTATGGGCGGCTTGCACATCCTTGGCACAGAGCGCCACGAGGCTCGCCGCATCGACAATCAGCTTCGCGGACGCGCCGGCCGCCAGGGCGATCCCGGCTCTTCGCGATTCTTCCTCTCGCTCGAGGATGATTTGCTCCGCATCTTCGGCGGCGAGAAGGTCAAGGCCATGATGCACTGGCTTGGAATGACAGAGGGCGTCCCAATCGAGTCCAAGCTAATCAGCAAGCGCATCGAGAACGCGCAAATGGCCGTCGAAGCGCAAAATTTCGAAGCCCGCAAGCACCTCCTCGAATACGACGACGTGATGAACAAGCAGCGTGAAACGATTTATTCGCTGCGCCGCGGCGTCCTCGAAGGCGCCGACCAAAAAGAATTCGTCCTCGAACGCGCCGAAGAAATCGCATACGGTCTCGTGGATACGTTTTGCCCGCGCGAGCAGCATCCCGGCAACTGGAACACGACGCAATTTTCAAACGAAGTGCTGAACCAATTCGGAATGGACGTGAAGGCCGTGGGCCTCGACCTCGGTTCGCTGAATCACGACCAGCTAGGCGATGCGTTAGCGGAAAAAGTGATCGAGCATTACGAGGGAAAAGAAAAGCTCTTCGGCGCGCCCGTGATGCGTTGGCTCGAGCGCCGCATCCTTCTCGATATCGTCGACGGCCAGTGGAAAGACCATCTCCTCACGCTAGACCACTTGAAGGAAGGCATCGGCCTGCGCGGCTACGGCCAGAAAGATCCGCTCGTCGAATTCAAGAAGGAAGCCTTCACGCTCTTCGAAGACATGATGGGACGAATTGACACCGAAAGCGTGCGCTTCCTATTCCTGGTTCGTCCCGCCGAGGGCGAGCGCCCCGCAAATCCATCCGCTGGGCCCGAAGAAGCCAGCCCGCGTCCGAAGCAACTCGAAATTCAGCAGCGCATCGAACGCCGCCAGCAACGCACCCAGCAAAATCTCCAATACCAGGCCGGCCCCGCTCAGGCCGAAGCCCCCAAACGCGTCCGCGCCGGCGCCAAAGTCGGCCGCAACGATCCCTGCCCCTGCGGCTCCGGCAAAAAATACAAAAAGTGCCACGGCGCCACCGCGTAACATTTCGAAACCTACACACTATCACTGTGCGCGGCCCAGCTACTCACGGAGTTAGGCCGCTGGCGGATGCGCGAATGCCCAGAGTTCCTTTGGCGACGGCGCCGAATTATGCAGAAGAATAGTCCAGAACACCGGCACGATCGCTCTTTATTCGACGAGGGGCAGCAAATCTTGGACGAAATTGGAGGAAGCCGCATGATTCTAGGCGCCCGGCCTTCGCGATCTGCGGCGAGTCGAGAGAAAATTATTCCAGGTTGCCGATTGCAAAAGATATTGGTGTCTGCAAATGGGACAGTCTAACCGTGCGTGCCTCTGGTCTTCGGACGCGAGAACTACGTGCACGGCTTTGTGCTTATCCTCCCAACACGCGGCGCAGTAAGGCGCCGGGTCGCCTTCCAACCAACAGAATGGCGCATCGAACGTAAGTTTGCCTTGAAACTCCAACGCCCTTTCTAATCCCTCCACCTTCTCTTCCACATGGCGCTTCTCTCGTGAGAGGTCCATTACTTCGGCTTCAAGCGCAAGAATTCGTAGGTTCAGCTCTATATCATTAAATTTTCTAACGAGGTCGGCGACATCCTTCATGTTTTCAACGACGCCCATGTTCACCTCTCAAAAAATTAACGACATAATATCATGCGCTGCTACGGACGTGATCGCGCGAGGTCTGGGCGATCTCCTGTTGTGGCGAAGAACTGGCGTTGGTTTACCAGCGGGCTTACTGGAGGAACGGAGGAAGTTTTACGTTGACAGCCGTGTGCAATCGCTGCAGCGGCCCCCATTGCGGAGCGCGAATCCTAGGGCCTTGCGATGGCAGGTAGAATCTTAATACGCGCGCCCGGTGGACAAATTGGAGCCCATTAACTTGACAACGACAGATTCAAAAAACAGATTCTGGTCATCCAAATAATGCGTTTCGGTTCTTGTATGACTAGGCCTAGGCTCTGCTCGTGCCCGATAGCCTAGAGGGAGAGGGCGCGTCGCTCCGAGGCAAAAGTGACTCTTTGACCAGGGCACTCCGCCGCGGTTGACCCTTCGACGATGTCGCAGGTTCGAATCCTGCCGGGCACCTCAGCTCCCTCACCGCTCCCAAATGGCTCGCAGTTAAGTACCTTTCTTTCTTAAGTATGGCAAGAAGATTTTTCGTCTTTTTCCAAGTAACTCATGCAATGAGACTTCCGATACGCCCTATCAGAAAATGTGATGTAACTCGTTCGTTTCTTGGGGATTTCCGTTGCTATTTCGCCTCTTGCCGGATTTGCGGTAGCAGCGCGCAAGCATCCACTAGTCGGCTCTGGCGCTAACCTTCGAGCCGCCACCTCGTCTGAACTTTGGGGGAAGCTCCTGCGTACATTCGATTTGTGAACCAAAACGTAAGGAGGAGTAAGAATGAAGAATTTGAAGCTGTCGAACACCGCGGTCCTGCTCGTCGTCGCACTCACGATGACCCTCGCATTTGCGGCTCAGCGTACTTTCGCCGCGGATGAAGGACATTTTGATCGAACGCTTACCGTCACCGGCCCCGTGGACCTCGAAGTTCAAACGGGCTCGGGCGACATTACCGTGCGCGCCGGAAACGCCGGAAGCGTCGAGATTCATGCCAAGATCAAGGCCAATGACTGGCACTTCGGCAGCAACAGCGCGCAGATCGAAGCCATCGAAAAAAATCCGCCGATTCAGCAGGAAGGCAACACGATTCGCATCGGCCACGTGGAAGATCGCGAACTTCTGCGCCACATTTCCATCAGCTACGAAATCATCACGCCGAAAGAAACGAAGCTGCACTCCACCTCTGGCTCAGGCGACGAAAAAATTGATGGGATCGCCGGACCCGTGGAAACCTCCAGCGGCTCAGGCGGCTTGCACGTTCACGATATCGGCAGCGACGTTCGCGCCAACACAGGCTCGGGCGACGTGGATGTTCAGAACGTTCATGGCAGCGCGCGAATCTCCACCGGCAGCGGCGGACTCCAGGCCACCGGCATTGCCGGCTCGCTCACCGCGTCAACCGGCAGCGGCGACGTCAAGCTCGAACAAACGGCCGCAGGCGACGTAGACGTCTCGACCGGCTCCGGCGAGGTGACTCTCGACCACATCAAAGGCGGCGCGCGCGTCCGAACCGGCAGCGGCAACATTCACGCCGAAGGCGAACCGACCGGCCCATGGAAGTTGCACACAGGTTCCGGCGACGTTGCCATCAAGCTTCCGAGTTCCGCGGCATTCGAACTCGACGCCGCGACGAGTTCCGGCTCGATTCACAGCGACCGCGAAATCGTGATGTCCGGCACGCTCAATCCGCATGAGCTTCGCGGCAAAGTGAACGGCGGCGGCGTGCTCGTCGAATTACACACGAGCTCAGGCTCGATTCGCATTGACTAAATGTAGCTCACGTCCCTTTACCCTGAGTTTCGAAGGGCGTCCCGACGCAGTCGGGACGAGACGTGAGGCTTTTCTGCGGCGCGCCAAAAAATCGATAATGAACGGAACGTAACTAACCCGTAACTTAAAAAACAGCTTTAACGCGGCACGCCGCCCGCACGCGCACCAAAATGTGATAAGTTTGCCTCGGCCTAACGAGACCGAATCGCCGGGCCGAAGGATGTGTCATGGCGACGGCTGCCCCCAGAAGCTGCCGCGTTGACCGATGCGTGGAGGGAGTGCCCCCGGCACTGGCTGCCGAAGCGTTGTGCCTCGATCACTTTCTCGATCAATCGTTCACCCGCGCCGATTTCGCTCTCGACCGTTGCCAGCGCGGCGAATCGATTGACCGCACCACCCTGGACTGGCTGCTCGCCGATGCGCACGTCACGCTCAATGCACTCTCAGAAATTGCCGCGAAGCACGACCTCGCGCAGCAAAGCCGCATCCTCGAGCTGCTCCTCTGCATCGCAAATCTAAATGACTACATTGCGCACCACTCGGTCCAGCTCACAACGCAAGCTTGACGCATCAATGACCAGCGAACCAAAATGCCCTGCGGGCGCAAGTCTGGCGCTCACAGTTCGCCGTTCTTGCCCTTCCCGCGCTCTCAGCCTAGAATGGGTTTTGAGATGACTTCCGGACCCGATCCAAAACCGTCGTGCGAATTTAGCGACGACATGATCATGAGTCTGAGTTTTTCAGGCCCCGCCGACGTGGCCACCATCAATCCCGTGGTCGCCTGGGCCATGGACGCCGTGAAAAACATGGGCTGCGCCGTCGGCAAAGAGTGGGAAGTCGAGGTCGCTCTGCGCGAGGCCGTTTCCAACGCCATGATTCACGGCTGCAAGGGCGACCCCTCTAAAGTCATCCAGGTCTGTATGGGCTGCGACAAGGAACACGGCCTGCTCATCATCGTCCGCGACGAAGGCCCCGGCTTCAAGCCCACCGAAGTGAAAGATCCCCTCATGGGACAGAACATCTACGCCGACCACGGCCGCGGTATTTACCTCATCAACCAGCTCATGGATGAAGTCTCCTTCGAGCGAGGCGGCACCGAGATACACATGCGAAAGCGTTACCCCCCACCCGACTCGTCATCTTGAATTTTTCGTTTCGCACCCCCAAGCTTGAGTTCTGCATCCGGAGTCATCCATGGCAGAGCAGAACCCAAAGCAGGACCCATTTAAGCCGGCGCAGCCGCATATTCCCGGCGTGCCGCATTCCGCGTCCAAATCGTCCGCAGGCGCTACCTCGAACGGCTTGGTGGCCGCTTTGCTTCAGCCGCCTGTTGTCCTCGGTTTCCTCGGGACATTCGCTTTTCTCATCGGCATTTCCGTTTGGTTGTATTCGCGGCACCCGGTCAAGCCCATCGAGGCCGCGTCAGCTCCAACGGAAACCGCCAAACCTGCTTCGGCGCCGGGAACCGTCACCATTCTCGTCGCGCCAGGCGAAATCGCAACGACGGATGAATTAGTCAAGCCCTGGTCGTCGAAGCGCTTCGATTTCGTCGACCCCGACACCACTCTTACGGTTCCCGCGCTGGTCGTTCATCTTCCGCACGGCGGCTACTGGGGATTCTCTCTGCGCGAGCCCTTCGGCGGTTGCCACCTCGAATACGTCACGGATCTGAAGCGCCTCGAAAGCACGTACAACTTTAAAAGCGACCACCCGATGGTCGGCGATCCTTGCGATTACAGCGTGTTCGATCTGACCAAGTTTGGCCCCACCAGCGACAACGCAGTCGTCCGCGGCGCCGTCGTTCACGGCACAGCTCTGCGTCCTCCGATCGCCATCGAGATCAAAGTCGAAGGCCACAAGATCATCGCGGCCCGCCGCGAATAATCACGGGAAATGTGGCGCGAGTGATCCTAAACGAATAATTTCTAATTTGGATTTAGGCTGTGGAACTGCGGCTTTCGAGCATCTCGCACCGGCGGACTTCCGCTTCCATCTTTCCGGTCACGACCAACATCACCATTCTCTGATCCGCAAGCCACGACCACAGAGGATGCCCAAATGTCGCCGGCCGATTGTGTTCGACGAAAAAATGCGAGAACCACGCCAACGCATACGGCACAACCAGCGCCGCCAAAA
>Ga0302179_10002677_pt1 | contig 10360 bp, 16 predicted proteins | sample I_Palsa_E3_1_FD_198788 | JGI IMG/M metagenome (GOLD analysis project Ga0302179, IMG submission 198788) | Peat permafrost microbial communities from Stordalen Mire near Abisko, Sweden - I_Palsa_E3_1 | ecosystem: Environmental > Terrestrial > Soil > Palsa > Peat permafrost | place: Sweden...
GTACCCTGCGTTGGAGTCAAATTGTTCCAGTGTGAACGGCACGGGAGATCCATCTAGCGGGGTAATAGAAGCAGATCTCGGATCTAAATGTCCCCCCGCAGCAGCAGGTTGATAATTCCAGGGCATGATATACGGACTCACGGGCAGCGAATGCAAGCCTCCCCCCATCGAAGGGGACAATAACGGAGAACTCTCGTCCAAAGCAGAGATATTGTTGTTATTATTCGCATTTAACATCCTGGTGTCGATGTGTAAGGACACGGGTCTGCGATAATCGTTTGGGACTGAAGTAATTGATCTTGGTCGCTGTTGGGGGGGTAATTTTCTGCCGCAGTCGAGGCCGCGGAGTTGACATCTTAAACATGCACTGTCCACGGTATCGAATTCACACTTTAATCAGTCTCCTAAATTTCATAACCAGTGCAAAAACTGCAAAAACTGCAAAAAACTGCGAAGAGTGTACATGTGGTGAGGGGGATACCTTCTTCTTGCGACGTTGACAGGCTAGACAGCGTAACGTCCCTCGCGGTCCAAACGGATTATTCCCAGGCCGTCTCTTCTCCTCCGGACTACCCAACATCAACACCCCTTCCCAACGACCCCCCCACAAAAAACAAAACCCTCGCACAAGAACTCCCGGGGACATGACAACATACCTTTTAACCTCAGGAATATCATCCACCAGGACTTTTCCAAGCCCATTACACGCAGCGCAACACTCCCACTTCTTGCCCTCAGGGGTAATTTCCTGGCCCGTCGTCCCCCGCCGATCTTTCATCTCTGGCAGACTGACCGTCCATCCCGGTGCCGAAGTCATTTGTATATGTATGTTATTCGTTTCTACGGGTTTGCGGTTCCCTGGGTTTGCTTCTAATGACGTGGAATGCGAGCACGAGAAGAGTGCGGTGGGAAATAAAGTTTATTCTGGGCGCAACAGGTTCTGCGCTTTCGGAGATTTGGTAAGCGCGCACGGATCCCGAACGGACGAGGAGCAGCAAGGCAGACAGGGATTGCGGACTTGGCTTTTTGTGAGAGAGCAATGGGATTGGCGATGGATGGATGGTCTGGGCTTTTTGGATTGCAGGGAGAGATGGGATGCGGCGTGCGGAGATGTGGGATACGCAGATATACGAGCTTCGGAGGGGAGGGTTTTAAGTTGACGGCGGGCCGGGATGATACGGTCAGCGCTACTAGTTCCCCCAAAGTCGCTATTAGACAACAAAGAGAAGACCAAGGCTCCCAAGATATCGCAGCCGTGGCCATTGCGCCCCTCGATTCATCCATCTCGGCGCAAATAATGGCGCGAATGACGTCCATCACAAAGGTAATATCCCCACGACCCGGTTTTCCACTTGATATGTTCATTTCGCAGTTCCTATAGACTTCCTAAAACAGCGAGTTTCATGGGCGTGATTTGAGCGTTATCAACGTCCCATACTCCGTTTTTATAGTATACATCTTGTTTTAGCGCTTGGATGATTTTGTCTTTATTCTCCGCCTCCACAATCATTGCACTTCCCTAAAATAAATAGTCAGTCAAATGCACGCACGTATGACGTCCATAAACGCCAGACAGCACAAGGAATTCGAGGGAGTAATGTATAGGGGGCCCGGGGGAAGGCACCGCAAAAGGCAAAGGATCCTCAGGCGTAGGATCCTTGGAAAATATAGCACCTAGTACCGTGAGTATTGTTCTCGGGAACGAAACGGGGACAATAGGGACACGTAGGGGATACCTCCCACTTTCACAGCGGTGTTGGTTTTGGCGGCTGCGAGATGTTGTTCTCGGATTTCGATTCTCTTCTGCTTTGTCCCGGGGAAATCCTTGACGACGACGAGGTATTGGATTAGAGTGGACATGTTGTGATGGTGTACTAGGTGGCGACTAATGTTTGTGAGGCGATTGAGGGATGAGAGAAGGGGATTTCGCATGCAATTGCTTCAGCAGGGAGATGGAGTCGATGGGGGGAAAGGATCCGGAAGTGACCGACGAGGGAAGGATGTGGGGCGGGCGATAGGATTGATCGGAGGAGGCACACACCAACGGAAGATCATCCGTTGGTTGGTCCATGGTAAACACAACTCACCACCCAAACCAACTATCACGCTCAACGGTGAGCACCGCCACATTCATGGAGCCACCGGACAAAGATCGGCCGTTATGATTCCTAGGGGCTGTAGCGAGGGGTGATGGATGGCTCCAGTCAAATGATGGATTATCAACAATGATGGATGAACCGATAACACCGCTGGATATGCCGACTGAATTTACGAGCCCCGGAGGGACCGTCGGAGCTGACGATTGATAAGGATACCGGGATTCCCTTTGACGAATTTCCTTGTTACAAAGCTGTTAGGACTCATTCGAGGGATGGATCCACGCACTTGAGCAGCGAGATGAGAGATGCTAATCACATTCGGTGCAGTATCCTCATTCCAGAAGGGCGCACGGCATCAGCTCCGGGACCAATTTGAGCTCGTTCAAAAAACTTGGCATCAACCCGGAAACAAGGTCGATCCTCCGCCGGCTCTGGAGCGAAAGGATGTTGGCCCTCGAGAGACTTCCAAAGGGGTGCGTCCCTCTAATGCCAGCTGCCCAGTCCAAGCCAGCCCAGGTATACACAGCCCTTTGGAACCTAGTCTCAGTGGCAACATCCTTTCGCTCCAGAGCTGGCGGAGCAAATCCTTTCGCTGCCCTTCGAAGAGGGTAAGAAACCCATCAGGGAAGGCGCACGCATTCTCAATCATCTGCAACGTCAACTCGGGATACTGTGTCAGTGTATAATGCAAATGGAATACATACGGTAATTAACTACTGGGCATATCCTGGACGGGCAATGCTTGCGGGCCGAGTACAAGAAATTACCGTATGTGGGGATGTATAAATGGGAACTTTCACGAATGTGTTTATGACCAAGATGACTGTATGAGGACGGGAAGAAGAAACAAACGGAGGCTGGAGAAGTACTTTTCGACAGTACCGAAGAAAGAGGGGTAGAGTGAATGAGATCTCATGCATTGGTCAGGGAGGTGTTTTACGGCTCGTTGAGGGTTACCACGATGTCGGGGGCTTGAATGCAGACATTCTTGTGTTAACCAAAGCATTTCAACGTTCTGCACGGTGATTCGTATGCAGAGCATGGAATATAGGACCATTAAGGCGAGGCCGGGTGGGCATGTGTATTATGACGTCTGTCCAGGGCCCACGGGGGAGTTCGGCGAATCAACACAAGTGCGTTCGCCACCCGGCGATGCCCCATCAGACCCTGAGAGGCTTTCAGTCATAACTTATTTAACGGCTGTTTTATTATATATATATCGATGTACATAAATTATCTATGTATTAGCCTTTCAAGCGGCAGTAAAAGCGTCACTTTACTCGTTCCAGGTGAGATACATATATGCATAAATGAGAAACCTCCGATTGCGCCAATGACGCACAATGATGTCTTCACAAGAAATGAACGCGAGCCCAGCAACCGCCGTCGGCAACAATTCTCTGTGGAGTCGGCGAAATGCGATCATCCGCGCCACGTCATTCGCCGAGCCAAGCTCGCGCGCCGCAACACCGCAGACGATCAATCATGCGCCCCATGTGGCCGACCGTAGTACACCGCCCCATCGCCACGCTGCCCACGCAACCTACTGTAAGCTATAAAAATCAACCTTCCACGCAATAGCTCCACGTCACGCTCGCCGGAAAGTCCCCACGTCCGCCGCAGTGACAGGCCATCATCCTTTGCGCGTCTGAATCGACTGCACTTGCTTGCAGATGGGTTGGATGGGCGGCGATGGGTCCTCGAGTAGTGCCTCGCCCCGTACTTCGTCCCCGTCGCAGGGCGAGTCGTCGCCGTCTGCGGGGAGGAAGAGGAAGATTACGCGCACTCGCACAGGCTGCCAGACCTGTCGCGACAGGAAGGTCAAGTGTGGAGAAGAGAAACCCGAGTGCGTCAACTGTCAACGAACAAACCATGTATGTATCCTATTCATTTCTGGCTGCTAGGCTGACGGTATGTAGATTTGTCCTGGATATGCTCCCGCCACAGCATACCGGTCGTCGCGTCCCGCACGGCGGGAGAGTAGCTCCGCCGAGGACACAGAGAGCAATAGTATTCCCCTTGTGCGATGACGGTTGATGGTAGTTCCTAATATGACGGCGATAAAAAGTTCAACCTCACCGACTTCCGAGTCTGTCATGTCGTGGTCTCCGGCGCCAACGGACAGCATGGAGGATCTACGATTACTGCATTACTATACCGTCGATTTGGCGCACACGTTGTCTCTCCCGGGGGCAATCGGACGGACCTGGGCAGATGGAGTACCTAGACTTGCATTTGGAGGCGATCACGAGTACTTGGTGCATGCCTTGCTGGCAATCGCCGCGGCACATAAAGCAAGTCGAGATCGAAGTGATATGCAATCCAGGGAAAGAGGACAACTACATTATGGCCAAAGTCTCGCCTTGTTGCAGAAACTGGATTTGAAATCTGGCGAGTTACATGCTTCTGCTGCTCTCGCCGCAGTCATGTTACTCACCTGGTACGAAGTACTTTCCCCTATGTCGTGCGTTAACGGTAGTCTTTGAACCAAAGCGTCGAAAATGGTTTGGTGGTATTTCTTTCACTGAGAAAAACTAACGGTAGCACATCCAAGGCGCTGCATACATCGTTCGTGAACACCACGCAGACCTCTTGAAAACCCCCACTGGCCGCCAACTATTTCACCTATTCACCCGCCTCGAACTTTCTGCATCCCTGCATCTACGTATTGACAGCCAGTTTACGACAGGCACCTGCGCCACGGATGAAGATTTCTGGGAAAAGGCGCAATTCGATATAGAAACCTTAAGCATCGCCGACATGTACAACGGTAACATTGAGTTTGAGTACAAATGGACACAGATGATGAAAATTATGGTCCCTGTGACGGTGTTGAGAATGGTACCACAGACGGGAAACCGAGGGACCGATGACCGGAAGGAGGAATATGCAAAGATTATCGAGATGTTGCGAGAGTGGGAGAGTGAATTACCTGCTTCGTTCCTGAGCATCGAATCGCCCGAGACGATGGTGTTGCCTCATGCGTCTATATTAGAGCATTTGGACCCTATTTACTACGGTTCTCTCAATGTCGCTGTTGCAATGGGTACTCTCCCCGTTTTGACACATCACTTACCTTAGCACATCACTCGGCCTTACAGATCAATGCTTTCACCTTAACTCATCGAGGCGATGAGGCAAGACCAGATTCCTTCTATCAAGCCGTTGAAAAAACCCTTCGAATCTGTCTAGGGGCTCAACGAATGCGTCAAGTCGGTCTTTTCCAAATCTACGATGGCGGAGATTTCGGAATCCTATGGCCGCTGGTGATCGCCGGTGTCTGGGCCCCTGAGGGAGTTATTCGAGATTGGATACAGGATCTACTCAACAACTGGCCTCGCGAAGGCATGCTCGTATACCCATTTATTTCATTTGGATTGACTTCAGGATCCATTTGATGTGAGAGTCTGTCTAGATGCGATGTGGTCGAGAATGGATCTGGGATACGGCATTGAAGGCCTTCGCAATGAAACAAATGTTCGAACAGCGATCGAAGCTGACCAACCCATCGTAATCCATATTTCAGAACGCTGTCAAAGTGGACGATATCATGGGTGGTTACGCAAAGGTACGATTTTATTTGTTTGGATGGGACTGAGTGTAGTGGAAATGACAATGCATCGTGGGGATAGAAGCGTTGTGGAAATGCCGTGGCATCCTGGGGAGATGCCTTTGGAACGGGTTAGTTCGAATACGGTGGATAAAGGTGGGATGATCTTGCCACCATGACAGGTTCAGACAGTGCGGTTCATATAGTCGGCGTCGGATTTGAGATGGGTTTTTCGTAGGATATCACATGTCAAGCAGGGCGCGATGATATGGAGATTGGTTTTGGCATTGGGTTAATAAGGTACTTTAGGATTAATGGATAATGACCATTGGTGAGGATGATTATTCACGGACTTTGTATCCAAAATTGGTGAAATCCAGATTTCACTAATGAACGAGTTCGATAGATACACCATGATTACCTTGAGATTCCCTAAGTCAAATGCACTTATCCAATATTACAAGACCCATGTGATACGCTGCGATACGTCCCTCAAGCAACTTCCTTCTCCCGCGTTTGTTGCTCTGCTGTAGTGTCTTCCGACTCACTAGACTCCTCTTCCTCCTCGCCCATTCCTACACTGTGTCCGGTGGCGACACTTCTTGCTCGTCCATCGAATTTCGAACTTAATATGCTTCCCACGCTTCGTCGTGCCCCGGTAAAAGACAATTCACTACTATCGAATTCCTGCATACTCTCCTGAGAGTCCCGTCTTGAACTCGGTGCGATGGCAAGCATACTGGCATTGGTATCGAACGAGTTCCGTCTCCTGACCCGTTTGGAGCTGCTCGCCAACGTTAAAACAGACGCATCGTCCGTCATCCGTGGATGTAACGAAGCCGTCGAAGGAGCGGTCGGACTTGCGGGAGAGTGTGGCGGTAGCATAATAGGGGTAGCGGACATCGGACGCGTGACATGTGAAAAGGATGTCGCGGCGGTTGTTTGGGAAGTCATACTTGGTGGTTTCGCAGTCTCCACGGGTGAATGTGAGGACGTGTTACTTGTTGTTGCTGAATCAAATTGTCCTAGTTCGTTGTCGACAGCCGTTGACCCAGAATCGGTGTGTATCGTCTCTCCCACGCCACTGACGACCGGTGAACCTGCACCGCCGCCAGTGCGCTCTGAATTCTGGAGACTTGTGGTCGAGAAACTTATACTCCCTGCATCGCCGGTGTCAAGCGGTTGTCTGATCTTGCTCTCTCGCACATGCTGTAATCGGTCTGCGTCACGGGTTGGTGCATCACCGCCAAGCCCCAGTATTCTCGACTTGCGTTTCTTTTCAGTCTGAACAGGCGACTTGAGGTCTTTATCGGACGATGCAGTCGACGGCTTTCGATTCGTGCCAATGCCGAGAAGACGGAATATTTTACGTTTGAGACCACCTTCTGGCCGCAGGGGAATGCGATTTGGTTCTAGGCTTAGTGTGGGCAAGACGCGGGAAATGTACGCTGAAGAGCAGCTAATGAAGGATCGCTGCGAGCCATCACCGTCGACAGATGCAGGCGACTGTTGAATGGACGACAAGCAGGCGATGGAACGATGGAGGGATGATACTATTGGGCGATAAGCGATGACGGTGTCGTGGGTGAGTCTGCTCGAGTTTCAGTTGTGATCAACATTCCCACCAAAAATCCCAACTTTTGCTGTCAGGTCAACCACCCTGGACACCAGTTTCGTCTTCACGGAAATATTGGTCTTACATGTGAACTCGCGGAGGTCAAATTAGGGATTAGAAAACTCTGGCTCTGTTACCATCCGGACTTCTATCGTAAGAATATCTTAGTCTATTTGAGATTTGTCACGCGATCCCCAGGTCCATCGGTTCAACGGTTGTATGTCCGAGCAAGGGGCTTATTTAGAGAGATCCAATTTACGAAACGCAAGCGCACAGACCACGCCGTTCCGTAATTCACTTGACATTTGTCAATTATTTATGCCAGGTACGCCCCATAGTATGGGGCGCCCCACGTCGATCAAAGAGTCGGAGTCGGATCAATCGGTCGGCCCTGTTTTAGGTCTAGCCACTCCTATGTTAAGACGTGGTCACAATGCCATCGATGCTCCGTCACATTCGTTCGTCCCGTCAGGCCCGCCGGTGAATCTGCACACGGCAATACTCTGCTCGTCACCTTAATTCCCGTCCCTTCGACCTCTATAAACCACCATGTCTTTCTTGATCTCGCAATTATTCACGACTTTGCCCGTCTCGACGACCGATCTGACCGGTCGCGTCGTCATCGTCACTGGTATCTTCTCAAGATAGTAAAACGATTGATTTGTTAGGCGCAAATACTGGTTTGGGAGTCGAGGCGGCGAAACATCTCGCTAGATTTAATCCTCGTAAACTTATTCTTGCTTGCCGGAATAGTGCCAAGGGCGAAAGAGCCGTGCGATATATTAATGAGACTACGCGTGTTACCCCTGGCGTAGTCGAGACCTGGGAACTGGATTTGGCCAGTTTTGATAGTGTCAAAGCGTTCGCTAAGAGAGGTAGCACAAATACTTGAGGTCCAGGGGGCTGATTTGTAGCGGAGAAGGAGTTGGATCGCTTGGATATTGTGATTGAGAATGCTGGGGTAGCGACAACAAAATATCGCTCCACCAAAGACGGCTGGGAAGAAACGTACGCGCGTTCCCCATTCCCCTCCCTTGGTGGAAGGGCAGAGATAATGGTAGTCTTCAAGTGAACGCTCTGTCGACCTTTTTGTTGGCCTTCCTCTTGCTCCCCCTCCTGCGAAAGACAACAACGATTTCCACCACGCATCCCCGTCTAGTTATTGTATCAAGCGAACTTCATGCTTGGAATGATATACCCAATTATCGAGACGAACCGAATATCCTCAAGGCGATGAATGATCAACAGAAACACGAGGGAAGGCATAGATATCCTCAGACGAAGTTATTGGATACTCTGTTGACAAGGGAATTGGGGAGGAAGCTTGAAAGTTCTTCTCATCCGGAGGATAAACAGATTTCTCTTAGTGGGTAAGATCTCTCTCCCTTGTATTATTCTCGCTGTCGACCCCCTTGAGGGGTGCTTTGATCTTTTCAATGGTGTTCAAGAACTAAGTTTAGTGTGAATCCTGGGTGGTGTAAAACAGAATTGGCCCGCGAAAATGAGTCTTGGATATATGGCCTCGTAATCATGCTCGTAGGACGCACCTCCGAAATGGGCAGTCGAGCATTAACTCATGCCGCCGTTGGCGCCGATGCAGAAAACCTCAAGGGCGAATATCTCAGTGACTGTAAGCTCGCAAAGTAACTACCTGTCTCCTTTGCCCCCTTAAATATACACATGCGCCATTTCCCCTGTCCCTCCTGTTTATGTCCCCCGACGCACTCCCTTAGCTTGCTGCCGTTTCTATTTGTCCTTTCCGTTATTTATGTGCCTTCATCGTGCTAATAATAGCATGAGCCCCTTTGTGATGAGTGAGAAGGGGGAGCAGACGGGGAAGAAAATCTGGGATGAGATGATGGAGGTTTTGAGGAGTGTTGCTCCTAAGATCGATCATATTTTCTGAGTTCCCTCTAGACTTTCGTCTATAAGATGATTGTTTAGATCTGTGATTGGTGTTTTGAAACTGGGGCTCTTATGACTTTCGCCGTGGATCAATTGGTTTGGGGGTTGTATATTATGTATATTATGTCTAGTCAGATAGCAATTGGTTTTGTCTTAAGAAGACGGGGATCTCTGAACCGCTACCCGTGCCGTTTGGATTATGTATCTGAATTCCCTTTGAGGCAGTTCTGTACGCCCTCCCTGTCTTAAGTACATTACTTCGCCTGGCCCAGCTGCAGAGATCAATGCGAAACTTGCTAAAAGGCCTTGGACTATATTAATCTGTTCCGGAGTTTGCAATTGATGCACGGTGGAGTGATATGGAATTACTACAGGAACCGCTAGCCTAAGAGCACTCTAACTCAGCGATGATATGGTAAATCCATCAGCGGTCTTCCTCTCATCTCACGGTAGTTGAATTCGATTGATGATCTGATTGATCACGCCGAACAAAATCGATCGCGTGTTTCATTGGATCGTCACGAATAGCGTCGTCACGCAGTGAGCCTACCACGACCATTAACCTCATTTCACTTCCCACCATCAACGACGATTCCGCGAATGCCCGATCCAAGTAAGAACAAGAGGTTAACACTGAAGGTTTCAGAGAACTAAGTTCCAGAGCGATTCCTCGCGTATTTGTTTGTCGACATGGAGAAACTGAATGGTCCCTGAATGGACGTCATACAGGTCCTCTACATCTGCCCGTCGCCCCTGTACCATATTACTCTCTAAAACCACACAATTCATACTGATACCATTCTTTCCATACTATCTCCCCGTATCACGTTCAATGTATCATTTGCTACATTGATTGCTGATGATTAGGCCGCACCGACCTGCCCTTGACACAAAACGGAATCCGCCGAATGCAAGAAGCAGCCAAAGCCCTGGTAGGCGAAGACCGTCTCCTCACAACCAGCACCATAACTCAAATCTTCGTCTCCCCGCGCAAGCGCGCACAACAAACCCTGCAAATCCTAAACCTGCCATCCTCGGTCCCCGTGTCCACGACGCCGCTGCTCGCGGAATGGGACTACGGGGACTACGAGGGCATCACCACCGAGGAAATAAAACAGCGCAGGGGCGCCAGTTGGGATATTTGGAAGGACGGGTGTCCCGGGGGGGAAAGTCCGCTTGATGTGCAGAATA
>Ga0302179_10002686_pt1 | contig 10342 bp, 8 predicted proteins | sample I_Palsa_E3_1_FD_198788 | JGI IMG/M metagenome (GOLD analysis project Ga0302179, IMG submission 198788) | Peat permafrost microbial communities from Stordalen Mire near Abisko, Sweden - I_Palsa_E3_1 | ecosystem: Environmental > Terrestrial > Soil > Palsa > Peat permafrost | place: Sweden: Abisko...
CAAAGGCGTGTTGAAATTGGGCACCGGGCGACTGGGTTGTGGAGGAGTCCGCAACTGCGCCGGCTGGTCGCTTTGCGCGGGCGGACTGAATCCCTGTTGCGGGGTGCTCTCCTGCGGAGCGGGTGGTTGCTGAGCTTGCGGGGGCTGATTCTGCTGTGGCTGGGCTTGCGCTGGCGGCGCTTGCATGCGCTGGCCTGGAGGTCCGGGATGCGGGCTTTGCAATAACTTTTTCAACTCTTCCCGGTTGGGCTGCGGCGCTTTGCTGGTTGCTATGCGGTCTTTATCCGAGAGCGCCTTCGCATTGGGACGTCTTGCCAGCTTCTGCTCGTCCGGAGGCAGTTCGAGGAAGGTTGCGTCTTTTGAGCCATTATCGGCGCGCATCGCGAGATCGAGGGTGCGATGCGGCAGCAGGCCCATCAACTTCTCGGTGTTCCACAGCAGAATGATCACAAGCAGGTGAAGGATGACGGAGAGCCAGAGGGCTTCGCGCTTGCGAGCGCGGGAGAGATCGTCCTGCAACTGGATCAGGAGATGCGGAACATCGTCGGGATTAAAGCTCCGGTAGGCCGCTTCCCAGTGTTGCGCTTCGAACAGATCGCGTTGTTCCGGATGTTCGGGATCGCGTGGCGTTTGATCGCGAGGCAAGGGATCACGAGACGGAATTTGGGTCACTGGCATCAGGCAGAGGCTACAGTCTTAGAGCCACGGGTACTCCCCTGGGTTGCGTAAGATTACGCGGAATTCAGTTCGTAAAGTTACGTAATTCGGGAGGTTCGACCCGCCACAGCTATTGTCGCATTTTTTTTGCCAGGCGAGCGAGTACCTGCGTAATGACGGGCGCGCAATGGGGTGGCATTGGATCACCAATCTGAATCGGTGCGCGTCAGAAATTTATATTGTTGCGTTGACCTGCGGCCGTCCTTTCAACCTTACAATGTATTTGGAGATTTTCGTTATGTTTCGCAACGAAACTTGCGCTCGCGGCGCTTCGGCGGTTGAGACATCGGTTGTCGCCGTATTGAAGTTTCGTGCGGTGGCATGCGGGACCGGGGTGATACTCGGAGTTTTTCTCCTCGGCAGTCCGGGCAGAATGTCGGCGCAGCACGGCGCCGGTAGTGGCGGACGCGGGATGATGGGCACAGGAACGGGGGTGGGCGCCGGGCTTCCTGGCGGGGTTGACGAAAAGGACGATCTCAAGGACTTTCACCGTGCCATCGCTTTGCAGGCTACCGATGAGCAGCGCGCAGCTTTTGCGAAGATCGCGCAGTACACTCAGGCTGCTCGCGATCAGCTGCATGCTTTTCGCGAATCTGCGCCGAAGGCGCCCGGTTCTTCTTTGTCGCTCGCGGAGCGCGCAGTGACACTCGATGAGACCATTCGGAAGGCTCGGGCCGGCAGCGAAAATTTTCTCACTTCGTTTTCTCCCGCGCAAAAATCCGGGTTGAAGGATCTCACGAACAAGCTGGCAAAAACGGATGGCGGACTGGAGAGGCAAACGAAGGCACTCGATCTGGTCGTCGAGACGAAAGCCGACGGCGAACAGGTGGCTGGCGCCGCCGCCAGTCTGGACGTCGTTGGTCTGGATAAAGAACTCGGCAGTTTCCAGAGCGAGCAACTGGCGATCGGCCGAGAAATGGGAATTCTTCTTGCTTCTGACAGCGAGCTGACTTTCAGGCTTCCGAAGGCGACGAACAGGATTGAGCTTGGCGGGCAGACTATTTCTGTTCCAACTTCGGAGGTCGCGTCCCGGACCGCGGCTGAAAACGGGAAGGACATTTTCAGTTTGAAGCTGGTTGCCGATCTTTCAGAGGTGCAGGGAAACGTAACCGATATCCTGCGTTCCGCCGTGAGCCGGGCACCGCGCTGCGGCGAGCGCATCGAGGTGCAGCAAGCAAGGTTTACCCCGCTCGCTCCGGCTAGCCTGGTAGTGGCTACCTTGCACTTCGAGCGCTGGGTCTGCCCGCCCGGGCTTTCGAGAATGGAAGTGGCCGGTGGCGATGCAACCTTCGAAGTCCGGCTCACTCCATCGGTTGAGGGAACGGAGACGCAACAATCGTCGACCGAAGCCGGCTCAGTCGAAAAAAACACAGTCGAGAAGACCTTGATTGCGACGACTGGCCGCTTGCGCTTGACCCCTGAGATTACGCGGGTTGAGGCCGAGGGGTTTCTCCGCGATTTGCTGCGATCAGGGGACCTTGGCATCACCTTGCGCGACCAGATTGCCGACGTGCTGCTTTCCGCTATGCGGAAAACCGCAGACCTGAAGGCGGGATTGCCGCCGGTGGCGCAGTCGGCTGTCCTTCAGAAAGCGGAGTTTCAGGATGCGGGAGCTGACCAGTTGAATCTTGTTCTCGGCGGCCGGTTGGAGTTTTCTGATGAGCAGACAAAACAATTTGCCGCGCAGCTGAAGCAGCCTCTTGCGGCTCAGAGCGCAGCCTCGCCGTAGGCTGCAGCTTGACAATGGCGGCAGGTTCGGGCGAACGAATGAAGTTGCTCTGGATGGTTTGAAACAAAGTTGAAACAGAGTTGAAACCAGGGGATCGAAGATGAACGAAGCAACTGCAACAACATCGACGCCGGTGAAAGAAGAATCTTCCTCGAAATCGCAGACTTCCACCGCGAGGGCGTTTGCGGCACGCGGTGCGAGTTCGCCACTTGGGCCGTTCAGTGTTCCACGGCGATCGCCGCGTGCCGAGGACGTTCAGATCGAAATTCTTTATTGCGGCGTGTGCCATTCGGACCTGCACCAGACGCGCAATGAGTGGAAGATGGTGATGCCAACGGTGTATCCCTGCGTTCCGGGCCACGAGATCGTGGGTCGGGTCGTCAAGGCTGGCAGCGCGGTGAAGAAATTCAAGGAGGGCGACATCGTTGCCGTTGGCTGCATGGTGGACTCGTGCCGCAAGTGCGCCAATTGCCGGGCCGGCGAGGAGCAGTATTGCGAGGTTGGGATGACCTTGACTTACAACGGCGAAGACAAATTTTTGGGCGGCGTCACCTACGGCGGCTATTCGGAGTGCATTGTGGTTGACGAAGCCTATGTGCTGCGGGTTCCCAATCAATTGGACCCGGCGGGTGCGGCGCCACTGCTTTGCGCGGGTATTACGATGTATTCACCGTTGCGCAATTGGAAGGTCGGCAAGGGACAGAAGGCGGGAATTGTTGGCCTCGGGGGGTTGGGGCACATGGGGGTGAAATTTGCTCACGCCTTTGGGGCGCACGTTGTGCTGTTTACGACGTCGCCGAACAAGAGCGCCGACGCGATTCGCCTGGGCGCTGATGAAGTTGTGATTTCGAAAAACGAAGCCGAAATGCAGAAGCATGCCGGCAGCTTTGATTTCATCCTCGACGCCGTGTCGGCGGAACACGATCTGAACGCTTACCTGCAGTTGCTGAAACTCGACGGCGTGATGACGCTGGTTGGCCTGCCTGAAAAGCCAGCGCCGCTTTACGCCTTCAATCTGCTGGGTAAACGCCGGAGTCTCGCTGGTTCTGCCATCGGCGGCATTCAGGAGACCCAGGAGATGCTGGATTTTTGTGCCGAGCATGGAATCACTTCGGATATCGAAGTGATTGCTATTCAAAAGATTGACCAGGCGTATGAGCGGCTGCTGAAGGGCGATGTGAAATACCGCTTCGTGATCGATATGGCTTCGCTCAAGTAGGGCGGGACGGCGTAATCTCAGACGTCATTCTGAAAGTCATTCGACGAGACAGACTTGCGCCGTTCAGGCGACTGGCCCGCGTCCGATCGAAGTTCATCCTTCGTAAAGTTATGCAAAGATTTGTCCGAATGCTGTTCTAGGCGCAACTTCTGGCGCATAATTCCGTTCATAGGTGTAGCCACATCGATGGAAAAGGAGATTTTCAATGCTTAAAAAGTGCTTCCTCGCTCTTCTTGCGGCCGGTGTCATCTCGATCGCCGTGCCCTTTGCGTCGGCTCAGGATAGCCAGTCCGCTCCGCCACCTCAATCTGATCAGCAGGCACCGCCGTCGGGACCGGGCGGTGGCATGCGGCATGGACCGATGGATCCGGCACAGCACGCGCAAATGCTGAGCAAGAAACTTAACCTGACTGCAGACCAGCAGACGAAAGTGCAGAGCATTTTCGAAACTGAACATTCACAAATGGAGAGCCTGCACCAGGACACCAGTCTTTCGCAGGAGGATCGACACAGCAAAATGATGGATATTCACAAGAGCACCGATGCACAGGTGCGAACGATCCTCAACCCCACGCAGCAGAAGAAGTGGGATGAAATGCAGGCCAAGCGCGGGCAATGGGGCCAAGGCCATCATGGGGGGCCTGACAACGGTGATCAGCAGGCGCCGCCGCCGCAGTAAGCGAGTGCAAAGGCAGGCTCGCTTGAGCCAGGGCGAGATGTCATTGCCCGACATGTCATTGACCATTGTCCAATGACCAATGACCAATGACCAATGCCGGATGACCGATGAACAATGACCGGTAGCGGCCAGAAAGCCCGTCTGTGACCTTGAGTCCAGGACGGGCTTTCTTTTCAGGCCGTAGGCCAGTTATTTTCCCATCCCGATCCGCCCGACGTGCCGCTCGATTTCCGCCAGAATCGCGAGCCCCAATTCGAGCGCTCGCCGGCCGTCTTCGAGCGAAATCAGCGGACGGGAGCGGTCGCCGACAGATTGCAGGAAGGCCCTGATCTCGGCCAGCAGCGGCTCTTCCGCCGTGATCGCAGGCTTCGCCATCGCAATCTGCGGATTCACGCTCGGCTCGGCTGGCGTGCCCGCGGGGCTTCCGTTTTTTCCGACGGAAAATACGAGCACATCCTGACGTCCATAATCGATGGAGATGTATTCGGCTGGTTGAAAGAAACGCAGCTTGCGTACGCGCTCGGTCGAAACCCGGCTGGCGGTGAAGTTGGCCACGCAGCCGGATTCAAACTCGATGCGCGCATTCGCGATATCGACCTTGCCGGAAAGAATGGGCAAGCCGACCGCACGAATTTCCTTTACCGCTGATTTCACAAAGCTGAGCACAACATCCAGATCGTGGATCATCAGATCGAGCACGACGTCGACATCCAGCGCTCGCGGCGAAAATACGCTCAGGCGATGGACTTCGAAAAACATGGGATGATTGATCAGGGGCAGGGTGGCGCGCACTGCCGGATTGAACCGCTCCAGGTGACCGACCTGAGCCACTCGCTGGTGCTCTGAGGCCAGGCGAATCAGTTCGTCGGCCTCGGCAAGCGAAGAGGCGAGCGGCTTTTCGACCAGCACGTCGACGCCGGCTTCCATCAGCTCGCGCGCTACCGCCAGATGAAGAACCGTTGGAACCGCAACCGATGCCGCCTGGACTTCGCGGTGAGTCGCGAGCAACTGCTCGACTGATCGGAATGATTGGCAGCCGAACTCGCGAGCGACGGCGTCGGCGCGTCGCGTATCGGGGTCGACCACTCCCACCAGCCGTACGCTCCCCGACTGATCGAGCTGGTGGTAGACACGGGCGTGGTTACGGCCGAAAGCGCCCACGCCGATGACGGCCACAGGGATTGGGAATTCCTTGCTCAAGATGTTGCTCCAGAACAAAGATGCGACTCAGTAAAGAATGTGACCCAGTATTGTCGCAGCTGGTGACAGGAACGCGCAAAGAAGGTCTTGCACGAAATCGACGGGTCGGTGATTCAGACTCACATCACATTTTTCTTGAGCAGAGCGATCTGGCCGGCATGGTAGAGCTCGTGCTGCACCACGCCATGCAGCATGTAATAGAAGGTGTAGTGAGCGCGCTGTTCGCCGGGGACGGTCTCGTTGAGCCGCGAATCCGAAACCGTGGCTACGGCGGCGATTAGTTTCTCGTGCGTGCCGCGAACCTTCGACAATGCATTTTGCCAGGCTGCGTCGGTGGTATCGGTGACAGGCGGAAAATTCTCTGCCTCAGAGAGCTCGACAGCTGCGCCTCCCAGACGCTGCAAGGCCGCGTTATCCCAGGCCGCGATGTGCAGTACGAGCTCCCAAATGGTGTGCGCCCCCGTGATTGGACGTGCGGCCGCCTGCGCCGCTGTGACACCGTTGAGAATTTCAAATAACGAATCTCCGTGCCAAGCCTCGCCGTTGAAGGCGCGGCTAAGCTGATCAGCTATGCGAGTTGCTTCAGACATACAGTATTTCCTTTTGTGGTTCTTGGCGTTGTCGCATTTGTCCAATATCCGACTTACTCTGCGCACACTGCGATTCCGGCTTCGTCGGCCGCTCGAATTATGGAATCGCCCTCGAGCAATAGACACCGCCCTGCATCTACCGCCAGACAACTTGCTCCAGCCCGTGCCATGGTCTCGATCGTCTTGATTCCAATCACAGGAACGTCGAAGCGCATGTCCTGTCCGGGCTTTGCAATCTTCACGACAGTGAGGGCCCGGTCTAGCGTCGAAGCGTCACCCTCGAGAGATCGCATCAGCTGGCCGGCACGCTCGATCGTGGCGTCCGTTCCTTCCATTGCTTCGACCGCTACGCATGCCGCTTCCGCGATCACGACAGTTTGCCCAATATCGTACTCTGCGAGGCCGAGTGCCACGCGGCGTCCGCACTCAATGTTCTTGCGCTCTTTTTCGTTCGGAGGGCGTCTGCTCAGCGCCCCTTTTTTTGCCAGGAGTGGCTCCAGCAGGCGGGTCGAGTTTTCGAGCATAATGCCTTCGTCCGCCAGCACTTTGGCAACCGCGCCGAGCAATGAATTTGTACTACGCGTGCCGAGCGAAAGCAGCAGCTTTGCCAGACGCCAGTCGGGCTTTATAGCGGAAAAAATCTGCTTGTGCCTTACCTGACCCGCCATGACTGCTCGCGTCACACCTTCCACTTTGAAGGTGTCGATGAGTTTTGAAAGATCGCCCAGCGAGAGCCAATGAACCGATGCCGCGCCCCTGGATTCGATTTCGGGAAAGGCTTCTTCCTTGATGGCGGCGACAACTACCTCGTAGCCTTGCGCCCGCGCGGCGTCGAGCACCAGGAAGGGGAATGTGCCGTTGCCGGCGATGAGCCCGAGTTTCATATAACCCCTGGTCGGTGGTCAGTTCCGAGCGGCGTGATTGTGCGAGAAAGTTCGTCGAGCCCTTTGGAATTCGACCTGGAACTTCATTTGATCACTCCGCGCTCTGATGTTTCTATGAATTGAATCAGCATTCCGACGTCCTCTCCGGCGTCCGCTTCCGCTTTCAGCTTTTCGAGGGCCTGCGAGGTGTTCAGCTTCGACGCCAACAACACGCGATACGCGTGATGGATCTTCTTGATTCGTTCTTTTGTGAATCCTCGTCGCTCGAGGCCAATGGCATTCACCCCGTATGCGCGGGCGCCGCGCTCGGCGGAGGTCTTTGAAAACGGAAGCACGTCGCGGGTTATGGTTGTGCCGCCGCCTATAAAGGCGTGGGTGCCGATGCGCACGAAGTGGTGTACGGGGCAGAGGGCGCCGACTGTTGCCCAATCTTCCACGGTTACGTGGCCGCCGAGCGTCGCCGCGTTCGCCATGGTGACGTGGTTGCCGATCTGGCAGTCGTGCGCGATGTGGGTGTAGGCCATGATCAGGTTGTGATTGCCGACCCTGGTGCATCCGCCGCCTTTTACGGTAGCTCGGTTGATGGTCACGAACTCGCGAATCTCGTTGTGATCGCCGATTTCAAGGCGCGTGGGTTCGCCGGCGTAGGTAATATCCTGCGGAGCCAGACCAATCGAAGTGAAGGGATAGAAGCGGTTGTTCGCGCCGATCTTGGTTTCGCCCTCGATGACGACGTGCGAGATCAAATGGCAACCTGCGCCGAGTTCTACACCGGCTCCGATGATGCAGTAAGGGCCGATTTTGCACGCGGGATGGATCCTGCTGTCTGGATCGGCGATTGCCGTGGAATGGAGGGTCATCGTGACATTTTGTGGTTTGCAATTGGCAATTGGACGATGAATTTCGATTGCGAGTTACAAATTAGAAATCTCTCAGGCGTCTTCTTCGCCCGCGTTTTCTCCTGCTCCGCCCAGGTTGCGTGGCACCAGCCTGCAAGTGACGGTCGCCTCGGCGGCTACTTTCCCGTCCACGTAGGCTTTGCCTTCGAGACGGGCGGCAGTGATGCGCCAGGCCTTCACCACCACTTCGATCCGAAGCTGGTCTCCGGGCACGACGGGACGGCGGAAGCGCGCTTTCTCGATGCCGGTGAAGACCATCAACATCTGATCGCGGTTTGGAACTTCGGTGAGCAGCAGCAGGCCGCCCGCCTGGGCTATGGCTTCCACAATCAGAACGCCCGGCATAATGGGTTTTTCTGGGAAGTGTCCCTGGAAAAAGGGCTCGGTGATGGTGACATTTTTCAGGGCGACGATGCTCTTCATCCGCACCAGCTCGAGGACGCGGTCGATCAATAGAAACGGGTAGCGATGAGGCAGAATTTTAAGGATGTCGCCGATGTCCATGTCGGTTTTCCCGACGGCCAGGGTGTCAGTCGCGGTCTGATTAGCATCACTCATGCGGTTTCGTTCAAGTCGAAGATTATACTGTAGCGCACGTGTTCATAAGCCTGCGGCCGTGTGCTCGATTGCCCTCCGAAAGGATTCCTGTGAAGCTGACGACTTCTCCTCTCCGTACTGTCCTTGTGCTTGTTCTTATCTTTCCGGTTCTTCTCACGGCGATAGTCCGGGCGCAGCCGGCAAGCCCCGCGGTTCCGGCGCTGCCTGCCGATATTCCTACGGCGGCCGAGCACTACTCGTTTCTGGTTATGGGCAATCTCGCCGGACAACAAGCGGTCTGGACCTCGGCCGACGGTATGCTTCACATCTTTTTTCAGTTCAACGATCGGGGACGCGGCCCGAAGACGACCAGTGTCATCAAGCTGGATGCGAGCGGCGTTCCGGTGTCGGAGATTATCACCGGCAACGATTATCTCAAGTCTCCGGTCAGCGAGAATTATTCGCTTGCGGCTGGCACCGCGCGTTGGAAAAACAATGACGAACAGGGGGAAAAGAAAATCTCATCCCCTGCCTACTACTGGGCGCTTAATGGCGGACCCTCCGAGATTGCGCTGCTTGGTAAAGCCGCGCTCAGGAACGGGGGGAAGATCACGTTGTTGCCTGATGGCGAGGCTCGTGTCGAGCGCAGGACCGAACTTGATGTCGAAGTTGAGGGACGCAAGAAGCACGTCGTTCTCTACGCCGTCAGCGGGCTCGATTTCGCACCCAGCTATTTCTGGCTGGAGGGTCCCGATAAATTTTTCGCGTCGGTGGACGAGTGGGGCTCGGTTGTTCCTGAGGGATGGGAAGGGTCCGTCAACACCCTGCTTGCCGAACAAAACAGGGTCAAGCAATCGCGCTCGGCTGATCTCGCCGCCAGGCTCGCCCATCATTCTCACAGCATCATCTTCAGGCATGCGAACGTATTCGACTCGGAGACGGGAAAGACCATTCCCGATCAGGATGTCTTCACCAACGACAATCGCATCAGCGGCGTGGGACCGTCGTCGGGGCAGTCTTCTTTGGGGCAACCGTCAGCCACGCAGGCCACGGTCATCGATGCCACGGGTAAGACCCTGCTTGCCGGCCTCTGGGACATGCACGCTCACGTCGCCGATAACGATGGCCTGCTGAACCTGGCCGCTGGCGTCACCACCGTACGCGACCTCGGCAACGATATTGACTCGCTCCTGGCGCGCCGCCAGCGCATCATCGATGGAAAAGAGATTGGCACACGCATCGTCCTGGCCGGCATCATGGACGGCCGCGGACCTTATCAGGGACCGACCAAGGTTCTGGTCTCTACCGAAGCCGAGGCTCGCGACGCCGTGGATAACTACAAGCGGTTGGGGTATGTGCAAATCAAGATTTACAGCTCGGTCAAGCCTGAGCTCGTGCCCGGCATCATCGACGAGGCGCACAAGAACGGGATGCGCGTCAGCGGGCACATTCCCGCCGAAATGACCGCCGCGCAATGTGTGGAGTTGGGGTACGACGAAATTCAGCACATCAATTTTCTCATGCTCAACTTCTGGCCTGAGGTGAAGAACACTAACACCATCGCTCGCCTCGTCGAACCGGCCAAGCGTGGCGCCGATCTCGACCTTGCCTCACCGCCAGTGCAGTCCTTCATCAAATTGCTGCAGGATCACCACACCAAGCTTGACCTGACGCTCAGCATTTTTGAGGACCAATACCTCAACCGTGCCGGTCAAATTCCACGCGGGTTTCAGCCGATCGCCAACCGTCTACCCACGCAGGTTCGCCGCGGATTGCTTTCGAGCGGATTGACTCCGCCGGCTGGGATGGACGAGACCTATCGAAAGTCTTTTGCCAAGATGATGGATTTCGCCGGGCTTCTCTATCGTTCCGGGATTCCTATTGAGGT
>Ga0302179_10002689_pt1 | contig 10341 bp, 13 predicted proteins | sample I_Palsa_E3_1_FD_198788 | JGI IMG/M metagenome (GOLD analysis project Ga0302179, IMG submission 198788) | Peat permafrost microbial communities from Stordalen Mire near Abisko, Sweden - I_Palsa_E3_1 | ecosystem: Environmental > Terrestrial > Soil > Palsa > Peat permafrost | place: Sweden...
TCACCCCTGCACGTTAGACAACGGAATAATAGTGTCTGCGTACCTATCGGCAGTAAGAATCCCCAGGAAACGACCATGAGCAGAATGTGAGTGTAGAGCAGACCGCGGTGCTCCGGCCATAGCCAATATGACATCTCCTCGGGCGGTATTGGTCCATCGTCCGTTGCATTGTGATGATGTTCCTCATGAGTCATACCGTCCATGTCCATGTCCATGTCCATGTCTGTGCCCTTATCGTCGTCATGGTGATGATGTTGATCTTGCTTTGGTGGAGCATATGCTATTGACGGGATGCCTGAGGCGGGAGTGCCGTTCGACGGGATTGGACTGGGGACATCTGAATGCCGGGACGAGGACGACACTTCCACGTCGTCGTTGTCCGGGGTTTCTGTCCCATGCGGTGCTGCATGAGCGAGGACGCATGATATTATTGCGATGAATAGCAGGAGATTGCGTTGCATCTTGGCGTGCTGCAGCGATCACTCCAGGATGCGGACTTTGCGGGACGAGACGGACGTTGCTGTGCTGTGTTGTGCAGCGAGGAAGCCTGGAATGGGGAAGGAGACAAGGGGGACCAGGACAGCGAAGTGCTGTGTTTTTATTTGGAAGGGATTTGATGTGTTATTTCCGACATATCTCCATCGAGTGTGTCGCTGATTGTCCGCCCTGTGTCCCCACGTCCGCCCAACCAGCAGCCGCAGGACGCAGTGAGCGGCGACGAGGACAGGGGTCGCCGGACATTTCGCCCGAGTCGGCGGACGGCAGCAGTGATGATGGAAACGCCGTCATCCATCCATCCAGCACGGCGATTACTAAAGCCAGCGTCAATTAATGAAAAAGACGGACGTCGTTAGAGTTTGGGGTGGGACGACGACGGCGGCGGCCTGGTGGTGCATCAGCGCAGCAACACAGCGGAGCACAGCGCACACAGCTTCCGGCTGCTTCCGCCGACGGTCCATTTGTGAGACCTGCCACGCCGCGTGCTGTGCTTGTGACCGCTGGGAAATGAATGCCGATCATTGCTCGAAGGAGTCACTCGCCCCACGAAAAAATTAAAAATCAACTGCCTGACTGATTGTCCGCCACTCGATTGGCGCATCGCGGGCCTACCGCTCCCCAAGCCGTGCCAGCCGTACACGATAATCGCAGACATGTCCGGCAATCCCGGACGGGACCATTTGCTGTGGCGCCTCTCCCTTCTGTCTGATATGTCATGATAGTCACACTATTTATCAGAATTGTCTGTTGCATCAAGCCATTAAATACCATTAAATACCCAGGTGGGTCAACGGTAGCACCGGCATCTCTGATCCGAAACATGTCCAATGCAAATAAGCTTTCCTCGCACTGCAAATCCCCAAGTAGCTTGGTTCAGAAAGGGGCAACTCGAACCAGTGCTTGCCGGCGGTCCCACCCGCACCCGCTTAATCGGGCAGAGTTACCACGGGACGGACCCTGAACCCCCCCTTTGATTGGCGACTCCCGGGCGCAACGGGTCATCTGATCGTAACTGCAGTCCCACCCCATCCTTCCGGAAGGAACTGCAATAGAGTCATGTAGTTCCACTAACGGAGTCTCCACTAGGAACAAAGCGGACAGTCCCAGCACCCGCTTTTGCATGTGAAACCGAGTGTGGATGTATTTACATTGGTGCGGTGCGCCGCCCTGATCGCCCGCCCTTAAAGCCCGGATGACGCCTCACGCATGTCCATCCCAAGCCATCTTTAATTTCCACACAAACGTGCCGCTATTGCGATGACATTGCGCAGGACCCTTGTCGGCCGATTTCCCTTCGCGCGACAATTCTTTTCCAAAAGTCAAATCATGCGGAATTGTAAGTGAAGTCTTGACATTTTGAATCGACTGAACGCCGCCCCGGCCCAACTATGAACTAATGGATTATCCCCAGCTAAAATACACGTAGACCGTCTTTTTCCCTTCAGAGACATGTCCCGCAGATCTCCATCGCAAAGATGCATCAACACCCGTCTTTCTGGACATTACTTCTTTTGTTTTGCCGTATCACCTCATGTACACCTCGACGACAGCTAGGCCAAAGCTTCACAGCACGAATGTTCTCAAGCACTGCCACTGCCTGCTTCCCGTCCCTTCAAATTCTCCTTCGATGATTTCGCACTCCCGCTCACAGAACCAACACTCGTCCCGTCTTTCTCTTTGCCAATCTCACTTTTCAGCTCTGCATTCTCCTTCCGGACTTCATCCAGACGTAGTTTGGCTCCTTTCTGATCCAATGCACGACCCTCCTGCTCCGCTTTCAACCTTGTCTCCAATTCATGGAATCGTAGTAGCCAGCGTTTATCAGAGCCAGGAGTGTTTGTTCCCTGTGACGGAGGCGTTGAGGAATTTGTGGCTGCCGCAGCAGAGGATGTAGCAGCAACAGTTCGAGGACCAGGTGAAGGGGTGTCGCGGTTTTCTTTCTCACGGAGACCTTTTACACGTGATTTGGAGAGGAGCTCGTTATACTCGCTCTACTGATTAGCATGGCCTCGACAAGGATAAACCTTCAGAGAACGGTTATCAGCTTTGAGTCTGGCGATTTCGGCTTTTAACTCAGTATCTCCCTTGCCGCCGTCGCGTAACAAGGTCTCCAATCTGAGTATCCGTTTCGTCCGATTTTCCAACTTGGCATCGATATTCCTAGACATCAGACCTGCAAACCATAAAACGAGTACTTATAATCATTCCATAAATCCCGTTCAACACCCTTACATTTCAACTTGAAATTGACCATCACGTCCTCCAGAACCTTGACACACTGCAGTATATTGCGACTAAACCCCGCAAAATTGGTCCCCGGCGCAACATCCCCACCGCCCCCCTGCGCATTAACCTTGTCCACCCATTTACTCCCGACAATGCCGCCCAGTCGCTGCCACAGCGTCGCGAGCAGCGAGTTCCGCTCACTCAGTTGGTCCTTGTACTGCACTTCTAATTGTCGCAGGGCTTTTTGCTCGTTGCCGCGCGACTTTTGCATCTCTGCTATACGGGCTTCCCAGTCGCTGAGGGTTTGACGCATGGATTTGTTGGAGGCCTCGAGATTGGTGACTTGCGCTGCAGCGGTCTTACGCGCCTGACGTTCCTTATCTAAACCTTCTTTTTGTTGTTTTGTCTTTGCGCCCTAAGGGATTAGTGCGAGGGAGGGCGAAGGGAGGACCATCTCTTCAAGCAGGTTTTGCATGTCTTTGTTCTTTTTCTTTTCTTCGCGGACTTCGTGTCTTACCTCTTCGACTTCCAGTTGAGCACGTTCGAGTTCCTCGACTAATCGTCGAATCATCTTTGCGTTAGACACACACGTTTAGTCATTGAAAACCTTTCGCAGTGGGAGAGTTTCATCTAAATCGGATCCAATGACGCCAATACAGATTCTCTTGCCTTCATTGATTTCCTTCTCCATGGACTTGATATCCATCTCTCTAGCACTTGACTTTCGAATAATTTGCCATAACTCTTGTTTATTATTACTCAGTTCCTCGTACGTTAGTATAGGAATACGACTGGGAAAATACCGCCGTCAACTCCTCGACTTGTTTCTTGAGTTTCTCTTCGGCGTCGCTATCGGCTCGGCCTTTATCAGATTCCAACACGTCGACTTTAGCAAGTAATTCTTTGACACGAAGAGATTCACGCGAGAATCTTCTCTCCGCCTCCAATAACTTCTTTTCCAAGTTCTGGAAATCCGCAACCTTGAGAGCAGAATTATCTGCCTCTTCTCTCAAAAACTGCAATTCCCTCGCAGAAACTTCCTGTTGCACCTGCAATCGACTTCCCTGTTGTATATTGTCCTCGTACTTTTGAATGAGCTTGGCATGTTCGTCTTCAATATCCTGCAACTGATCTCTGAGATTCTCGATCCGGGCGTTCTTGTTCATCACGGTCTCCTCAAGAGATTCGATGTCCATGTACGCTTTATCTAGCGCTTCTTGCATATCTGTTTTCATGGCCATGAGATCTTCGTCGCGCATCCGGATTTCACGTTCTTGAAATGCCATTTTCTCTTGCGCTTCTTTGACGAGGGACTCGATCTCTTGATCCAATTCATCGGCGACACGTTCCGTTTCCTCTTTCGCCTCGCGGAGATCATCTGTTTCCTTGACGAGCTGGTCAATGATTTCTTGTAGTCGGTCAATTTCCACCTGATAATCTTCATGCGCATCCAGTTTCTCTTGGTCTAGTTGCTCGAGATCCCGTAATGCACTTTCAAGTTCATCTCGTTGATCCTGGTTCTGGATTCGCATTTCCGTAAGACGGTCGCGCAATTCATTAATCGTAGCCTCACAGTCTTCATGTCCTGAATCTCCACTATGCGAAATATCCCGCCCGTTGCGCATATGTTGTAACTTGAGCTCCTCCAGTTCAGCATATAATTGCTCCCGCTCGCGGTTCCGGGCTGATAAAACCTGTGTCTGCGCAACACTTTCCTTGCGCAATTCCTCGATTTCGCGCCTCAACGCCCCGACATTCGCAGACTCACCATCACCACTGGGAGGAACAATCACACTCCCCCGATCCCGACGCAATTGATCTCGCAGTTCCCGGTTCTCGTGCTCGAGGTTCTCCTTGCGAGCGCGCTCGTCATCAAGATACTCGTTCAGGGCCTGCAATAAATTAATACCATATATCCTGGGTGAGAAGGGGAGAGGGGGGGGGAACCCCGTCGGCAACATTGCCATTTGATATACTGCGGACTAAATCTCGTAGACGAGTTAGTTCGCCTTCTCGCTCGAGGTCCCTGCGACGAAGGATGTCGAGCTCGGACTCGTATGCTGAGAGTTGTTCTTTCATATTTGCTCTTTCGAGGAGCGTGGGGTTTTCTTCGTGGTGAGCGTCGTCGTCGTCGTCGTCATGGTCGTAGTGGCGACGATTGCATTTCGCGTTGGCTTCCGCTTCGGCAATCCGTTTTTCTTGTTCTGCGATGGTTCTTTTGTAGCCTGCTATGGTACGCGTGACTTCCTTGAGTGCTCTAGTGAGTTCGATATTCTGTGTAAGTGCAGTGCATAAAGGACTCAAACCTCCTTCATGACGTCCCTTGCCGCTTCATCGTATTGTTGATTTATCTTGCCTTCAAGGTAAAACACTTTGATTTTCAGTCCAAAGTTTTCTTTGCGCAGTTTATCTATTACCGCACCCTGTTCTCTCAACGTCAATATCCCACTCTTGTTGTTCCCCTCATTTAGCCCCAGTAACCGTTTATCAGATTCCAATTCTTTCATCACCGAGGGAGGGACTTCGACATCGCGAATGCGCTGCGATATCGCCGTTTCAGTAGGCAGTCGATTCATGGTCGATCGTATCGCTGCAGGAGTCTGAAACATCGACGACGACGACGCCTTCGACGGACTAACTGGCCGAAAAGAGGATAAAGTCTTACTAGCCCTTCGTTGAGGAGGAAATGGTAATGACCCAATTGTATCATTCCCTTCAGCAGCAGCAGCAGCTTTGCTATTTTCCGTAGCAGGAGTCTCCTCGATATCAGAATCGTTCTCCTCCAATTTCTTCAATAGCGCCTCCGCGGCCTCCAACTTGTCCTCCTCATCAGCAAGTCCAAAGGACAGTGCGCGCCGACTAGACGGCCGTCTCCGTACGACTGACGCAGTAGTCCGGCCAGCCACCTGTCTCGTAAGCGGCGAGCTATCCGGTTCCTCCTCGTCGGAATGTTTCTGAGCCGCGGGGGCAGCGAGATCAGCGACCGTCAGAGGCGGCGTTCGTGACTCCAGCGCCTCCGGAGCAGGGACTTCGAGAAGATTATTAGCCGGGGAAGGGGAGTCAATTGTTTCGGGGGGCGGAATGATTTGAAGACTCGGCTCGAAACTTGCTAGGGACATGTTTGGGTCAAGGAACGAGTCGACCCCTTTTGTCGGGTCGTCGCCATCGCCTTGGAGGGATGATTCCATGGCGAGGGGATCGAATGCCCTCAAAGCGGGTTATTTAGGCAATTGTTTCTGACCTGCTGCAGAGAATGGAAGGCGTCTCTTGGAATGCGAGGGCGCTGGATACGGGATCGCAGGCGACACTCGCTGTTGTTACTCGCGTGGAAGATCCACAAACCCAAAACACCTCATGACTCAGCAAACTTCCTCATTTAGATCTAATCACGTGAATCTGGACGTCGTGGACTCGAGATAGCGCGAAGCTCTTCAAAGGCTTCAAATGTACCACTTATCAGGGACAGCTCTCAATGAGAGGGCAAGTAAGAGCGGGCCAGAAACGAAGAAATTATTTACACTAAGTATAGTCATTCCGTACGCTAAAAGATCATGTAAGAAATAACGTGAATAATTAGTCTACCACGTCCCGTATAAGTCGTCTTAAAAGCCTTGATGTTCGGACTAGGACGTGCTGATGTCAAGCTGGCAGAGGCGATGAATAGCAGATCCCACAACGGAAAAAAAACGGTTGTTTAGCCATATTCGGGCCATGAATATTGCAGAGCACGATGCACCGAGGGCGGAACAGAACATTATCCCAAGCCGTAGAGCTGGTAACATCGTCAATGGGCAGACAAAACTCTAGATCCTCTGAGTATCGCCAGCCCATACCTAGCCGGTGTGGCATCACAGTCTCCTGCCGTCTGCGGTCATTCCTCCAAGACACACAAGTTATCCAGAATCATCTTCCACAATCTCTATTACGTCAATTTGCCACTTTAAAACTTGATCCAGCTAACTGAATAGGAGTTCCTCCCGTGCCGTGGGAGATCATGACAAACCTCTGTGGACTCGGCTCAGCGATTCGATTTGCAAATGACAGAACAGGGCAGTGAACTGTTTCCGAGCACAGCAGCAAGAAAAGGCTTGGGAGGTGCTACAGGCCAGTGGTGATTTCTCCAAGCTCTAGGCAGCTCGAAATAGAGTCTCTTGTGTGGCGGAGTGATCCTTGGCACTGTGGCTCGTGATGCTGGACAAAGATGCTGGCGAGCATGATGAGCCTTAAATTTGTGTGTGCTCGGTTATGTCATCGATATTAGACGAGCCAATACGAGCGCAAGGAGAGCGGGCCGCTAGCGAATGTCTGTGCACGCAATTCCGGCGATGGCTGACCAAGTTACGGCCGATCTTGGATTCATTTCCCCATAACGTAGCACTGCCCACACACACTCACACAGAGACACACACACACAGCGCACCGCAACCAGTAACACAGATCTCTTTGGGCGCATGCGTGATTAGACTAGAGCGGTCGGCGTATATCATCGTCAACGTCATCCTCCAACACCTAAATTCCCTCCACATTATCAACCACGGTTGCTGCCCACCGCCGCTGCTACGCCGCTTCACCTCCATCATCGCCGTCCCAGAGAGCTTTCCCACGTCTGCATAAATCTGCCAGCGTCCTCCAATTGCCGACACTTGCCCTCGTCATGACCGATCCGGGGAGTCCTACCGCCGAACTCGAGACACATCATCCCCTGCAGCCCCAGCAAGCCGACGAGTCGCCGCACCGTCATGCGACGCTCAAGAAGAAGACCAGCATCAAACGCAACGCATCCAAGCGCTCAAAGGCCGGCACAATGGGCTCGACAACGCTCAGTCCAACGTCCAACCACAGCGAGCCGCGCAATGATATCACTCGAAGTCCCTTGTACTGTCCTGTGCCAACCAATGCGGACCCTACGGTTGTCCTCGCCGCTCGTTTCCAAGGTCCATCGTTGACGTCTACATCCACTAATGGTAGCCTGGCGAAGTGTGATCAAGGAGTTCATCAACTATTTCAAGTCAGTGTCATCAATTGAGGATGCTAGATCACGGAACATCGCCAAACTAAATAATTCATTGACCGTGCCATTCCGAGAGAACGGCGCCAATGAGTTCTTCATCGAAGCTGGCGGCGTACAGGACATCGGGCATGCATTGAAGGCCCGCGCCAAGGCAATGGTTGTCACCACGAGCGACAACTCAAGAAAGATACTCACCCATATTGTGCCGCCGCTGGAAAAACTGCGTTCCGACCTGCATTTAAAGATCAAAGAAATCAAGGGATTGTCCGGCGATTTCAAGAATTCCGTACCCAAGGAACAAGACCTCACCCGTCGTCAGCTACAAGCCTTATCCGAATCAATCACCACATCGTCCGAACGACCCGGCGAAATATCGCCCAAGCATGATCCTCATCTTGCCAAAATGGCTTTTGAGAGACAGCTCAGGCATCATCTACAAGAAGAGAACTTCCTTCATCAAGCACATCGAAATATCGAGTCATCAGGTCGAGCATTGGAGGGACTGGTCGTCAAAATTCTAAGAGAGGCATTCACACAATACCAAGAAATGCTATCCGCCGAGGCAAACTCCACCGCCGAATTCGCTGCAACGATGGGTCGAGTAGGATCCGAGTTACCAGTTGATAAGGAATGGGATTCATTCATTGCGGATGCAAAGGATTTAGTGGATCCCAAGATTCCGGTACGAACATTCAAGGATATCGATTACCCCGGCGCCCATCAAGTGACTCTCATTCGACAAGGACGATTAGAGAGGAAAAGCAAATACCTCAAAAGTTATTCTTCTGCATTTTATATTTTGACGGCGGTGGGCTACTTCCATGAATTCAAGAGTAGCCATATGCAAGATCTTCAGGTCAGTCTGTTTCTGCCTAGCTGTACATTGGGAGGCCACTCGTCTGCCAGTGAAAAAAGCCATAAATTCGTCCTCAAGGGAAGTCAATCTAGCGGCATGCACAGGTACTCCATCCCTTTTCCGCCCTGACCGTAGTCGTCACAATTGGGTATTCCGCGCGGAAACTCACGAAGAAATGCTAGCATGGTACCACGATATCGAGCAACTAGTCCAATTACCAAACATGTCGCTATCTCAACGACAGACCTTTATCGCAAGCCACGCGCCCGAAGATATGGTGGATCATCAAAGACAAAGTGGCTCGTCTTCGCCTGGATTAGATGAAGACGAAGCCGATGAGGTACCATACAGTCAAGTCCATTCAATTGAAGAGCCATCGCCCCAATCTCCGCTGCGGCCTGCCCCCGGCGGCTCGTTCCCGAGCGAGACGCGGCTAGAAGACGCGGCGATGTACGGTAGCGGCAGACATAGTCGTGCGGCAAGCGATGTTACGAGCGAGATCCACCCTGCGAGAATATCGAGAGATGAGGATGTTGTGGCGGTGTTTGGATCGAATCCAGATTTGGAGAGACCATTTAGTTCGACAACGGATGGATCGATTGGTGATGACAAGGAGTTTTCCACGGCGGCTGTTGGAGCGGGAGTCGGTGCAGCTGCAGTGGGAGGACTGATGTACGCGCGAACCAACCGGGACGATGGCTACGGCAATGACGTAACGGAGCATCCTGGAACATCGAAAGCAACGGCAACACCACATGAAGCCGCGGAGTACTATGCTGGGACCGCTCCTCTACCAGCAGCGGCGTTCTATTCAACGTCCGGCAACTCAAATAGTCACGTCAATGACTTATCAACAAGTCAACGTCAAGCTGAACAATCAGTAGAGCATTACGCCAACATCACCGCAAACCAGCGCCAAGCCGAGAGGACAGCAGAACAATACAGTTCCGGCCAGGGATCGTCCGTTCCTTCTCATTTCAATCCTGTGTCCCAGACTCCAGATTCACGTCTACAGGACTTTGCATTGGGTGGATTAGTGGGTGGGGCAGGCGCCGGAGCTTTCGCTTACTCTCAACGTTCAAGGGAGGTTCGCGAAACTCCAGAACGTGTATCTGAGACGACAGCGATACAAACGGGAGCCGGATCGTTTTCTGCCGCACAAACAGGGACGGGAATCGAAACTAAACAGCCCAAAGACATGGACACCCTCCCCGCCGAACTCAATGGCGCCACTTCGTCCACGAGTTACAGCGGGACCGAGATCAGCGGCCTGGCCGCCTCAAGTTCCTCAACTGGCAATGGACAAGCTTTAGAACCTCCGACGAGCACTATCCGCCGCAGTAAATCCAAGAAAGAGATCGTGGAAGAAACGATCGCAGAGTCCATTGGGAATAACCCTGAGAGGGGCATGATACCGGGTTTCTGGCCCGAAACACCCGTAGAGGAGAAACGAGAATTCAGATAGGTTGAGTGGGTATATATATATGATAAGGACGAAGAGCGAAATTGTTTTGGATGTTTTGGACGTCATATGTAAGGTATGTGGCTATGTACAAAGTGGGACAATTGTCTGAGTAGAACCGAATTGTAAATGGTTGGCCGAGTGCTCCAATCTCTCTCTTATCATATAACTCCGCACACTCTACGGAGCTGAACCATTGAAGTTACTTAAGAGCCAGAGAAGCGATTGGTCGCTGTCCGTTATCGTACGGTTGTGGGCGACGAGCTGAAGCCAGCTGAGGGCCGATTT
>Ga0302179_10002691_pt1 | contig 10335 bp, 11 predicted proteins | sample I_Palsa_E3_1_FD_198788 | JGI IMG/M metagenome (GOLD analysis project Ga0302179, IMG submission 198788) | Peat permafrost microbial communities from Stordalen Mire near Abisko, Sweden - I_Palsa_E3_1 | ecosystem: Environmental > Terrestrial > Soil > Palsa > Peat permafrost | place: Sweden...
CCTCTTCGCATCTAGTCTGACCTCCAGTCGGTCCCCGGCTTCACGCGTTCGTGTGCTTGGAATCGTTGTCTTTGCTGGAGGAAAGCCTCGTGAGATTTCGGATCGGTAGCGGTTACGGGAGCGGCTTCTTGGTGGCGCTCATCCTATTGTTTTCTGCTTCGACAGCCAGAGGGCAAGGGCCAGCCCCTGAAACGGCCCCGCCGTTGTTTCCAGGCGGCGGACTCATTTCCTATAACTCCATCTTCACCACGCGCGGCCTAATCCCGGGAATATCGAGCAGCATTCCTGAAACTGCCCGGCCCACTTTCTCGCACGAGGGCGATTTCAACTTCACGTGGGGGTTCTACCACGATTTCGACTTGACCGTTCTCGTTCCGGTTGTCACAAATCACTTTGACATGGCGAACGCCCAAGCCGTTGCGGGAACGGGCCTGGGCGATGCGATGGCTCTCGTAAAGTACCGTTTCTACCGGCGGGATTCGCCAAGAGGGACAACGCAGGCGTCGGTCACGTTCGGCCCCAAGATTCCGACGGGCCGGACAGACCTGACAGACGGCAAGGCAGATCCGCTGCCTGCCAGTTTGCAGCCGGGCTCGGGTTCTACCGATCTGTTTCTGGCAGCGAATTGGACGCACACCGGCCTTTTCAACGTTAGGCGTCTTGTCGCGGACGGAGATTTCCATTCCCTCGTCCGATCCAAGGGAACACAGGCAACGCGCCTTGGCGATGGCTTGGAATCGCGTTTCTGGTTATCGTACCGGCCGTATGAGTCGAAGAACGGGAACCGCGAATGGTTTGTTGGCCCGGTGCTGACCTGGCTGCATTCTCAAGATGACCGCATCGCGGGAATTACTCAGAGGCGGAGCGGTGGCGATGTTTTGCTGGCCGGAATCACCACCTATGCGGGCTTGCGTCCCGGACTGCATGTTTGGTTGGGGATGGACTGGGACGCTGCGCATTCGACCGGCGCATCATTTATGCCTGTCCGGCGTCATATCAGTTTTGGAATCACGCAGCAGTTTCGGCTGCACTTTTGAGAAAGGAGAAAACAATGAAGATGAAAAGAGTCGCGCTACTTGTTCTGCTCGGTTCGATCGCGGTTGTGCCAGTGGTTCAAGCGCAAATCAAGCATATTGAAATGCGCGTCGAAGGCATGACCTGAAATTTTTGAGCCTATGGTGTGAAACAACACCTAGGACGCCAGTCTGGCGTTCAAACAGTAGAAGTGAGCTTGTTAGATGGAAAGGTCGATGTCACCCCCAAAGAAGATGGGCAGATTGATCCTGTCCAGCTTCTCAAGGCGACATACGACAGCGGTGTGACCGCTGCGGAGATGGATATGACCGCACGTGGGAAAATCGTAAAGGACTCTTCGGGCAACCTTGCCTTGCAGGTCGAGCCGAATCAGTCATTTGCATTCGCACCGAATGAATTGTCGAAGGGTCTGGAAGCGCTTGCGGGTACTCAGACGATAGTCACAGTTCGTGGCCAGTTGTACAAGAAGCCCGCGGGAAAAAAGAAAGCCGACCTTTCGGCTCCACTAAAACTCGTGATTCTGGAAGTGCAAAAGAGGGAGTAAATGCTGAGAAAACGTTTGTTACTTCTGGGCCTCGCTGCGGTTGGACTCGTCGGATGTAACCGGCATTCGACGGGCCCGCCTCAGCCCAAACAAGATGTAATCGCAGCGGGTGAGATTGGCTCACGGCTGCCTGACTTCTCTGTGAAGGACTTGCAAGGACGCGAGATTTCCTCGGCTGACCTTCACGGCAAAGTCGTGCTCATTGATTTTTGGGCCACATGGTGCCAGCCGTGCAGGAAAGAGATGCCCGGCTATCAGAAGCTCGTCGACCGTTACGGTTCTCGCGGATTTGCGGTCGTCGGATTCAAGCTCGACACCATGAGAGATATGGAAGATCCGGTCCTGTTTGCGAAGGGAATCGGAGTCCGCTATCCGCTGGCGGTTGCTGCTGATGACTTGAAGCAGAAATTTGGCGGCATTGAAGGGATACCGACCACGATGCTCTATGACCGTCAAGGCATACTCCGCAAGAAGGTCATCGGGTTTGAATACACTGATGTCTTTGAATCGGAGTTGAAGCCACTTCTCTGAATGCGCTTTGCTCGATACTCGCGCGATTTTTCACTGAGAGGGGACGCACGGAATGCGCCTATCACGCCTCCCAGAATCCACAGCCAGCATGTGACATCTGACCTTGCCCTCCGCATCGAATGAGTTCATCATCCCAAGGCGGAGGCAGTAGATGCATCCCCGGCCACACTGGAGCTAAGTCCTGTGAACGCAAGATTTTGCCCGCAACTTATTGACGCTCATAGATTAAATGTGATTTTCCCGCTAACGGCAATAAATCACTTGACGCATATGTGCGCTTAGTATAGTATCTCTGCATGGCACTCAAAACACCTCGCACCCTTCAAGAAGCAATGACCTACTTCTCGGACGCTGAGAACGCTTTTGCCCATGCCGTGTCGTGGCGCTGGCCGGACGGAAAGGTGTTTTGTCCGCGTTGCAGCGGGTTCAAGCATTCGTTCATTAAAACCCGCAAAATCTGGTATTGCTACGACTGCAAAAAGCAGTTCACCGTGAAGGTCAAGACGGTGTTCGAGGATTCTGCCATCGACCTTGGTAAGTGGATGATTGCCGTCTGGATGCTGGTTAGCTGCAAGAACGGAATCAGCAGCTATGAACTCGGCAAGGCTATCGGAGTAACACAGCGCACGGCATGGTTTATGAATCAGCGGATTCGCAAGGCTCTGCATCGTGGATCGTTCGGGAACACGACGAAGATGGGCGGACCCGATACCGAAGTAGAAGCGGATGAAACCTTTGTCGGCGGACTCACGAAGAACATGCACAAGGATCGCAAACTGAAACTGGTTCAAAAGGGCGGAGTGCATGGCGGCAAGACGGTCGTGCAGGGAATCCTCGACCGGAATCTTCGACAGGTTCGGGCAGAAGTTGTTCCCAACGTGACCCGTGAGACGTTGCAAAATGTCCTTCTCAAGAATGTCAAGTACGGCTCGAAAGTCTATACCGATGATGCCATCGGCTATGACAAAGTAAGCTACAACTTCGTCCACGGTGTCGTGAACCATGCGGAGCGGTACGTCAATGGCCGCATTCACACGAACGGGCTTGAGAACTTTTGGTCGCTCCTCAAACGCGGCCTTCGTGGAACCTACGTTGCTGTCGAGCCGTTTCATTTGTTCCGATACGTTGACGAACAGGTGTTCCGCTACAACAACCGCAAGAACATGACCGATGCCCAACGCTTCGCGCTGGCGATGTCTCAGATCGGCGGAAAACGCCTTACTTATGCCGAACTGACCGGGAAGGACGCCGACGCGCTACACTCGCCCACGACAGGGACGGGGCAAACGACGCAAGTCCCCTTCTAGTCCTTGTCGGAGCGTTTCGACTTGCGCGAAGTAGCAGCCTTCGGTTGCTTCTTCTTGGGCTTGGGGGTGCGGAAAAGTAGCTTCATTGCTTCCTCAAACTTCTCCGCGACTTCCGGCCCTTCTCTATATTCAGGTTTCATGTTTTCACTTAAGGTCCACTGGAACCTCGATCTGTTTGAGTATGCGAAACATCGTTATCTTCACAGGTCCGCTATCAGCGGACTCTATACGCAGTTTACAAGATGTCCCTCCCGGCATAGGCTTTGGCAGGTCAAAGAACGTTCCCGCTAGGTCAGGGTGTCCGGGCCAAGTAAGCTCCCTGCGGTGGCTCATCTGTCCAGCCTCAGCATAAATCGGTTTACACGGTCTGTCACAAATCGCCAAAAATGCTGGGAGCTCCAAGGTGGCATCCACTCTAAATAAAACTGTCACTGTTGGTTTCCCATCAATCAATTCAGTTTGTTCTTGAGTCCAACTGATGTTTGGTAATTCCTGCACAGGAGGGCGTTGCTCTTGAGCTTTTCCCCCATGAGAACAAGTGGGGCAAGTTGGGCAGGCCGGACAGGGTGGTTTTGGTGCGTTCGCTCTAGCGGCTAACTCTTGATGATCGGCGTATCCGGCCTTGGCGACTTCCCAAGCGAATTGTGTTCCGTACACCAGCAGCAAAACTGTCGCGAGGCCGATTACTCCCATCGCTGCCGTGTCGATGAGATGCTTCCTCATTGCTGCCCACCCTTGAAGAAAAACAATGCCGATGGCAGTGAGGACAATTCCGACGATGGCCGCAGTAAGAGAGTTGACGAAACCGGGACTGGTAGAACCAATCTGTTCTGCAACAAATAGGAGCCATACCCGGTAAATGAAGCGAAGTAAATGCTGATGCCACAGCGAGTGGCGCAACACCATGACCACAACCACAGTCGCAGCCATATACAACAAAGCCACTGCCAGAAAGCAGAATCCGACAAATCTAACGAACGTCCGCCAAAGGCTATCCGTTGCCGGACTAATTGAGTCCATAACGCACACCTCTGCCGAACTTGGAATATAATCCAAGTCGTTGATTTAGCGAGGTTAAACCATTTTGACATGTGCGTCTAGTGATTTAATACCCCGCTAACCCGATGATTCCAAGAGACCGGGGGAGGGGGGTACCCCTCGGGGCGCTTCAGAAAAGCAAAAACTCCAACTCGATTACACTTTTCCACTAGCTGCGCCCAGAGAATAATTACAGTCAGAAATCCACAGGTCAGGGGAGACTGTTCGTCGTGCCTCTGGATGGAACATTGTTTAGAATCGAACGTAGAATCGAACTGGGCTTTTTGCTCAGATCCGGTTCGCGGCCCTGAAGGTTTGAACCTATGAAACTCATACGACCTGCAATGTTCGCGCTGGTAATCGCCGGCGCATTCTTCTACTTCACCACTTGGCGTTCGAATGCGAAACTGGCCGGCTCGAATCCGGTGAACTGGTTCAGCCATCCCGCGCAGGTGGAGATCACCGAGGCTTCCGGCGGCGAAGGGCTCGACAGCGAAGAGCAGAACAATATCAGCGTCTATCGCAGGAATATTCCATCCGTGGTGAACGTTACGTCGCGCGTCATGACGTTCGACTTCTTTTACGGGCTGGTTCCGCAGGACGGTCAAGGATCGGGCTTTGTCATCGACAAAGATGGCCACATCCTCACCAACTATCACGTCATCGCCGACGCGCGCCAGGTGGAAGTCACGCTGCACAACCGCAAGAAGTACAAGGCGACGGTGGTGGGTACCGATCAGGCGCACGATCTGGCCGTGATCCAGATCAAAGCGCCCGACCTGGTTCCCGCAGTACTCGGCGACTCGCGCAACTTGCAGGTCGGGCAGAAGGTTTACGCCATCGGCAATCCGTTCGGGCTGGCGGGGACAATGACGCGCGGCATCGTGAGTTCCATCCGTCCGGTGCGCGAGCCTAGTGGCGCGACCATTGGCGACGCGATTCAGACCGATGCCGCCATCAATCCCGGCAACTCGGGCGGTCCGCTGATGAACTGGCACGGAGAAGTGATTGGCATCAACACCATGATTCTTTCCCAGGTCGGTCAGAACGCGGGCATCGGCTTCGCCATTCCCATCAATACCGCGAAGGCCGTGCTCAACGATCTGATGACGCTGGGTCGGGTGCGGCGGCCGGCGCTGGGCGTGGTTACCATCCCGATCAGCGCGGACCTGGCCGATGAAATGGGCTTGCCCGCGGATTACGGTCTGCTGATTCTACAGGTGACCCCCGGCGGCGCGGCCGACCAGGCTGGACTGCGCGGCGGCACCGAGAAAGCCTATCTGGGCAACAAGCTCATCATGCTGGGCGGCGACCTGATCGTGGCCATCGACGGCGAAAAAGTTGAAGACGAGATGGACCTGTCGCAGATGATGAACAACCACCGCGCCGGAGACACGGTGAAGGTGACGATCTACCGCAACAAGAAAAAGATGGACGTGAACGTAGCGCTGGCCGAGGCCAGAGAACAGGTGTGAGGAACCAGGTCCGGTTTCCGCATCAGAAGAATCTGGGCTGTTACGGTATGAGCACCCTCCGCGGTAGTGGGATTTTCAATTGTCGGAGAACATCGAATGGCTGGCACAACTGAAGTCTCGGCGCCGCTCACGTCCGAAGAGCTGCGTAAGGTACATGCTTACTGGCGAGCCTGCAATTATCTATCGGCGGGAATGATCTATCTTCGCGCGAACCCTCTTCTACGCGAACCGCTGAAGCCGGAGCACATCAAGAATCGACTTCTTGGTCATTGGGGCTCGGATCCCGGTCAATCTTTGATTTGGGTGCACCTGAACCGGCTCATCCGGAAGTACGACTTAAATGTGATGTACATCTCCGGCCCTGGCCATGGCGCGCCGGCTACGCTCGCCAACTGCTATCTCGAAGGCTACTACTCCGAAATTTATCCCGATAAAAGCCGCGATGAAGCGGGTCTTCTCAAGTTCTTCCGGCAGTTCTCGTTTCCCGGAGGAATCGGTTCCCACTGCACACCGGAGACGCCCGGTTCCATTCACGAGGGCGGTGAATTAGGCTATTCCATTTCGCATGCTTACGGAGCAGCATTCGATAATCCTGATCTCATCGTCACCGTCGCGGTTGGCGACGGCGAGGCGGAGACGGGTCCACTTGCGACCTCCTGGCATTCGAACAAATTCCTGAACCCGATTCGCGATGGGGCTGTCCTGCCAGTGCTGCACCTCAACGGCTACAAGATCGCGAATCCCACCATCCTCGCGCGCATTCCCCACGAAGAATTGGAGTCGTTGCTGATCGGATATGGCCACAAGCCGTATTTCGTCGAAGGCGACGACCCGTCCGCGATGCATCAGAAAATGGCTTCCACTCTGGAACAATGCATCCTTGAGATTCGTTTACTCCAGCAGCACGCCCGCTCGACCGGCGACCCCACGCGTCCCCGCTGGCCCATGATCGTACTTCGCTCCCCGAAGGGATGGACGGGACCGAAAGAGGTAGACGGCCACAAGGTAGAAGGCACGTGGCGAGCGCACCAGGTTCCGGTAGCTGACCCGGTCACGAATAGGAAGGATCTGAAAATCGTGGAAGCCTGGATGCGCAGCTATAAGCCGGAAGAACTGTTCGACGCCAACGGAACGTTCATACCAGAGCTGCAGGAACTTGCACCTTCCGGACCGCGTCGCATTTCTGCGAATCCGCACGCAAATGGTGGACTGCTGCGCAAAGAACTTGAACTACCCGACTTTCGCGAGTATGCCACCAAAGTGACTGCGCCCGGAGCGACCTATGCTCTGCCCACGGATGTGCTCGGGCACTTTCTTGCCGAGGTGATGCGCCGTAATATGAGTTCCTTCCGGGTCTTTGGACCTGACGAGACTGCCTCCAACAAGCTCACAGCGATCTATGCGGCTTCGAAGAAAACATGGCTTGCCGAATACAAGCCGGAAGACGCAGATGGCGGCGAACTCGATGTCTCCGGACGCGTCATGGAAATGCTGAGCGAGCATACGCTCGAGGGCTGGTTTGAAGGCTACGTTCTCACGGGCCGGCACGGCTTTTTCTCAAGCTATGAAGCCTTCATCCACATCATCGATTCCATGTTCAACCAGCACGCCAAATGGCTGGAGAAATCGAAGAAAGAGCTCTCTTGGCGCGCGCCTGTACCATCAATCAACCTCCTTATAACATCTCTGGTGTGGCGGCAGGATCACAACGGCTTTACGCACCAGGATCCCGGATTCCTTGATGTGGTTACTAACAAAAGTCCGGACGTCGTGCGGATTTATTTGCCGCCAGACGCGAACTGCCTGCTCAGCGTGACGGATCATTGTCTCCGCTCGCGCGATTATGTCAACGTTATCGTCGCGGATAAGCAGGAGCATCTTCAGTACCTCACCATGGCGGACGCCGTGACCCATTGCACCAAGGGCATCGGCATTTGGGACTGGGCTTCCACCGACAATGGCGAGGACCCCGATGTGGTGATGGCGTGCGCTGGTGACATCCCAACCATGGAGTCCCTGGCGGCGGTCGCAATTCTGAAAGAGCACTTCCACGATTTGAAAATACGATTCGTCAACGTCGTCGATCTTTTCCGGCTCATGCCGGCGTCGGAGCACCCGCACGGACTCCCCGATCGCGATTTCGATTCCCTCTTCACCACCGACAAGCCGGTCATCTTCAATTTCCATTCCTACGCCTCGCTCATCCACAAACTCAGTTACCGGCGCAAGAATCACGACAACATTCATGTGCGCGGATACAAAGAGAAGGGAAATATCAACACTCCGCTCGAACTTGCCATTATCAATCAGATCGACCGCTTCGATTTGGCTGTCGACGTCATCGACCGCGTTCCGCGCCTACGTTCCGTCGGCGCTCACGTCAAGGAATGGCTGAAGGACCAGATCATTGAGAGCATTAACTACGCTCACGCGGAAGGCATCGATAAAGAAGAAATCCGAAACTGGAAGTGGCCGGGGTAGGAATGGCGAAAGAGTTGGGCGGAAAAGACGGCCCCATCCTCGTAATCAACAGTGGGTCGTCTTCGCTGAAGTTCGGCATTTACCGGCTCGGGGCGACCGACGAAGAGCCGCTGCTGACTGGAAGTGCTGAGGGTATTGGGCGGGGCAACGGAACCTTACAGATCCGTTCGTTCGACGGAACCTCGCTTATACAACGCAACCAAATCCACGAATCGCAGGACGATGCTCTGCGAGCCCTCGCTGCCGCGATCCGGGAACATGCCGACACCACGCCAGTGGCAGTAGGCCACCGCGTGGTGCACGGCGGGCCCAAGCTCTGCAGACACCAAATCATCACGCCGCAAGTCCTTGATCAACTTCGTTTGGCAATCCACTTTGCGCCGTTGCACATCCCGCAGGCTCTGTCGCTGATCGCTACTGCACAATCGATCTTTCCTTCGGCCGCACAGTTCGCCTGCTTCGACGATGCTTTTCACCAGACGATCCCGGAAGTCGCATCGCACTTTGCTCTCCCGCACCGCTACTACGACGCAGGGATTCGCCGCTACGGGTTCCACGGGATTTCTTATGAGTCGCTGGTGCATCATTTCGGCGCGAAGCTTCCCACGCGAGCCATCTTTGCGCATCTCGGTAACGGATCGAGTCTGTGTGCTCTTCGAAACGGGATATCGATCGATACCACGATGGGCCTCACTCCCACTGGCGGCATTCCGATGGGTACGCGCTCCGGCGACCTCGACCCCGGCGTCATCCTCTATCTTCTCCGAAACGACAAGCTCGACTGGGACAGACTTGAATATCTGCTAAATCATCAGAGCGGCCTTTTCGCTCTTTCTTCCGGCGAGAGCGATGTGAAGACGCTGGAAGAACGCGCCCGCTCCAATGATCCAAAGGCGCGTCTTGCTCTCGATGTCTTTGCCGTTTCAGTTCGAAAGACAATCGGAGCCTACATGGCTCTGCTGGGCGGTGTGGATCTTCTCGTCTTCACCGGAGGCATCGGAGAGCACAGCAATCACATTCGATCCGCAGCGACGGACGGCCTTGAGCTCCTTGGGCTCACTCCTGACAAGATTCAGATTGTCCCTACAGAAGAAGAGCAACAGATCGCGCGCCACTGCCGCGAGATGCTGATCAGCGCTTGCCTGTGAAATACCGCCACGTTTCTTGCCGCATCTCGGGCCAGCGTTTCGCCGCTCTCGTTACTCTTTGATCTCACTTTTCATCCAGGTATTCGCCGGGCACGTCGTCTTCGGGCACCTCATGAGTGTGAACTTCTCTCTCATCGTGTTCCCCGGCGTCTTCGACGCCTGACACCGCCTCAGCCTCGAACGCGTTGCCTTCCTCCAGCAACTCGTCAACACTTTCCGAATCCGCGGTTTCGACGTTGGAGAGGCCCTGTAGATCTCCCGATTCCTCACCCGAGCGCGATCCCGATGTCTCACGCGAAAATGCCGGCGCAACCCGCCCCTGGCTCTTCTTCCGAGTCTCCTTCCTACCCGCGCTCGAGGTCTTGCCGCTGATCGTTTTCTTCAGGCCCTTCCTTTTCGCTGCGGCTTTTTTCGTAGCGGCCGCCTTCTTCGCGGATTTCTTAGAAGTTGTCCGCTTCCGCACCAGCTTCTTCGCCGGCGTCGACTTCCTGCCGGCACTTTTCTTCGACTTCTTCGATTTCTTCTTGTTTTTCTTTTTGTCAGCCATTCGCGCAGTCTAGCACTGCCGCATGCGTGCGGGCAAAACCTTTGCACGTAGGCTGAGAAGCGACAGGGGAGACTAGATGGCGAGAGCGTGGTGCTTCTTTTCTTATATGAACCATGCCTCCGTGACGTGACGGCAAACCGGTCATCAGAGGTTTGTCGTGATGGTGTATTGCGGATGTGCTAGATTCCCAAATGCGGTATTCCGCGATGCAGGTTCTCTTCAACCTTTA
>Ga0302179_10002696_pt1 | contig 10317 bp, 7 predicted proteins | sample I_Palsa_E3_1_FD_198788 | JGI IMG/M metagenome (GOLD analysis project Ga0302179, IMG submission 198788) | Peat permafrost microbial communities from Stordalen Mire near Abisko, Sweden - I_Palsa_E3_1 | ecosystem: Environmental > Terrestrial > Soil > Palsa > Peat permafrost | place: Sweden: Abisko...
AGGATGACTCCCGGCTCCTGGATGAGGAGCGTTACGCGCACGATCATTATATTCCGGCGGCCAACCGGATGCTGGCTATGGCTGCAAAGGGGACCTGGATCGTGATGAAGGAGGTGGTTAAGGTGGCGATCAGGATACCGGGTTGGTTTGTGAAGGCGAATACGCCGAGGCCGGATGATCGCAAAAAAGCAGGGATGAGGCCGAATTAGTTCGCGGTGGGTTGACCATCCGCTTGCACGGGTTCCAGGTGGAGTAGTTGGATACCGAGGACGTTCTGGATATCACTTAAGGTGTCAGTGGTGAAATTGTGGTTACCGCTTAGCCATCGGGTCACCAATGAAGGGCTCTTATTCAACTCGGATGCGAGCCTGATTTTATTCCAGCCCTTTTCGCGTAAGGCGGACGCAATCCGGGCAGCAATGATCATGCTGGTCCTGATACGTCGACTTTCGTCAGGATCACGATGAGTTCGCAGGTCCTCGAGCAGCTTACTTGTTATTTTTCGGGGGCTGGACATAATCTTCTGAATCGTATATATAGTCTGTTGTTGAGAACATATTGCCGTCTTCGTCAAATCCGAAATGGCCTTTTTTTTCAGCCATCCGCAAAGTGTCGGCGATCAAACCTAAAATGTTTAAGGCATTGGCCAGAACGGGAACTTCCTGGGAAGTTTGAATCGATTTGGGTTTTGGACCGCCACCCCCTAAGATGATTGCAAAATTGCCAAATTCGATAAAATACAGCCGAAGCAAAGACCTCGGACGATCTTTAAATGTACATATATTTTGTCCCAACCTACCTGCGCCGGTCTTAAAAAATTCTTCCATTAAGCCAGTCTCTTTACCGACGACTTCTAATCTTAATTCCAAATTGATCACTTCCCGCGCAAAGTTCTTTTTGTTGGCAGCGACAAAATGCTCAAACAAGGTTAACTCATGTCCTTCCAGGATCGGAGAAAGAAGTGTCGTTCTTCCCCCTGATAAGTTGTCCAGTATGACGAGCTCAAACTTCAACTAAAACGGTTTAAAGTTATAGAATATTTTTTAAATTTTACCTATAGGTAAAATATATTTAGCAAAATAATTGATAAATATATTAAATTTGGCAAATAGAATTCATTATTTGACAAATATATCAAATAGATTGACTAATTGCCAAATTAATTGAATAGCCGAAATATCAAGGACTTTCCCCTTCTATCCCAACGAGTAATTGAAAAAAATAACCCCATTTTCCGGAAATATTTTTATAGTTAATTGCTAGCTGCATTCGTGGAAGTTGTATGCTAATCTGGTCACGGAAAAATAGCTGGACTACCGATGTTTTTGAGGACTTTGTTCAGGGGAAAGAAACAGCCTTTAAATATTTCCATAGCCTCTATTATCGGCATCTTCTATTGACTACCTGCGCCTCTATTGGGGATATGGTTGAAGCAGAGGATGTGGTAACGGATGCTTTCGTCATCGTCTATAAAAAAAGGGCCTCGATCAAAAGCCCGGAACATCTAGACGCCTATTTGTCTGTTGTAGCCCGTAATTTATGCATTAGCCGATATAAGAACAGGCAAAGAGTGCGTGAAGTTGAGCTTGCACTTGGCCGTCGGACGGACTACTCATGGTCTGATACCTCACTTATAGAGCTATTGGAGTATGAGCAATGGCACGGAAAGATGTTAGATAGGATCAGGCTTGCCTCAGAAAGATTACCTCCGCGAAAGAAAATTGTTTTTCAGCTTTACTTCTATGAACAATATGATCGGCGCGGCATCGCAGCCAAATTGAGGCTGAAAGAACAAAGTGTCCGTAATTTATTAAACAGGGCTATTGATTCTATTCGCCGGTGTGTTTAGGAAAAAAGGCATTCCATACTTCGAAATTCCTGCACTATTTACTTACAAGATTGTTATATTATTCCTCGCGTTCCGGAGCTGGATGAAAGGAGAATTGCTGACCCTATATACCACGAATCGCGATAAAGAAAAAGGTTGGAAAAATAATGTAAAAAACCTTTGCTTTTTAATATGAACATTGTATTTTCGTTGTAATCTTGTTTGATTACTGAACCTTCCTTGCTGTTTCCAACCAAATTTTGAAGATAAAGAAACTTGATGCCATGCCTTGTTGTATAGGTATGCGCAAAAAGTAAAGGGCAAACTATTTGCCCTTTAAGATCGTGTAATGAGCGGTATCGCTTGTTGAGCCAGTGTTTTAGCCAACCCTGTAGGAGGGGTAGTGCCCGGCTGGTCTCATTAGCCAGCGCGACAAGCTACGTCGCGATGCCGATTAAAATCGACGGGGCATTTTCATGCCCTGTCCTTGTTTACAAAGGTAATTCGTTGTGGCGATACAGCACCGGACGATCCGGAAAGTTTGCTAATTTAGATCATGCGTATCCCGTACACATGCGTTATAATCACCCTGATTTTTGGAATGTCTCTATGCTCGGCGCAGGAAAAGCGTGGGGCTGCCATACCCTGGAGGACCTATGAGGCGGAGCGAATGCGAACGACCGGAATCATCCTGGGGCCAAAGTACGAGCCGTACCAGGTTGAGACAGAATCGTCGGGGCAGCGGTGTGTAAAGCTGCGTGCTGATGGGCAGTTCGTGGAGTTTACAGCCTCTGTGCCTGCCGCCGCCATGGTTATCCGGTATAGTCTTCCCGACAACGGAAGGAAATCAGGACTCGGCATCTATATAAACGGAAAGCTTATCCGGCAAGCCGAAATTTCATCCTACTATGCCTGGCTCTACGGAAAATATCCTTTTACCAACGATCCGGCTGCCGGGAGCCCGAGGCATTTCTTTGATGAAATCAGGTTGACGGGCTTCCATATCGGCACTGGAGATGTTATCCGGATTCAGTACAACGATCCTGCAGCTGCTGATTCCGCCTATTGCATCATCGACCTGGTTGACCTCGAGGATCCGCCGCCACCGCGGGTCGCGCCGCCTAATTCACTCTCTATAGCCGATAAAGGCTTTTTGGGTGATCATTTTACCGATGACTATACGGAGGCGTTCAGAAATTGCATTTCTACAGCAGTGGAAACCGGGAAGACCGTCTGGATACCGGCCGGAACGTTTAAAATTACCGGGGATATTGTTTTGCCGCCCAATGTGACGATTCAGGGTGCGGGCATGTGGTACACGCAACTGGTTGGCGATAGTGCGTTATATGCCGACGCAAACAGACGGGTAAGATTAAAGGGAAGCGGCAGTAATATCCGGCTCTCGGATTTTGCCATAGTCGGGAAACTGAACTACAGAGTCGACAAGGAAAGCAATGACGGCATTGTCGGGTCGTTCGGAACAAACTCAACGATCTCCCGCATTTGGATCGAACATACCAAAGTGGGGATGTGGATAGAAAACTCCCTAAACCTGAAAATTACCGGGTGCCGATTGCGAAATACGATGGCTGACGGGATCAATTTTTGTACGGGCATGGCCCACTCGACCATAGAAAACTGCACCGCGCGGGGCACCGGAGATGATTGTTTTGCGGTCTGGCCAACGGTATCTTCCTCGCTGAAACAGCAGTTCCCGCCGGGGCACAATCTCATCATCCATTGTACCGGTCAATTGCCCTGGCTGGCTAACGGCGCGGCCATTTACGGCGGGGAGAGCAATGAAATAAAAGATTGCTTATTTGTCGATATTTCGCAGGGTTCGGCGATTCTCCTCAGCACGACCTTCCCCACCGAAAGTAAGGACCGGAGCATCAATAATAATTTTAGCGGTGAGACCGTCATTGAAGACTGCGAGATAAAAACGAGCGGAGGCTATGATCACGATTGGGCCTGGCGTGCCGCGGTGGAATTGTGCCTGGACAAACGCAGCATTTCCGGAATTGACATGCGTGACTTAACTATAGAGAACAGTTTGTCGAATGGCTTAAGCGTTGTTGCTAAAAAAGACGAGACCGGGAAAAGCCCGGTATTGACTGACGCCGTCCTGCAACATGTGAAGATGTCCCGCTATGGAATCGGCGTAAAAGGCAAGCACGGCCTGTTTATTGCCGGTGATGCGGATGGCCGGCTGGTTATACAGCATTCGACTATCCCGGACGTTAAGAACGAATCTGAGGGCTTCAGTATCGTTCAGTAATCAATATGCGATTTGTTAACAGGGTATGGTTATTGGTAGGTGTAAGAAATCAACTCGGTGGCAGGGGCCGATGGGCTTGGATTTGCGGGGGTTGTGGTGAGGGTTACGATGGAAGACACCGGTTGGTTTGCTGCGTTATAGGTTGTCGCGTAAGAGGAGACAACGACATTGGGGTTAAGGCCTGTCTCCGTCATGGTAGATTGGGTAAGGTCATTGGCAAGACTGACAGCTATCCCGGGGAAAAGATAAAGGGGGGCAGCGCTGACTTTGTTATTAAATTGGTTAACCGTTGTGAACGTGTCAATGGGGAAACCCCCGACATAAATCACATTCGCATCCGACGCCACGTTACCGCCGCTGTAAGTATAGGTTTGGAAGGAATATGGCAGATAGGTCGGATCCATCGATCCTTTCAGATAAATGTCATAGGTAAGGACATTGCCACTGCCATCATACGTAAGAACTGCACTGTCATTTCCGTTTATTATGGTGGGCGGGAGGAACGGCGTCCCTGTGGTGGTGCCGGTTTGGATAAAGGAAACGATCTGGCCGCCGCTCGCCTGGAAAGTCGCACTCATTTGAGAACTGGTGTTATACACGGTATTTCCTAATGTTACTGCCTGGGTATAGGTTCCGGTCAGCGAGGAGATCAGGTTGCCTGAATAGACCAGGTTATAGGTCAGGGTGGTAATGACCGATTCCCCCGAGTCCTGGGCGGTGGACGTCTGCGTCACCTGGGAAACATATTTAGCCGAATTGTATTGATACTGGGTCACGATACTATCGAGCGTGGCATTGGCGGAATTCTTGCCTACCAGCACCTCTTCGGTCAATGCGGCGCCGCCGTTGGGTCCCGGCCCCGTGTTATTGGAAGACGAAGACGAGGATTTTGTGCAACCAGCGGCCGATAAGATCAGGAGGGCCAGGAGGGCGCTCGTAGCGGGAGAAGTTATCTTTTTCATATTATAAGAGTTTTTTAGGTTTAAAGACCGATAGCACAAAGGTCATGCGGGAATTCATTTTAGCTATTGGCTGATCGACCAATGCGTGATAAAATCTACGAAAGGCGGGTATTGGGCGGGAGGGGGTGGGGGCGGGTGATGGAGTTAAGTAATTCTGCAGGACGCCGAAGGGGCGGACTGCAGATTTTTTTTATTTGGGGGCCTAGTTTTAGCCTTTAAATCCTTATTTTGTTCTATGCGCAATCCCAAATGGCATCAGGATGAGATTATCTTGGCCCTTGATCTTTACTTTTCACCGACAAGGGGAAGCATAGATGGGAAGAATCCCAATATCGTAGAACTAAGCAAAATTTTGAGTTCGCTCCCGTTATTTAGTGATCGACCCGATGAAGCAAAGTTCAGGAACGCCAACGGGGTGTCATTGAAGTTAAGTAATTTTTTGGCTTTTGACCCGAATTATAAAGGGATAGGCATGACCGGAGGGTCGAAGCTAGACAAGGAACTATTCAACACCTTTCTGAATAAGCAAAATCTATTAAAAGCAATTGCCACAGAAATTAAGAAAGTAGTCGCTGATGACGACCTTAGAAAGAAAATCAATTCCATTGAAGACGATGATATGACTTATAATGATAGTGTTGCGGAGGGGCAAGTCTTATATAAGCTGCATAAAGTGCGTGAGCGGAATCGAGAGATCGTTGGTCGCAAAAAAGAACAAGCCCTGTCACTATATGGCAAACTATCCTGCGAGGCTTGCGTACTTAGTTTTGATGAATTCTATGGGGATATCGGAAAGGGATTTATAGAATGTCATCATCTTACTCCACTTTCTAAATTGAGAATTGATACAAGGACCACATTAGACAGTCTTTCCTTGGTATGTAGTAATTGCCATCGGATGTTGCACAGAAGGATCGATACGATCTCTGTCCAGGATCTAAGGATGATGATCAAATACCAGCGGCGCTAAACGTCTCCTTGTATTAAAAAAGGTGTTTATACCCTTTTTTGATAAATAGTAATGCCTTAATTTTCAGGGCTGGAGCGCTGTCCATAGATTGTTCATAAGATGAAAGTGAAAAAGACTACTACTACTCATGTGCTAGAAGCTAAGGAGTTCATTAGGGATAGAAGATCCCCCACTCCTTCTAATGTAATGACTTCAAGGGTGATGAGCCACAATAAAGCGAAGAACACTGGGCCGGAGATCATATTAAGGAGCGCATTGTGGACCAACGGCTTCAGAGGGTATAGACTGCATTGGAAGAAGACGCCAGGTAGCCCTGATATTGTCTATACAATAAAGAAAGTCGCTATTTTTGTGAACGGCTGTTTTTGGCACAGGTGTCCATATTGCAAGCCTCATTCACCCCAGACAAATACATCTTTTTGGAATAATAAATTCGTTGCCAATGCGGAAAGGGATAAAAGGAAGACTGATCAATTGATTCAACTCGGTTGGAGGGTGATCACTATATGGGAATGTCAAGTAAAGAAGGATTTAGACGAACAGCTAGATAAGATATCTAAAATATACTATGAATAAGAAGCCAACGGTAATAGATTTTTTTTGCGGTGCGGGAGGGTTTTCGGAAGGATTTAGACAACAAGGTTTTGACATTATCGCCGGCTATGATAAATGGAAGCCTGCCATCGACACTTTTAATTTTAATTTTGCTGAAGGGAAAGGTAGATCACTGGACTTGTTTAAGATCGGTCGCTCCCTTAAGACGTTGGAGGCCCTCCCAGACAGCCAGGTGATCCTGGGAAGCCCTCCTTGCGTAAGCTTTTCCACGTCCAATCATTCCGGGAAGGCGGATAAATCGATGGGTAAGCGGCTCACTACCATTTTCCTGAAGATAGTCGCGATCAAGAAGCATAAAAAAGGATCGATACTGGAAGCCTGGTTTATGGAGAATGTGGTCCAATCCATCGATCATGTGTCGAAGAATTATACGTTCGCTCAACTTGGGCTGAAGCGGTGGGCTGAGAAGAATGGATACGATCCAAAGCGTGTGGCGATAAGCCTGAAGGACAATCATGCGGTCGTTAACGCTGCAGATCATGGATGTCCCCAACAGCGTATCCGCGCTGTCGCCGGCGAGATCATTTCGAAAGGAAGATTGATCATTCCAAAGACCCATTACACAGACGTGGATGGTCTTCAAAGATATTTGACCTTAGAGCAGATCAGGAGAGCGTTACCAGCACCCAATAGAGAGAAAAGTGAGCAATCGATCTATGACCCTCTGTATGAACACTTGACCATAAAGCTCGTCGAGTTGACCGATCATTTCTATGATACGGGGTTATACCGGACTGAGTGGATGAATTCCAGGTTCCTTAAAACGAATCACCCTTTCATGGGCAAAATGTCCTTTCCGGAGAAAGAGGATAAACCCAGCAGGACGATCACTGCTACAAAGATAGGAACGTCGAGGGAGGCGATCATCTACCGATCGGAATATGGCCGGGCCGGACATGGGGAGTTCAGGATCCCTACTGTCAGGGAATCTGCCACCTTAATGGGCTTCCCTATCCATCATCAATTCATTGGTGGGGAATACGCGAAATACACCTTGGTGGGGAATGCGGTTTCTCCAGTCGTGAGCAGGGCATTTGCAGCTATGGTCCGAACTGCGATGGGACTTTCGAGGGTAAGACGACCGATCATCAGGGCGAAGGTTGACATTAGTACTGTCCCTAATTTGAACAGCTTCAAGCCAAAAGAGTTCAATTCTCCGCCCAAAAAGAAACAGGGCGCTACTTTCAGGCGGCATCCCTTCAAAGACGGGAATATCACCGTGACGCTATCGAATTACGATATCATCAAAGACCAGGATACCAGGGAGAAGACGACCGATAAGTGGATCACCAGTGTGCAATACGGCATTGGCGAAGGTTTTCCATGCCAGCGGTACAAAGATCATTATTACCGGGAGATCGAGGGGTTGGTGAAGAGCATCGAGCATGGAGAGCGGTTCGTCGAGACGATCAATAATGGCTTTTCCGAAACGATCGCGCGGGGTGAGCTGTTGCAAGCGCTCCATGAGGCGCAGCAGGGCCGGGATGGGTATGTCACGCCGGCGGAGCTGTTGGAACGGGTGGCTGAGCTGGTGGACGGGATCCCTTTCACGGAGAAGGATATCCAATTGAAGGATAAGCGGGTGTTCCGAAAAGCGATCGTACCCAAAAAACAGGTATTTGCCTTGTACGCTATCAATAAGATATGTTCCGTCGCTAATGAACGACCTTAATTATGTTGCTTGCCGATCCTGATAGGCTATATAATATGACCGCGGAGCCCGACGAGGGCTTCGAGGCTGTATTCAGGCAGCTGACGCTGGCTGCCAAGGGGGAGCTGCGACCCTTGCTGGTATATGTGGACAAGGTATTGAACTATCTATTAGCTCGGGAGGAAGAGGGGATACGTTGTACGCATGTGCATTTGCCTCAGCTTTGGGAGGGAGGCAAACAGGTATTGTTGGAGTTCATTGCGGTCCGGACCTTCTACCAGTCGCTGAAAAAAGATAGACAGCAGGACGAGCATATCGGCGAACGGCTGCGACACTTGAAGCGCATGCTGGAACGTAATGAAGCCCCAACTGATGCCAAGGCGGCCAAGGGGGGCAATGCCGTCTACCGGCGTTGGCTGAAGGAGAAGCAGCGTTGGGCGCGGGAAGCCGCATTCTTGCGGAGTATTGCAGGGACGCGGAAGAGCCTTTGGCCAGATACTATCCTGAATATTCCTAGTGGTCACTGGTTGCTACTGGAAGAAAGCCGATATGCAGTGACACCGGAGGACCTAAAGGCGGAGAAAAAGAGGGCCTATTGCCTATTGAACGATACTTATTCCTTAATGGAGCTATTGAAGCAGCTGAACGTGCTGGGCCGACTGGCGCCGATGCGCCAGGTGATCCTTTATGATTGCGAGTGGAAGCGGGTCTCCCACAGTTACAAAAAGGATGCGCTGGCCTTGTGTGCCGAACAGATGCCGATGAAGGACCTGGTTATCCTCTCCTTCGAACGCAAGCCGTTCCGGCTGTCCAGTCTGATCAACCGGATGCAGGGGATCAACCGGAGCTATTTTCGGACGTTGGAGAGGCGGATGAATTTTCCCGATAGTTATGTGATACAAGAAGAAGAGGTCGAGGGATTGTTGATGGAGGGCGATGCGACCTTAACCGTTGAATGGGTGGGGCAGGAAAGCGAACTGTACGCAGACTATCTGGACCTGGTCAGCGGGTATGGGGTCGAAGAGCTGAGCCGGTTATCGGTCCTGAACATCTTTGCCGGGGCGATGAACAAGGAGATCGCCGAGCTGCTGGTGAAGGACCTGTTCGGGGATGGGGGTAGGGATGTCGTCTTCCCGGAAGTAGTGCGGCAGGAGGTGAAGGGTCTGGCGCCGCAGGAGCGGGGGCGGCTGCAAGCTGCTGTCGCGGCAGTGTTGGAAGTGGTGGTGCAGGGATGGGGGGGTATCGGTGCGGCGATGCAGGAAAAGGCCTGTGAGGGATCGGTGGGGATCGTGGTTGCATCGGCGCTAAAGGAGTTGGCACTTTTCCGGAAAGAATTGAGAATGGCGATCCCTGGCGCAAAGGGCAACCTCTATACCTGGCGAGATATCCGGGATGAGAACTGCAAAGAGGGGCTGGTCTTCCTACTGGCCTATCGGGATAGTGGCCGATATCCATTCCCGTTCTATCCCAGCCTGTTCGAGCGGGGTGGGAACAGGACATCGACGTACCGGCCGGTAATGCTAAGGGCCTTTTTCGAAAAGCGGTATTTGCGGTGCCGGTATAATTACCACTGGCAGCTGAATGAACTGCTGCGGAATGAATTCCGGTACAAGTACCTGGATTGGAAAGCAATAGACGAGCGGGTCAAGGCGATGAAGCCGGCATCTTTGGAGGACTTCGTAGTGGAGGAAGAGGATGAGGATGAACTAAGCGAGGGGGCGGATACGATGCGGGTGGACTTTGCCGATGGGAGCCATGGGAGTTATTTCCCATCACGGCTGTTGCTAGTCCGATCGGAGGGCAGCGGCAGGTTGGAAGTGATACGGGTTGACGAACTGCCGGCCGAGGTGGAAGGTTGGCTGGCACAGCCGCTGGACGAGCTATATGAGGGCATGAACCCTTTCCAGATCCGGCCGGAAGAGGAGAAAGAGCTGGCGCTGATCAAACATAATTATGGGGTGACGGATAGAGAGCAAGTATTGTGGAAAGTGTTGCTGGTCCGGAAGCTGGACG
>Ga0302179_10002697_pt1 | contig 10315 bp, 16 predicted proteins | sample I_Palsa_E3_1_FD_198788 | JGI IMG/M metagenome (GOLD analysis project Ga0302179, IMG submission 198788) | Peat permafrost microbial communities from Stordalen Mire near Abisko, Sweden - I_Palsa_E3_1 | ecosystem: Environmental > Terrestrial > Soil > Palsa > Peat permafrost | place: Sweden...
GCGATGGGCGAAGAGTTCTAGCTTCTGGTCCGAGACAGAAGCATCCACCACGCAGGGGTTCTTGCCGCCTAGTTCGAGGGTGTAGGGAGTGAGATATTTTGCTGCTGCGGAGGCGACGAATTTTGCGCCATGGGAGCCGCCTGTGTATATTATATGGTCGTATCGCTCGTTGAGAAGGGCCGATGCCACGGGGATTGCACCGGTGACTACGGTAAGGTAATCTGGTGAGAAAGTATCGTTGATGAGTCTCGCGAGAGTTGCAGAAGTATGAGGAGCATGTTCCGAGGGCTGCGTAAATTAGGACTAGCACGTATGGGGAGAGTACTTTTAGAATAACTGTGTTTCCCGCGGCAAGAACACTGACAATTGGACATATCGTGCACCAGACCGGAAAGTTCCATGGACCCATCACAAGAACTACTCCCACTGGCTCCTTCCGAATCCGACATTTATTGAGCTTGAACGTTGCGTCCACAGGGACATATTCGTCTTTCGCCCAGGTGTCAATCTATCCTCAGTCAGTCCCTGCGAGCTCACTGGGCCATACGTTCTTGGCAACGTTAATTATGTCCTGGAGAGTCATAGTGATTTCCTGCGAGAAGGCTTCATGTTTCGGTTTTCCGAGGTCAGCATCCAGTGCGGCGAGGATATCATTGGTATTATCGGAGACCATATAAAATAGCTTGCGTATCTGTTCTTTTCGGAACGAAAGGGGACGCGTCGCCCCGGTATTGTAAAAGGCTCTCTGAGCAGCGACAACCTTCCCATGTGTCAATCAGGCTCGGTAAGCGAGGAGGACAAACAAACCTTTGGAATGGCAGATAGCGGAGTGCTTGGGACTGCGGAATCTGTGTCTTTGAGGTGAGAAGACATGTTAGCCGTTGTTACTGCTTGCGTTGAGGCAGCCATTGTGTGCGAGGACCGAGGCGAGGAGGTTCGACGGGTGGGGAGGCGGATGACGGTTGATATTTGGCTCGCTTATTTCGCTGTCCCGTAGCGACGATCAGATCAACTCAGCCAACCAATCCGTTTGGCCGAGGAATTCCTGGTATGCATAGGCGCACGGGGGAGAGCAGGCGATCTCCAAGATCTGACATGGGGCTCCTAACAACTGCCCAGTAACCTACCAGATAGTACATCCAAGTATCGGATATCCAGTCAAAGCCAACGACCTAAAGATCGGCAGTACATGTACCGTGCCAAGAGACACTCGATCCTCGGATCTCAGTGCACGAGATGGTTGGACGATCGAGGTTTTCAGAATGACTCGGGTCTCAAAATTTCAACAGCTTTTGAGTTTCAATCCATTGATCTCCTAATTTGATTTTTTTTGGAATTATTGTAATATTTGTATAGCTAGTGTAGAGGTAGTCATGAATCTTGAGATTTTGAGTTGTTGCACCTCGTTCGAGTTAGAAGCTGAGATGCACGACAGAGCATCTGAAGCTTTCATTTACATATTGCAAATCCCCCTAACAAAAGCGGGGGACATTTTTATTTCAAAATTGCGTTCCTACAACAGAGGATCTTGAGTATTCTTATTCCCCATCAGGAGTGGGGTATTTTCCCCTTGCAACCACGTACGGGGAAGTTGACGGGGAGAAGTCCCAGAAAATGGGTTTCCTACGGGCATGCGAGCGTCCCGAGATCTCATCAAGGAGTATACGCCCTCGAAACCCTCGCAGTCGGAAAACCGATCGCCGCGATCGAGCCGCTCACATGGCATTGCCGTGTATAGAGAGATATATCGGTCCACGTCGTCACACATCCGGCTCCGACAGTAATGTGTTCCCGTCGAGTCCCGCTCACTGGAGAACCCCATCAAATTAGTCAATTTCTATCACATCACGTTCCACAGAAACTCCATCAGTCTCCTTCAAACTCCTCAAACAACTCTCAAAAATCCTGTGTGCAAACAACGGCGGCACTGCATTCCCAACTACCCCCCTTTAGCTACTGCCAGAACCTAAGAAGGGAACCTCTCTGTTTTTTAACGTGTGTTTTCCCAAAGACATGGGAGTTGATGAAGGTTTGGATCCTTGCGCGCTCATGTAGTGTGAAATACTGTGTCCCGCACGGAGGGACAATCTTGCCTGCATTCTGGGAGGCAATGATTGTCCCAGGATAGGGCTGGAATAAATTGAGGGTGCAGAAACAACGGGTGGGGAGAGGTGTGATGATGTGGAGACGGACGTTGGGTGAGATGTTTAGGAGGGATTGGATGGGGAGACTGGGGAGACCGTGCGTTGGAGGAGGGAAAGGCGGGAGAGTTTGGCCGGGGCTATATACCATGCCCTGCTCCTACAGAAGTCTAATCCCGAGTCCCGCTCACTAGAGAACCCCATCAAAATCAGTCAAGTTCCATCACATCTCGTTCGACAGCAACTCCATCTGTCTCCTTCAAACTCCTCAAACAACTCTCAAAAATCCTCTGTGCAAGCAGCGGCGGCACCGCATTCCCAACTACCCCCCTTTAGCCTCTTCCTGCACTCTTAAGGGAACCTACTCTGTTTTTTAACACGTGTTTTTCCAAAGACATGGGAGTTGCTGAAGGTTTGGATACATGCGAACTCTCATAGCATGAAGTACTGTGTCCCACACCGATGAACAATCTTGCCTGCGTTACCAGAGGCTATGAATGTCCCAGGATAGGGCCGGTATAAATTGATGGTGCAGAAATAATGGGTCGGGAGAGGTGTGATGACGAAGTTTGGTGAGATGTTTTGGAGGGATTGATGTAGAGAGACTAGTGAGGGGAGACCGGGGAGACCATGCGTTGCAGGAGGGAAAGGCAGGAGAGTTTGGCCGGGGCTATATACCATGCGCGGCTCCTACAGAAGTCTAATCCCGAGTCCTGCTCACTAGAGAACCCCATCAAAATCAGTCCAGTTCCATCACATCTCGTTCGACAGCAACTCCATCTGTCTCCTTCAAACTCCTCAAACAACTCTCAAAAATCCTCTGCGCAAGCAATGGCGGCACTGCATTTCCAACTACTCCCCTTTAGCCACTGCCAGAACCTAAGAAGGGACCTACTCTGTTTTTTAACGTGTGTTTTTCCAAACACATGGGAGTCGCTGAAGGTTTGGATCCGTGCCAACTCGCGTAACGTGAAATATCGTGTCCCACACGGATGGACAATCTCGCCTGGGTTTCCGGAGGCAACGATTGTCCCGGGATAGGGCTGGTATAAATCGATGGTGCAGAAGCGACGGGTGGGTAGAGGTGTGATGACGTGGAGACGGTCATTTGGTGGGATGTTTTGGAGGGATTGGTGCAGAGAGACTAACGGGGGGAGACCAGGGAGACCGTGCGTTGGAGCAGGGAAAGGCGGGAGCGTTTGGCCGGGGCTATACACCATGCGTTAGTGTCAAACAAGGAGAAGGAGAAGGAGAAGGAGAATTACCATGCGGCAAGTATTATCAGTCGTTTTCGTAGTTGGGGAACTCCATATAGTTCGGCAGAGAGTACTTTCCATTGGAAGGAATACCCGGTCTCCAAAATCCCCCTCAACATGGCGTTGAAAAAGTTCCTAGAAAAAATCAGCTTCTTCATCTCATGTGAGATCTCGTCGGATAGACCTGTTGTCTTGGCTCAGGAGACCAGGAACCTGTTCCACAGTCGCAATTCTCGGTCTCGCAACTTCCAACAACTCCTTCACCGCAAACAAACTGGCCGAATTCGCATCATCGTTCCTGCCCTGGATAGTGTGCGCCTTACTCCACGTCTGACATGGCGGCGACATATGCAACAAGTCCACCCTCAACTTGTCTTTATTAAGCACTAGGAATTCGTCCGCTTTTGCAGCGAAGACATCTGAGTTGTGGAAATTGTCGGCATACACTTCGCATGTCGCACCGCAACCGTCGAAAGCCCATGAGATATCGAAGCCGGCTTTCCGGGCACCAGCACTGCAGCCGCCAATTCCGCAAAAGGCATCCCCGAAGATGTACCGAGGGATAGAGTGTTTGGGAATTTGAGCGAGCGGTCTTCGCAGAAATCGCCTTCGTTTGCGGCTATCATCTAACGCGGTGCGACCTGGATCTGCCTCGTCCGCCGGAAGCGCAATTACAGAACACTCAGTTTTGATATATCGGCATACATAGGTGCTATGAGGAGGTTGGCTTCTAAATGCGGGATATGGTGCATTCGTATTTGTGAGTTTTATTTTTCGTTTGATCAATGTTGTGTGATATCTTTCCTTTGGAGACGCCATATATAGCTCCTGCGCATCGTTGGCAAGAAACCCACCCAGATCCTCGCATTGTCTGAATGACTTGAAATGAGTTCCTATAGCATAGACGTCGACGTCGATGCCGTCGTGCAGAGAAGATTCCTGATATTCCTGCTCAAAATAGTCGATCGTCAGAAAAGATTCGTCGTGCAACTGGATGCTATCGCCGGGGACCAACGAGAGCAGTTCATCACGAGTTAAGGTAAAGCGATCATAAAAACGCGAGGATGGTTTGGCCTGTGTGGGATGATTGCGACGACGTTGGCGGCCTGTGTCGTTGAACATGGTTCCTGAATCCTGACAGAAGGGGTGGCGATCGGCAACCTCATTCGTCCAGTCATGAGATAGTTACACGGTATTTATTTAATTCTTCTCTACTTATGTAAATAAATATTTACTTTCCAGCGAGTTCCACTCTCCGTCGATCGACAATCGCGTGTTTTGTTGACGAATCCAGCCAAGGCGGCCGTCAAGATGATGGCCTTCCCAACACCGTTGCCGCCCATCTTTCCTCGTCTGACCCACCAAATCCCCCGCTACGACGCAGACCAACAAATCACACACCACCTAATCCCATCAATCCCCTTCAACCAGAACCAAAACCCGCGACAACGGCGGAACAGCAACGACAACAAATTCTACAGTGAACTCGACCGCCAAGAATTCGAATCACATCAAAGAGTACTCCCTCCTCCGTGTATGCGGCCGGCTGACGAGCGAGAGAGAGAGAATAGCCGAACATGGACAGACGTGGTTGAGACCGCCGGGGATGGAACCGTACGCTTCGCCGGGATTTTACAGCGATCAGGAACAGCTGGAGATCACTTTGCCGGACGAGGCGTTTGTACCTGAGGAGGATGAAGAGGGAGCTGTGTTGACTGAAGAAGAAGAAGAAGATGGCGACGAATACGACGAAGAAGAAGAACTCGAGGAAGACGAACATGTATCTCCCCCAAAATCCTAACGATCGCTCTAGTTCCGCGTTGACGATTTATAGGACTTGGATGCAGATATTGAAGAAGCACCCAGTGAGGCTTCATATCTTAGTGAATCTCCCACTACAACCACACCAATACGACCTGCCGCCCAAGGGATGTTTGCCGTTACTATAGGCTCTCCGACCACGCCGTCAGCCCCAGGACCGCGCACGAGGACTGAGATCGAGGCGTTTGAGGATCTCATGGATAGAATGGCTGAGGGAAGGGATATGGTGCTTGAGTCGGAGATGAATCTCGAGGAGGGGGAAATGGAGGACCATCATGAGGGGGAGGTTGATTTGGATGCCGAGGTAGAGGATATGGATGATGATGAGTTGGAGAGTAGTTTCATTGACGGGGAATCAGATGTGCTAACCAGCGATTGGGGCTGACGTTGCGCAAGCCTATTTCCTTGGTCAGATCACAATTCTGTGCACCGATCGAGCGCTCATGTAGCCAACAGTACTGACGGATACTGACGGAAGAGCGCGCATGTTCATAGAGATAGATATCCAGCGATATCCTCGCGAAACTGTAAAAACACATCGCTAAAGCATGCATTGCCTTCTTAACCTATAATATACCCAACAATCCCCCCAATATCAGAAGAAAACCATAAGATACAATGGCAACCCTCTATCAATCAATCAACCCGCTCCAAAACTCCATGTCTCCCAACGTTGAAGAACACAGTGGCAGTCAAACAAGTGATCAAATCGGCATCAGGAGTGAACACATTCGCAGTCACCTGATATTTGCCCTACCATATTAGGTCACATTTCACACAAGGAAAGGGGAAATAGGAGCCGAGAGGCCGTTGGGGGAAGGGTTGGTACAGGAGGAATCTGAGCAGGCAGCTCAACTACTTTGCGAATCTTGACCTCGCCCTTCTTGACCGGACATTCCATATCCACTTCCGCAGCCTTCTCGCACAAATCGGCCGTGCCAGTCAATAACTTTATAAACCCGTATTTGACTTCAAAGTTGGCGTAGGAGCCTTCTTCCACATCCTGCTTTAACACTCCCATGGCCTCGATAGTCAAGTTCTTGCCCGCCTGGGGAGGATTCGGAGTCAGGTTGATGTATTTTATCTCGACGAGGTCGTCTGAGGGCGACAGGGAGCAGAGTTCAACGGGCGATTTGCCAGGGACTTTGGTTGAGTCGAAAGGCGATATGAATGGGCCCTGTGCGCCGGGGGCCTTGTAGACGTTCCTTGCAACGGCGACAGTGGCAAGCGCCGTGAGGATGGTGATGAGCGACAGGTTCCGCATGATGGCGACAAGCGATGGACTTGCGGTGTGTTGGAGGGTGCTGGGAAGGATTGCTGGGAAGACTGGGATGGAAGGGGCTGAATGGCAGCAAGGCTTATTATATGCAGGCGATGCGAGATGATCGGTGGTGGTTGCTCACGGGATGCTGAAGCCTATGTCATCTTATGTCAGATCACTGCCGAGCAGAGCGCTGAGAGGCGAGCACCAAAGCGTTGCTGTGACAACAGCCAATCAAGCATAGAAAGTGACATCACAATTTTCGATTTGCTCCCCATCGTCGATCCGCCGTTGTTCGTTCGTGAGCAATGCCTCAGCTCCATCATGTATGCTCACACCTACAAAACGCATCAAAGGCTGGACAGGCAATCACTTCGATTCCCATAACACGCCTCAATCTCCGACTCGCTCTGGCAATGAAAGCGGCCGGGTTTCTGTCCATCGTGCAACCTGGAAATTTCAGCGGCCCTGATCCCGACGGCGCAATCGTTCCAGTCACTCCATCGAATGTAGTCACCCGACGACTATGGCTCGGTCTCAAGTACGTTGATGATCAGCGGGTTATAACCAAATGCGAGCTGTTGAGTCGGTCAAATAGACGGGTGTATCTCAGTTTACGGGAGATTGAGGATATGATCAAGGGACGGCGGGTACAGACGATTCGGGGACTGAATATGGGGGAGTCGATGTTCATTAATACGAGTCAGGGTGTGTATGAGGCAAGAGATGCGATTCGGAGAAAGATGGGTGGTGAGGCTCTATGTCGGATGTCATAGAACGGCTTAAAGCTTAAATATATCATGGCGAATTGATTTTTCAAAATAAACAGCACCCCATTTTTATTTCTTGATATCGCCATGTAATTCGGGCTGCCTTCTGCGGTACTTGGAACGGTTCAGAGTGCGTTTTTACAGGCTTTGGGCGTACGGACTGCATCTCATATATTTCAGCTGGCAGGTCTCTCCCGAATTTCTAATCCGACTATTTAAATAAGCTTAAAAAGTGTCAGCTACACCGTTGACCAAAAGTGTGACCCCAGCTCCAGCGCATCCAGCTCGCAGCTCACACTAGCGACTCCAGACCGGCTCTAGCGACACCAGGTGCTCGTGGTTCTAGCGACCCAGGTGCCTGCGGCTCCAGCTCCGGCTGGCATTCTCCAGGCTCTAGCAACTCCAGGATCTAGCGACCATGCTCCAGGGACTCTAGGCTCTAGCGACTTCAGGTCCTAGCGACCATGCTTCAGGGACTCCATGCTCCAGCGACCATGCTCCAGGGACTCCATGCTCCAGGGACCATGCTCCGGCGACCATGCTCCAGGTACTCCAGGCTCTAGCGACTCCAGGTCCTAGCGACCATGCTTCAGGGACTCCATGCTCCAGCGACCATGCTCCAGGGACTCCAGGCTCTAGCGACTCCAGGTCCTAGCGACCATGCTCCAGGGACTCCAGATCCTCGCGGCTCTGGCTCCGTTGCCATAGTATAGTATAGTAATGAACAGCTGTTGTCTCTCGTAGCCCCTCCCTTGGGCACATTAAGGTGTATTCCACCAACTTTTTTGAGAATTTGCTCTTTGAGCATGGCGGTGTATCTTGTGACCGAATACACTTGCTTAATTTCTTCATAGGCACAGATTTATACTGAAGGAATGTTTTACAGACTTTCTTCAAGGCTATCGTTTAAGGCTATTTAGCCAAGGTTTTAAACGGTAGCCCAAGGGAATTAAGGGGAAACGGCGAGAGATGACCAAAGGTTGGTTAATTGTCTTCATTTCGGACATTTGCTGGTGTAATTATCTTTTGGTTGAGTTTCGCGATTTGGATCTCCGTCTTTTCCTCCATCCGCTAAACCACCATCACCACATTGCTCCACGCTCGCAACCGCAGCGCTGTCCCAATGACACTTGCTTCTGACGCTGTCACCGTATCGACTTGAGGATGATTTCCGATGAACCATATCGGACCTCGACTCAGTACCGCCTCTTCTCGTTCGCCTCGCAAGCTTCCCTGCTCTCCCAAAGGACAAAAGCAAACGCCCGCTCTCGCGCCCTTCTTCCCGCCGATGCAAGCTACCTGACCCTCCACGAGGAAGTTGAGTTAGTAGACTACTATATCGACAAATTATGGGGCATCGTCAACATTTTCAAACTCCCCTCCCACGTCAAGGTGTCCCCTGCTGCCACATGCATGGGTCTCTAATCTTGAATAGGCTACTGCGACGAGCTTTCTTCTCCGATATTACCTCCACGAGACACCGTTAACGACTCATCCAAAACACATGATCCTGACAGCACTCTTTTTAGCTGCAAAGACGGAAAACGCTTTCATCCCAATCCAGTATTTTAAATCCCAGCTCCCCGCGTCGGTCGATACCTCGCAGCTGACGTCCCTCGAATTCCCCCTATCGCAGGGCATGCAGTTCAGTTACACCGTATGGTCGTGTCTGCGTCCATTATGGGGGTTTGGCCTCGACATCACAGACTTACTGAACGAGGGGGCCTTGGACTTTGATAAGGACACGTTGATGAGGATCCTGGACGATGCTCGCCAATGGGGCATGGAGAGTCTGCGCACGGAAGCGCAGTTCCTGTTCACGCCGCCTCAGATCGCGTTGTCTTGTATATTTCACTACAGTCCTGATCTCGTACAAGAATTCCTGGCGATAAAGTTTCCGCCCGGGCGAGTGTTGTCGCCTGTTGCTGCCGCAGGGGAGGAAGGACGAGTCAAGCAGGAGGATGCAAGGGATGTGTTGTTACGGACTATCGAGGCTTGTGATGAGTTGATTTCGGAGCGGATCAACGTTGTGCGGGGGAGGACGAAGGAGGAGACGGTGAATCTCGTCAAGGGGATTGATAAGAAGTTATATCAGAGTAGGAAGATGTTGGATTCGATGGGGGCAGATGGGGTGGATACAGCGAAGCGGAAACCAGTTTCGCCAACTGGGGAGCGAGATGTAAAGCGAGCAAAGGTAGAGTAAGAACAGAGTACATACTAAAAGTTTGGTGGAGAAATCGCGTCGGATGGGACGGCTTTGCAGGCGAAGTTGTAGTTACCTTGTTGATTAAGGTCAGTCATGGGATTTGATCGGTCCAATGCCCAACCCGAGACTCAACCCAACTTGGTCTGCCGGTCTCCATTTCGATCTTGGTCACAGCTATGTCAGAGCTGGTCCTAAGTTTCTAGAACCGATGTGAGGTCAAAGTAATGCGGCCTGTGCCAGCTGAAGCGATAGAGGTCTACACTCTATAGTCAGCTCCGCCCCTTGACACGATGTTAACAAAACGTAAAACTATCTATTCTATCACATTTCTCAATCCACAATTTAAGTATTGCGTAATTCTATAGGATGAAGCCTTCCCCAAAGAATGAGTTTGAGCGGGGCCCCGGGGCCCAACCTTATCATTGCATTCAATGAGATGATTGTAACAATATAACTCTTTCGAAGGAACAGTCCAATAGTGTAACTATTTGTCTTGGCTCTTCTCTCTAAAGAAGCCAGAACAACAAAGTGGAAATCAGTTTCAGACTCCCCCTATTAACCATCTTCAATCATCTGAAGAGTGGCCACTCACAAGAGAAGTCAAAGTGCTCACTGAGCGCCGGATTGGAAGCCCTACGAAGCTACTGTAGCTTCTTCAGCACACAGCACTCTGAAATCATACTTTGGTAAGACTCTCAAGTCTCTTCCGTGTAGGTGTTTTCACTCCGAACCTCCTTGGTGCTGAGATCTACATGATATATCTGTTCGATGTCAACTATTATTTATCTAGTTATTTTTCCGCCTCGCCTTGCCATCTATAGCCTCTAAATGGTCTTCGATTCAGTAAAACTGAGGTGCGC
>Ga0302179_10002699_pt1 | contig 10311 bp, 15 predicted proteins | sample I_Palsa_E3_1_FD_198788 | JGI IMG/M metagenome (GOLD analysis project Ga0302179, IMG submission 198788) | Peat permafrost microbial communities from Stordalen Mire near Abisko, Sweden - I_Palsa_E3_1 | ecosystem: Environmental > Terrestrial > Soil > Palsa > Peat permafrost | place: Sweden...
TCCGAGTGCCCCCTTCTTCATCTAACACCCCCGACGCATTCTCCAAACTTTCAACCTTCAACGCCCCCCCTATCATGGACCGTACACCCTCCTTCTCCAACTTTTGATGCGCCTGCAAAAGTTGCAAATCCACCGCCCCACGAACAGAAATCCCATTCCCATACCACAACTCACTCCACAACGCTCTCCCATCCCACACAACTTTCTCTACCCTCTCATCCTCCAGTACCTCTTTTAACCCGTCCAACCCCCTAGCATACGTCAAAACATCCAATAAATAGATATCCTCCTTTATTCCCACGCCGAGTAAGCCGAGTCGACCGCCCAGGAAGTGAACCCGCCGAGATACAAGTTTCCACGGGCACCTTGAGCTACGATTCTAGATTTCGGATGAAGAGATACGACGGATAGGATAAATTGCTCTACTCCAAAATAGCTGTTCAAAAAAAACAGTGCCCCCTAATAAAACAATATCTATGCTATCAACAATTACTCCATACATCCAACAAGCACCCTATGACAACACACCCTTCGTACTGGGAATCTCATCACGTCCAGTAAAGCTTATAGCCTCTCGAAGAGCAATAGCAAGAGCCTTGAACGCACTCTCGGCACTACAAATCAACAACACCTCTCTGGGGCTTCTGTACCGGTGATGATCATTATCTCCATGCAGACAGTGGACATGTAATGTGATTCCCGCATTCTGAGCAAACGACTGCAGAACATGCGGTATCATTTCGCATGACAGAGTGCCAATCTTCTCTCTCTTCAATCCGAGATCGACAACTGCATACGGCCGATTCGACAAGTCGACAACAGCGCGAGATAGCGCCTTCATTAGTCTTCTTGATACAATACGGAAATACCTCATCAAGAGGCGCGAATCCCGATCCAAAGCGTTTGACACCCTTGATTATCCCGAGCGCATCTCTGAATGCCGACCCTAGAGCCAAAGCACAGTCTTCAGCGGTATGGTGGTCGTCGATATGGAGATCTCCTTGACAATGAAGGCGGAGAGACCATCCTGAATGTTTTGCCAGTGCGTGGAACATCTTTCTGTCAGAAATGAGGCCATCAATGAGATACGTGGTCGAGGAAACCGATGCCTGTGTTGACATCGATTGTTTGCGAGGACGTCGCTTGAGAGGCATGGTGGGAGTCATTGCCGTTGACAAGCGGATCTGGCTTTGTTGTCGTCGGCAGAGCACCGCCGTCTAAGCTCAGCGCAACTTGTACTTTTGTCTCATTTGTATCGCGGTTCAGCACAGCAGCTCGTGTCATCTTTTCTGTTTTCGAGTCGACAGCAGCCGGTCGATGGGCGACTTTAGTGCTTTTTGTCACAAACCTAGGGTCGCTGCCCTAGCGCACCCCTCAAAAAAACAGTCCCGTAGTAGCTCTCGTAGTCCCTTAGTTCTCCCGACCATCACAGGCTGACCGTACGGTCTGAGGGACAAGTCCGCTGGAAGTGGCGATACGAACTCGTTGTTACCCTACGATGCAAACATTTTTCGGTCTGCAGCTGCAGCTGGCCTTTACTATCGAGGAGATAACGCGAAACCATCAGGATTTTTGAGGCATTCATTGGAAACAGTTTGTCCACGCACAATTCACAATCCACGATTCACGATTCACAAACCTCTACTATGCCAATCGCAACTCTACGAAGTACAAATGCGTGCAGTGTAACTCAATCTCTCACGTCAAACGGCATGCAACAAGCTCACATTGATAACAGACGGACGGATTCATACTCGGTCAGACAGAGAGAAAATTTTCAGTTTGGATTAAAAAATTGCAGGGTAAAACATGGAAAGACGAGTCACAGCAAATGATGGCATTAGATATTCCTGTACAAACAATGGTTCATGTATATATATGCTCTTTGAGTTATATTAGATGCCTACAGTGTACGAGTTAATGGTCTGATTGATCGTTAGCTGACCGTCAATGGGGGCGGGAAGTACATTAATTCGATATAAGTTCTCATCGACATCATGAATGGAAGCAAATGTTTACAATAACGAGCCTTCCATTCCGCCTGCATAGCCCGTGGTCCCTCTCCGCGTGACACTTTTGGCGGTTATCATGCCTTGCGAAAGTATCTGGACTCTGGTCTGAATTGAAACGCAACACATCTTCATCGTCGCGAGAACACCGTTTTCATAAAAACGCCAATGGCTCGCGCAAAGAAGGCTGTCGCGCCTCTGCCAAGGCCTAAATCGACTAGAGCCAGTGTCCAGACAACCAAGAAGAAAGCGCTTGACGCGGCGGCCATGATCAAACGCGCTACGCAGCCACAAGCACGTAAAAACGCACCTCCTCCTGTGGAGATCACTCCTCCACCTCTGAGCCCCCAATCCTCGGTATCTCGTGATTCACCTCCTCTGGAGGCCATTATCGACGTCTCTAAGACACAATACGAGCTTAACATCTCGTGTTTCCTCGACGCAATGCAGATAATCATGCGTGTCAAGCATCTCGCGCTTGGCGACTTCAAATTGCAACCTTTTTTAGCTGAGACTATCAAAACGATAGCTCAGGGGGCTCGAAAACAGGCTGAGATCATTACCTGGGAGGATGGAAGGGCGGAGCTAAGGCACAGAGGCCTTAGAAGGGTGTCTGATTACCCAAAGAACGACGTTTTTGACCACGGCGACTGAGAGGAAGTCGAAAAGGCCTTGAAGGCCTAGATGACGAAGAAGGCGTTTGATATTAGGGTGGATTTGAAGCTCAACTTCAAGACTGTTGAGGAAGAGGTGGCGCCAGCTCAGAACGACGCGCGTGACGCGTCTCCAGCTCGCGATATTGAGGACGCGGCTACGCCAGCACCTAGAGGGGTACGTTTGCTTGAGATGTGGCTAAAAATAGCGACGAACGGCGACCAGGGAGTATGTGGAGGCTGCAGAGGAATACGACAATGTTGAAGAAAGCAACATCAAGAAGATTCTTTGTGAGCATCGCTGCGAATGGAAGCACTGCTCGAATTTTGGAAGGGCGTGTATCGTTGCTAGCAAGTGGCATTTCAAGCTCAATTCAAATAACCTGAAGCAGTGGGATATGGCTATTCTACGCGGTCAGGCCATGGCAAAACTTCCTCCTTTAGATCTTCATCCAATCGCAACAAACATCTCTAAAAAACGTCGCCAAAGCCGAGACCACAGTTCGGATAGCGAGAATGGACCAGCATCTCAGCGCAAACGTGGCAGCGGCAGCCATAACATCAATGTGAACCTTCAATACCCTGCAGAACGTTCAAAACGCCGTTATCATTCCTCTTCACCCCCTAGTTCGCCAATAAAACGAGGTCACTCTCGGCGCGCACGGACCTCTTCAGCATCACTATTTTCATCGCCCTCGATTAAGGCCATTTCCCTTAGCGAATACATCACCTGGCTCGTCGACAAGTCTCAAGAAGATGCCGAGGAATATTCCTAGGCCCTGCAGACTCTTCAAAACAACCACATCAAGGTTCATCAGCTCTCCAAGCTCTCGCCAGCGGAGTGGAAGGAATTAGACATTTCATTGGGTATTCGTCATAGTTTGAAGACGGAGCTCTTGCATTTCAAGGCGGATACAAAGCGTGGCAAGGTATGATCATTATTATTATCGCTAATGGCCAGTTTTAATGCTATTCGTGTTGCTATTTTTAAAAATTCACGATATGAGCTCAGCGGAAATGGTTGCCGGCTTTGTTCCCCATGTATTCCAGGCCAATGCGAAGGAATTCTTCAAAACTTGCACAATTCTTAGCTATCATCCTGTTCTTCTTAATCCACATCTTCAGCTCGGCAAAGGACTCCTCAATAAGGTTAAAATCAGGCGAGTATGGAGGCAATTTTTCGAGGCGCACTCCAGCTTCCTTACACATTTCTCTTAGCTCCTAGCATTAGCATCTAAAAATAGCTACACCATACCTGAGAACGATGAATTTGAGCATTATCCATGATGATAATCGACCTTGGACCAGGATACGGTGAGCACAAAGGAAGGAGGTGATTTGCAATGAACTCGTTGAATAATGCTGTTGTGTATGATGCCTGTACGACTTGCCAAGCAATGTAGCCATCAACAGTGTATGCAGGCAACATCGAGTATCTTTCTGTGCGCCTCGCAGGCCTGATCTCAAGGCTTTGGGTGTTGATAGGTGACCAACCATACTTACGGTCCAATGTGCGCTCGTTTGCCGCCGATTCATCAACAAAAACAAGCTGCTCAGCGCGCCAGTCAGCTAGCCTTTGGATCCAGTCATCCCTTGCATATTGATTGCGTTCTTGAGCTGCTCGCACACACTAATATTAGCCATGACGAAGGATGTTTTTGAGAGCGCGTCTCCATCGCAGGGGGTATTTTTACCACTTTTTTTGACCAATGCAAGCTTTTCAACAGGCGAGAGATGCTCGATTCACTCACAACCACCTCATACTTATCCCAAAAGAACCAAACCATCTCATCAAGGTAAGAAGTTGGCTTTGCGTTGAGGAATTGGAGCAAATCCTAGTTCATTAGCGACGTTCGACAATTAGATGAAAAACAAGGTAAAAGAAGGGTACCTCGCGCATTGCCTGGGTAAAGTTTGAAGGCCTACCCATCTTGGATATACTAAGAGCTGACGATTAACCAAAAACGTGGATATTCTGCTTGTAGTTGTAATACGTGGTGCGAGAGCATTTGACCTCTTTAATCACGTCTTCTTTTGTCGCACCGCACTTGATAAGGGCTTCTGCATGCAGCCGCTTTATCGGTGGAAGGCCGTGAGTAGGTTCCATCGATTCCAATCGTTAAAACACGGCCACACGCATGTTGCGCGTTTTGGAAGCTGTTTTTTATGAAAACGGTGTTCTCGCGACGATGAAGATGTGTTGCGTTTCAATTCAGACCAGAGTCCAGATACTTTCGCAAGGCATGATAACTAGGGTTCCGGGAATTAGGGCAATGTGTGACTGTGGACTTATTGGAGATCGCTACGTGGGGCTCAAAAGTCAGAATCAACGCAGCTTGAGGCCAGAGCAATTTCTCCCACAAAGTCGGGTTAAATCGATCTTGCTGTCCTCGTCCCTACACATTCAACGTACTTTATCTCCTACACATCATCGAAATGGGTGGAACTCGCGCGCAAAAAGCAGACTATTTTGAGAAGCTACGGGCTCTCTTGACCGAATATAAGGCTCTCTTCCTCGTCGGGTAGACTCCCTTTATTGCTGGTGTTGACTTCTAGCGTCGACAATGTTGGATCCAACCAGATGCATCAGATCCGTCAGGCGCTCCGTGGAGAGGCCGTCATCCTCTTGGGAAAGAATACGATGATTCGACGTGCTATTCGTGGATTTTTGAACGAATTTCCTGATTATGAACGCTTGTTGCCCTATGTCAAGGGTAATGTCGGCTTCGTCTTCACCAACAAGGACTTGAAGGAGATCCGAGAGAAGATCACCGCCAACCGAGTTGCTGCTCCTGCAAGAGCTGGCGCAATTGCTCCCTTGGACGTCTTCATTCCCGCCATCAACACTGGTCTCGATCCCTCCAAGACGTCTTTCTTCCAGGGTACGTCCTCCAATCATCCTCTTCTTACATGCTAGCTCTCGGTGTTCCCACCAAGATTGCCCGTGGTACTATTGAAATCGTCAACGAAGTCCATCTCGTTCACAAGGCCGCCAAGGTCGGTGCTTCCGAAGCCACCCTCCTCAACATGTTGAACATCTCCCCCTTCACATACGGAATGGTTGTCCAACAAGTCTACGACTCTGGCAACGTCTTCGCTCCCTCTATCCTCGACATCGAAGAGAAGGAGTTGCTAAGTTATTTCACTGCCGCGATCAGAAACGTCACCAGCGTCAGTTTGGCAGCCGGATACCCCACCATCGTTTCCGTCAGTCACAGCTTGGTCAACAGTTACAAGAACTTGCTCGCCGTCTCTGTGGAAACAGATTACGATTTCGAGGGCTCTGAGAAGGTATCTCCCTTTCCCGCACCACGTTGTCCAAGGATGATTCCTACTGCGTTCTTTCCTACATTTCGAATGAGGAAGAAAAAGTCACTCTAATTTTTTACTGAGGACTTTCAATGATTAATATCACTTGGTCGGAGAATATGTACTGATTGATAGATCAAAGCTTACCTTGCGGATCCGTCTGCGTTCGCCGCTGCCGCACCAGCAGCTGAGGATGCACCTGCCGCGGCTGCTGAAGCTGCACCCGCAGCGGCTGCTGAGCCGGAGGAGGAAAGTGATGACGATATGGGTCTGGATCTCTTCGGTTAAATTTCCACGTGTAGATATACGTAGAAATTGATTTCGTAAAACCAGTTGTTCAGTGCAAGTTGACTTCGTCTCCGATTGCAACACGGATATTGTTACGGAGCGGGTTCGGGGTAACTCCGGAGAGCACGGGGAACGAGGCAGAGTGCGGAGCAAGGAAGGAGCACGCCGGAGCTAGAACTGAGGATTCAAAGGTACATAGATGAATTGTTGCAAGCTAAGGTACATGAATGATCTCGGGGGTTTAAAAGCAGTCCCCGGGAAACCTAAGTAACCTATGTAACTAGAATACGCGTTCATGACAGATATATACAACTGTCTACTACTCGCCGCTCTACCATAATGATGACAATCCACTTGACTAACTTCCTTGCCGTGGACTAAGCTTCTTCGGCATTTGGACCAGGCGACGAGGTCCAACCCGTCAGCCTTTCACTTCCAACACCGGACTTGCAATTGCATTTTCGAGATCTCTGTTTCCAAAACCACATTCCAAGTCGCCGCGAAAACACCCTCCTTTACACAGTTCTTCACGCAGGAGTAGGATAAGCAGGATCATAATCCGCCTTTCCATCATCAATCCAATTTAACTGTGCAGCGGCCGTTACTACCGGCCCTCCAACCTTCTTCCACCCTCCACCCCCTACCGCTCCTGTACCAACTTTTTGAAACCCCGGCTTCGCAACCAACTTAATTGGTTTCACAGTCGTACTACTCACAGCAGGAGTCTTTGCAGTCGTCGCGGTCGTCGTCGCCGAGGAGATAGGATTCCCACTCGCGCCCATTATCCGCTGCAACTCTTTCTCTTCCCTGATACGTTCTCGCTCACGTCGCTCATCGGCCGTAGCACTCGAAATATCTCTCTGCGAAGCCTTCATCTCTGCGATATTCTATGCGTGTTAACAAGTACTAGTGGAAGGGATAACGCGGAAATGGAGAATACCTTTGTGTGGGAGTGGGTGTAACTACTGTTAGTTTAGGTGGATTTGGGGGGGAGTGCCTTGATAGATGGGCTTCATATTCGCTTATACGGGAGTAGCTTCGATCGCAGATGTCGCAGTGGAATGCACGGAGGGCTTCTTTTGCGGACTCTGTTTTCGGAGCCGGGTTTGCGGTGGGTCGCATCTTCGTCAGAGGCTCGAGGGATTTGTCGACGAAGCGAAAGGATCTGCGCACCTGTGTTGCAGATAGACCCTGTCCGAGTTTACAAGGTATAGAACCCAAATTGTTTTGTATTCCTATATATCTCAAAACTATTATATTATACTCCAAGACATTATCATATACTTGTTTCTTCCTTTTGTTTCCCTAATCCCTTGAAACCGGATATATAAATGGCCTCCACTCTCCGCTTGTTCTGCCCTCCGCGCTCTGCATTATGTCACGGTACACGTGACCCGTAGCATGTAGCTCGCAGCTCTTCTTGATCATCTAATCTATCTATTCTTGTCATATCTTCTCTATTCTGCCGGCTTCCCTTACACATTATATCAACCATCAACATCGCAACCCTTAACAACACATCCGTCATCTCATTTATCGCATACGGTCTCCCCTTTGTTGGAACATGACAAAATAGTACAGGAATACCACTTTGTGCCGCCTCCTCCATACTCCTGAAATAGATATACTCACATAAATACCGGCCAACATCATCTGACGCAATAACATACTAGTATATTAAACTTCCTGTTCAGGAAAGATAGAGATACCTTATACCCCATGGCTTGCAACTGTGCTTCCAAAGTATCGACATCTAATCTCGTACAGAATGTTTCGTTCCCTGCGAGCGGACCTTGTATTCCAGAGATATCCTGTCGATAATATCCACCTGAAGGGATCAGCTAGCTATAGATGGAATATAGAGTACCTGGTATGAGTGGCAGTTGTTGACGTATGCTTGTGTCGTGGACTAGCATTTCCCGTACTGTCGTTTCTATTTGCATTGTCTGGCGAGGCCTTGGCAGGAGAGAAAGATGTGTGGTGTTTGCCACGGGTTCGGCGTCGTGAGGAGGTCTTGAAGGCGGGAGGTCAGGGTTTGGAGAGATGTTCGGGAGGTACAGTATGTGTAGGAGAGGGAATCGGCTTCAGATTCTGATTCCGTGGAGGGAAGATCTGTGTCCTCGAGAGATAAAGAGGCCAACTTCCTCGGAAGAGCGGCATGTTGGGTATTTTCGGTCTACTGTTAGATTCGCCTAGCGAAGAAGGAACCATTGACTTAAAAGCGGAAGGAATCCGTGTAATCCGTGTCGTTGGCCGGGCCGGGATGGTTAGAGGTTGGGAGACTGTATTTCTAGTGAGGGCCGCATTGCCGATCCACGCACAGGTGTACCGCTCCTTTCCCAACTTGTTTTAAAGGCCAAGGACTTGGAACGAGGAGCCTTGGTTAGTGGGTATATCAGAGTAAAGGGTCGGTCCTTCTGGAAGGAATATTTAGGATGGATTTACACAAAGGATCCAAGCGCTCTCCTATTTCGCACGTCAATCGTACAACGTCGTACATGAATTCCAAATTCAATTCATTTATACGTGTCTTTCTATATTACAATGCACATGATACCAATGACGGATGGCCGGAGAAGAGTATGCCAGCTTCCCAGGATTTCTCGAAATTCATCCATGTTTATTCCGGACCGTGAGATAGACAACGTGCGTTATCAAAGGATCTTCATTGGCTAAACTGATCACCGGCCGCGGAGTGGTGAGATGCACGATTGTGCGTTTAGGAAAAGTTATAAACACAGGTGCTGCCCACGTGGGAGTGCGTCGAAGTCAAATTACCCGCGGCCGGGTTTTGAGTTCTGGAACGTTACGTGATGGGATCGTCGAGGACCGCTATTTTGGTATGAGATAAAATCTTGGATTGTTGACGTATGTTCAGGAAAGGTTATTCTAGGCTAGGGTAGCTCTAGGTTTGGGGGGATAGAATTGATAATGGTTACCAAGCCTGACTGGGGGAAGGAATTTCAAGGCTTAAGGAAAGTTTTGATGGTGTAGATCCTGATAAGCCCTTGAAATATTAATAGATCCTTGCTTTGTTGGCTGTATCCGGAAGGTGGCTTGAAGGCACATCGTGTCCAGGGCTCAAGACACTCACTGAGCTCCTTATTAACCTGATTTCGCGTTTCTCTAAAGCTCTGCGTTCTTCGGCCCGATGACCTTGTCCGATTTTTGCTTCTTCGATTCTTTCATGTTAGATGTCTCGGATGAAGACTGCTGAGATCCGCGGCCGCTTTGGGCCACATTAAGTATATATATATGGTGAGATGTCGGCTTCCTTGCAATATTTACCAAAGGACCTTCCAGGATGATTTAATTTCCCACTTTATTGAAGCAGGACACTTCTAGCTCTTAAGATAACTGGCGCAGGTCACCCCGTGGTATGGGCTTCAATCCCCATCTGAAGCCGCTGTGATACCCAAATCAATATTCCGATTTGAACCGACCATCAACGCGCTTTGCGGATCTTCGAAATTGCCATCAACGTCCACGGCGGGAGCATATGGAGGATGCCCAAACCCTCCACGCCCACTAGCCGCAAACAGAACCCACCCGCATCCACAGCGCAGGATAGCTCATCTCAAGAATCTTTCTACGAGGCCATCGAGATCCTTGCCAAGAAAGGCAACACATACTTAGTCGCCTGGGCGGGCATCAATCCGGAGACTGGAAAACAGTGGGAACCCTCCTGGGTATGGCTCCAGCCAGCGTGAAGAGGTTTGACTGTAGGAACCGAAGGAGAATTGCAGTAAGGCTTTACTTGCGACTTGGACCAAGAAACAGCAGGGGAAGAGTTCGCTGAAGAGAGCGGGAAGTAGTTCTGTGAATCAGAGTCCTGCTGGCCTGGGGAAGAAACGGCCTACGCCTATCTCGGTCGATAGTACACCAGTTCGACGGGCTGAGACTACTCCACAATCAGGTTTGCTTGTTGGGATATTCGTGCTGACGTTGTAGCTGCTCGTCGAAGAGCATCGTCTCGTCGTTCAACTGCCACACCTCAAGCACCCAAATCAAAACCTGATACCCAATCATCCGAATACCTTCCATCCCAAGTC
>Ga0302179_10002700_pt1 | contig 10309 bp, 9 predicted proteins | sample I_Palsa_E3_1_FD_198788 | JGI IMG/M metagenome (GOLD analysis project Ga0302179, IMG submission 198788) | Peat permafrost microbial communities from Stordalen Mire near Abisko, Sweden - I_Palsa_E3_1 | ecosystem: Environmental > Terrestrial > Soil > Palsa > Peat permafrost | place: Sweden: Abisko...
CCTTTTCTCGACCAGGGCTTTCAACGTCATCCGCGATTGTTCATGGTTCTCGGGTTGGGCAATGCCGCGCCACAGACGCCGGCGATGCATCCGGATGTTGAAATCCGGCGCTGGACGGAGGCGGACTACCAACCTGCTGCCGCTGTGATCACGGCCGCTTATCGCGGCCACGTCGATGCCCAGATCAACGATCAATACCACACGCTGGCCGGATCGCTGCGCTTTCTGAATAATATCGTGCGCTTTCCGGGATGCGGGCTGTTCGATGCGGAAGCGTCCTACGCCGCCGTGGATCGCAAGGCGAAAAATCTGATCGGACTGATTCTGTGCTCGCGGGTTCGCGGCGATGTGGGCCATGTGACTCAGGTTTGCGTTCTCCCCGAACACCGCTCGCGCGGCATCGGCGAATCGCTACTGGCCGCAACGTCTACGAATCTTCGCAAGCGCGGCTTCACCATGCTCTCGTTGACCGTGACCGAGGCGAATGCCGGAGCCGTCGCGCTCTACCGCCGGTTGAATTTCGATTCGAAGCGAGTGTTTGATGCGTTCGTGTGGGAAGGGTGAAAAGCGCCTTTAAGCCGTTAGCTCTTGGCTTTTAGCTTCTTCGGCGCGGGCTCGGGCAGTCTGTGCAACCGCGTGGGGAGTCTGGAGAAAGTCCGGGGTCAAATCGGAAGCAGTACCCCGGCAAGAAAAGCCAAAAGCCAAAAGCCAAAAGCCAAGAGCCAAGAGCCAAGAGCCAAAAGCTACCTCCGTACCAGCCACATCGCCCAGCCCGCCGCCAGAACACCTCCCAGAAACATGGCAAAACAATACAAGCCGTAACGCACCATATCGCGCGTGGTTTCGCGGTGGGTGATGCCGAAGACGATGGAGGCAAAGAGCGCGAACACAAAAGCTGCGCTGAAGTGACTGAGCTGGACGGTCATGATTTCCCCGTGGGGCGAAAAGCGCTAGCTGATAGCTGACGGCTGAGAGCTGAGAGCCGGTTCATTGTTTTTTCCCGATGGCAATGTGGTAGGCGTCCGCTACCGCGATGAAATTCAGCAATCCGGCGACGATCATGAACTTGGTTCCGTAATCGGCGATGGCGAAAGCGATCGCGCCCTGGCCCCAGTTCATGGTGAGCGTCGTTATGTACAATCCGCCCGCGCCCAGGTCGCCGATGAAGCCGAGAATATCGAGGATATCGCCGCCGTTCGCTTTGTAGATGTGGCCCTGCATCAGAAGGCCAAGCACGAACAGAGTCCCAATGGAGACCAGCAGCAACAGGCCGCGAATCCAGCGTTTTTGGATCATGTGGCCGGCGCCGGGAATCAGCCAGCCGATGGCGGGCGCGATTACGGACATCATGCTTGCGGGCTGCGCCGGCTCGGCCGCCTTAGTCTTGGCTGTAGTGGAGTTTGCCATCAGATGATCACGATCTCGCGTTGAATTTTGCCGGTGACTTCCGCCGAGTTGGGCCGGACGAGCATATTGACTTCGCTGCGCACGCCGAACTCCGGCAAATAAATGCCGGGCTCGATGGAGAAGCAAGAGTTGGGAAGAATCTGGCGCTCGTCGTGAATCTCCAGGTCATCCATGTTGGCCCCGTTGGAATGGACGTCGGTGCCAATGGAATGTCCGGTGCGGTGAATAAAATACTCGCCGTAGCCCTTCTGCTTGATGTGATTGCGGGTGGCGCGGTCCACTTCCCATCCTGCGATACGCTGCCCGGCGCGGATTGCATCGGTTACGGTTTTTACGCCGGCGTCGCGCGCGTCGCGCACAATCTCGAATACCTCACGGATGCGGCCGGATGGGGCTGCACCGAGAAAGCCCATCCATGTGATGTCGTAATATACCGCGTCAGGGACGTCCTTCTTTCCCCACACGTCGAGCAGAACCAGATCGCCCTCGCGAATGGGAACGGGATGATCGGCGCGCGGCTCATAGTGCGGGTTGCCGGCATTGGCGTTGACCGCGACGATCGGGGGATCGTCGGTGAGCAGGTTCTCGCGGCGAAATGCTTCCATAAACCACCGCTGAATTTCATGTTCCGTGGTTCCACCGTTGCGCGCCCGCTGTCCGATTTCCTTAAAAGCTGCCGCCACAATCGAATCCACGCTGTCGCGGGCGGCAAAGTGCGTTTTGATTTGCTCTTCGCTCCATGTGGCTTCAAACTGTGCGACCAGATCGGCGGAGCTGACCACGTTCTTGCCCAGGCCGCGCAGTAACTCAATCGTCCCGCCATCGACCAGAGAAATAGTGAACACGCTGTTGTTGGGCGAATACTGCATGGCGATGTCGCGATACGGTGCGAGCATCGACTTTAGGCTATCGAACAGTTCCTGCCAGCCGGAATACTGGCGCTTGCTGCCGGGCAGCGTATCGAGGTGGCCAGCTTCGATCTTGTGAACTAGTTTCACCGGCTCGCCCTGCGCGGGTATCAGGTAAAACCAGCGGCGCGTGACCATCAGCCCGGCGGACAGGCCGAGCACACGATACGCAATGGGATCGCGGTGATGATGATCGTAGAACAGCCAGGCGTCGATGTTGCGTTCACGCAGCGCAGCTTGGATGGCAGCCATGTCCATGAGCAAACGTCCATTGTAAACAATGGGAGAGATTTGAGCGAATCGCGGCGCAGCGTCGCATTCCAAATTGCCAATTCGTGTGCGGCCCGGCTCCTTGCTACACTATGACGCGAGATGCCCGTAATAACCCCTGATACGCCTGCTCGCCATCGCGGTGTGCTATGCCCGCTACGGGCAGGTGCATTGGATGTTCGAGTCGCCGGGGCTCCGCGACTTTCCCATCACCGCGCCGCCGGGATGGGGATATTCTTTGCCGGTCATTTATCTGGTCTGGACGGCCGTCGTACTTGCGCTCTATCCGTTGTGCCGCTGGTTTGCGGACTTGAAGCAGCGTCGCACCGACACTTGGCTCAGCTATTTCTGAAGCGGAGAAACTCGAGCCAGGATTTTTCGCTTCACGCCGTCGGGCAGAGTCTCACAAGCTGTGCGCAGCACGAGTCGCGGCGTGCGCCCGCGAATCTTCATCAGATATGGAACCGTCCGCTTGACATCGAACTTCGCCGTCTCGCGCAGCAGCCAGCCTAATCCCTTCTGCACCATGTCGTCTTCTTCGGCGAGAAGCGAGTCGGAGAGTCTTGTGATCTCAGGGAAGAACATCTTCGCGCGTGTGCCGCGGATCAGCGCCACACAAGCGGCACGCCGATGCCACCGGTTCGCCGATCTTCCCCAGCGGAAGACCGTTTTTGCGCGTGCGGGTTTGGCCGCGATCATGGGAGCGATGAGATCATGGACGAGTGCGTCATGGTCCGCCCAACTGCTGATGCGGTCGAGCCAGGATTCGAAGAGCTTGAACTCGCGGTCAGCAAACTCGCCATCGAGTGTTTCCAGCAGAAACACTGCCGCAACTTTTTCTTCCAGAACAGAGCCGGAAAAAAGCTGATCCGCAACTTCGACCAAAAAGTCGAATCCGCGTTCTTTTCTCACTTCCCGGCGAAAGCGAACGGCGGCGCGGCGCAAGTCCGCTGTATACCAACCATGCGATTTGATTTCATCTTTAAAGAACCACTGCACGCCCGTGGCATGGTCGGATGAGCCGCCGTCTTTCAGCACGCGGCGGATCTGTGCGGCAATCTCTGAAGGCGTGCCGCTGCACTCGACCGGCCGAATTGTCGAACGCTTAGCCACGACGCTATGTTCTATTTTGCCGCATCGGCAACGACTCTGAAATATCTGTCATACACCCACAGCAGCGCCGTCGTGACCACGCCAACGGCGGTCACGGTCCACCAGACGCGCTCCGGTTGGTGGGTGACTTCTCCGAAGTGGTGCATGAGCGTGCCGCCAAACCAGCCGCCGATCAGCGATCCGATTCCGATCGGCAGGAACGCAAAACCCATATAGGTGCCCTGCTGCCCCGGCGGCGCAAGCAGCGCGATGTATTCGTAGTAGCGCGGTTGCTGGATGATCTCCCCCAGCGCGAGGACAAGGAGCGAAAGGAAGGCGCCCCAGATCGTCGGCCGGAACGCGAGGATCAACCACGAGGCAGAGGTTATCAAGGTGCCGAGAATGATGGCTTGAAATGCCGGAATCCTGCGCGTCAGAAAATTTACCAGGAGGGTGAACAAGATCACTACCGCGCCGTCTGTAACCAGAACGAGTTCGACATTGGCTTGCGGATTGATATAGCCGTGAATGTAGCCGGGCAGGCTGATGTATTGTTGCCAGAAGACGATCCAGTAACCTGTAAAGAGCACGAGAAACCACATGAAACGGCTGATGCCGACCAGCACCAGAATTAGAAGTCCGGTCCAAATCCACCAGGGCACGGCGAACCGCGGATAAACCCACAAGCCGATACGAAGGAGTAAGGCGACCATCAGCGCGGGAAGGACCAGTCGGTAGTTTCCCAGCACCGCGCAGAAATTTCGCGCAACGGTTGCGATCGAAGGCGGAGGTGCATCGCCGGGCTTGCGCGGCTCCCGGAAGAAGAACAGAACCACGAAAAACATCGCGAAGACGAAAAGCGCGGCAACCCGGTAAACACTCTCGACGCCCAGGTGGCGATGAGCCCACGAAGCGAACAAGGGGCCGGCGGCGCCGCCGATATTTACCATCGTGTAGTAGATCGAATAGCCGATCGAGCGGACATTCGGCTTTGAAGCTCGCGCCGTGGTGCCCACCACGCACGGCTTTACCAGCGCGATGCCGAGGGCCGGCAGGATGAGGATGAAACCGACAAACAGACTGAGCGGTACGGCGTTGCGCACCGGCGCCAGCCAAGGCGCTCCGATCGACCCAATCAGAAAATACGCCGCAGCCAGGATCAGATACGCCATCGAGAGCGCGCGGCGAAATCCCAGCCGGTCGGCAGCGGCGCCGCCGAAGATGGCGAGAAACCATACCATGCCGCCGAAGATGCCCGTCAGAGTTCCGGTCTGCTCTGCGGAGAAGTTCAGCCGTTCCTGCAAATACAGGGCAAGAGAGGCGAACGCCCCATAGTAAGAAAGGCGCTCGAAGATCTCGCTGATATTGGCGACCCAAAAAGGACGCTCGAACCCCGTGCGAATCTCCTGCAAGCGTTCGGAAAAGCTCAAAAGTGGCTCCTCAGTTGTAGCGCCGGCATCTTGCCGGCTGCCGCGACGGCGTCTCTGCCCGTGCTCCGGACGGCCGTCACAGGGCCGCCGGGAATTGCCATGCTAAAAACCAATGCTCTTCTTGGACAAAAAGTTTTCCCGCGCAAAGCCGGTCGAAAAGCTTCATCCCCTCTGTGCCCCCCGTAGTTAAGCCTTTTGCCTGTCCCCGAAGATCGCCGTACCCACGCGCACGCAGTTCGATCCCTCTTCGATCCCTACTTCGAAATCGTGCGACATCCCCATGGAGAGCTCATCCATCGAGACGGCCGGCAGTTTGCGAGCGGCAATCCTATCACGCAATTCTCGCAGCTTGCGGAAGTAGGGCCTCGCATCCTGGGGATCGTCGGTAAACGGAGGCACGGTCATCAGTCCGCGGAACGCCAGCGCCTCCAGCCGGGGCGCGGCGATCAGCAATTCGTCGAGTGCGGGCGAGTCTGGGGCAATGCCGCTCTTTGCAGCCTCGCCACCGACGTTGATTTCGACCAGCACATTCAATCTCCTACCGAGTGCCCGCGCCGCCACATCAAGCTTTTCCGCCAGCTTCAGAGAATCCACCGAATCCACTGCACGAAATAGCTCCGCTGTCTTCGCAGCCTTATTGGTCTGCAGATGTCCGATCATGTGCCACTCGGCATCCCGCAAGTCCGCGAGCGCTCCGAACTTTGCGGCAAACTCCTGCACCCGGTTCTCGCCGAACAGGCGCTGTCCTGTGTTGTAAGCTTCGCGGATGCGCTCCGGAGGCTGCGTCTTGCTCACCGCCATCAGTGCGATCTCTTCCGGGGAATGCCCCGCCCGTCGCGCAGCGCCCGCCATGCGCTCGCGCACTGCCGCAACATTTTCGGAGATCGACATAGCGGGCTCAAAAAAGAATGCAGAAGTAAGAAGGCAGAATGAAGAAGGAAGACCTGATCTTGGATCGGTTCACTTCTGCATTCTGACTTCTTACTTCTGCATTCTAGTTCCTGTTCTCACATCATCGCCGTGGGTGGCGCCGGTTCGTTCGGATCGCCGGCAGCTGAAGCTGGCACAAAGATCATCAATGCGGCCAAGCCCACAAGAACAATCATCCCTCCCACCAGGTAAGACGGGTCGCTGAAGATCTGCGGCGGGTGGTTCGGCGCGCTCCACGACGGTACGAATTGCAGTCCCGCCCAAACCAAGCCTAACAAGGCTTCTCCGGCGATTAGTCCGGAAGCCACCAGCACCCCGGCATTTTCCACCCGGGCTCTCTGAGCGCTGTTGAATCCGCGGCGTTCGGCAACCCAATCTCCGACTGAGCGAAATACTCCACCCACAAAGATTGCGAACGTGGTGCCGAATGGCAAATACATGCCCACGGCCACCAGCATGGGACTTTTCACCTGCATCATAATCATCGCGATCCCGAACAAGATTCCCACCACCACCAGCGGCCACGCCATCTCGTGGCCAACAATCCCCATTGCCAAGGTCGCCATCAAACCGGCCTGCGGCGCTGGAAGGTCCGCGCCCCCAAAGCCCACCCCCCCGGCTCTAATGTTGCCTTCGTGCAGCAGCATCAGTGGCCAATACATCACCAGGCTGGCGACCACCACCGCGATCAGCTCCGCAGTTTGAATCATCTTGGGTGTGCCGCCCAGAATGTAACCTACCTTGAAGTCCTGCAAGAGTTCGCCCGCCACCGCCGAAGACACGCAGACCACCGCCGCTACGCCAAGAACCGCGGCGACTCCCGAAGTACCGGAGACACCCAGCGCAACCATCAGCAGCGCCGCGATCAGCAAGGTCGACAACGTTAGGCCGGAGATCGGGTTGTTGGACGAGCCAATGAATCCCACCAGATTGCCCGACACGGTGGCAAAGAAAAATCCCACCAGGATCATCACCACCGCGGCCAAAATCGCGGGCCCGACCAAGCCTGAGATTTTGATGTAGAGCAGACACATCAAAATAAACATTCCGGCGATCAACCCGAAGACTATTTTCGAACTCATATACCGTTCGGTGCGGGCCAGCTTGGCTTGCTCGTCAGCCGTCTGGCGCAGATCGGCGAAGGCCTTGCCGATTCCCGCGGTCAGGCTCGCGCGCATTTTGAACAACGTGTAGGCCGCCCCCACCAGCATTCCGCCGACAGCAATCGGACGCACAATATATCGCCACACCGCATCCGCCATGGTGGCCCAATTATCGGGCGTGTCGGCCGGAATGTATGCTTTGAGCTGCGGCCCGAGAAAAAAGATCATCAAAGGAACCAGCAGGCCCCAGGCCAGCACGCTGCCGGCAAACTGGATCGAAGCCAGCCGGACGCCGATGATGTATCCGACGCCGAGATAGGCCGGACTCACGCTCGGCGCCGCAAATACCGTGGTGCCTCCAGTGGCGAGTACGTGCGTGCTTCCCGTCGTGCCCAGACGGACTTGACTGTGTCCCAGACTGCCGACGCCAACGTGCAGGTCCGTGTCGGCGGCGAACAACCCGAATTTCCCCAGGATGTACACGATGCCGCCCAAGCCAATATTCCAGAAGAGATATTTCGCGGCTTGCGCGCCCCGCTGCCCGGCTTTGTGAATCTCCGATGCCGCCAACGATTCTGGAAAAGGCAGCTCTGGGTCTTCCACCATGCCGCGTCGCACGAGAGAAATGAATAGAACTCCCAGAATGCTGCCCACCATGATCAGCGCGGTGGATTTCCAATAAGCGTCGCCGGGACGGAATGACGGCCACGCCTTCGCCAGCACGAACGCGGGCAGGGTAAAGATCGCGCCCGCCGCGACGGACTCACCAATCGACCCCGCGGTTCGAGCGATGTTTTCTTCGAGCAGCGATCCCTTCCACGCCCGCATCGCCGCCATCGCAATCACTGCGGCCGGATACGTTGCCGCAATCGTGATGCCGGCACGCAGTCCAAGATAAGCATTGGCTGCACCCAGGACGACTGTCATCAGAAGTCCCAGCAGCACCGCGCGCAGAGTGAATTCCTTCATCTGCATGTGCTCGGGAACGAAAGGAATGTGTTTCTTGACGCCAGTTCCTGATTCGGGGACTGGACTGCTCATAGGTGGAATCCTCGTGGGGTGCGAAATGAAAGCAATGTCGTGAACTTACTCAAAAGGCTAAACGGCGCACGTTAGCACGCGGGCGGGCTCTATTACAAGTGGGATACGGGTCCGGCAAAGTATGGAACCCATGCCCAAAACGGCGTCTTCCTGATTGGCTTGTTACGCTCCTAGGCGTAAAATGGTGGCAATCGGTTGCTCGCCCCTTCGCAGGTTCGCATTTTCCGAGGTGCAACGTGGTAAAGAACTCTCCCGACCAGATCTGGTTTCAGAAATATTTTGAGTTCCACTGCGATGATTGCGGCAACGACACTGCCTTTCGTTCCCGTCGCCGCACGTTTTCCGAACGTTATCTGTTGCCGGTCTTTCTGTTGCAGCCCGTGCGCTGCTCGGAATGCTTCCGGAGGAGCTATCGGCTAGTCTTCATGCCGGCGCTGGACCGGCTGCCGCAAGCGGTCGGCAAGCAGCCTTCCTCGGTTGCGGGATCGGGGCACAGCCGTAACGTTGCCTAGCGGCTTGACCGCCGTTATACTGCTGTTAGGCAGGCAGAATCGCCCGCCTGCACGTTTTTTGCGGGCATCAGGGAGGCCGTCTTCAGCAGTAGCGGGAACCCAATTCGGGCTGCCCAGGCCAACACTGCAGTGGCAGGGTTTTCTATTGCTTGGCCCCAGAGCCGGTCTTGGGCCAGCCGAGTTTCCGGCCAGATCGCCGAGAGTCTTTTTGCCGTTTTGTTTCCTTCCGATTGCCGCTTGTGCGGCGCTCCTCTGGTGAAGATTTCCCGTCTACCGGTCTGCCAGGAATGCCTCGATTCCATGCATCCCATTGCGGGCGGACTCTGCACGATTTGCGGCGAACGGCTGTTCTCGTCCTATGCCTTGTCCGCGGCTGGGGGCGAGCCCCGCTGCGGGTTGTGCCGCCGCCTTGAGCCGGCTTTCGCGCGCGCTGTGGCTTACGGCAGCTATGACGGCGGATTACGCGAGCTAATTCATCTGCTGAAATATGGGAGCGTACGCCCGGCCGCGAATGTCTTGGGACGCATGCTGGCAGAAGCCATCGCAAGGCTCGAAGCCGATTTCCAAACCGACTCCATGGTTATGGTCCCTGTGCCCTTGTTCCGCGCCCGGCTTCGTAGCCGCCAGTTCAATCAGGCAGAGATGATTGCGCGGGCCGCTATGAAACTCAACCCAGTCCCGGGGCGGTTGCGTTTGTGTGAGGAAGTCCTCGAGAGGAAGCGCGAAACGCCGTCGCAAACCGGCCTTACCCGCCGTCAGCGTCGCGAGAACGTGCGAGGCGCATTCGCAGTGGCGCAGCCTGACGCCGTGAAAGGCCGCGAAGTACTGGTGGTGGACGACGTCTACACCACCGGAGCGACAGTTTCCGAGTGTGCGCGCGTGTTGCGTCGCGCCGGCGCAACTAAAGTTTGGGTCGCAACCGTCGCCCGTACTCTAAAGGCTTCCGCGCAGCAGGTGGAGGTTCAACTCGCAGACGACGCGGTTAGCGTTGAAGAATTCCCTGCCGCGCGCGAAGTTCCACTGGCTCGTGCGGCGGGCAGTTAGGTTAAGAATGACGCGCGCGTCGGTTGCGGCAAAGGATTGAACATCGATCGCGAGCAAGTGGGCAGAAGCGGTTCGAGGAGACGAGCAAAGCATCATGTCAGCCAGAATCGAAGCCGAAGCCGGACCACCAGGCCGACACGCCGCCGGCTTGTTCGCAGCGGCGGCCATGCATCGCGATGGCGACGGCAATGGCAATGCGTTGCACGCGCCCGTCCTCGTACTGAACGCATCCTACGAACCCATCAACGTTTGTGCGGCGCGCCGCGCCCTGGTTCTGGTGCTCAAGGGCGTGGCCATGACAGAAGAAGAGAATGGACACTTCCTGCACGCAGCGCGCATCGCTATGCGGGTGCCCTCGGTGATCCGCCTGCTGGAGTACCGCCGCATCCCGCACCAGAGCCGCGCTCTGTCGCGGAAAAACATTTTGCTGCGCGACCGCAACACCTGCCAGTATTGCGCCACCGTGCTGCCCTCGAGTGAGTTGACGCTCGATCACGTCATCCCCCGCTCCCGCGGCGGCTCGTCTACCTGGGAAAATCTTGTGGCTTGCTGCCACACCTGCAACCGCCGCA
>Ga0302179_10002702_pt1 | contig 10297 bp, 7 predicted proteins | sample I_Palsa_E3_1_FD_198788 | JGI IMG/M metagenome (GOLD analysis project Ga0302179, IMG submission 198788) | Peat permafrost microbial communities from Stordalen Mire near Abisko, Sweden - I_Palsa_E3_1 | ecosystem: Environmental > Terrestrial > Soil > Palsa > Peat permafrost | place: Sweden: Abisko...
GTGTCCTTCATCGGCGCCACCACCGAGAACCCGTTCTTCTCCGTGGTCAGCCCGCTGCTGTCCCGCTCGCTGCTGCTGACCCTCACCCCGCTGTCCGACGACGACATCCGCGGCGTCATCCGCCGGGCGCTCACCGACGAGCGGGGCCTGGACGGGTCGGTCACGCTGGCGGACGAGGCACTGGAGCACCTGGTCCGGCTGGCCGGCGGTGACGCCCGGCGGGCGCTGACCTATCTGGAGGCCGCCGCGCTGGGCGTGGCCGCCGGCGGCCTGATCGACACCACGGCGCTGGAGCGGGCCGTGGACCGCGCCGCCGTCCGCTACGACCGCGGCGGGGACCAGCACTACGACGTGATCAGCGCGTTCATCAAGAGCATCCGGGGCAGCGACGCCGACGCCGCGCTGCACTACCTGGCCCGGATGATCGAGGCCGGGGAGGATCCCCGTTTCATCGCCCGCCGGATCATCGTGCACGCCAGCGAGGACGTCGGGATGGCCGACCCGACCGCGCTGCAGGTCGCGATCGCCGCAGCGCAGGCCGTGGAGTTCGTCGGGCTGCCCGAGGCCCGGATCAACCTGGCCCAGGCCGTAATCCATCTGGCCCTCGCCCCCAAGTCGAATGCGGTCATCAAGGCGATCAGCGCGGCCTCCGCCGACGTGCGAGCCGGCTTGGTCGGCCCGGTGCCCGCGCACCTGCGGGACGCCCACTACGCCGGGGCGCAGGCCCTGGGGCACGGCGAGGAGTACCTCTACCCGCACGATTACGAGGAAGGAGTCGTAACTCAGCGTTATGCTCCTGATTCGGTGGCCGATCGTGTCTACTACGAGCCTTCCGCCCACGGGATGGAGGCCCGCTATGCGGAGCGCGCTGGCCGGATCCGCGCTATCCTCCGCAGGCCAGGCGGTTCCGTCGCGCGATAGGGTCGGCCAGATACTAACGCCTGCCTTGAAGAGCAACGCCTGCCACGTAAGGAAGCCCGCATGCACAACGCAGGGGATCTGGCTGCGCTGGTCGCCGCCTTCTTTTTCGCCGTGCTGGTCTGCGCCGGCGTCTACGTCCTGATCCGGCTCGCCCGGCTGATCTCCGAGGGCACCCGCCTGGTGGCCGACATGCGGTCGCGCAGCGACACCGTATTCGAGCGGGTGCAGGCCGCCGTGGACCGCGCCAACCAGCAGCTCGACGCCACCAGCACGGTGACCGCGGGCATGGACGAGCTGAACGTCGGCATGTCTCAGCTCACCGACCAGGTCTCGGCGCTGGCCGGCCTGGGCCAGGCGATCTCCGCGGGCCCGGCGGGACGCGCGGGTGCCTTCGTCTACGGGGTACGCCGCGCCGTCGCGATCCGCCGCGCCGGGACGGTGCGGCCGGAGCGGGCCGTCGCGCCCGCCGCCGACCCCGCCGCCCAGTCGGTCGCCGAGCCGGCCGCCCAGTCGGTCGCCGAGCCGGTCGCCCAGCCGGCCGCCGGAGCCGCCGCCGGAGCCGCCGCCGGAGCCGCCGCCGGTGGGCCGCCGCAGGCCGCCGCCGCCGGCCGCCGTTCGCTGGCCCCGTCCGGCGGACGCCGATGATCCGCCGGGCGTTCTGGCTGTCGGTGGGTGCGGCGGCCGGTATCACCGGCTACCGCCGCGCGACGGCGGTCGGTCGGGCCATCTCCGTCCGGGTGGCCGGCGACCGGTCCGGAGCGGCACCCGGGCCCTTCTGGCCCCCGCGGCCGGACACGACCGGGCCGGGTCCCGTCAGCCCGGCGCCCGCCCTGCCGCCGGCCAGGCCGCGGACCCAGCCTGGGGCACCGGCCCGGCGTCAGGCCCCGGCGCAGGGCCCCGCTGAGGGCCAGTGGAGCACGGCCCGCCTGGCCTGGCGCACCTCCCGGGCCGTGTGGCGCACCCAGAAGGCCGCCATCGCCCAGGTCCGCTCGGCCGGCCGGTTCGCCCGCGACGTGCGGGAGGGCATGGACCTGTATATGAATCGGCAGCAGGGCCAGTCAGGCCCTAACCTGGCCAGAGCACCGATAAGGGCAAATACACCCGCAACCAAGGGCCGCCCGCGCGGCCGTATTGATCATGTGAAGGATGGCCGCTGATGGAGTCGGCAGAGATCGCGCGCCGCTTCCTGGGGTATTTCGAGCAGCACGGGCACACGATCGTTCCCTCGGCCAACCTGGTGGCCGACGATCCCACGGTGCTGTTCGTCATCGCCGGAATGCAGCCGTTCAAGCCGTACCTGCTCGGCCAGCAGACACCGCCGTTCCGGCGGGCCGCGGACGTGCAGAAGTGCATGCGGACCCTCGACATCGAGGAAGTCGGCAAGACCACCCGGCACGCCACGTTCTTCCAGATGCTGGGGAACTGGTCGTTCGGCGACTACTTCAAGGACATGGCGATCCCGTACGCCTGGGAGCTGCTGACCCGGTCCGAGCACGACGGCGGGTTCGGCTTCCCGGAGGACCGGCTGTGGGCGACCGTGCTGCCCGAGGACGACGAGGCCTACGGCATCTGGCGGGACGTGATCAAGCTCCCGGAGAGCCGTATCCAGCGCCGCGGTCTGGCCGACAACTACTGGCACATGGGTGTCCCCGGCCCGGGCGGCCCCTGCTCGGAGATCTACTACGACCGGGGCCCGGAGTACGGCCGCGACGGCGGCCCGGAGGCCGACGAGGACCGCTACCTGGAGGTGTGGAACCTCGTCTTCATGCAGGACCAGCTCAGCGCGGTGCGCAGCAAGACCGACTTCGACGTCGCGGGGCCGCTGCCGTTCCGCAACGTCGACACCGGGATGGGCCTGGAGCGGATGGCGGCCCTCCTGCAGGGCGTCGACAACATCTACGAGATCGACACCACCTGGAAGATCCTGGACCGCGCGGCCGAGCTGACCGAGCAGCGGTACGGCCAGGATGAGCGGGCGGATGTCGCGCTCAAGGTCGTCGCCGACCACATCCGCGCATCGGTGATGCTCGTCGACGACGGCGTGCTGCCGAGCAACGAGGGACGCGGCTACGTGCTGCGCCGGATCCTGCGCCGCAGCATCCGCAACCTGCGCATGCTGGCCGGCGGCCAGCGCGGCGGCGCGGGCGGCGCCGGTGACCGGTACCTGCCCGAGCTGGGCACCACCGCGATCGAGGCGATGGCGCCGCTGTACCCAGAGCTGCGGCGGGACGCGGCCAACATCCAGACTGTGCTGGACGCGGAGGAGACGGCGTTCCTCGGCACCCTGCGCACCGGCACCGCGATCTTCGACGCCGCGATGGAGGAGACCCGGCGCAAGAAGTCCCAGAAGCTGTCCGGCGAGCAGGCGTTCCAGCTGCACGACACCTACGGTTTCCCGATCGAGCTCACCCTGGAGATGGCGGCAGAGCAGGAGCTGTCGGTCGACGAGGCAGGCTTCCGGCGGCTGATGGCGGCCCAGCGTGAGCGGGCCAAGGCCGACGCCGCGCAGAAGAAGACCGGCAACGCCGACATCTCCGTGCTCGCGGATCTGCGCGAGCGGACGGGCCCGGTCATCTTCACCGGCTACGACGAGTTCACGGGCGACGCCACGGTGGTGGGCCTGCTGGTCGACGACCTGCCGGTCGCCTCGGCAGCGCAGGGCGAGGCGGTGTCGGTCGTGCTCGACCGGACGCCGTTCTACGCCGAGAGCGGCGGCCAGCTGCCCGACGGGGGCGTGATCCGCGTGCTCGGCAGCGGCGGCACGCCGGACAGTGAGGTCGAGGTCTTCGACGTCCAGGTCCCGCTGCCCGGGCTGATCGTGCACCGGGGCAAGGTGCGGTCCGGCCAGGTCCTGGTGGGCTCGCCCGCGTACGCCCAGATCGACGTGGAGCGCCGCCGGGCCATCTCTCGCTCGCATACCGCGACCCACCTCGTGCACCGGGCGCTGCGGGGCGCGCTCGGCGATGCGGCCGCGCAGGCCGGGTCGGAGAACGCGCCCGGCCGGCTGCGGTTCGACTTCACCTCGCCGGGCGCCGTGCCGCGGTCCGTGCTGAGCGAGACCGAGGACGAGGTCAACCAGGTGCTCATCAACGACCTGGACGTCCGCGCTTACCACACCTCTATCGAGAAGGCGCGCTCGATGGGCGCGCTGGCGCTGTTCGGCGAGAAGTACGGGAACGACGTCCGCGTCGTCGAGGTCGGCGAGTACTCCCGTGAGCTGTGCGGCGGCACGCACGTCGCGCACTCGGGCCAGCTCGGCTTGGTCAAGCTGCTCAGTGAGAGCTCGATCGGATCGGGGGTGCGCCGGGTCGAGGCGCTCGTCGGCATCGACGCCTTCCGGTTCCTGGCCAAGGAGAACATTCTGGTCAGCCAGCTCAGCGAGCAGCTCAAGGTACGGCGCGAGGAACTGCCCGAGCGGATCTCCGCAATGGTCACCCGGCTCCGTGACGCCGAGCGGGAGCTGCAGCGGGTCCGGTCGGCTCAGCTGCTGGCGGCGGCCGGTGAGCTGGCCGCGCACCCCGAGGAGATCGACGGCGTTGCCTTCGTCGCGCACCAGGTTCCCGCCGGGACAGACGCGGACAGCATCCGCAAGCTCGCGCTCGACATCCGGGGCCGGCTCCCGGCCGGGCGCCCGGCCGTGGTCATGGTCCTGGGCGTCCCGGCCGGTCGGCCGGTGGTCGTGGTGGCCGTCAACGACGCGGCCCGTGACCGCGGGCTCGCCGCGGGCCGCCTGGTGGGCGTGGCTGCCAAGGCGCTCGGCGGCGGCGGCGGGGGCAAGCCCGATGTGGCCCAGGGCGGTGGTGCGCCGCTCGGGGATGACGGAACGGTTGTGATCGAGGGGGCGTTTGTCGCGGTTCGGAAGGCTTTCAGGGACGGCGCCTAGCCCGGCAGGCTAACGTGATGGCATGCTGCCCCAGCTGTCTGGCCCCGCCACGGTGAGAAGCGGCGTCCGGCTGGGCGTCGACGTCGGCTCCGTGCGCGTCGGCGTGGCTCGCAGCGATCCCGGCGGCATGCTGGCCAGCCCGCTCGAGATAATCGCGCACAGCCGCGCGGACATCGACCGGCTGGCCGAACTGGTCACCGGCCACGACGCGCTCGAGGTCATCGTTGGCCTGCCCACGACCCTCGCCGGACGCGAGGGCCCGGCCGCAGCGGCCGCGCGCCAGGTGGCTTCGGCGCTGGCGGCCCGGATCGCCCCGGTGCCGGTCCGGCTGTTCGACGAGCGGTTCACGACCACGACCGCGCACGCCGTGCTCCGCCAGAGCGGGAAGGATTCACGGGCCCGACGGCAGATCGTCGACCAGGCGGCGGCCGCGGTGCTCCTGCAGGCGGCGCTGGACGTGGAGCGGGCCACGGGACATCCGCCCGGCGAGCTCGTGGTGATACCGGGTGGTGTCACGGGATGACCGACGAGGCGGGCACGGAGCGAGGCCGGCCCGTACGCCGTCACGCCCGGCCCAGCGAGCCCGTGGTGCCGTGGCCCGGCGGCGACGGCGCCGCACCGAATGGCGCCGTACCGAGCGGTTCTTCGGCTCCGGGCGGCTGGTCGTCCGGGAACGGGCCACTGCCGGCTGATTACGGCATGAGCCCAGACCGCCACGGGACGGTGCCCAACTATGCGCTGCCCCCGAACCCCGGGGGGCAGGCGCCGGGCCGTCACGGTGCGCCGGGCAACGCTCGCGGCAGCTACCGCCCGCCGGGACGTCATGCGGGCCAAGACGGAAGCGCGGACGGCCCGGACCGCCCCCAGGGCTCCTACCAGGGCATTCGGCGCAGCCCCGATTCGACCGACCCGAACGACACGCCCGGGCCCAGCCGCCCCGGCGCCGAGACCAGGTCTGGCTACCCCGTCAATGGCGCTGGCGGCTTCCCTGGCCCCGGCGCGCCCGCATTCTCCGGCGGCGGGCGTGACGCAGGCCGTCCCGGTGGCCCCGGGCTTCCGGGTCACGCAGGCTCCCCGCGTGACCCGGCCTCCCCGCGTGACCCGGCCTCCCCGCGTGACCCGGCCCCCCCGCGTGACCCGGCCCCCGCTGGCCCCGACGGCATGTCCCGCGACGGCTATCCCCGCGACGGCGGCTATCCCGATGATGGGCGCAGCCCACGCGATGGGCTTAACCGCCGTGACCGGGGGAATCCCCGTAACGTGCAAGATCCACGAGGCGCAGCCTTCCCCGCCGACCGGGGCCCCGCCCGCGCCGATAGCTACCTCAGCGACCGGGGCCGCGTCGGCGACGAGGATCCGCCCGGTGATCGCGGCTACGAGCAGGGCGACCGGCCGCCGGGCAATCGGCCGCGGGGCGACCACCGGCCCGAAGACCCCTTCCAGCGCGGCGAACTCTACGACCCCAACGACTCCGGTGACCTTGACGATCCCGGCGGCCGTTACCGCGCCGAACGCGGGTACCCGCAGGACGAGCCGGAGCCCGAACCAGGTGCCTACCGCGGGCGGCGCCGCGGCAAGGCGTCCAGTGCTCCGGACGCCCCGGGGCCCGGGCGCGGTCGCCGTGACGACCACGTCGCGCACCACGCCGAAGGTCCCCCGTGGGACGAGGTCTACCCCGACGACGCCCACGAGGACGACCGATTCGTCCCCGGCCTCGGCGGCCCCCGCTACCGTGACGACGACGAGGAAGACGACGGCGGCGAGCGGCGGGGCCCTAGGGCCGCCGGCCGGCCCAGGCGCCGCCGGTCACACTGGATCGCCCCGCTGGTCGCACTGGTGGTCATCCTGACGCCGCTGGTGATCGGCGGTGTCTACGTGTTGCACCTGTTCCTGAGCAAGTACCACCCCGCCGACTACGCGAGCGACGGTACCGGGCAGGCGATCGTCCAGGTGCAGTCGGGCCAGACGGCCACCGCGGTCGGCCAGCGGCTGGTCACCCTGGGTGTGGTGGCCAGCGTCCGCGCGTTCGAGCTGGCCGCAGAGCACAGCACCGACCAGCGCGGCCTGGAGCCGGGCTTCTACCGGATGCACAAGCAGATGAAGGCGACGCTGGCCTTCGCGCTGCTGCTCAACCCCGCCGCGCGGATCCAGGACAAGATCACGATCCCGGAAGGGTGGCGGATCTCCCAGACCGAGGCGGAGCTGGCGGCCAAGTCCGGGATCCCCGCGGCCGACTACAAGCAGGCCCTCGCCAACCCGGGCTCGCTGGGCCTGCCCAGCTACGCGAACGGCAAGCCCGAGGGCTACCTGTTCCCGGCGACGTACGAGGTACAGCCGAACCAGACGGCTACCGACGTTCTGCAGGCCATGGTGCAGCGTTTTGGTCAGGAAGCGGCCTCGATCAACCTCCCGCAGGCGGCGGCCTCGGTCCACATGTCGTCCAGCCAGGTGATCATCTTGGCCAGCCTGATCCAGGCCGAAGGCGGCAGCACCTCGTACTACCCGCAGATCGCCCGGGTCATCTACAACCGGCTTGCGCAGAACATGCCGCTGCAGCTGGACAGCACGGTCATGTACGCGCTGAACACGTTCGGCATCGTCGCGTCGGACCAGCAACTCCAGGCCACATCGCCGTACAACACCTACAAGTACAAGGGACTGCCGCCGGGGCCGATCGACAGCCCCGGCAACGCGGCGATCGAGGCCGCGCTCCACCCCTCGGCGGGGAACGACCTGTACTTCGTGACCGTGAACCCGAAGACCGGCCTGACCGAGTTCACCGCCAGCCAGGCGACCTTCGAGCAGCTTCGCGCGGAACTGCAGCAGAACCTCGGGAACGGCTGAGGACACCGGCACCCGGTACCATCGGGCGCTGATGAAAGCCCCGTCCCCGGGTCGCCGATCGCCCACTCGTCGTCCCGGTGCTGCACCGCGGGTGGCCGCGCTGGCCGAAGCGGGCCGGCGGAAGAGGGCCTAACCGGCGGCGCGCTCAGCCGTCGGCCGCCGCCCGTCGGCCCGCGTAGCGGACCGGCGTTCCACCGCCTCGGCTCACCTCACCGTGATCCAGCAGGTACTTCAGATGAGCGGCGGTCTCGCCGAGCGCGGCCCGGCGCATGAAGCCCTCCACCGCGGCCCAGCCCCGGGACCAGGTCAGCTGCTCAGTCACCTGCCAGGCGGTGGCCGGCCCCAGCCGGGCCAGCACGTCCAGGATCTCCTGGGTGCGGTGATCATGGTGCAATCGGATGACCCGGACCCGGTCGGCCAGTCCGTGGAACCGGTATTCGTGCGCGGGCAGCGCCCGGCGCTGTCGTAATCGGCGGCGCGGCCCAGCGACTCCAGGTAGGCGGCCAGCGGCGGGTCGTCGGTGTGCGCCATCTGGGCGATGTTCGGGGTGATGCGCGGCAGCACGTGGTCCCCGGTCAGCAGGACGTCTTCGGCCTCCTCGTGCAGGCACAGGTGGCCCGGCGTGTGCCCCGGCGTCCACACCGCGCGCAGCCGCCGGCCCGTCCCAGGAACCAGGTCGCCGTCGTTCAGCAGGATGTCCGGCTCGGGCATGGCCAGCAGGAACTGCATCCACTGGTCTCTCGCCTTGAGTTCGGCCGCCACATCGGCGGGCACCCCGCAGGATTGCAGCCAGGCTAGATCCCGCTTGGGGCCGGTGGCCGCGTCCCACGTCCGGGACGGCAGCGAGTCCCGCTCGGCCGGGTGCATCGCGATCCACGCGCCCGACGCGGCCCGGACCCGGCCGGACATCCCGTGGTGGTCGGGATGGACATGGGTGGCGACGACCCCGGTGACGTCAACGGCGGTGGCCCCGGCCCGGCTCAGGCCGGTGGTCAGCGCCTGCCACCCGTCCTCTCTGTCCCAGCCGGGGTCGACCACGATCAGGCCCGGGTCAGCCGTGATGAGGTAGCACAGGGTGTAGCGCAGTGGGCTGGACGGGATAGGTACCGGCACCGACCACAGGCCGGGCCGGACCTCCTCGACGGGCGGCATCCGCTGGGCGACCCACGCCTCGCGCTGGGCGGTTCCGGTCACCCGCATGCCTGGTCCTCGGTCCTCGGGGAAGGTTAGTTATACGATCAAAAATACTTTGACAGGGTGTCATGCGGGGCGCTGAACCTTGTGACGCTAGCTAAGGGGAAACCACGGCTCGTGCTGATCGGCGGGGCGGCGCTGATCGGCTACCTGGGGACCCGCACGTTCAGCCGCCGCATCCTCAACTGAGGGCGCCGGGTGCTCAACTGAGCTTGCCGTGGGTAAGCTGAGGCCATCCGGCGCGCCCGATCAGCGCGGAAATACCGCACCTGCCGAAATTGTTGTTATCCTTAATCGACGACTAGTCCGGCGTGGCAATGCCGGATGTGTAAGCGGAGGGCCACCTCCCACCTCGCCAGCCACAGGCTGACAGGTCAGGCCGGATGCGGCGGCCCGGAGTCCGAGGAAAGGGCATACCGGAGCCGCGCGGATCTGGCATTGGCGGGCTGCCGGTGTCACAGTGGTGATGCAGGGCATTGCCCGCTATGGTGGTTGCCCCGCGTGCACGGCGTGCGGGGCTTTTCTCGTTTGCGGCGCCAGCCGCTTCCGGGGCGGGCCCGCAGGCATAGTCAGCAGGCATTCTGCCGCCGGAGATTCCCGCGGCAGTGATGGGACTCAAGGAGGTCACATCAGCGTCGAACCGCGTATTAACGAGCGCATCCGTGTTCCCGAGGTCAGGCTGGTCGGACCGGCCGGCGAGCAGGTCGGGATCGTTTCGATAGACGATGCGCTCCGGTTGGCCCAGGAAGCCGACCTAGATCTGGTAGAGGTCGCGCCGACAGCTCGGCCGCCGGTCTGCAAGCTCATGGACTATGGCAAGTTCAAGTACGAGTCCGCGCTGAAGGCCAGGGAATCGCGTAAGAACCAGACTCAGACGGTCATCAAGGAGATCAAGCTCCGGCCGAAGATCGACCCGCACGACTACGGCACCAAGAAGGGCCACGTCGAGCGGTTCCTCAAAGCGGGGGACAAGGTCAAGGTGACGATCATGTTCAGGGGGCGTGAGCAGTCCCGGCCCGAACTGGGCTTCCGGCTGCTGCAACGTCTTGCTGGCGATGTCGAGGAGCTTGGCTTCGTCGAGACCTCGGCCAAGCAGGACGGCCGGAACATGACCATGGTGATCGGCCCGCACCGCCGGAAGAGCGAGGGCAAGGCCGATCGTGCTCCGCAGGGCGATCACGGTGCACAGGAAGACCGTGCTCCGCAGCCCGTCCGCGCCTCGCACAGCCAGGTCGCGCGCGCAGCGCACGACCAGGCGGTCCAGGCGGCCCGGCCTGCGCCGAGCCAGCCGGCTCCGGCTCCGCAGAGCGAGCCAGCTGAGCCGGCCAGGGCTCCGCAGAGCGAGCCAGTTCGGGCGGCCCGGCCTGCGCAGAGCGAGCCAGTTCGGGCGGCCCGGCCTGCGCAGAGCGAGCCAGTTCGGGCGGCCCGGCCTGCGCAGAGCGAGCCAGCTCGGGC
>Ga0302179_10002703_pt1 | contig 10295 bp, 6 predicted proteins | sample I_Palsa_E3_1_FD_198788 | JGI IMG/M metagenome (GOLD analysis project Ga0302179, IMG submission 198788) | Peat permafrost microbial communities from Stordalen Mire near Abisko, Sweden - I_Palsa_E3_1 | ecosystem: Environmental > Terrestrial > Soil > Palsa > Peat permafrost | place: Sweden: Abisko...
CTAGTTATTCATTTCAGGGACTACTCGGGCTTCAGCGCGTCAACGAACGGAAGGGGAGGAATATATGTCCGGTAATGGGTTACGACGGCGTAATACTTGTATTTCGAGCGAGAACTTTTTCCCTAGTTGGGTGGATCCAACTTGCACGGAAGCCCCTTTGCTTCTCTCGTATTGTAGGAGGAATTATACGACCCGGTCCAACGTTCATTAACGCCACCATTTAATACTGAACAATATTTCAGCCGAAGTGGAACGTCAGATGTTGGATCTCTCTTCCTGGATGACATCCAGCCAGAACACCGCCGGCAGATTAGAATGACATAAAAGGTTTCGGAGTATATTTACTTGCGGAAGTTTATAACAGAGGTACTGTTGAATGTTCATCGCGGAACTCTAGTCGGGCGAAACTAGCTCGATCTTTCCGGTTAGGCCTACATAGTCCGCGCCTAAAACGGTCCTCGGGTTCCTTCAGTCCGTGCGGATAGCAACTTCAATCCCTCCCTTCCACTCTCGTCGCGACAAAGCAGTATAATACCCACGGCTTCCTTTTTCCTAATCTGAAAGAACTACCTCAGTCGCATCAGTTATAGTTCGGATGCTCAGCGCCTCATGGTTCCATCGCCAATGTCGGGAGGAGTATAGCTTCAGATAGCACTGCTCTGTCGTTCTACAGATAAATAGTTGAATTTCCTTCGCTGCTGAATTTAATTCTCGGTTTAAAGTCACATACGTTTTGTATTCTTCATGCTACGTTCCGCAAACATCGGACGTATGGTCTCCCCTCGCAACGCGGTATCTGCCCGTCTGCTTGGGTTGGGCATGTTCATCGGATGACAATCCTTCGGGTACGACGACATTCCGGGAGGCCCCAACCGCGGGTTCCAACCAAAGCTGATACCGCCGGCGATGAAATTGATGAATTGGCGACCTGCCATAGCAACGAAACTACCATACAGTGCGCAGTCCGACGGCGGGACGATTATATTTTCACAACCGGGAGGAAACATTAGAGAGTATCCTACACTAAAACTTGTGTTTCCTACCGAAATTATTGCAGAAGACACTATTGCGACCATGACATTGAAGTCCTGGACGACGCCGACCTAAGTGGTTCAGATTCAGGAAGGAGTAGCTCCCAAAACACCCGCGCAACCACCTGCGCAACGTGGTCCATAAATGGATACATACAAAGGGCCGGGCACTATGTCCATGTGCGAGTCGACCGCAACGACAACGTCTCGCCGACCGACTAATGGAATGTTTCTTAGAAGGCTTACACAACGAGCGCAATCGCGGATCGTTGTCAATGTACAAGTGCCTCACTCGTCCGTGCATGAACCATGTGGTCAGCGTGCCCCGTCCCAAAGTTAGGTCCGTGCATACGTGCGGTTGAATACGGCCAATAATGATGACGGGCTAACTCTTTACGTCGGTTGTGGCCCGCAAGCCATCCCGCGCCGCCTGCCCTTTATCGGTAAGTATCTAGGGGGCGATCCCGTACAGGTGGTGATCTCGGACACCCAAAACCTTTAACTATGGGGATCCCCACACAAATTGGTGATTTTTCAAAAAGTGACCTTCATAAATTCCGCCGTACCAGGCCCACCACAACACCAAAAAATCTACTTCTGAGGTATTATATAGGAAACTATGTCCAGAATCGCTAGGACTCCTCGGATTGCCTCAATAGGAGGTCCTGCTTGCATGGGTGTCTTTCAAGTGCCAAAAAAGGGCACAAATTTCGACATTATTTTAATTGAGACCAGAGATTCTGTGCGGCAAAATTCAGACTGAGGCTCATAAAGTGACTCATAGCTTAACAACAAGAAGGTTCTAGCTTAAATCCTTGATTCTGTGGATAGCCAGATGTGTTTACAATACAATACCTCGGATCCAGATTTTTCCCCGGTGATGTTGTGGCTCCTAGAGCCATTCTAGTGCAAGGGACTGATTTTAAAATTTTGCTTAAAGCTGTGATTTCTCATATATAAGTGAAATTTGTGTACGAGATTACCACCTGTACGAGATCGCCCCCTAGATACTTACCCTGCGAAACACTTTCCTTATTTTCAGTAACATCGGATCCCTGTAGTCGTTGTCGTACGCCACGAAGAGGGCAGTCCTGCCCTCAACCTTGATGCACTATGCTGTGCCACAAGTGCGCGTGATCAAAGGGGCGTAGTTGGGCTGTCTCGTCGATGTGGATGGTATCCCGTCGGTGAAGTCTTTGGTGTCTTGCTGGCCCGTTGTAGCGCTTCGAAACCATTGGAGAAGCCAAGTAGTTAGCTCAGTCTCGATCGAACCAGCTATTACATCTTGTGTCTGTGCATAGGACTCGAAGGTTTAGACAATGTCTCTCCTTTCTATTGCCTTCGGCACACGATATTATAACGTGTCGCAGACTCTTCTCTACCCTGCTCACAGATCGCTTTGGCTGTCGGCGAACTTCCTGTCACTGTGACCCAGTCCTGAAAAGGTCCTCTCCGCTAAGCTCAGAAGCCAAGTTCGTGCACTGCAGCAATGCGCTCGGCCGCTGAAGATATGTGCTTCTGATGTTGTAGTACAGTGTTTCAAGCCTGCCCAAGAGGACGCTCCTGTGCTTCGGCCCACCAACAAACTAAATTGTCATATTTTATAAGGAAATTGTCAAAAATGGAGGCAAATTTTCATTCTAACTAAGGAAATTGTTGAAAACAGAGGCAAGTTTTCACACTATGAAATTTCAAAAACTCACAAGTCTATAGGTAAGCTTGAGATTTTCAAAAATAGAGGTTAATTTCTTTATTGACTAAGGAAAATTTCAAGAATGGAGGGAAAATTTCACACTATAAAAGAAGATTCCTAAAACTCACAATTATATGGGTAAGCTTGAAAATTGTTAAAATTAGAGGTAAATTTTCATATTAACTGAAAATTTTTAAAAACAAAGGAAAATTTTGCACTATAAGATTACAAGATTCCAGAACTCACCGTTCTATAAGTAAGCTTGAGACGAAATAATAGTATATATAACATACTAGTACTGTCAGTCGTGGTACATTGTATGGGAGCACAAATTTATGTATTGTGTGAACCACTTGAAGGAAAATGGGAATTTGACCTTGGGTTACTAGTATTGAGTCAAAAGAATTGTGCCCTAGTAGTAGTAGTAGTAGTAGAAAGAGAACAACTGTTATATTAGGTAGAAAAGGCTGAAAGGCTCAGTAAATATATATCCATGCAGCATTTGTCTGTACTAAAGGGAGACCTTTGGATTCAATCCAATTCACTAGAAAACTTGAATTACTAAGTACTTTGACAAATTGCCCTACAGGAATGTCTCTGTGAACTTTGTTGAACTGCTGAAGCTGACCAGAGTCATACCTACTAATAGTTCTAGTAGTATAGATTAGCAGTGAAACAGCAGTTGTACAAATTGAGATACTAGTAGGTCTTTGCATATAGTAGCCTGGGTGTTAGTTCCACTGCTTGTGACAAAGGGTTGCTTTTGGAGCATACCAGTACCATATGATAACTAATTCAACAGTTCAACCAACAACTTTAACTGAAAGCTCAATGCTCTGATTCAAGACCTCAATATGAAGGCAGGAAGCATTCAGATTCTATCGCATCATGTTAGTTATACTATGACTACTAGTAATACTAGTAGCATCACTTGTACAATTGCTGAAATGGACTTACTTCTATTTCCCTGTTACAACTTGAACTGCAGGGAATCAGCCAGGGCTGATTTGCAAAGTTCAAGTACTAGTATGATAAAGAAGAATGTGACCAGGATCCCTACTGCAGGTTGTAGTAGTTGAGGATATGATCTGACTTGCCTGCATCATATGAAACCCTTTTAAGGATAAAAGAACTACCAGTACTAGTACTGTACTAGTAATGCCATGTCTCTCTTGGAGTTAGGGTGATAGGTGTGTAGTAACTGAACTAATTACTAGTAGTATAAGTATAAGTACCATTCAAGTTTTGGGATATGATAGCAACAACAACTAGTACTACTAGTACTACTACCAGTACAATCAAACTCAAAGACTGATTACCAGCGTAAGCTTGCTGCCTACTAAATGGTGGTTTGGAGTGGGCAGGTTCAAGATGTAATACTAGCACTGGTTGTAGAATGGCAAAAACCATACTACTGCTTGCTGCTGTGGGCCTGAACTTGAAAAAATTAACAAATGTATTAGGAGACCTTAAAACTTGGTTGCATAATGTGCTACTGGCTAGTACCAGTAGTATTAGACTAGTAGTAGTGCAGGATACTACTAGTAACAAGTAACAACTGAGTGCCAGTGGAATAGAAGTACTACTAGTCTTGATTCAAGTTATAGTGCTACTAGTAGTAGTTGAAGCTCAAAGTCACCAAGATCGAGAGAGATATCACCTAACCGTGAGAATGAGATATAGATTCAAGTTGTATGGCGGTGTTAGATCATTATACAAAGAATTCCGCCCATGAGGCTGGTTCTAAGCCTTGTTCTCAGTCTATCTTGAACACCATTGTGTGGTGAGACACTAGATGACATAGTAATAGGATGTGAAGCTTGTATGGTAATGTCTGATGTTCCTGTGGCCACATACCATTTTATATAGAGCTCAAATCATAGTATTACTACTACTAGGGTAGTTGAACTTTGTTTTTGGAACTTGAAATACTCTGTGGAGGCTTAATACTACTAGTAACACACTGACAGGAAACCAACTTGAATATTAGTAATTGAACAGCACACTAAACTATGTGCAAATAGTCTTCAAGTAGCCAGATAAAGTGTAGTAGTGCTACTAATAGGAACCTACTGCCAGTGGGTTCTGTCAACCTGCAGTACTCAAGTTGAATCCTGCCAGTGTAGTACTAAGACAAGGGTCTCAGTTAGTAGTCTGTATCTTGAAGTTAACATCTTGTTGCTGGTTCAGCACTAAACTTTACTACTACTACTAGTACTATTACAACTTGAAAGTACAAACTTACTACTACTAGTACTAGTACAAACCAGACATCTCCTTCAACTGAGTCTTTTACTTGAGTCTGCGAGTTCAAGTCCCAAGCTTTGAACTGGGTATCTCAAAGTTAAAGTTAGGAGCATTGACATTGCCTCTTGTAGTGGACTCCTAAGATGTAGTAGTACTGGATTGTCTCATTAGTATCAAAGGTGTGTTTTTTAATTTCAAGTTCAACACCATGATCATAAGACTATAGGTACTACTAGTATTATTGGTATTATTGGTTTTCTGGTTCTTGAAGTTGTGTCAGCAGCCACAAGAGGGAATTTCATGCCAGTGCAATGTTAGAGTAGCCTGAGTGCTCTCCTAATGTCTGCCAGTTCTTAATCATGAGATTATTGAGTTTTGAAGTCAAAAGTGGAGTATAAATATGACTCCAACTGTGTTCTTCAAGTTTCAGTTTTATTAGCTTGGAGCCTGACTTAAGCTGCTAGTGGTATCTCGTTCATATAGTATGACTACCACTGCTAAGCCTGAGAGGTCAAAGGAGTGGCAATATAATGTTCAAGTCAGGCTTTCCACTGTTATAGTGTCCTAGTTTGTACTCCACCACTTGCAGTACCCAAGTTCAAGTTGATGTTCTAGTAATAGTAGTTGTACTAGTAGTACTACTAGTATGTTCATCAGAAAAATCTGATCAGAGACTGCTCAGTGCATACCTTGAACTTCACAGGCAAATCAGCACATAACCAAGACATGCTGTGGAAAGATAACTGCTAGACATGTGCAATCATTGCACTTCAGGCCATCATTTCTTCTGAAACCATATGATGTCAGGATCAAGTTGGCATGATGTCAGGCAGAATATGCCTGCCACTTACTCAATGTCTATTTCTAGTACTACTACTAATGATGTCCCTGTCCAAATACTCAATGATATCACTGCCAGTATCTATCCCTAGTACCCCAATTCACTGTCCATGCTACTTGCATCCTACTCCAATAACTGATATCACTGAACTGCTCCAACTATTATTAGTACTAGTTGCTGTGTGTGCTAACAATCACCTTCAAGTTAGTACTAGTGGTGCCAATGGCATAAGTTGTACTGGCACTAGAGTCTGTCATAAATGAAAGGAACCTCTGGTGGAAAGGAAGTTTCAAAAGGTGTTGCCTTTTGTCATTTGTAGTATGGTGATTCACTATTTTTTGACCAAAACAGGTGTTTGAACTCAAATGAGTCAACCACCAACATTTTCAGCTTCCATTTGAAAGCAATGCATTCTTTCACCAAGTCTGCAGTAGGATAAGATAAATTTTAGTACTTGGGGCATTGTCATTTGCTAAAATTTCATTGTCATGACTGAATCTAGTCCCTACTGCCTAGGTGTGCTTACTAGGATGTATTACTAGGAGGAGCAAAACTTGAAGTCCACTGTGTAGTAGAAAACATCAACACTGCCAGTAGTATATGTCTTCCACTCCCAGAGATCTAGGCAATGCAGAAACAACACGTATTTCAATTGGGACCATACTAGTAACAAAAGGGCAGATTTTAAGCAGAAACAATATGTATTTTGATTGAGACCATATTACTAGTAAAAAAAAAAGGGAATTTGTCCTTGAATTTGTCAAAATGTTGGCTGTCTGACAACCATTCTATTCAGTCTCCCTCCTGCTCCAATGAGTCTTGGGAACAGCGCACCGTGAAGAGAACACCACGGTGTATTCCAGCAGCCCCAGCATACGTTCTGTCAACTTAAAACGATATCACCGCAGCGATTTATTCAGTCGGGCTTATGGCAGAGGGAGTGTTGAAGCAACGGGGAACGTAGCGGAGGACCCCGTTACGGGAAACCACTACGGAAGGATTGACGATGGCCCACACCTTCATCGGCAGACGGATGTGCTCTCACTAGCCCGAAACCGTTCCATTTGAGGCTAGGAACCAACTACAGGTTTCCAACCTCTCGCTTCAGCTATATTTCCGGTCGGCGTGCCACGAAGGCGCGCGATCTCTAGCGCACGCCCGCAGTGCGATAGACGACGGTGTCAAGTCATGCGATAGATTGCTACGAAGTCTTTGGGCTTAGGGGACATAAAGAAAACAACGGAGGCGAGAGCTGAGATGATTGACGGGGGAAGCCACGGGGAGTCTCAAAGGCCTTCACGCTGGTTTTAGCAGCGGGAATCAGACTCTACTACCGCGGAGCTCGAGTTCGCTAATAATTTGGTAAGGAAGTTCGGGGATATCGGACGGCGAGCTATACTTTGCACCCACGGTCGGTCTTTGTGAGATCGAAGCGTTGGTCGGATAAGCACCTCACCGATGACCGCGGCCCGAAGTAGATCCGGAAAACCCGGTCTGAAGGAATCTAGTCAACAGTATGTCGCCGAGACGGCTACTCAGGCAAAAATAGAGCTGGGGGCGAGTCTGACTTCCGGTCATTCTCCTAAAATCGAGATCCGAGAACCTGGCATTGTGGCGTCAGATATCCTTTGAGATCCGATGAGAAGGGCGGCCGAGGGTGACAATGCGAGAGCTATAGGTGTGAAAACCAGAAATACGTGAGTCTCTATTCCAGAATCCGTGAGCACTGAGCGATTGGACTGCTCATACCTTTGTGACTTTCCGTTGCTAAACTTGAAGTTCTTGCTTGCGGCGGTGGGTTATTTGATCGCGCTAGGAAAATCGGAGACTGTCGTGGAAGACCATTGTCGGTATTGGGGAGACCGTGGTGCACAGGGGGCCGATGTTATCGGGGCTATTCAACGGTTACGGGAGCAAGAAAGGAGGCGAGGTGCTTGCAAGTAACACGGCCTGACGCCGGTCGGGTCCTGGGAGTCGACTATCTGACGCCGATCGAGGGCCACATCTGAGACAACTTTCAATTTCTTAAGTCCCACGCGGTGTTTCCAACAGACCTCCAGACACGAGACGATTTCGTCGTTGCCAATCGGAAAGCCTTGTCCCAGTTAGTATTTTGCAGGCAGACGCCGTTGCCAAAATATCTATCTCCCCTACTGGGATACATGTCCATCTCAGCACCTTGCGCGCAGCGTCGCAGAGAGACTTGTATCATCCCCATCGTCTCGTTTGCTGGCGCTAGCTCATGAGAATTGGAACGATGGGTCACAAGACAATCGGCTACGCCGGCGCTGTTCTCGCTTACTTAAGTTGAGATTGCTCGATACCCGCCTGGTCCCGCCAGTGATTACGGTTGGGAAAGGAGGGGTTCTATCTGAAGGGAGCTTTGGTGCACTTTGCGGACGTGGAAAACCGGGGTCCCATAAGTTGAGGGAGAGGAATATATGGTTCACGGGCAGGACGTGCAATCAAATAGATTCATTCCTTATGGTTTTGAGCCTTACCCCATTCAGTATCCAACTGCGTGTTCCAGGGCTGACAGTAGGGGAACAGTGCCGGAAAGATGCACACCGGGGGGATGGTGCGTCACGGCATATCCGTTGGGTAAGATTTGGCTATTACACTGCTCAATCAACGTTGCTGCCTTCAAGAACAATCTCGTTGCTAGCATCCACCCAGAGACCGATCAAATAGGCACATCGCCGATACAAATCGAAAAAGATTTCAGGGAGCTGCCCCTTCACACTATTCCAATTCCGGTCTGTTATACGCATAGTCTCGCCGCATTGGCATATAAAACGTTACTCCAGTCGCAGACACGGGTCCCTCTGCCCTCACCATAACTGATCCCCGAGTATATTCTCCGCCTTTAAAATTTTCATCTGACGGGCGATGTTTTGCGTATAAACTCGCAATCATCGTCACAAACGCATGCCAATTCCAAGCCGAGCGAGAGTGTTGTCAATGATAATGTGGGTCGGGGACCACCTCTCATGATTCTCATCTATCTCAATGGGCTCTGGTGAGGGCTATAAATAATGAATATTTAATGGACGGGACGGATTGGGATGCGGAGACTATCCAGTGGCCATAAGGAAGATAATCTACGGTTGCGGGGATAGAGAAAGCTCGCCTTTCGTGCAGTCTCTCGATAACTCTCAGGAGTCCTCGGAAGAATCTGTCCCTCGACGTGCCTCAGCGATCTCAATCAATGTCTGATGCCGCAATTGGGATAACGTCATGTCGCGTCGAGTCCCCAGCTACCCTCTGGCGCATTCTATACCATCGCCCTAACCACCTCCTCGGCTAAGCAACCTGTCAGAGATAGTGGTCTCATCTCAAGTGTTCTCGTCGGTTCGATGGCTGTTTCTCCGTCCGAGCCGCGATACCACTCTGGGACAATGATGATTTTCATAGCCCCGACAAGGCCATTGTGAGTGCGCTCGCTGTTGGTGCCGGGGAACTTTAAGTCACCGAAAAAGCATTGGGATTTTTAATATTGAATGATGAGGAAACAACGCGAACGTTCATCGATGATGGATCTCCTTGGCCATGAATGCGGCCTGCTCGGACAACTGACAAATGGATTGGACGCCGCTCGAGGAGGTGGACAAACACCGGCGGCATTGCAAACTTCTCGAGAGATAAAGATACTGAATACTTCCGGGCCGGCTGTTGCAAATTGTGGGGACAAGGGAGACCGCGGCGACACCTTGAAAAGGACGTAGGCGTGGAGGAACTGAGAAGAATATTGTCTAACGGTTTTGAGAATATAACTCGGTTAGCCCCCGCAACATCGGAAAACTATATCGGAGTCATATCTTTACAGCCGCCGCTCGCGGGTCCCTGTCTTCGGAGCTTTTGGATTGGGATTCGTGTTAACGTCAGAGGGTCCCAAACCTTATCCAAAGGCAAGCTCCTCACTCGGAGGGGATTCCCTGGCTGACTGTATAATGGTACATTCGAGGAACGGTTGAGTAGCAGAGTAGTGTGGCAAATCCGTTTCCAATGCAGTGAGATCGTGTTTCATCACGACAAAAGTGATTGCCCTGGAAGGTGTGCTCCCGGCGACGGCGGATTTTGAAATCGTCATCCTCACGGAGAATTTATTCCGCATGAAGAGTCTGTTACTGTCAGACATTCATCCATCAGACGCGGGGGATACCCGATCCAACTTGAGTGTTGAATCTCTTTGTTTTTGGAGTTATCTCTAACCAAACTCCCCAACAACACAGAGGTCGCCCGCATAGCCCTAGTGAAGACGACAGGACGCGAAGTTCCCAACTCGTTGCGAAAAACAAGGGTAGTTGTAGTCCCTCGAGTCCAGTCCGGGAAGGAACTCAACAACGAAAAGAAATAAGCAGGGGGCGGATTACTTTTCGTCCGTTCGGCAGACGTTGGCGTCGACAATTGAATTCGTGGCGAACTTGGGCTGCCTGGGGGTGATCATGGCTTGTTACTGCAGTTTGTTTGGTTCGGGACTTGG
>Ga0302179_10002704_pt1 | contig 10294 bp, 11 predicted proteins | sample I_Palsa_E3_1_FD_198788 | JGI IMG/M metagenome (GOLD analysis project Ga0302179, IMG submission 198788) | Peat permafrost microbial communities from Stordalen Mire near Abisko, Sweden - I_Palsa_E3_1 | ecosystem: Environmental > Terrestrial > Soil > Palsa > Peat permafrost | place: Sweden...
TGCTCCGGTAATTGCAGTACAGGTACCTAAAGGGTTTGTGGGTTGGTTATCCGGGATTTTACGTACATCGAACGTGCGGCTTCAAGGAAATTGCATCAAATCGCATACTCATTAGTGCTAGCACTTGCGAATCGTCACGTCGCATGGCCACGCTGATGTGACCCTGAGTACTGCATAGTACAAATCTTTTCATAGTGGTTTTCACCCACTCGCCATACTGCGATACTGTAGTTCGTTTTTTCTGCCATCTCTGGTCGGGTTCCCCACATCCTAAAAACCTCTGAAGATGCGCGATGCTTCAGGGCGGGGAATGCCTAACGGTTTCCGGGTGGTTCAGAAAGGACAATGTACCGTGGAGCTGGGCGCAGTCGTAGTTGTTCCGGGGGGCCGAGATCTCGGCGCAATTCAGGGGACGCAGTTTTGTGCCAGACAAGCTTCCGAAAATTCGCGACCACTTTATTCCTCGCGCTTACCGATCCTGGGCAACGATGTCTTGCAGTCATGGATAGAGCGCGTCCGCAAGCTGGGACTGCAAAATCTGTGGCTCATCAGTCCTACCGATGAGAACGCGATCTGGTCCCGGTTGCGTGGGTTTGCCCAGCAGGGAGTCGAGCGGCTTCTGATGATCACGCTCAAGTCCTATGCAGAGATGGATCTTGCCGATTTGCTTCGCTTTCATCACGAGACCCGAAATCCGGTTACGGAAGCCCTTGACGCGCAAGGGCAGTTGGGAGTTCGCCTCCTCGACCACCGCGCATTTCATGGAACCTGCGAGAACAACGAATCTTTCCGCGTCCCCGATAACGGTGGGCAAACTCCTTATCAATTTCGCGGCTATGCCAAGCGTATTTTGTCAGCCAAGGAAAGGCAGGAGCTGGTTGGAGATGCGCTGACCGGGGCTTGCGCAATGCGGCCGTTCGGCAAACAGATTCGGGAACAGGTATGGATCGGGGAGGGTGCGCAACTCGCGGACTCTGTCCGGGTCATAGGTCCAACCTATATTGGCGCGCGCACTGTGGTCCGCGCCGGCGCAACCATTGGTCCCTTCGCGTCCGTGGAGCATGATTGCGTGGTGGATTGTGGAACCATCGTGGAGCGATCCACGGTTTTGCCGTATACGTATTTGGCACCGGGCTTGCTTATCCGGCACGGCCTCGTGGACGGGGGACGTTTGGAAGATCTGAGTTGGGAAACAGTCGTGGATCTCCAGCCGACGGGCCTGGGCAGCAGGATCCGGCGGGGTGAATCGCGGCGAAAAACCTTCAGAGAGAACGATAACTCTTCGCGAACCGGCGGTGCGTTCGTCTGGGGTTCCAGGCCATCCTCGGGCGCGCCGCAGCCGTGGATGCAGGTTCAGCTATGAAGACCGAGGCCCACACGATCCTGCCTTTTCCCTGCGAGTCGAGTTCTGCCAGCCGCCGTGCGCTGCGGAAAGGTTTTCTGGCCGCTCTGCGAATCTCCGGCCGTCCAGTGATTGTGGATTTGTCCGACTGCTCAACGTTGAATCACGACGACATTGACCTGTTGCTGGATTGCGTGGCGCACGCGACCGGCCGCGACACCGAACTGCTCCTCGTCGCAGGTTCCCGCGTCAACCGGGTGCTGCTCGAAGTGACGCGTATTTCTACGGTCGTGCCCGTTTTCAACTCAGTAGAAGAGGCCGTCGCTCATCCGAATTCAGTGAATTCAGCAAAAGAACAGATTGCCCCTCCCCCAATTGCGACAGAGAACGCTGAAGATCAACGTACGAGCCAATTTCAAGGACTTTGGAGTGCGTAAATGAATCGGACCGGTCGCAAATATACAAGATTCTTCTTGATTGCGATGTTGGCAGGCGTATTTCTGATGGCGAGCGAGATGCCTCTTTTGGCGAACACTTCCGAGGCGATTCAGGCCGGCGCCGCCCAAAAGCAGGATGACGCATTGCCGGACGCACCGCAATCGCAGCCCGCACAGACGCCATCGGGCGAGCAGCCCGCCCCGGCTCCCTCCGGAGCCGCCGGAGCGAAGGCCGCCACTGTAAAAGGAGCTCCGGTGGCCCAGCCTACAGGCGCAGCCGTGGCACCTGCTCGTCAGCGCGGTCATCACTCGCTGCTGATCAAAGTGGGGTTGGTCGCGGGAGCCGCCATCGCCGTCGGTTCGGTTGTCGCTTTGTCTCAGGGAAAAAGTCAGGCGCGGCCGCCCGGAGTTTCCTCCGCTCTCCATCCCTGACCGAAGGAGTTCTCTAACCTTATGGCTCATAGGAAAGCCGATGCGCCGGCCCGTGCCAGTCGCTCGTTCCTGGTTACCTTCTCGGGTATCGACGGTGCAGGCAAGACCACGCAAATCGAGCGTCTCTCATCGTACCTCGAGAAGCAAGGTCTTCGGGTGGTACGGCTGAGTTTCTGGGATCATGTCGCGGTCTGGTCGAAAATGCGCGCCGGAGTTGGACAACGGACAGTGGATTCCCGCCACGCGGATCCCACCTTCACTCCGAAAAACAATAAACATGTTCGGAAGTGGTATTTGATCGCAGCGCGGTTGGGATTTTACATGCTGGATCTTGCCCGATTGCGGCGCGTGCTTGCCAGTCCAGAGATAAAAAAATTTGATGTCGTGATTTTTGATCGCTTTATTTACGACCAATTCGCGAACATCTCTTCACGATCGCTTGCCGTACGATGTTATGGGAGGATTCTCCTGAAGCTGGCGCCCGTTCCCGACCTGGCTTTCGTCCTCGACGCATCGCCCGCGGCAGCTTTCGCGCGGAAGCCGGAATATCCATTGGAGTTCGTGATTCACAATCGTCAGAATTTTTTGTGCCTCCGGGAACTCGCCCCCAAGCTGATTATTATTTCTGAGGCGAAGGCCGATGACGTGACCAACGAAATTTGTTTTCACATCGGCCAATCGCGGCTCCGAGAGAGCACTCCGCCTGAGGAAAAGACTGATATCGACCTGGACAGCGCAGTAATCCGTCTGCGGAATTCCCCTACAGTGCGAAACAACCCAACCACAGCGAGCTCGGTTCCATCCAAGGGTTAGTAACGCGAAAGCGAGGCCCTTGGGATGATGTCCGCAGGTTCTGAGAATAGCTTTGCCCTGATCGTACCCACGCTTAACGAGGCGGAAAATATCGACAAAGTGCTCGGTGAAGTCTCCGCCGCATTGAGCGAGACGCGGTATGAATACGAGATCGTGGTAGTCGATGACGGAAGCACCGACGGGACGGTAGAAAACGTTCGTGAGTGGACGAAACGAGATCCGCGCATTCGCTTCGTTGCACGTGCAGGGGAGCGCGGTTTAGCGGGGGCGGTGCTCGAAGGCTGGAGTCAGTCGTCCGGAGCGAACCTGCTCGGAGTGATCGACGCCGACCTGCAGCATCCCCCTGAGTTATTGCCCAAACTGTTGAAGGCAGCGGAACAAGCCGACATCGCCATCGCCAGCCGCTACGCTCAGGATGACGGAACCAAGGGTTGGAATCCGCTGCGTGCCGCCGTTTCCCGGCTGAGCACGCTCGCCGCAGCGCCTCTGATTTCGAAGAAGAATTTCCAGGTCACCGACCCGATGTCGGGGTTTTTTGTCGTCCATCGCCGCTGCATCGACGGTTTGGCCTTCCAGACCACGGGCTTCAAACTTCTGCTTGAAATCCTGGTGCGCGGACGCATACAGACCGTGCACGAGGTTCCTTATCAATTCGGGATTCGCCGAGCCGGCAGAAGCAAGGCGAATGCCAGCGTCGCCATTCACTACCTGCACCTCCTCGGTCGTCTGTCGCGGGACATGGTGTTGCGGTCGAGCGAGCCGTGAAGATCGCCCTGATCACATCCTTTCCGCCGAGCCGTCATGCGCTGAACGAATATGGCTTCCATGTCGCGGAGCAGCTTCGTCGCGAGCGCTGCATTGACTTGACGGTGTTGGGTGATTATCTCCCCGCGCCGGCGGATGAACTGCCAGGTTATAACGTCACTCGCTGCTGGGGCTTCGAGAAGCGGCGCAACGTCGCGACGTTGGTGCGCGAAATCCGGAGGGTCAAGCCCGACGTGGCCTGGTTCAATCTGGGTTTCGCAAGCTTCGGCTCGCGTCCGGTCGCGGCAATGCTCGGTCTCATTGCCCCGGTTGCGGCACGACTGCACGGAGTGCACTCGCACGTTACGCTGCACCAGCTGTTCGAGACGGTTGACCTCGAGGATGCGGCTGTCACTTCACCTCGGCTTTACCGAGCCGGAGGCTGGCTGGCAACGCATCTTCTTTTGACTGCAAACTCGGTTTCTGTGCTGCTGCCAACTTACCGCCAGATGCTGGACGAAAAATACGGGCGGGGCAAAGTCAGTGTGCGGTCGCATGGAATCTTTGCTGCAAAACCGGAGCCTCCGGATTTTACGCGCCGGGGAAACCCGATCCACCGCATTCTTGCGTTTGGGAAGTGGGGAACTTATAAGCGTCTGGAGTTGCTGATCGAGGCATTCGAGCGGGTCGCAACAAAGTTTCCCAATGTGAAGCTGATCATCGGTGGCGGCGATCATCCGAAAACTCCTGGCTATGTGCAATCGATGGCGCGGCGGCATGCCAGCGAGCACATCCAGTTTCTCGGCTATGTGCCGGAAGAGTCGATTGCCGACCTGTTTCGTGAGGCGAGCATGGCAGTAATGCCTTACACGTCGTCGGCTGGCTCGAGCGGGGTGGCACATCTCGCTGCGCAATATGGGGTTCCGGTCATCGCCTCCGGCATTCAGGACTTTCGCGAAATCGCCGAGCATGAGGGGATCGCAATCCGGTTTTTCACGCCGGGCGATGCGGACAGTCTTTTTGCGCAATTGCTGTCCGCTTTGAATTCTCCGGATGAATTGAAACAGATGGCCTGGAAAAATTACTCGGCCGGAGTTGCCATGAGCATGCCTCTGGTCGTGCGGGAATATATTCGGTCTTTCCGACAACACGAGCGTGTCAGGACGCTGCAACTGGCGGCCAAATTGCGTCGCGGCGGTCAGTTCCGAACATCGGACAGACTTGCTCGGGCGGTCGGCGAGCGAATTCAAAAATGGCAGGACGAAGATCAGATCCCCGAACCTGCAGCTTAGCGTGACCACGCACGGAACGACCCAAGGTGGTTGCCGACCCTCCGAGCAATCACTGCGATCAGCTTGCCACGTCGCCACTTACAGAAGGCTATAACTAACGCCAACTCCACGCCTGTCATTGACTTGCCCGTTTCACCAACGTAAGATTTGCCCCTAATGATCGGGCAGACCATTTCACACTACCGCATTGTCGAGAAGCTCGGTGGTGGGGGCATGGGCGTCGTCTATAAGGCCGAGGACACTCGGCTGCGCCGTTTTGTGGCACTGAAATTTTTGCCGGATGAAGTGGCGCGCGATTCCCAAGCGCTCAGCCGGTTTCAGCGTGAGGCTCAGGCTGCTTCGGCCTTGAATCATCCGAGCATCTGTACCATTCACGACATCGGCGAGGAGAATGGCCAGGCGTATATCGCCATGGAATTCCTCGATGGCATCACGTTGAAGCACCGCATCGCCGGTCGTCCACTGGACATGGAAGTGCTGCTTCCATTGGCCATCGAGATTGCGGATGCACTCGATGCCGCGCACTCGGAAGGGATTGTTCATCGCGACATCAAGCCCGCAAACATTTTCGTGACGAAGCGTGGACACGCCAAGATTCTGGATTTTGGGTTGGCGAAGGTCAGTCTCACGGGCAGCTCATCGAGCCAGATAGCGGCGCTCAACACACAGACGGGCACGGTCGGCGAGAAGGATCTGACGAGTCCAGGAACCATGGTCGGGACGGTCGCTTATATGTCGCCGGAGCAGGTGCGCGCAAAGGAACTCGATTCCCGCACCGATCTTTTTTCTTTTGGCGCCGTGTTGTACGAAATGGCAACTGGCGCTTTGCCCTTCCATGGCGAAAGCTCAGGAGTCATCTTCAAGGCAATCCTCGACTCGGTTCCGACGCCTCCGATTCGGTTCAATCGCGATTTGCCGCCGAAGTTTGAGGACATCATCTTTAAGGCTCTGGAGAAGGATCGGGGTCTGCGCTAAGAGATCGGCTGAGCTGCGCACCGATCTGCAACGGCTGAAGCGGGACACGGAATCGGGACACTCGGGAACGGTTGCAGCGGCGAGTTCCGGGACCGTGCTGGCTGCGGCTGATTCCACGCCATTGATGGCCGCGGCTTCATCGTCGATGGCGCTCGGTTCGGGCATCGGCCAGCCCCCGGATGCCGGCGACTCGGCGTCAGCGGTCGAGGCAAAAGCGTCGGGCACTGGCGCAGCACCTTCTTCTACGCTCTCCGCTTCCGGGCTTTCCGCGCCTGCAAAATCCGGACGACGCTGGTTGCTGCTATTGGCTGCGGGAGTCGTGATTGCGGCAGCCATCGGCGGCTACGTGATCTATGGCCACCGCGCCCACGCGCTGACTGAAAAGGACTCGATCCTTCTCACCGACTTCACCAATACCACCGGAGACAGCGTCTTCGACGGAACTCTGAAGCAGGCGCTGGCGGTGCAACTGGAGCAGTCGCCGTTTCTGAATGTCTATCCCGACCAGCGCGTGCGTAAGGCGTTAAAGTTTTCCGGCCGCTCCGAGGATGAACGCATCACCGTCCCGGTGGCGCGCGATCTTTGCCAGCGCGAAGGCATCAAGGCGATTCTTTCGGGATCGATCAGTCCGCTCGGATCGAGTTATGTGGTCTCGCTAGAGGCGATGAACTGCATCACCGGCGACACCATTGGACGCCAGCAAACAGAAGCTCCGAGCAAAGAAAGAGTTTTGCAGGCGCTCGGCACTGCCGCGAAAGAAATTCGCGGACCGCTGGGCGAAAGCGTTTCTTCCATCGAGAAATTCAACGCTCCGGTCGATCAGGCGACCACGTCTTCGCTGGAGGCGCTGAGAGCGTACTCCATGGGGGATGAGAAGCGGTCTCGGGAAGGCGACCTGGAGGCCATACCGTTCTACAAGCGCGCGGTTGAACTCGATCCCAACTTCGCGATGGCCTATGCGCGCCTCGGAGCTATCTATGGCAACCTTTTGGAAGATGCTTTAGCCGAGGAAAACGCCCAAAAGGCGTTCGACCTCCGTGATCGCACCAGCGAGCCGGAAAAGTTCTACATTACCGCGCACTACTACAGCAACGTAACCGGCGACCTGCCGAAGGCCGTCGAGAACTACGAACTCTGGATTCAGACTTATCCACGCGACTGGTCTCCGCAAATCAACCTCGCGGCCGACTATAGCAATCTGGGCGAACCTGAGAAAGCGGTTCCGTATGCGCTCGAGGCTTTGCGATTGCGGCCCGACGACCGGCTTCCCTACCAGGATCTGATGTACATCTACATGTCCCTCAACCGTCTGGAGGAAGCAAAAGCGATCTACAAGCAAGCGGTGGAGAAGAAACTCGACGGCTCCGCATTCCATCAGGCGCGCTTCTCGATCGCCTACCTCGAGGGTGATGCACCGGAAATGGAGCGGCAGGCCGCCTGGGGCGTGGGAAAGCCGCAGGAATACGCTTTTATTATGGCCAAGGCCGAGATTGCTGCCACGCACGGGCGTTTAAAAGAGGCCCGCGCACTCTATCAGCAAGCCTTCGACTCGGCAAAGAAGAATAATCTGTCATCGGGTGCGGCAATGGCGGCGGGCTCGCGTGGAGGGATGGAGTACTGGTTTGGCGATGCTGCTGCCGCAAGGTCGTGGACGACTCAATCGCTGGATCTCTATCAAGATCGTGAATGTTGGCCCGCCTCCATCCTCGCCTTGGCGGGCGATAACACAAGGCCGGAAAAGATTATTGCCGAACGAACGGCGAAGAATCCGAACGACACTTATTTACAGCAGATCGCGATTCCACAGGTGCGGGCCGCTCTTGCGATCAAGCGCGGTAATCCGGCGGCGGCGGTCGAAGCGCTCAAGCCAGCCGCGACATTCGAACGCGCCGATCCCGGAACGCCGTTCTATCGCGGCATGGCGTATCTCGCCATGAAATCGGGGACAGAAGCGGCATCCCAGTTCAGGGAGATCACCAACCGCAAGAGTTTTTTTCCTCTGAGCGCGGTTCACCCTATGAGCCAGCTTGGACTGGCGCGAGCGCTCGCGATGGCCGGCGACACTTCCGGCGCGCGTTCCGCCTACCAGGATTTATTTGCCGTCTGGAAAGATGCCGACCCCGAGCTTCCACTCTTAAAGCAAGCCAAGGCGGAGTACGCGAAGCTGCAGTAACCGGCAAACTTATTCCGCGTTTTCTACTGTTGTACTTGGCGTCCCATCGTCTCGATTCTAACCGCTTGGGATTTGATCGAAAGCATAGCTGTTGTAACCGGGACATCGACTCAGAACCGGAATCTGCGCCGCGGTTCTATCCAGAATGGGGTGCGCTTAATTCGGCTTTGCGGTGAAGATCAGGAAGTAATCCATCCCGTCGGCTTTCACGAAATCCTGTGAGTCGCGCAGTTCGTATCCGGCTTGGGCGGCTTCCCGAACGACCACATCTTTACCCACCCCATGATTTTCTCCATTGCCCTTGCGATCGATGACGCCGATCCTCGCTCCTGGTTTAAGAGATGCGCGAAGGTTCGTGAGCAGCACAACCGGATGGGCTACCTCGTGGTAGGTCTTGAGCAGCAGCACGGCGTCGATGATGTTGCCTGGGAGCTGCGGGTCGTCGGCATTGCTGAGGATCGTTTTTACGTTCTGGAGTTGCTCTTTTTTCGCGCGCTGGTCGATGTAATGAATGGCCTCGGGATTGATGTCCACAGCATAAACCGTGCCTGAAGCTGTAACACGGCGAGCGGCGCGCACGGTGAACCAGCCCGATCCGGCACCGATGTCGGCTACGTTCTTGCCGGGTCGAATGCCGAGCATATCCATGACGCGGTTGATCTGCAGGCGCTCATCGCGCCCCGGGGAGTCAAAAATGGAGAGATCGCCAGTGTAAGGGGTGCTGGTCTTGCGTTGTGTCGACGACGTTGCGGAACCGTCCTGAGCCCGAAGCAACGTCGGCCGCGACAGACATGCCAATAATAATAAGGAGATGGGCCCGATCCATCGGAACGCTCTACGAAAAAATTCCCAATTCATTATTTCCCCGAGCGCAAGCGCAACGAGCGTCGTCATCAGCCTGGGAAAACCAAGTAAAAGCCAGATTGCATGATTTCGTCAGGCCGTACCTCAGTCCAGGGCTGATGATACCTCGATTATCGGGCCGATGACCTGTTCAGGACTGCAGCCGCGCGGATGAGCCTCTTGAAGGCACCCTCAGCGATTTCATCACCCTGATGGAAATCAATAGCACGCCTGACGTTGCCTTCAAGGCTAGAGTTGAATAGTCCTGAAGGGTCCTTGAGCGAAGCGCCCTTGGCGAAAGTCAGCTTCACTACGCTCTTGTAGGTCTCGCCGGTGCAGATGATTCCGTCGTGGGACCAAACCGGAACGCCTCTCCACTTCCACTCCTCGACCACGTCCGGGTCGGCTTGCTTGATTAGAGCACGGACATGGGAGAGCGTCTTGCCCCGCCAGTCGTCCAGCTCCTTGATCCTCGCATCGATCAGCCGAGAAGGAGATTCGCCCGTGGTCGTTGCCCTTTTTTTCATAGTTTTTGCCTTCATGTTCAATCGAACCGAAAAATGACACGCTCCGGCTGCCTGAATCACACCCACTGAAAGGGTTCACGTCGCCCATTAACTTCGGGAGCGTGTCGTCAGGCTCGCGATAGCGCGATGCTCGCGACATAGCAAGCCAAAGAAACGCTGACGCCTGTGAGAGGCGCACTAAAAAAATATACCTTGCAGAGCACGACAAGACCAACCAGCATTGCCAGCCCGACAACGAGCAGGAACGGCGACTGAAAAAGAAGTTGGCCGTGAGCCAATGCGAGAAAACCGAAAACCAAGCCGAACAAGATAAGTCCCATGCTATGGCTGGCGTTAAAGCCAACCCAACCCCGCCACATGGTTGTTTCCTTTGTAATGACAGGTGAAATCTCGCTCATGCTGATTTGCAGCGCGGGGTCACGGGGCGTGAGCATCGGCCCCCAGAACGTATAGACGAGGTGGACGACTCCGAGTGAAAAGATGATGCTCGCACTGAGAGCCATGAGAATTTTTGCGGCCAAGATGTCCTCCCGTTTTGTGGCCTAGATTCCAGGTTAGAACTCGAGCCCTCGCCGAAGGCGTCCGATCGATTCGAGCCGTGGGTTCGAGCGCCTCGTTGCTGATCCCTTTGAATTTTGCGACGATTTCTCTCGTTGGTCGTGACGCTCCTTATTCTATGCCGCACCGCTCTTTTGAATGGCAACGCCGGAAACGTC
>Ga0302179_10002705_pt1 | contig 10294 bp, 14 predicted proteins | sample I_Palsa_E3_1_FD_198788 | JGI IMG/M metagenome (GOLD analysis project Ga0302179, IMG submission 198788) | Peat permafrost microbial communities from Stordalen Mire near Abisko, Sweden - I_Palsa_E3_1 | ecosystem: Environmental > Terrestrial > Soil > Palsa > Peat permafrost | place: Sweden...
TATTCACGCGGCTGAAAACAATCGACGCGTACAGCGTTGCTCAGTCCGGTTCGGAGCAGCGCCACGGGATTAGAATCGACGGATGAGTGGACGATTAGCGGGGAAAACAGCGGTAGTTACGGCTGCAGGACAGGGCATCGGACGAGCAACCGCAACTGCATTTGCGAACGAAGGCGCCATGGTATGGGCCACCGACATCAATCAGGAAGCGCTGCACACGCTGGGTCAGGAATATCCAAAGATGGTGTGCCGAACCCTCGATGTACGCAGTCCTGAGGAGATAACCAAGCTCGCCAACGAGCTGCCAGAGCCGGATATTCTATTCAACTGCGTAGGCTTCGTACACCACGGCACTATCCTCGATTGCAGTGAAAAGGATTGGGACTTTTCTTTCGACCTGAACGTCCGCTCCATGTATCGCACGTGCCGCGCATTTCTGCCCGGCATGCTGCGCGCCGGGCACGGCAGCATCGTCAATATGTCGTCGATTGCGTCCAGTGTTCGCGGCGCGGCGAATCGCTTCGTCTACATGAGCTCGAAGGCCGCGGTGGTGGGATTGACGAAGGCCATTGCCATTGATTTTGTGAAGCAGGGGATTCGCTGCAACGCGATTTGTCCGGGGACGGTGGAGTCGCCATCGCTGGAGAGCCGCATCGCGGCGCAGGGTGATGTGGAGCAGGTGCGGCGCGAATTTGTGGCGCGCCAGCCCCTGGGAAGATTAGGCCGCCCGGACGAGGTTGCCGCCCTGGCGGTCTATTTGGCATCGGACGAGTCCAGCTTCACCACCGGGCAAACGCACGTCATCGATGGCGGATGGAACATCTGAAGAATGATTACAAAGCGATGAAGGAACCGGCGGTCTGGTTAGACCGCCGCTTTTCTTGCTTTGGCCCAACGCTTACGCTGCGCGGCGGCAATCTTCTTGCGCGCTTCCACACTCAACACGCGCTTGCCTTTGACCTTGGGTGCTGCGGAACCATTCACCGAACCTGCCCTCCGGCTATAACCATTGCTCGAGCCCTGCAACAATGCCTTCACTTGCTCTAACCGGGAAATTTCATCATTGATGTGTTCTAAGATCTCTTTAGTGTTCAAAACGCTCATCTCCGGACGCATAAAGTCGTCTCAGATAGAATAGCAAATCTCACTCATGGCAGATACCGCAGTGCTACAAGAAATGGTTATCGAGCCCACACCGAAGTGCCTAAGTGGAACTGGGGTCGCTGCTTGTTCCTGAAAACGTCACTCAATCGGCTACGTGGCAGGTCGATCCTCGACCCCAGCGCAGCCTCGGCAGAACAGTTATTTCTCGCGCCGCCCTTCAGCCAAGACGTAGTGGCGGCTATCCGTCTTATCTCCACCCGCCTGCCGCTCAAGGCCGATGAAACCTCACGGCTGCTATGGCAAAATGAAAGTAATGCCGCCAGCGCAGCCGAATACGAAGCCTTGCGGCCACTTTTTAACAAGATTGAAAACCCAGGCCGGGTGCTCGAAATTGGTCCGGGCTTTGGACGCTCGGTCGTCTTCTTCAAAAAGAAAGGGCTGTTCGCAGAAAGCGAAATAAGTCTCTACGACGCCAACGGAACCAGCACCCGGTATAAGCAGAAGTACTATGACCAGCCTCCCCGCTGGCCCGACACATCTTCCTTCTGCGGCAATCTGTCCCTGTTAGAGACCATGCTGAGCTATAACCAGGTACAGCAATTCCGGATTTTTGATGCGCAGCAAATGCCACTGGTTGCTTTACCCGGACCCTTTGACTTGATCTACGGCTTTTACAGCATCGGCTTTCATTGGTCGCTCGAATACTACCTGGACGATCTGGAACCCTTGTTGCACCCAAAGACAATATTCATTTGTACCCTGAACAAGAATTTTCATACCTTTCCCCGGCTGCAGCAGTTTTCTACGCGGGTGGTGAAATGCCGCGAGGTCAAGAAGAATGCGACTCCGCTTCGGCTGTTGATCCTGAGCAAAGGACCGTTGCCGGAAGTGGGGCAGTCGCTGGCCGAGGCCTTCCCCTAAGAGTTATCTTTAGATATGTGCGGACGTTATGTGCGTAAGTCAACCCGAAGAGAAATCGCTAACTGGTTTGCGGCTGCGGATCCGGAAGGAGTGGAATGGGGCCCCAGCTACAACGTCGCGCCGCAGACCTTTCAACCGGTCGTGCGCCTTAATCGCGATACCGGGCAGCGCGAAATAGTGCTCATGCGCTGGGGCCTGATTCCTTACTGGTCAAAAGACTCGAAGATCGGCTACTCCACCATCAATGCCAAGGCCGAAACGGTAGCCACCGCGCCGGCTTTTCGCGAGGCGGTTCGGCGCCGGCGATGCCTGGTGCCGGCGGATGCATTCTATGAGTGGCAGAAGCTGGACCCCAAACACAAGCAGCCGTTCGCCATCGCTCTGGCCAGCCGCGAACCCTACGGGCTGGCCGGATTGTGGGAGCGGTGGAAGGATGCTAAGGCCGCTGAGTTCCTGGAAACCTTTACCATCATCACCACCGATGCCAACCAGGTGGTGGCCCCGCTGCACAACCGGATGCCGGTGATTATCGAGCGCAAGGACTATGCCCGCTGGCTGGGTGGCGACGATCCGGCTCAGCCGCCGCTCGATCTGCTGCGGCCTTTTCCCGCCGAAAAGATGACCGCCTGGAAGGTAGATAAGTCGGTAGGCAATGTGCGCAATGATGCCGCGCATTTGCTGGAAACTCCTGCGGAGGAGGCATCGAATGAGCCGCCGGATCAACCCATGCTGGGCTTTGTTGCGGATCCACAACAGTGACGAAATCTCTCCCGGGCCCGGGGTAACGCCGTCAAGTGGCTCTGCAGTATGGACTTCGCCGGGAGTTTTCCCGGATCCGCAACAATGCTGCGTGTGCATCACAGATAGCATGGCGTTTTATGGCGTGAGTTCTCAATCAATAACAGACAAGGTTACGTAATTAAAATTGTCTAAATTATGTTACTTACCATGTAACAAAAATAGTGCTTAACCCGGTTGATCAATCGCTAAAACTGGGTCATACTTTTAATTAGTCAGTCGTAACTATTGCTGTATTTAGTTATGTTTTGAAGGGTGCCCACCTCCCCGGCCCTGCCCTTCTTTATGCCGTTGGTTCCTCCCCCGAAGAAGACCGGAGAAATGCTATGAGTCCTTTACGGAGACATGGCGGCGGACGTCCTCGCTCCGCCCATTCCATCCTGGATCTTGCAGAGTGTTGGGGTATTTCAGAAAAAGCGGCCCGCCGTTTGGTCATGCTAAAACTTAGCGATGACCTGATGGTCATCATGGTGAACGAAAGCCTGCGGCAGGCTGCAGCGCAGCGCTGCCGTGCCCCTGCCCAGGGGAAATACAGCGGCGGTATGCGGGCCCTGGGCATGCGCAGCCGGATCCCAGCAGGCCGCGCGTGAGCCGGGATTACACCATCCAGTGGCCGGCGCGACGGCGACTGGTGAAGGAGTGCGCCTTCTCGCGCCTGGGACTGGACGTCGGCAGACAAGCGCGGCAAAGCATGATTCGCCGCGTCCGCAAGGGTGACGTTAAGTACGCCCGTAAGCTGACCAACTCACGCACCGTGATTGTGCTTGATCACGAGGGCGGCGAGTGGGCCTTTCTTTACAGCAACGCTACCAAGGAAATCATCAGCTTCCTCGGCCCCGGTGCGCCGGAGATCGCCGACTGGGCGAAGGGACAGGCTGTTCATCCTGTCTGTTTCCGGCTAAGTGGCGTGCGCAGATGAAAGACCACTCTCCTCCGCCCGCCAACGTGGCTGCGGAGATGGCGATCCTGGGCGCCATCCTGCTGAACAATGGGCATTACCAGGAGGCCGCCGGCCGCATCGAAGCGTTTGACTTTTCGCTGGACTCGCATCGCCGTGTCTTTGCCCGTATGGGCGAGTTGATCAGCGAGGGGACCCAGGTCGATATCGTAACCCTGGCGGAGCAGTTACAGCGCCACAAGCAGCTGTCGACGGTGGGCGGAGTCGCCTGGCTGGCCAGGCTTACCGAGGGCCTTCCGCGGCGGCTGTCGATTGAAGACTATGTCCGCATCGTGAAAGACAAGTCGCTGCTGCGGCAGGCGATTGCGGAGAGCGGCCGGGTAGGGACATTGGCGGGCGATCAGTCCGGCACCGCCGAAGAGGTTCTGGCCGAGGCGGAGTTTGCCTTCCGCCGCATTGCCGGTAAGGCCATCACCAGCGGACTTATTTCGGTAGCCGAGTATGTTTCTGAATATTATCCATCCGTTGACCGGATGTTCGAACAGAGCGCGCGGCGGAGCGGCATTTCTTCCGGCTTTTGCGGTCTGGATGATCTCACCGCGGGGTTTCAGCCTAAGGAGTTGACTATCCTGGGCGCCAGGCCCTCGATTGGCAAGACGGCGGTGGCGGGCAACATTGCCGTGCATGTTGCCATGTCAGGAAAGACCGTCGCATTCTTCAGCCTGGAAATGCCCAGTAAGGCGCTGATCGATCGTATGTGCTGTGCGCGTGGCCAGGTCGATTTACAGGCCCATCGTCACGGGAGGTTAAGTGAGATACAGAAGGAACACTATCTGCGGGCGCTCGGCGAGATCATCGAGATGCCGCTGTACATTGACGACCAACCAGGACAGAGCGCGAGCTCGATTGAGGCCAAGGCGGCGCGCTTGCAGGCCAGTACGGGTCTCGATCTGGTGGTGGTGGACTACCTGGGATTGATGGCCGCGGAGCGTAAGGGAATGGAGAACCGCGAACAGGTGGTGGCCGCCATCAGCCGCGCGATGAAGGGGCTGGCCAAGCGTCTCAACGTGCCGGTGATTCTGCTTTCGCAATTGAACCGCGAACTTTATAAGCGCGCGGACAAGCGGCCCATCCTTTCTGACTTGCGGGAGTCGGGCGCGATTGAACAGGATGCGGATGTGGTGTTGTTTCTGCATCGCGAGGAATACTACGATCGCAAGGACGCATCGTTGACGGGGAAGGGCGAATTGATTATCGCCAAGGCCCGCAATGGTCCGCTGGGGACGGTGCACCTGCACTACGACGCGCGCACCTGCCGGTTTTCCGGTGAAGCCTGAGTTACTGCCGCCGATTTCTTCTACCCATTCCCAGGCCCAGGCCCAGGCGGCGCTGGGTGGTATTGATGGGGGCTTCCTCCTGGTCAAGCTCTTCGGATTTTTGCTGCCAGCGAATGATGGCCGAGCCCGCGTCGAGACCGCGTACGGCTTCCCGCAGCAGTAACTGCCGCGGTTGCGTTGCCTGCTGGACGAAGGTGTAGACCGCGTAGCGGGTCTCATCGGCTACGTCGTCCAGCGGATCGCCGGGAATCTTGCGGATATCTCCCGGCCGCGCGTCGTCATGCATGCGGGTACGCAGGGCTTCGTAGGTTCTTGGGCACACGTCGGTCATTTCAAATTCCCCGGTGCGCAGCATGCGGTACAGCAGCTGCCATCCACCAAGGCGGTCGTTCGATGCTCGCTCGCAGGTGATCTCCCACGGGTCGAGCACCTGGTTGATTTGATCGGCGATGGTGTGCCCGTCGCCGATTTCTTTGAAGTTAGACGGGTCGAGATAGGCGGCCACGATTCGTCTTCGCTGTCCGTTTTCGTCGGGCTTGATAAAGGCGTCGACAATCATTTCTGCCAGCTCGTAGGCGGGCACGTGCGGAAGCACTAGTTCACCAATCTTGCGAATGCGTCCCTGGGGGAATTCCGGGGTCGGTTGCAGGCGCTGGGATTCGAGGCCCTGAATTTCTACTGGACGATGAACCTCTGCCGGGCCGCGCACGTAGAGGCCAACGGAGGAGGACGACTTGCCGTAGCCGTAGTCGATCGACAGGAAGTGGTTGTGCCACCACTCCACGCCTGCCTCGGCGAGGGGACGGATCATGCCGGCGTTGATGAAAGGGAAGTAGGCTCCCTCGAGCGTGCACCAGCAGCCTTGCTCCATGGCGGCCGCGGCGCCGCCGGACATCATGTGTAAGCGCCGGGCGTAATGCGCGTCTAGTAATTTGTGGTCGGAAAGTTTGCCCGGGATGAAGGCTACGGAGAAGGGAATGGCCTCGCCGTCGGAGGGCCAGGAGCGATCGCGATAGAGCTGGCCGGCCTGGGCTGCTTGCCGGCTGTTGTGCACCGGGCAGTGTCCGCGGAGAAACAGCGACTGGTGCCAGGCCGCGCCGACGTTGCCGGGGTTGGAGGTGAGGCGCATGCGCAGTCTGAGGCTGGGATCGGTGGAGCTCAAACGGCCGAGGATATTGCGCACTTGTTTTTCTGTGTGCAGGGTGGATTCATCGAAGCCGATGAAGGAGTAGCGTGGGCCCAGGTATTTCCACACATCGTCATCGGTCTTCATGTACGCGAAGCGGATGGTTGCACCGGAGGGAAAGCTCCAGGTGTATCTCGGGGGACCGACGAAGACTCCGCCGAGGGGGGCGTAGAGGCGGCGGGTTTTGTCGATGAGGTCGGTCATCTCGACAAAGGAGGAGCGGAAAACGATGGCGCGCAGGTTGGGGTTCAGGTATTCCTGCACGGCATCCATCAACATGGTTTCGGTTTTGAGGGAGCCGGCAGAGCCGCCGAACAGCAGGATGTCGGCTTGAGAATCAAGCGCGGCTTGCTGCGCGGCAGTGGCGGGCATCCAGGGGTTGGCGGGGTCTTGGGTCATGGGGAAGTTGTTGCTGTTGCGAGTAGAAAGAGCGGCTTTAAGCCGCCTTGAACGCTTTCCACTTCTTCTTGGAAACATCTCTGGTAGCCCAGCATAGGCCGGGTGAGTTGGGGGCTAGTCCAGTCCCGAAGGGACGGCTGAAAATAGCCCAGGACGCTAGTCCAGGGTTAGGCAACGAGAGCCACGAACAGTCCCGCAGGGACGGCTGAGAATGTCCCAGGACTCCAGTCCTGGGTACAGTTGAATAGGAATGCAGCCGTCGCTGGCGGGACTCAGTTCGTAAGTGGCGTTCTCGCGTGGACTCGTCAGCTCCTTAGCAAACCCAGGACTGGCGTCCTGGGATATTCTCAGCCGTCCCTGGCGGGACTGTTCCTGGTTGTCATCTCTACCCAGGACTAACGTCCTGGGCTACTCTCAGCCGTCCCTTCGGGACTTAGTTCGTAAGTACGTTCTCACGCAGAATCTAAAAAGCCCGTGCGGCCGCCGAACCACCAGCAAATCTCACGTCGAGACCTACATCTCTTGATCCGGCGTGGGTAGATCCATCCAGGCAGCCCGGTAGAAGGGCACTACCTTGGCGGCCGTGGCGGCGGGCTTCGCAGCCAGGGCTTCGAGCAGCGATTCGAGCGCTTTCAGCTGCCCGGTGATGTTTCCTTTGGTCTCCTCGGGGGTCAGGTTGGCCAGGGCCCAGTACCTGTTCAGTATTTGATCGCGATCAAACTTCATACAATGCACCTCATTTCGTTGTGAGTTCGTGTATTATCTGGCTTCATGGGAAGCAAAGATAAAGGCAAAAAAGAGACCAAGAAGGCACCTAAACCCAAGCCCAAAGTAGAACCGGGCCGCAAACGCGGAGAAGATAGCCGCCTGGGAGGACCGCCGAAGATCTAGATCAGGAGCCCCTCTTCAGATCTTTGTTGCGTACAGTGATTTTGCGTCCGTCCTGGGTGCGGACCCGCACGATTCGCATGTTCGGATCCGCGTAAAGCACCCTGGCGACCGTACCATCCGCCAGCCGCACCAGCGAACCCTTCATCACCATCCCTTTTACGATTCCATTTTTGGAGTTAAACCGCTCCATCGCAGCGTCGTTGATCGCTCTCGCAGCAGTCACCGCCGCGGGAGCGCTTCGCCCCACAAGCTCCGCATTGCGCGCCTTCTTGTAGTCGTGGTGCTCCTGCCGGTTCGCCTCAAACACCGGGCGAGGAACAATCTGCAACTCCTCCGACGCTCCGTTGGGCATTTGCAACTGCAGCGTATCGCTGCGGTAGCGATATTCCGGATCGCCCAGGGCGAAGTTGTCCTGCTCCCGTAACACCGTGAAGTGGCGGCTCACCGCGGCTACGACCGCGTTCTTTGCTTGTAATGAATCGACCGCAATCTGAGCCGCTCCGTAGTCGCTGACGGTCTCCGCCGGCTGGCCCTCCTGGGTGATTTTTTCCCTGAGGCGGTGCGGATTCTTCGCATCGCGGCTCGCCGCCAGCGTGGCTCCGGGAATCTGCCGGATCACCTCCGCCAACCGCGCCTTGTAGGCGGCCATGGCTTCGGTTGCCAGAACCTGGTTGATCGCAGGATTTTGCGTTGGCTGCACGATCTTGCGGCCAGACCTGGGTTCCCTCATCCCCACCGCTAACTGGGGCTCGAATCCCAAATCAGCCAGCGAGGACAAGGCTTCAAAACCAAGAGAATGCAGCGGATGGCTTGACATCATTCATTTACCAAAGAATTGCCGAAACCTCTCGCCCACACTGGGGTTCGCATCGTATGTGTGGTTGTTGTAAGGAGAGAAAGATGAAAACGAAATGGCTTGCAAGTCTCGTCCTCGCTGCAGCAGTTTCCGCTCCAGCCTTCGCCCAGGTTGGTATCTACATTCGGCATGAGCCGCCACCGCTTCGTTACGAGGTGCGGCCGGCGATGCCAGGGCCTGGTTACGCGTGGGTCGATGGATATTGGAACTGGTACGGAGGCAGATATGTGTGGGCCCCCGGAGTGTGGCGCAGACCGCCCTATGCCGGCGCCTATTGGACCCACGCCCACTACGACCACTATGACCGTGGATGGGCCTACCACGAGGGCCATTGGGATCATGAAGATCACGGCGACCACCACGACTGGGGACGCCGGTAAATTCAAAACGACGTTCAGTAGGGCCCGGCTGCTCGTTGACCGGGCCCCTGTTTTTGCCAGCCCCAACTACGAGTGGTATAGTCCGATCCGCCGCGGCCCAGGGTGGTGGTGGCGCCCTCGAGTGGCCGGGTGCCCCATCCTTCGCGCTCTTTGCGAAGGGTGGGATACGACTGAACTGCCCCGAGGCCCTTCCCCCGCACATTCTGCTTATCCCACCCTTCGCAAAGAGCGCGAAGGATGGGGCACCCGACCATTTTCTTAGCCCTCACTTACCTCACTTAGTACTTTCAGGTTGCTGTCTATCTGCTGGGCTCTTAGTAAATTAGCCTTGGGCAAATATCCGACCTGTCCCTTCGAGTAGACCTTGACGTAGGCCGGATCGCCGCTCCGGTCAGGAGGGGACACCGCGCCCGGACCCGCAAAATACCCAGCCAGGCCCTGACGCGCCGGGGTGGCCTGCGAAGGAGGTTTGGCCAGGTTCCCGGTCAACGGTGTAGAGACGCCCGGTCCGCTGGTGGGAGGATGGTCCGGTGGAGGCATCACCAGGCTTTGCGCATCGGCCGGCGACAGGATCTTCTTCAACAGCCTGCTGGACTCGTCTTCTTGATCGTCTGCCATGGCTATAGTTTTCCCATCTTGCCTAAATTGCCGGCAACACTGTTACCCACTTCATCCCAAAAACTCGGCGTCTTGGCCGCCTGGGTTTCGTCGCCCAGAAGGCTGTCGGCGGCATTGGAAGATGTACCGTAGAGCGACTGGTTGGCGCTGATGGGCAAGGCCGACGCGCCCAGCGCGGCCTGGTTATAACCGGCTTCGCCGGCAATGCGGCTCTGCTGCGCCTGGGCCAGGTCGCTGGATAGATTTCGTGTATTCTGCTGGGCTGCTGAAGCAGCCGTGGCCGCATCGGCGGCGCTGTTCTGCCCCGTCCGCCGGGCTTGCGACTGCAGAGCCCCGGCCAGCGAATTAGCACCCGCGTCAGATACGTTTGTAAGACCGGTGTTGATGGTCTGGTCGAACTCGCCTCCCTTGGTATAAGGATTTGAATCGACGATGGTGATGGGAGTGCCGACGTTGAACGCAAAGAAGAAGCTAGCGCCTCCTTGTACCCGGCAAGAAGTAGGAGCGAACGAGCTATAGGTATTCGGAGTGTACCCAGGAACCTTCCAGTTGCCATACTGCGAAGCGACAATCTGGCCCTCGATATTCTGAGCCCGAACGCCCCCGCAACAAAGCACGATCATCATCAAAACAAAAACTTTTCTCATAGGCGTGATGCTGTGTGTGTAGCCCCCGACCTTAGTGAGTCCTGGGTGTACATTCCCACCGTGACAAGTCCCGTAGGGACGGCTGAGAGCAGTCCAGGACGTGAGTCCTGGGGAGAGATTCGAGAAAAGAATAGTCCCGCAGGGACGGCTGAGAGTAGCCCAGGACGTGAGTCCTGGGGAGAGATTCGAGAAAAGAATAGTCCCGCAGGGACGGCTGAGAGTAGCCCAGGACGCTAGTCCTGGGTTTGCAAGTGGCAAC
>Ga0302179_10002709_pt1 | contig 10289 bp, 9 predicted proteins | sample I_Palsa_E3_1_FD_198788 | JGI IMG/M metagenome (GOLD analysis project Ga0302179, IMG submission 198788) | Peat permafrost microbial communities from Stordalen Mire near Abisko, Sweden - I_Palsa_E3_1 | ecosystem: Environmental > Terrestrial > Soil > Palsa > Peat permafrost | place: Sweden: Abisko...
CGCATTGCTTCGGGAATTCATCGGCCGGCGCTGCCCTGTGATTCCCGTAATCCATTCAGCTTGAGAGAACGTGCCTTTACTTCCCTCATTTCTCCGCCGCTTTACCTGGGTAGATTTCAGAAAGTCTGAACCAGAACCCCAAGGTCAGCTCATTTAAGGCATTACGGGCAAGCAGCCGATCACTCGGTAATCGGAGACCTAGGCTTCGTTTTGGCCCTCCCAACACCGCTACTCGCCGGATTCTATCATCGAGTAGATCACATCTCGCGCCTTTGCTCCCTTCTCCACTTTGTAAATGAAGCGGTGACCAGCACCGCTCTTGGGTTTCGCTACGACGATCTCAAGCAACTGAAGCGCATCTAAGTCTTGGATGTCAGACTTGTGCGCAATAGTGCGGCCACTTGGGGCGTTGGTTCGAGGAACTATGCCGAATCAAGTTTGAGGTTCTCAGGCCAATATGTTTTAAGGATGAAAGTGCCCTTACCGCAGGAAAGCATCCGCCGCACGGCGGCGTGTACGCGTGTACGCATTCTGGTGGACAGTGCCGATGAGCACACCGTCCGCCAAGGATCACAGCCGGCTTCTAGACGTCCCCGGACCCGGCGGTCAAACCGTGCATCTTGTGTGGGATGAAGAATGGCTCGGTGTATCCACGAAGCTGCCTATTCCGCTTTACGTTGGGCGTGGACTGATATCTCGGATCGGGTGGGAAAGCATTTGAAGCTGGCTTCTGCACGCATGCTGCCGTTTGGTGAAGGTCCAGCGCGGCAGGAAAGGCCGACGACAACCTGCCGATTACGTTGGGGAGTTGAGCATTTGTTCCTCGGGAAGAGGATACGCGCACGGATTCCCACTGCTCCTTGCGGTCCCCCGGCGCATAGGTCTTTGATTCGATGGCGCGCCCCGGGAGATTTGACCTCCCGACCCTCTGGTTCGCAACCGGCACCATAAAATTAGAGCTTTGATTTTATTAATAAATTCCGCGTGACGCCCGTTACACTTGGCATCACGATGCACAACGGAGCACAACGAAACACGCAAAAGTCCCGCAAACACATGGCTGTTCGAACCCAATGCGCCCGAGGATTTACGTTATGTGTTGGTAGTGGCCTGATTGCGCTTCCGTCTACCCCTCCAGTCATGGCCGTTCACTAGCACCCCCCCTAGCATGACGTCATGTGATTCGTCGTATTGTTTTGGCTCTTTGTCGCGATGCTGGCCTGCCTGGGCGAGTTCGACCGCTAGGGTCTGGAGCTACTGCCGCACCTTTTCGGGCCCCAGTGATGACCAGGGAATTTCCCTGAGATAAACTCCCGACTCCAAGAGGTTCATAGTGACGAATGCCAAGCAAAATAACATCGCGCTTTTCAACGTCTGGACTATTTGGATTCTAGGTGAGCTGTATAGGTCTTTCCCAGCTCATCGGAATTTCGCCCCCAGACGCAACAACCTAATTCCAGGTGCGAAGCACGACTTTGCGTATATATACGAGGATGCGGCCAATGCTTTCGTCGGTCTCGGAGCTGACGATGCGCCAACGGAGACAGATAGCTTTGACAGTGCGGTTAAATGGCTGCGGAAGGAAGGTCTGATTGAGTACGAGCGTCCGCGCGACGAAGGTATGGTTTGGTACACGTGCCTAACGCGGTCCGCATTCCTACTGCTAAGCGATTTCGATAGCCAGAATGAAGGCGCGTTAGCTAAATCTCTGGGCGCAGAAATGTTGGAGTTACGTCAAGCTTGGGATTCAGCTCATGCATCTCAGGTCATAAGAAGACTGTTAGAGAAGGCGCCTATCAGAACCCAGCCACACCGGGAAGCTGACAGACGCAACTAATTGCCGCGTGTATGCAGCGCTAGATTTTCGTACGCCCACCACACCGTGAATTCAATCCAGGGTCATGTTCACGCAGGCTCCGGCCGCCTCACACGCGCCTTAATGCGCACAGTGCGGGTAGCCAGTATTTTGCCTTGCTTTCACAAAGCCTGGCCTGCCTGACTTTACCTGAGGCCCGCAGATCCAGGCAGCGCTGACCCCACTCGGTAGCTTCCACTTCGGCAACCGGCCATGTATGGAAGACCGATTTCGCGCATGCCGCAGCCGACAAAAGCGCAACTTGAGTCAGCGATGGGTGCGGGTAGGTCGGGGGAACAATTGCCGCGGTCGGCTCATCGTCATAGCCAGGGGCTCCTCAGATACCTGGTCTGCCACCAAGTTCTTGGGTTTAGGCCGTCTGCGTGGGCGAACGGCGCGGTTAGATTTCATCGGAGCGTAGATGGGATGTATCAGACTACGGACAGGCATCCTCGTGTTCCGTATTCCACCGCCTTGACACGCCCGTCTTGGAGCGATCGTCGCCGTATGAAGTGACTCGTGCGCGCTCCCACCGATCCGCGACGAGCCAAGAGGAGCGTGGGAGTTGACTGGGATAATCTGAGCACCTGGTTCACACCCAGGCACTCGAGATGCCCTGGAGCTTAAGCTAATCGAGCCCCTGATTGGCACAGCGGCCGCGGCGACCTTGAACTGAGAAGCTGGCCCCGCCACGAGGGTCTCGGGTACCAAGGCAAGAGCACGGAGTCGAGTGGGCGGACCGGCTGGAACCGCGAGGGCAGAAGGTGCCAGAAAAGGTGCCGGCCGCACAAGAGCAAAATTACCCGTAATCACAGTTAGCCCCCACGCCAACACACCCTTCTGCGGCCTATCTCAGTGCCGAATGCGGGGACTTCGAGTCGCGAATCGCTTCTCGGCGGCCGAAGTCGCAATTTGCTGCAATGCATTAGCCGGCAGCCGCTCTTAGTAATGTCCGACCGCTGAGATAAATCTCCATATACCACCAGTAACATGAATACCGGTTAACGCTGCGTATCCAGCGTTTGGATGGTAGTGGTAAGAGCCACAGGGAGGGCTACATGGCGTCAAAGGTATTCAGAGAGAAAAGGCGCTCCAAAAATAGAAAGGGGCCAATTGAGGGGGGACTACCCGACAAGATCACTTTTCCTGGTGAGAACAAACAAGACAAGGACGCCTCAGATAAGGCACCCCAGGAAGGGAAGCATCATGAGACTCCGCCGAAACATGGCAAAGAGCCCGGCAAGGAAGGGAAAGAGGGGCGTAAGGACACCAAAGATGGAGGTAAGGACACCAAAGAGTACAAAGAGTACAAGGAAATCAAAGACTACAAAGACGCAAAGGAACACGACCACAAGATCATTTTTATCGATGAGAACAAGCATAGTTTTGACACGCAATCGGACTTTAAGCTGTCCGAGATGCCGGCTGTCCACCCCTTAGAGTACCGGCTTCAGGCGATCGAGCGCTCACTTGCCGAGTTGCACCACTTCATTCAAAAGGACAAGCGACCAGACTTAAGTAAGAGTGCGCTCCGCAAGGGTCGGAATCGAGCGCGCAGAAAGCCGACCGCGTGATTACAGGTAGGTCGGCGTGCCATCTGCAAGATGGTGGGCCCGATTAAGGAATCATGTGGCTGATTCTTCATTCGGAAGGCGACATTTCCGCCCGTTGGGCGTACGAAGGACTGCACCGATTCACGCACACGCCCATCGAGCTTCTAACCGCAGAAGATATTGAAGGGGCCACTGAATTTGAGCATAAGCTGGGTGGCATTGGTACGACGTTCAAGATTCAGCTCGCAGATGGGCGCTCGCTATCCAATGAAACTGTTAGCGCGGTGCTTAATCGGCTCCTCGGTCCTTCTCCCTACTGGTTGACGCAGTCGGAGACATCGGATGCACGGTATGTCTACGACGAACTATATGCGATCTACGTCAGTTGGCTGAGCGGCTTTGCTGGCAAGGTCATCAACCGGCCCTCGGATTGCAGCCTGTGTGGACCAGCACTTCATTCTGCGAAATGGGCCCACCTAGCTAGGGAAGTCGGATTTAAGATTCGCCCCTACTGCCAGAGTACCGAAAGTCGCCTCCGGTCGAGCGAGACCACTTACAGCGACGAAACTTACAGAGTCTTGGTCTTAGAGGGCGAAGTATTTGGCACGCCCGTACCTAATCAGATTCAATCCGCTTGTCGTGCCTTGGCCCGCAGCACAGGCGCAGATCTCTTGGGCGTCGAACTTAGCCAACTTCCTACTGGCGATCTAGCTTTCACTGGAGCGACTTCGACCCCAGACCTGCCGAACGGAGGAGATGAATTTCTGGAGGCCTTGGCGCATTCACTGTCTTCTCCCGTTGCGACATGATTCTCTTGTGCGGCATCCCGTCCGAGCCGCCATTGCGTGCCGTCACGGAGGCTCTTCAGCAGATCGGTGCTTCTTACATCGTCTTCAACCAACGCGCGTTCGAGCGATGGTCGATATCGTTCGAAGTCAGGGATGGAGGCGTCGATGGAGAATTGCGATACAGAGCGCGTCGGTATGATCTCGCGTGCATTGCGGCCGTGTTCACTAGATTTATCGACGACCGGGTTCTGCCGGAAGTAGAGGGCGAGTCCCAAGACTCTGAGATCCGCTGCAAATGCCGCTCGGTACATGACGCGCTGGCCCGCTGGATTGAAGTGGCACCCGCATTAGTAATTAACCGCGCTTCTGCCATGGCTAGCAACTCATCGAAGCCGTACCAAAGTCAGTTAATATCGCGCCATGGTTTTCTGATTCCGGAAACATTAATTAGCAATAATCCGGACGCGATCCGGGCTTTTAGGCGTAAGTATGGAAGAGTGATATACAAATCGGCGAGTGGCGTGCGGTCAATTGTGCACGAGTTATCAGATGAAGATGAGCGCCGCCTAGATCTCGTCCGCTGGTGTCCGACGTTGTTTCAAGAATTCATCGGTGGCACAAACATTCGTGTTCACATAATCGGCGGCAAAGCATTTGCCACTGCGGTAGAGAGCGGGGCAACCGACTATCGCTATGCGATGAGTCAGACTGGCCAATCGGCCAAGCTCCGGGAGGTTGAGCTGTCCAGTGACGTGCGCAGAAAATGTGTGTCGCTTGCGAAATCTCTCAGACTCGAATTCGCCGGTATTGATCTCAAAGTAACACCTGACGATCAAGTATACTGTTTTGAGGTTAACCCGTGCCCGGCATTCAGTTACTATGAGATGTCGACCGGTCAACCCATTGCCAATGCTATCGCGAAGCATTTAGCTTCGGCCGGGCGCATAACGTAGCGCTGACTGGCGGGAACAGCTAAGCGCGCGACCTAAATACGCCAACGACAGCGTCACAACGAGCCGTAATTTATGGGTCGGTTTCCGAGACTCTGGTTTATAACCAGGTTCTTGGCAAGCAAGAAAGCTCGGTTTTGTAGGCTCGAGGTAAGCGTCCGCCGAAGACCTCTTGACGTAGCTTCGCTTCCACAGGCCAGGCTTAGGGAGCGCAGGTCGGTGACGAATTATTACTGCGCAGGTTGTTCTGTACGACGACGTAGGGTTTTCCAGCTCCGATATCGAATATGCGTGGCAGCGTGAAGTTACAAGCCGGTGATTTGTAGTAAGTTGGAAAGACAGAGCCTATGCGAAAGTACGAATATGGCTCCTTTGTCCCGATGTAGTAAACGTCTTGGCCAAATCCTTTAAGGACAGAAATCCAAACTGTATAGGCATCCGCTTTGGCATCTTCGGGCGATTGCAGATGGGCCCACAGAGAGCAGCTGGACAAGGCCGCCGCGGTTGCCACACCGAGAAGCCCAAGCGATGTTTGTATTCTAGTCATTGATGCGATCATGCCGCGAGGCGCGATGATGGCATCATCGCCGCAGCATTCCAGGGCAACAGCTCATCGATTTTGTTGATGGGATGCTCGGCGATGCGGGTGAGGACGTAGCGCAAATATGCTTCCGGATCCAGGTCGTTCAACTTCGCCGATCCTATCAGCGAGTACATGGCTGCAGCGCGCTCACCGCCGCAGTCGGCGCCGGCAAAGAGATAGTTCTTCCTTCCCAAGGCGACTGCGCGCAGCGCGCGTTCGGCTGCGTTGTTATCGATCTCGATGCGTCCGTCGTGACAGAAGCGGCAGAGCGCGTCCCATTGCGTGAGTGCGTAATGGATGGCGCCGGCAAGGTCCGACTTCTTCGAGACCTTGTGCAGAGTTGCGAGGAGGAAGCTTCGGAGCTCGGTCAGAATCGGTTCCGTGCGCTCTTCGCGCACCGTGCGACGCTTGTCGGGCAATTGGCCGCGGATATCGGCTTCGATCGCGTAGAGGGCGCCGATACGTGTCAGCGCCTCCTGCGCGATCGGTGAGCCCGTCGCCTCATGGAGGTCAAAGAACTTGCGCCTGGCGTGTGCCCAGCACGCCGCTTCGGTGAGTGGCTGTTCCGTGCGCTCATACAGGGCGTTAAATCCCGCATAGGCATCGGCTTGCAGGATGCCGCGATAGTCCTTGAGGTGCGCGCGCGGATGCTCGCTCTTACGATCGGGCGAATAGCAAAAGAGGACCGCCGGGGGATCCGTGCTGCCAGCGGGTCGATCATCCCGCACATAGCTCCAGAGCCGTCCCGTCTTGGTCTTGCCGGTGCCAGGAGCGAGGACCGGAACCGGCGTGTCATCCGCGTGCAGCTTCTGGGCGGAGAGCACGTACGCGCCCAACGCTTGAACGAGCGGCTGCATCAAGGCGCTCGTTGCACCGACCCAGTCGGCGAGTGTCGAGCGATCAAGCTCAAGGCCCTCTCGGGCATAGATCTGGCTCTGCCGGTACAGGGGCAGATGATCGCAGTACTTCGACACCAGCACATGGGCGAGAAGCCCCGGACCTGCGATCCCGCGTTCGATCGGGCGTGAGGGAGCGGCCGCTTGAATGATCCTCTGGCACTCGGCGCAAGAGTACTTCGGCCGCACATGCCGCAGCACCTTCCAATGCTGCGGCACATACTCGAGCATCTCCGACACATCCTCTCCCAGTACGCGAAGTAATCCCCCGCAATCGGGACACGTGCAGGTCGAGCTCGGTTCGTGGATGAGCGGCTCGCGCGGCAGGTGCGCGGGTAAGGCGCGCCGGACGGGCTTCTCGCGCGCCGGCAACATGGGCGTGGGCGGGATCGGTAAGCTCGCTTCCTCGCTCTCGAGCTCTTCAAGCTTGAACTCGAGTTGCCGGATCTGCTCATCGAACCGTTCGGAGGAGCGCCCGAACTTCATCCGCCGCAGCTGCGCGATCTGCAGCTTTAAGGCCTCGATCTCCAGTTGCCGCGAGAGAAGGCGCGCTTCGGCGGCTTGCAGTGCCGTCTGCGCCTCGATGACGAGACGCTTTAAGCTCTCCACATCGTTCGGCAGGTTAACTGCGCGAGGCATGCGCTATTATAGCAAGCGCGTGAGCTGCAGGCGAGCGAAAAGCCTATAAAATAAGCTCTTTTTACACCGTCAGCTGCGGCTCAAAGGTGCGCTCCGGGCGCTTATCGCGGTAGGGACGTCCCTTTCGGGACGCCCCCCGCACAGATCCGGACAGGCCCAATTAAGGCATCCGGCTCCTACCGTGGGTGTTTGACGAGAAAGCGTTGCTCAGGCCATGGATGAAGGACGGTTGGAAACGGCAAGTACTTATCCGCAACGACGTTCATGCGTCGCCAGTTCAGTCGCCGTCGCTGACTCCGTCGCGCAAGGCTCAGGTACCAGCGAACTTTGACGTGATGACGTAGAGCACGAACGCTTGGCAAATTTGTTGGCACGGCAAAGTAGGCATAGTGGCCCTTCAACGCCGTCGTCAGCCATCGGCCTTGCACGTCGATCGGTTCGTGTCGCCGCTGCCGAAGCTCCGCCGCAATCCGCTTGATCGTGTCCCACCGACGTCTGCGTTTAGTCTTGCGTCTGAGCTGGAAGCCGTTGCCGTTCAGCTTCGTCCCGCAGATATGCGTGAAGCCGAGGAAATCGAACGTCTCGGGCTTGCCGACACCGCGGGCCAGTCGCCGTTCGGCCGCAAAGCGACCGAACTCGATGAGCCGCGTCTTCTCAGGATGCAGTTCCAATGCAAACTTGGCGAGTCGCTCCTTCAGATCACAGAGGAACCTGTTTGCATCTTGGCGGTGCTGGAACCCGACGACGGTATCGTCCGCATAACGGACAACGACCATATCGCCAGTCGCATGACGCTTGCGCCATGCGCGGACCCATACGTCGTAGACATAGTGCAGGTAAACGTTCGCGAGGAACGGTGAGATCACCGCGCCTTGCGGCGTCCCCTCTGTAGTCTCGAGTCGTGTGCCTTCATCCAACACGCCCGCTCTGAGCCACTTCTGGATCAGGCGGATGATCCTGCGATCACCGATCCGATGTTCCAAGAACCTGATCAGCCACTCGTGGCTAATCGTGTCAAAGAAGCGCCGGATGTCGGCATCCAAGATCCACCAGATGTACCGCCCTTTGATCCCGAACGCGAGGGCATCCAGCGCATCGTGCTGGCTGCGTCCCGGTCGGAACCCATAGCTGAAGCCCAGAAACTCCGCCTCATACAGAGGCGTCAGGACAAGAACCACTGCTGCCTGGACGATCTTATCCTCCATGGCAGCGATGCCGAGCGGCCGTTCCTTGCCGTCCGCCTTGGGTATGTACACCCGACGCGAGGGCAACGCCCGATACGCTCCTGCGTGAACGCGCCGATGAAGATCTTTAAGGTTACCCTCGAGATCCTCTGCGTACGCATCCCATGTGACGGCATCGATCCCAGCGGATGCTGCTCTCTTCAAAGAGAGAAAACCTCCGCGTAGGACATCCACCGAAACATGATGCAGGAGTGCTGTCAGCTTCTCCGTTTTGTTCCTGTTAACAGCTTCTCGTATGCGGCCCTGCGCCTGTGACACGGCGACCCGGCTCTGAATCCGGACCGTGCGTTGCAGTACCGCACTTCCCTTGGTCCCACCCCTTCCCTCCACCGGCTCCGCCGCGGATGGTCCCGCTTTGTTCGCCGACTTCATTGGTACTATGGGCAGGTCTGACTTCTCCGGTCCGTGCATCATGGTGTCCGGCATCACTGCCTTACCCATGCGGCCCATCGCCCGGCTGGCGAGGGCGGCCCGGAGATCTCTCGGTTCCCGAACAACAGACTTACAGACATGCCAGGTTCTTCAGACGACGCGGAGTCGCTGACCACTTGCGATAACGCGGTCAGACGTATTGCCTTCTGGCAACTGGATAACATCGGCACTCCGGTTGGGAAGTCTTTCGTCGCTCAATAGCCCGGCCTACCTGCGCCCCTGTCAACGCTTCGACCGTGTCCTCACGGACACGCCCGCATGACTCGGGGTCGATGCGGTTCGCTACACCTTCATCGTGCGGGACTCTCACCCGCTGTCTGTCGTCGGTCTCCCGACGCACCCAATTGATCCCCTCAAGGAGCATCGACAACTGCGCCTGCGTCAAACACACGGTACCGGAGGTCGCGAGTGGCCATACAAACTTGCCGCGCTCCAACTTCTTGGCAAACAAACACAGCCCGTCCCCCGACCACCACAACAGTTTTACCAGATCGCCGCGTCGCCCTCTAAAAATAAAAACATGGCCGGCATAGAGGTTCTCCACCAACATCGTCTGCACCGTCGCCGCAAGCCCATGCATGCCGCGACGCATATCCGTCACGCCTGCGGCGAGCCAGATCTGCGTGCCTCCCGGCAGTGAGATCACGAGCGCCGCCGCAAACACTCGATCACGTTATCGAGTACGGCAGCATCCACCGAGCCGCGCACGCGCACGGTTGCCGCACTCAGCGTGATCTCAATATATGACTCTGGAAAGGTCGACGTACGCGGCGCGTCCGGCATCTGCGTCGTCACTGGTAGCAGTGTCGCCGCCGGGATCTTGGCTTGTGAATCCCCTACCAAACACGCCCGCGGCTTGGCGTACTTGACCACCCACCGGCGCAGCAGGTTCGCGTTGACGCCGTGCAAGAGCGCCATGCGCGCCACCGATACTCCTGGCTCGATGCACCGCCGCGCCAATGCGCGCTTCCCCGCCTTGCTGTACGTGCGCCGACCCTTTGCGCCGGGCTTGATGACAAGACCCTTTACAAGCTCCTCACCGTCCCCTGACATGGTGGACACCATCTCAACAAGTGGACACCATCCTCAATCGCTCTTGTTCGCTAAACTAGACGGCCTCTGGATGACGCTTACACCTGTTGCGTACTAGCAGCTGCTCAAGTACCTGGATGCAGGTGTGCGCTACCCAATGGATGCCAATCGCGGGTATGCGGGGCCAGCATACGGCTTCATTATTTTGAGCAATCAGCTGTGTGTTGATAAGTAGCTGCCCGTTGTTGTCAAACTATAAAACGATAGCACCGGCTAGATGCAGGGCTTCGGACGGCAGATTGCGATGTCCCAGGGCT
>Ga0302179_10002712_pt1 | contig 10285 bp, 13 predicted proteins | sample I_Palsa_E3_1_FD_198788 | JGI IMG/M metagenome (GOLD analysis project Ga0302179, IMG submission 198788) | Peat permafrost microbial communities from Stordalen Mire near Abisko, Sweden - I_Palsa_E3_1 | ecosystem: Environmental > Terrestrial > Soil > Palsa > Peat permafrost | place: Sweden...
CATGGCCCCCAGCAACCTCCGCACTTGCCAGAAACTCAACAACACTGTCTTCATGGATGCTGTCACTTACGTTGGTCATCAAACCACGTAAACCCCACGCAAGATGGGGTGTTTCTGTCCCTCTCGAGCCAATCCTCCACCATTGTTGAGATTTACGGTCGGATTTTATGGCACTTCAAGTAGCAGCCATCCCAACTACATTAATCTCGTTCTAATAATACTCTCAAAGACCTTGAACGCATTCGTACCTCTATGTCCCAACCATCTCTCCCCCTTTCCAATCCATTGAATATATTCCAGTATATTCTCAAACTCCCGTCCATCCATAACCTCCTCAAATACGCCAACCAACTCCAGTTCCTCCCGTCTTTCAAACGCCACGAGAATAACCGGAAGTATAACATCCACCCGAAAACATGACGTTCCCACCTGTCCACATAATTCTTGTGGTAACGAACAACGATAGCAGCAGCTGTACCTCTCGTAATCGATATAATTACCTTGGAATACATCGTACCTCATTCCCAGTGCCCGTTCCACGTACTTACAGTTCTTCCCGTCATGTTCTCCAATGTCTCCAACCAACCAACATGCTGGACACGTATCTTGCAGATGTTCCACGATCCGCAGTATGTCCTGCACTCTACGTTCCTCGTTCATGATCGTGGTTTGCAGATCTGACTGTCTCCGTTCATAACTCTGGCGTTGGCGTACCCGGCGTTCCAGCTCCCCATCATCTGTCGCCCTCCTTTTCCCTGCCACGGTATGACTGAGATGCACCTTGCAATTGTCGCACAACTCTGATTCCAAAGACTCGCAAGTGACAGCATGGTCCTCCCCGTTTAGATACACACTCATCCCCGTCCTGCGGCATTCATTTGTTGTTAAAAACTGGTGCATAGCCTGCTCATCCTGGGATAAAGTATGAACTTTTCGTTGGCGTAATTTCATCTCCTCGTCATCTGACAGTAATGTCATAGACTCCACCATCTCACCAGCTCTCCCTCCACGTCCAACCTCCTGATCAAAATTAATCATTCCATATGGTTCTCCAACGTGAATGACAGCCCGTATACTCATGATATCCACCCCTGCTCCCAAAGATCCCGTGGCGAACATTAATCCAGACGTCCAGCCATCAAGTACCTCAGCCTTGTTCTTCGTGTCTGAATTGAACCACTCACAATCCCAACGTTTTGCCCACGTCTCACTCATCTTTTTGCTACGGCAGAATACCAGTACCTTGTCCATGTCCTCACATGATGACAATGCGTTCTGAATTTGCTCGTCTGCAAGTTGGTCAAACTGTTCTCTGTCTAGAACCAGAACATTGTATCTCGTACATAGTTTGTATCCAACCAATCTGATGAACTGTGGTTCGTTCAAACACATGGCATCCTTGTACCGATTTAGCATTGTGGGCGGGAATGTAGCTGTGAGATAAACCAACTGGACTTCCACGCAAAGATCTTTTATCGCCGCCAGCTTGGGTCTGAATCGTTGATCGTGTAATAACTTATGACATTCATCAAAGACAATGCGGTCCAAACATTTCGTGAGATGCAAGTCCCGGATAAACTGTAGACACGAGCCTGAGATTGCCGTCTCTGTAACTATAACCACGATTCGAGCTCCACGATTAACACCACGACCGTATATAATTGCATCAATCCCAGTTGCTTTACAACGCCGTAATAAATCCTCAGCGAGAGCAACTAATGGAGTGATCACCACTGTGGTTTGGGCGTGAGATTGCATCGCTGGTAGCATAAACGTCAAACTCTTTCCCTGGCCTGTTGGCAGAATGACGAATAGCTGGTTGATTCCCATAGCCGTGCTGATTACCGCAGTCCTCTGTTCCACCGTCTTGAACTTGGCGCTAGTTCCGTACATGGTTTGTAGTGCTTTCGTCATTCGTTCCTCCACAGCTGATTCATGCGTTTCTGGTTCCGTCTTTATCGTCTTGACTTTAATACTGGTTTCTCGACGGCTTTCCAGCTTGTACCACCGCTGCCACTTATCTGACACAGAACGGTACAGATTAATTGACTCTGGCGTCAACCCCTTGGATAATCCACCCATCCGTGCATAACGAGCGTTGGCCAACTTAGTGGAATGTGCAGCCATTAAATCGTGGACATCATCATCTCCTTCTTCTTCCTCATCGGCCTCCGCAGAGCTTCCACGAATGAATTCCCGGTCAATAGCAATCGCGATATGTCGATATTCCTGCGTCGTCATGCGAAATCCCAACCTCTTACCAGATTCCCGAGTAAGTACTTTGGTCAAGCGATCAGTTGTCCACGGTACCGTATGGTCCGCAAATAAGAACCCATCTCTGGTCAATGATGGATCAATCATATATCGAAACGGGACAATATCTGTGAGATACAATCCAAGTAGCTGACTGATTCGGTGTGGCAGAAAGCGTGGAATGATCTAGAGTTAATTTATACAACTACGGGGACCCAAACCTTCTGATCATCCATCATCGCCATGGACTTATGATACTCCGTGATGAACATTAACTGATGGTCTTCCACATAGATACTGCGATCCCCGTCCATAGTATTCATCCAACGTAGAGAAGTCATCTCAGTCCCTCGTCCAGATAAACCACACGTAAACATCATCAGCAATGCCAAGATCTCACGGAATCGTTCATCCTTCTGGGTATAATCATTCCGCGCCACCTTTGAAATCTCCATCCCATCACCCATATTCTCGAACCAGTCCGTCACGAGCTGTGCCTTTTGGATTCGCTGCACCATTCTAACCCGTGCCTTATTCCAAGCATCAGATTCCTTCAACGCAAAGTAATAACCAGCTTCGTGCTTGCTCGGATTATCAGTCTGATCCAAATCAAACTCTGGGAGATCTCCGTCGCACTGGAATAATAATTCCTTGGACATAATCCCCTCCGCAATATTCAATAATTCGTGGACGAACTCAATCAGCTCCCTTAACTTCAATGCACGTCCATCGAAGTATAATGTTTTCCTGTCTGCCGACCAACGAATGCGAGATCTGGCAATGCTGTCTTGACTAGCTGCCATGCCGTAATTGAGTGTACGGTGGATACGTCCAAACGGTGTGTCTGTAATTAGCGTTTCCCATCTATGGGACTTACCGCCTCCGTCAATTAACCATTTCCTTATGCCACGGAACTGCATGACTGGCGTGATTGGACTGTGTTCAGTGAAATCATCGCGAAGCACTGTTGGTAATGCGTGTTCCAACATTATGACCCGCATACAGAACTGGATCCCTGCGAGAATAGTTGTATAGTCCTGCGGCTTTCGCCATTGTTTATAATCAACGTTATAGCCACGAACGCCAGTGTAATGAATCAAACTCGATGGCTCTTTCGCATAATCTGAGTGACAGATAAGTGCAACGGATACGTTAAACAGTAACAGCTCCAAATCCTCTGCTTCGTCCTCCCTGTATGACTGAACCATACTTTGTGCCACTAATAAATTATTAAATTGTTGTCTCGTGAATTCCAACCGTGGATCCTTTAGCACGAACATGCGATAACAGAACAAGATATAGCTCTGCCAATATCCAATGTAACGGGATAGCGTATATGGTGCAATGTAAGATCTGAATGGCTTCGTGTCTTCCTTTTCCAACGTGACAGAACCTAACCAGAATGGAATGAGATCCCACTCCCTTGCCAAACAATCTTGGTAGCCTTCCCAGCACCGTTCTAAGACCTTGCCAACTGCATCCCAAATCAGTTTCTCCTCAACTGCAATTGCCAGCGATGGATCCGTCAACGCATGTAATTCATTCATGTCCTGACCCGCGAATTTCTTATCCCATCTGGTGTAACGCAACCATGGAGTCTTAGTGACAAGTGAAGTATTATCTTTGACTGTATTGATCTCCTGTTGGTGTTTCAAGTCCCGTTCTCTGGCATCTCCAAGCAGATTTTCCAACAATTGGTCCATGAAATTTACAACGGGTAACGTTCCTGGCTCATGTACTGTGAAGTACCTACTATATTAATCCCTTATAACGCTAACACACATACCTTTTGTCATTGCCTTGGCAGAACGTTTGAGCTCGTGTTTCTAACCATTGGGCTCCATCATTAGCCTTCCAATTATGCTCCGCCCTGCAATGCTTCTTGACTGAGAAAAGAGTCCCAAGAACCTTGTCGCACTCCACGTACTGGCATTTGAACCCATTGACGATACTAAGATATGGGACTGGTATAACCTTGTCTGTTGAATACGTTAACTGTGACATTTCCACCACCGTGAATTGGGACGCATAAGTGATAATGTCTTGTCTGACACCTATGTCCAGCTCGTGCTCTGTTAGAAAGTGACGGTAAAGAAACTTTGGTGACACAGCATATTGGTGAACTTTGCAGATGAGAACCTTGTGTTCTTTGTTGAAGAAGAGGTACGCGCTCATGATAGTGGTTTTAGGTTGAGTGTCCAGAGCCACGGACTTGGATAAGGGTCAGGCTCATTCTAAATTTTTTTTCATGGTTGAGATTGGTGCCTGTCCGCCACACAAAACTAAACGTAACTCCAACGTAATTCCCACGTTATAAATTTGTAACTCCAACGCCAGGGTTAGAATTTCGTGGTTGAGACAGACCCACGTCCGCACCTTATAACGCGTAACTGGCGCGCCAGTTACGCTTGGCATACTGGTTAGGAACCTTTATGTCCACCATCGGTATCACTGAAAAACTTCAATGGTTCGACGCCGCCCTTCTCAAACCACCTTCTCAACTGTCAATCTGTCTCCCTGATTTCCTGCCAGATGCCTGGATCCTGTGTGACTCGAGATCCCCCCGGCGTCGGGATATGAAGCTGAATTCCCAGACATACCTTTCAATCGTCATGAAACTGCGCCTGCAACTCGAAGGTTGTCCAAGTTTGAAATACAGAGACAAGTTTTTCTGTTCGCTGACTGGTGATGATGATCCTCATCTGTGGGATAAAGGTGGATAATCAGTCTAGGAGGGCGAGGATATCTTGTTGGGTTTGTTGAATGGGTTCGTTTAATGCGTCCAGAATTAGAAAGATTTGTCCCTCAACTGTCGTATTTCCTGGCATTGTCGTTGTCCCTGTGTCCATTGTTGGTCTCTGAGCCAGTTGCTATGGCACTCGCCCCTTTCACAGCTAAACACACCCCAACCAGCCTCTCAACAACCTCCTTCATCCCCACCAGTAATGGGTTTCGGTCGGGCTGAGACCGGGTCTCAGCCCACTTCACCCGATCCGATGAAGATCGGCTCTAGTTTGAAGCAGACCGGCTCCTTATCGGCTCGGGTATAGGTCAAGATCGACCCGACTAGGTTCCTTCTAGGAGCCTGGCCCGACCGAGTAGGTCGATATCGGGGCTCTATGTGTCCTTGACAAGCCCGACCATAGCCCTTTTTGGGAGCATAGTTGGCAAGCCTCTTCAGCACTTTCGTACTTACACTCAATCAGTAATAGACACACAATGTCTTCTGGGCCCCTATACACCTTTTGTTTCCACTGTCCATTTCGTTTTCAGAATGCTACCACGCCGTTGAACTAACGTCGGCCTTATATTAACTTGCACCTTCATACTTACTATATGGTCCTCAGTTCAGCCGGTGCCAAATGAAGTTATCTGTACTCAGACTATTCGAGACAATCGTTTTCTTTGAGGTAATTATGGGGTGACAACGAATGTAATAAGGGGTACTAAGCAGTTACGAGTGGACAGTCATTGATGAATCATAACAATTTTACCGCTATTTAGAGGTATCCAACACAATACGACCACTGATCTCGCCCTGCTCCATTTCGCGGTAGACTTGAGGCAGTTCCGACAACCCACGCAAGTGGTACATAACCTTGACCTTTCCTCGAGCGAAGAAGTCAATCGCCTCTGCAGTATCCGCGCGATTCCCTCTACTGTTAACGACACCAGGCCAGCGAGATGATATACACGTAGCTCCCCTTGAGGGTTAGATTGCGTACAACCGTATCGAACACATTAGCACAGATTACGGTGTTGCTTGGAAGTCCAACAGCGACAACTGTGCCCTTTGTACGACACATTTTCATGGCATCCTCATATGGTTTTGCACTCGCCGCAATGACAACGACTGCATGGGGACCGCCATTGGTGAGTTTCTTGACCTCTCCAATGACATCTGAGGAAGTTTTATAGTCGATAAAAGCCTCTGCACCGAGTGATTTGACGAGGTCTTCCTTATCTTTTCCCGTGTCAATACCAACGACACGAAGTCCCATAGCTGCTGCATACTGGACGGCGAGATGGCCCAGCCCCCCACCGGCACCAGGTAGAGCAACCCACTGACCAGGCCTCGCACCAGACTCTTTCAAGGCCTAATATCAATCGACGTAACTAGAATGGAGGTACTTTATAGACGGTAATCCCCGCGCAGAGGATAGACGCAGCCTCGGCAAGGTTGACAGATTTTGGAAGACGAGCGACGTGGGTGGCTTTACCGATAGCGTATTGTTGAAAGGTTCCATCAACGGTGTATCCGCTCAACAACGCATGTGGACAATTTGGTTCAAAGGAATTCATGCAGAACTCACAGGCTCCACAACTTCCGTTCAGCCACTACAATCAGAATGATTTTAGTTAGAACGACTTTGATGCCGACGTGGTCTCCAGGTTTGACGTCTTGGACCGCTGCTCCAACAGCCACCGCAACTCCAGCACCTTCGTGACCGCCAACAAGGTTCGCTTTGGTAGCCAAGGGCCAATCGCCTACTATGAAACGTCGTCCAGTCAGGAAATACCTTTCCAGGCGTGCAAGTCGGTATGACACACTCCAGTGTATTTGATATTGACGAGGACTTCATCATGTCCTACTTGGGGAACAGTGATTTTCTTGTACTCGAGCGGCGAATTGTTGGTCTTGAAGACCACACCCATTTGTTCTTTTGCCATTGTTGCCATGGTCATTCTTTGAACTCGCGGAACGAGCCGGGAGATTCGAAGCATTTAGATGAGTGGAAATTGGTATATTAACGTCATGACAAGCTGCTTGGTATGACACGCTTGACGGCATGACATACTTGGTCTTTATACTATCGCGTGCTCCTGTCGCGTGACAGTCACCGATCGATTAGTATCAACCAATCATACTGGCATTACACGCGTCATAGACCCCAATCAAGTTATTTAAGCTTTTTCCACTCAAGACCAATCAGCTCGAACCGAGCTGGTAAGATGACAGGCGAGACGTCAGCGGCGTTGTCGTCCATTTTTTGGCGTGGATGATAGACGTATTTCGAGTGGAGGGAAAGGACTTAGAGCAATTAATTGGTGGGATTTCCTTAGTGGCGTCCAATCATAGCACCGAAACCTTCAATCCCACTCTTTCCACCAATACAAAGACCTGGTCGGTCTAGGAGAACGGACGGCGCCTATTACTGTAAGAAGAATTGTGATGGGGTGCGCCGTCTCGTTTAGGTATAGGCGAACAGCCCAACGGATCCGGAGTCGACAGACAATTTGCGGCTTGGACACCTTAGCCGAAATAGGCCTCTCTTTCATACATAAATAGCTCCAAGTGCTCCGTCGGATTCCTTTGCATCCGGGTTGGGCAGATTGGCGTATTCCCGATGGTCTTTGCTCGAATACTAGTATCGTAAACTGGCGCACTTCCTTCAACAGCGGAAATGGCCTGACCTCGCAGGATTCGGAGAAGTGCGTTCCCCCCGCCCGGGCCCCCCGCCCCCTTCCCCCTGGGAGTTATTGTTCGTCTTCGAATATAAGGGGAAGTGGTTTTGGGCGGTCCAAAGAGATGTATGTAGTCCAACCGGGTACGCTCGTGAAGTTTATAGAAACTTATATTGCAACTGTTGTCTAACAAATACAAACCCATCCGACTCCTCCCACCTGATAATGAGACACCAGACTGCGACTCTCTGCGCCTACTTCCTGGAGGGAAAGTAAAGCCAGTGCTCACACGCATTCTCGTCACCCGACGCGGGAGATGCAGGCATCGGTCGCGATAATCGCGTCCTTAACTTCCTACGATCGAATAAGGAAATATAAATTCTTTCCTTGATTGTCCAGAAACGGTATACGAGCCTCCGGATGAAGTACCTGTAAGGAGATAGTGGCCTTGGTCGGTGCTGACTCGTACAGTCTGACCGTGTCAACTTTGATGCTTCTGCCCATTCGCCAAGCCTGGTAAATTCCTTCGCGATTTCCTCTGCGAATCGATCATAGCCTTCTTGGTCAAGGTCAGTTGCACAGGTTTTTCGGATGCGAGTGCATAAGTTTTCCATGGATGTCCAAAACGAGGAGCCGGTCTCCAAACTTGAATCTATGGCCCAGAATTCGTTGCGTTTGTATTTGAGCATGAACTGGAAGGTTGACTGCAATACCGTCCAATACCTGACGTGCTTGGTATCGAAATCGCAAAAGGCAAACTTCGTGTGCTGTGGTACTCCAGGAAACAGAAACCCGTTGACGAAGTAGCCCGTGTCTTGCCACCAGGAGACGCTTGGGGGAGTGCTTTGTGCCATGACTTGTTGGACAGCATTGACCATGCCTGACTCGACTACGAGACATTTAAACCGATAATGCAGACCGAGTTGGACCATGGCGTCGTTGAAAAGCTGCTCGCGGATTTGATTGAAGCTGTGAAATTGTTTTCGGCTGTCTTCGTCCAGATACTCCGTTATGACGAACTCGCCGGTCATGTCCACGAGACTCGTCTTCTCGATCAAATATACCGTTCGAACTTCTCCTCTTATGCCCATCGCCATGTGCCCGGGCGCGAAGTAGTCTAGATTCTCCCCAACATCTTTATGACTGAGGGAAATGTTCCAGTTAAATCGTGGACTATTGGCGCAAGTAACGAAATACGTTACAGGCCCGCGACGGACCAACTCGACGCGATGATGAGAAGCTCCGATTCGATGAAGCGCAGCGTTGAGTCGTTTCACTAGGTCGGCCACCTGTTTCCAGGACGAGAGATTTTGAAACGTAGATGTCCGGGCCCTAGAAAACACAAGGACCGTGTTGAGGAGCGGCTCGAGGTCTTCCTCGGGCGTCACGATATGCTCATCAAGGTAGTCTCCGAGCCAACCGAGTTCGTCTGCAGTGAGTTACGCACGTGTGGAATTGTACCACGGAGAGCTTGGAAGGGGAAAGATGGCTCTTTCTCATTTCCGTATAACAGGCGCTCAGCCATGGCGAGACTATTGCCGGGAGTGCGTTGGACCACTTGGGTGGTGGATGTTTTAGCACGGTTACATTATTACACTTTCCGACTCGCGTTTCAAATGACACCCAAGACTGGTTCTGGTGATATATCTGGACGTGGTCAATTACGCCGTAGTACGACGCTAACGGCAGTCGTGCTGGCGGGAGTAGGAAGAGCAGTTCTTGGTATTTTGGAAGAGCACCCGGAGGTTTCCACTAAGTCAGGATATCTCACTCTTGGCCCGCAGCCTGAGAGGAAATTAGCTGACAGGGCTCTTGACCATACTAGTATATCGAACCATCTTACAACATACATACTATCAAGACCCTGTTTACAATATCTCCGGAGAACCTACGTAGAATATAACCACAATCATACCATAGCCGGTCCACCCAGTGCCCCAACCTCATGCCTCCTTCCGCTACTCGCCCTGTCCAACGCGGAAAGATTGTATCGTAAACGTTAAGAGGCATTATTGGCGGATCCGTGCTCGCAGCCCCCGCAGACCCTTGGCGCCCCACAGTCAGAATACCAAACTGTAGGGACAAGAGTTGCGTCAATCTCATTTACTCTTCGTAGCACACTGACTCGCTTATCTGTGTAAGACTGCTCACATCTCAAGCCCCTTGCACCTCCCAACGTTGTAACTCCAAATCTGTCAACCATCTCAAATTTCTTGAGGGTCTCCACCCATTCCTTCCGAAAGCGACTGTCGATGCGCGTTACGGTATCGGCGTAGGAACCAGCATCTTCCGTGGGGATATAGGCAAATTCGTATGGCAAAAGTTTCGCGTTGCGAACAATGAAGCTCGTGGGAACAATTGCGGGCGAGGACGGAATTTCCAAATTGTATTCCCCGACAACGTGACTGTCAGGTCTTCCGTTTTTGAAAACGCTCGTGACCGTAAGCTGTGTCTCTCCCGGCAGGTCTACCATTTGCTCATCTCCCGTCAGCTCGAAATGTCTGTGTACGAGTATAATCCCAAAATGGGCGTCAAGGTGGAATTTGGCGAGCAGGTTGCAGAGCACAACCAGAGCGGCCTTATCACCGCCATTGGTCAGGACCTCGGAGGCTTCCTGAAGGAGGAG
>Ga0302179_10002719_pt1 | contig 10266 bp, 10 predicted proteins | sample I_Palsa_E3_1_FD_198788 | JGI IMG/M metagenome (GOLD analysis project Ga0302179, IMG submission 198788) | Peat permafrost microbial communities from Stordalen Mire near Abisko, Sweden - I_Palsa_E3_1 | ecosystem: Environmental > Terrestrial > Soil > Palsa > Peat permafrost | place: Sweden...
CTGCTGACGTACAATTAAAAAGCTTTCCTACGCCGGGATGGCGGAACTGGCAGACGCAGCGGACTCAAAATCCGCCGACCTTCGGGTCTTGGGGGTTCGACTCCCCCTCCCGGCACCACTCCTAAACCCCATAGAATCAGTCTCTAGCTGGCGCTAGTTCACCGCACGAGATGCGGGTAAAGGGGTTGAACTCTCTTCATTGTGCCCAATTTGTGTCCTTGTTTGGGCTTGTCGCTCCACTGTTTGAATCCTTTCTTGTTCCGCCCGCTCCTCTGATGCCTGCAACTTAAGAATCGCATCGTTCATGTCGGACCGGCTCACGATTGCGTAGCGCTCGAAAACGCTCCGCGTGCGCCAGCCACCGATCTTCATGATAATTCCTTCGGCGACTCCCGCTCTGCGAAGGTTTCTTGCTCCGGTTCTCCGCAGATCATGAAATAGCAAGTCAGGTATTCCCGCGTGAGCACAAGCGTTCTTCCAGGTTCCACGAAAATCGCAAACGGGCTTTCCGTTAGACCGCGTGAACACGTGATCTTCAACCGATTTCCCTTGCACCAGGGCAGAAAGAAGCTTGCAGACTTCATCTGTCATCAGCACTTCTCTGCCGTCACGATTCTTTGTTGTGCCAGGCTCAAGACGAATCACACGCTGAGACACGTCCACCTGATTGACACGCATCGTGAGCAGTTCCGAAACGCGCCAGCCGTATGTACACGTATAGGAAAAACAAAATCTCATTTCACCTTCGCTGAGGAATTCCCGCACATGTTCAGTCGGAGAAAAAATGGGGAAAAGCGCCGATGAAACACCCGCAACAACTTAAACCAGAGGCGTTCTACCGCGTGAAGGCAAGTCTGAACCCTAAAGAGAATTTACTTCGCCAGGCCAGGGCATCTAAGCCTCAGGCTGCGAGTATGGGCTTGAGACGACCGACCCGGTGCATGTCTTGGCCAAGACTGTCTAGGAGAGGATCAATACCGAAGGTCTTAAGACGAAGCCACCGCCAACTCAATCGCGGAGGATGCGGGCGCTGTTTCTGCTTCAGCAGTACAAACAAAGCCAACCAGGTCCGTGCTTTGGAACGCGGGCCGAGCAGTCCAAAGTACCGCATATTATGTCGGCCGCGATCCGGAACCTGCTGCATCATAATGTGGATAAGTTTTTCATTTGAGTAGCGCAGCGTTACCCGCCGGTCGTTTCGCGTATCCTTGGCAACGTACTCAACCGATCTCTCTGTAACTCTCGTGAGACGGTGTTCGGCCACCGGTGGTCTTCGAATGTAGCGCCCGACATATTCGACGAAATGTGCCTTGGACATGACTGAACTGATGTAAACGTGCCAGTCACGCTCGTACTCCTCTTCGAGCATCGTTCTTAGCTCTTGTCCGAAGTGTTCTGGTCCGATCGCTCGCTTTTTCAGAGCCTCCGCAAGATAGGTGATTACAGCAAAACGCCAGGACTGCATTAGCTCCTTAAGGGCTTGTTTGTCGTATTTCAGACGGGAAAACCAACGACCGTCTGCCTCGCGCAAGCCTCCCACTGAGACTAGAACATGCAGATGCGGATAAAAATTCAATAACCCCCCAAAGGTGTGCTGCACGAGCATAAGAATCACACGCACGCCGTATCGAGCCTTTGCCCATAGTTGTATGCTTTCTGCACCCATTGCCGGCATCCCATAAAGGAGGTGGCGATTCTCCTGGATGATCGGCCAGAAGTGCGCTGGCAGCGTAAGGGTCATTTCAACATACGCGACATCGGGGAGCGTCGCTTTCAGATCTTCTTTCCATTCTTCCGTTGCGCGCTCCCCGCAACTTGTGCAGAATCGCGACTTGCAGGTGTGATACACGAGCTTCGATTCAGTTGCCGAGGAGTAAACTTCCGCTCCGAGGGCGATGGTTCCGCACCGTGTGATTTTTAGGAAGTTCTCGCGGATGTTCGAAGGAGTGCCCGGATGATCCCAATACTCTCGGGCATCAAGGAGGATTTGCTTAATTGGATGATGACCAATCATCTAAAGAGTGCCTCATGCTGTGGTCTGAGGGCCTCAATCAGTTCCTGGGTTACAAATATTGCCCTGCCGGGACCGGCTACTAAATCGATTTCGATTGAGCCCAGTTCGTCCAACTGCTCAGGAGCCGTGTCAGTCAACTGATTTAGAAGCCTGACAAGGTCCGACACCCGGAATACGCGCTCATCTGTCTTGGACAGCGAACCTTTTGCTAAATGAGCGGCTACAAGTTGTCTTGCCTTCTTCCGAATGCCCTTCTGAATCCGAAAGCGCCTCAAATGCTCCGGTTGTTCCGCTTCCGGTTCACGACTCCACTTGTCGGCAAGGTTTATCGAGATTTCCTGGGTTCTTACTGCTTCCAGCAATGACAAACACGCATGCGCTCGTATGCGTTTCACTTTATGAACATTGCCCAGCGAAACATGAGCCACGCGAGCGACTTCCCTTCTCGAATCGACTCTCTCAGCTTCTGTCAACTTTGACAAACCCTTGCCGCGACCGCCCTCCTGCTGATTCCGTAGCGCCTTCTTCTGGAAGTACAGTTCGAGGTCGAGCGCGAGCTCGATCCGAATGAAATCGCTCAAACCCGGCGACGGGCGGTGCGTTTGAATTAGCCATTTGAGCGCTTCTTGTTCGTCAAGGTCGTGTTCGACACACTGCAGTGTTGTTCGACCTATCTGTTTTGCCAGTTCCCAGCGGCCGTAACCATCGATAATCAAGTGATCTCGCGTTGTCATGAGCGGATACTGAAAGGCGAGATCCCCGAGGTCAGCCAACGCGGCCAATTTGTACGCTGGAACCGAAAGATTGTGGCGGGCATAGCTAGGGTGGGGGCGTAATTCACACACAGAGCAGGAGATGACCTGGCTCTTGATCCCGTTTGAAGCAGGATTGCTACGCGGTAATGGAGTCGCGTTATTCTCCACAAAAATCCGACGACAAGACAACACGCTCGTAGCTCGTCGCTACATTCGGTTTTAGAGGCAGCCCTTCCGGGGCCGCAAGAGCACGAGTGATCGCGAATGTCAGTGGATGTCCGAATGGCAGCGAGCATGAAGGCGACAAAATCCATCGCATCAGTATCTATTCCAGCACCTATCTTGGAGGGAGTGCGAGCCTGTAGGCAGGCGCTTGATTCTTCTTGGCAGTGCGGAAGACTTAATCAGTTGTGCCCAGATTGTGCCCAGCGAGAAGTAATAGAACGATTCCGAACGTCACAAAACGCAATGGGCTATTTCTGCAAGCCGTTGTAATTTATAAGAAAGAAGGGGTTTAGGAGTGAATGCAGAAGGTCTCAAAATCCGCCGACCTTCGGGTCTTGGGGGTTCGACTCCCCCTCCCGGCACCAGCAAGAATCCCACAAAATAAACAGCTGGCTGGCGCTAGCTCACCGCATGAGTCGCACTCCACCTCAGACGCAGCGGATCTAGCATCCTCATCTAGCCACAAAGGCTCCGTCTAATGCGGATTAATGTCCCGTCTATTCCGGATTATAGACTCGTCTGATCCGGAACGCTGGACATGTACTGGGACTCATTCCAGTTCGTGTCGCGCGATCTGGGTGTGAGGTGCATGATGGCGCCTTCCTAGATTCGATCCGAACTCGTATCTCGGCGGCTCCTTTGCGAGTACCTCCGTCAGCTCCGTAGACATTGGGTTCGTGGTTCTCTGCGACGTGGCTTCTAGCTACGACGAAGGCTCAACCGGTTAGAAAGGCTTCCCTGGCTCGGGGAGCACCGGCCGCTCGTCTCCATCCTCATCTTCTGGTTTCTGTTTCAGGTGGTCGATGAAGCCTTGGGCATTGACGGGCAGGGAGAGTTCCGAGCTATCGCAGTGAAAATCATCCGTGGTCATTCCCAGTTTTTTCATTATGGCAGGCAGCACCTGATGAATCATCCTCATGCCTTGCAGAGTTCGTTCATGTAGATGTCGGGGTGAATCTGCAAGGAGCGATACCCCATTTCCGGGCACTCAGCCTCACTGCCCAGATCTCCCGCAGATTGCGACACCAAATCCATCACCTCGACGGGGAGCGGAACCTGGGATTCGTAAGCCATTTTTTTCCACTTGGTGAGCCACTGCACGAAATCTTTCGTGATCTTCCTCTGGAACAATTCAAACTGCTCTTTCGTGACTAAGCCATTGGTGTCCTTGAAATCAAGTTTGGACGTCGCCAAGGAGAGCAAATTGCCATCAATTTCTTCAAGTTCCCAATGGCTTGACCCGATGGCGTCCAATCCACCCTCGCTGTGCTCGTTGTCGATCAAGGGGTGAAGGTTCGCAGTAAAAAATGCAGACACATCCGTGTACGATTTGTAGATCGAATCAATCAGGTGTGCGTGCGGGCTGCTAGAGAGCAGAGTCCAGAAAGCATCGGAGTGTGATTCCTCGTCACCGACCTCTTCCGGAATGTCAGAACGCCACCACGCAAGCAGCTTATGGTCGATCTTCTCCAGTTCGGCGGGAAAGGTTTGAGGCCACGCAATGCCCATGTGTTTCAGAGTTCGAAAGGTCTGCCAGTGCAACTCGAAGAAATCCTCAGTAAGAAGCGCAGCATCCTCAAACCCCATTTCATCCGTGGCGCTGGAGTTGGCGTGCTCCGCTAGAAACGTCATCAGCTTTCCCCATTTGTCCGCCGCCTCGACCGAGCCTGCCGCGAGTACAAAGGCGACGTCTGTGTACATATCTATCCCGATAAGCTTGCGAAGCTTGGTTTGTTTCTCGTGAGACATGCTCTCGCCCTGCTTCCACTTGGTGATTTTGCGTCTCGGAAACGCCAAGGCGTTTTGCCAGCTTCTTTTGCTCGCACTCCAGTTTTCAGCGCGAGGGTCGCCAGACCCCCGTTTCCCCTGCTGTAACCGTCAATGGAATTAACTAAAGCTGCATACGCTGCACTAAAGTAAGGAGCCCGGCGTTTCGGAACTGATCAAGGCCTAGGTTTTCAGGCCGCTATTTTCACAATCTGAACCTTTTTGGCACTCGTGTCAGATTTGGAAATATCGACCGTGCGCCTGACTCAGTAATCCCTCGCGACGGCGAGTCGCATCCTAAAGAGTGCGATTGGATCGACTTATGGCTGATCGCTCACCCATAAACTGAAGCCGTCGAAAGTTTTCCACAACTCACATGTTCAAATGTCACAAACGAAGTGCATTACAAAAGCTTATCGTTAATGACGTTTGGCTGATTTCCATCCCCAAAAGAGGCCCATTATGCCGACGCCTCGCATTCCGTGTACTGACTCCTTTAGCGCCGAATGGCAGAAGCTGTATTCGTGCGCAATTCTGGAAGCTGATAACAATAAAATCCTGGAACGGATTTCCGAAGCCCGTTGCGCGATTTATGATCGCGCCGAGGAAATCCTCACTGATCCGTCGGACAAGGAACGTCGCTCTCTCAGTTCTGCGCTGCGAACGCTGCGTATCCTTGAAGAAGTGGCGCGGCAACAACGCTCCGAAGCTTCAAGCACCTTACAGCCTCGGTGATGGCAGGCCGTGCATCGGGACGTGCGGCAGGTCATTTACGGTAAGCCCGCCAAAGCGAACACCCTTGCTGGAGGAAAGATTCTTCGCTCTTCGGTCGCGCTGAGCCCACCTTCTATCGCGGGATAGCCCCGCCCGCTACGCAGCGATCCTGACCCGAGTCACTGCCGCATGATTGCCGGAGTACGGAAAGCATGCATCCCGAGATCGGAACAAAGCCTGCGCGCTTCCGCTGCCCGCGCTTGCGATGACGAGGGTATGTGGCAAAGAATCGAGCTTCGAAAGAGCCAGGACTCGTTGACGGGACTACGCCGATGCAGCGCCACGACGTTTCGCTGACCGGACCAGAAAGGAGATCTGTTGTGGGCCTGGCATTGTGCAATAACGCTGCGGAGCATTATTCGTTTTAGCGGCTTTCCGTCCTATGATCCCAGAGTTGGTGATTAAAGTTTGCGAGTCACAATGCCGTTATTAAAGTGGGTCGTTGACCTTTTTGAACGGGCGGTATTGGAGCGCCTACTCTCCAAGGGAGTGAATGCTTAACCGACCGCTGGAATCCGGCGTACCGGGCATCATCGAAGCCCTGCGCGGTGCGACGCGTTCGCGGCACGCCAGGCTGGCCTCCCTCCCGGCCATGTTGCGTTTGTTTGAAGGCGACTACGCCATTTCGGAATATCGCGCCCATCTGAGTCGGCTCCTGGGATTCTTCGAACCGTTGGAGTGCGCCGTGGCCAAGGCAACTGCCCCTGAGGATCAGGCGCTCAGGCTGCATAGGTCGAACGATCTGCGCGAGGATCTGCGCATCATGGGTGCAACTGCAAGAAACATCGCGGCGATCGAACGCTGTACCCTCATTCCGCCCATCGCAACCGCCGGATTGCGCGGTTACACCTACGTGATTATGGGCTCAATGTTAGGGGGAAGAATCCTCATTCAACGACTGCGCGCTGTTCTCGGCCCGGCCGCGAGCTTTTGCTTTTATGGCGGCGGGAGCGTGCCTTACGAGGTGGCCTGGGCAGGGTTCTGCTCGGATCTGGAGGAAGAGAAAGATGGGGAAAATGTGCAGTCGATGTGCGCCACGGCGGTCGGGATATTCGATGCTTATACGGCGTGGCTGTCGGAACCTCCAGCCCAGAGCGGAAACCGGTGATGCCAGTCTTCGAACAAGCGTTCAAACAGCGCGACAAGCTTCCCGATCCGGACCGCTGCGCGCAGGAGCAGGTTCAGATCATTGGCAGCATCCAGCCGCACGGACTATTGTTTGCGCTCTCCGAGCCGGATCTCTTGGTGCAGCAAGTCAGCGCCAACATCTCCGCTTTCCTCGAAATGTCTCCGGATATGGTTTTGGGGTGCTCGTTCGAGGCTGTTCTGGGAGCGCAGCAATTCACAACGTTTCGGACTCAAGTACTCAGCGGAGAGCCGTTTGGCGCAACCTTGCTACGCCTGCCGGTAAACGCTGGTGTACTCGCAATGCAAATGCATTGCGTCGCCCACCGGCAAGACGGTGGGCTGATAGTCGAACTCGAGCCTTCAGGAGGAGCAAATTCGCTCGATCCGCTCGATATCGACGCTCACATCAGGATTCCGCTCTCGCGCATGGTGGCAGCGCCCGACATTCCGCAACTTTCACGGCTGGCCGCAACCGAGATTTCGAAGCTCAGCGGCTTCGAGCGCGTCATGATCTACCGTTTCGACGAAGATTGGAACGGGGAGGTGATTGCCGAGGTCGCGGACGCCTCGCCGGTATCGTATTACGGGTTGCGCTTTCCCGCCGGTGATATTCCGCCCCAGGTGCGGCAGCTCTTTCTCCTAAATCCCGTGCGGGCGATCGTGGATGTCGATGCAGGGCCGGCACCGATCATTCCCGAGATCGGGCCGCTGACCGGACGAGCGCTGGACTTGACCCATTCCCTTCTGCGCAGCGCGTCTCCGATTCACCTCGAATATCTGTGCAATATGGGTGTGCGATCGTCCCTGACCGTTTCCATTATCGTCCAGGGCCGGCTCTGGGGAATGATTGCATGTCATCATCCCGCGCCACGCTGGGTGGCGCCGTTGACCCGCTCCGTCTGCGAACTGTTGGCGCAGAATCTCGCTTCCCAAGTGGCCTTGCGGGTCGATAACGCCGCTTTGCAGGCGCAGGTGATTGCCCGCCAGCAGTTGGAGAAGTATTACGCCATCATCGAAGCCTGTAAAGCGGTCGACGCGGTGCATTTCCAAAATTCGGGACTCCTCGAATTGTTGGATGCGGATGGACTGATAGCCTGCATCAACGGCGCTGTATCGACCCAGGGCGTCACCGTGGAAACTGGGTTGCTGCTTCCTGTGATTGCCCAGCTGCGGAACATCGCCTCGCGCGGGGTTGCGAGTTCCAATCGTCTCAGCGATCTGGACTCCAGTGCCGAACGCTATGCGAACGAGTTCAGCGGAGCGCTATACATCGGCCTAACCGAGGGGCCCGCAGATTATTTGTTGTGCTTACGTCGGGAGCTTGTGGAGACCATAACCTGGGCCGGGAACCCCAATAAATCTGTGGTCGCGGATAAGCATGACCGGTTGCACCCACGAACCTCGTTTGAGGCATGGCGGGAGACGATGCACGGTCGCAGCCGTCCTTGGACCGCCAGCGAACTGGAAAGCGCACGCCGCCTGCGTGATCAATTGCGTCGGCTGCGAAGCGCGCAGGAACTCGCGACTGCGAACGAATCGCTACGCAAGGAAGCCAGCGAACGGCGGCGGGCGGAAAGGGAGCTGCGCCTGACCCAATTTTCTCTGGAGCATGCCTCCGTCGGTACGTTCTGGACGGATAAGGAAGGCCATCTTGTCTACGCCAATCAGGCCGCCTGCCATGCCCTGGAACGCTCTCGCGAAGAATTGCTTTTACTTTCGGTCCCGGACATCGATCCGCTTTTTTCGCAAGAAGCCTGGGAAGGATTCTGGGAAGAGCTGAAGACGCGGGGTTCGATGAGCCGCGAGACCCAGCAACAAACCAAGCAGGGGCGGGCCTTCCCGGTGGAGGTAAACGCGAACTATGTGGAGTTCGATGGGCAGGAATACTGCTTCGCATTCACCCGCGACATCAGCGAACGCAAGCAGGCCGAGCACACCCTGCAAACCAGCGAAGAGAAATTCCGTCAATTGGCGGAAAATGTTCATGAAGTGTTTTGGATGATGTCGGCGGCGGCGGATCAGATCCTCTACATTAGCCCAGCTTACGAACAAATATGGGGGAGGCCGTGCGCCGGCCTATACCAGAATCCGATGAGTTGGGCGGAGGCAATTCATCCCGATGGTCGAAAAAGGCTTGCTGACTCAGAGCGCAGTGGCCGCGATGGATGAGCAAGCAGCCTTCAAAATTATTCTCGCGGCCGGATTTTCCACCGTCGACAAAGTGACGGATTTGTCCGGCCGGGGTGTGGGCATGGATGTCGTGCGCACCAGCGTTGAGGCGCTGCATGGCGCTATACATATCACGAGCGTGATGGGAAAAGGCACCAGCTTTCGCATCGAATTGCCAGCCAGCCTGTTGGTCTCCAAGGGCATTCGGGTCGCGGTTTCGGGACACGAAGTCGTGTTGCCCATCGATACCATCCGCAACATGGTGAAGATTCCGAAGTCTACAGTCCGCACCGTGCAAGGCCAGCCCATCGCACCTGTGCGTGGCTCCGTCTTTCCCATGCTCTGGCTGGCCCATGCCTTGTCCTTTGCGCGGATGGAGGAGCGGCGCGCAGAGCTCGCGGTAGCTATTATTGAAACTGCCTCCGGGCCCTACGGCTTGGTGGTCGACCACTTCCTTGGCGAGGTCGAAATCGTCGTCAAGCCGCTGAACGGCGTCCTCGCCAAGGTGCCAGAGTACGTCGGTGCCGCGATTATGGGCAACGGCCAGACCGTGCTGGTGGTGAACACTGAGAAACTCTTCTCCCTGCAACGACCCACGGCATCCGCGTAGAACGACTTTCAGGTCGCATTCCCACGAATTCATTGCGCAGACGATGGTACGGTTCAACTTGAATCCGCAACTCTGATTGTGTGGCTTCATCGCTGCTACCCTGCCCAACGAGTTGATCGAGACCCGCAGCCCGGAGCAGGACACGATTCAGAAAGGGCGGGCTTTCGACCGATAGCGGCATGAAAAAAAGCACCTCGAATAATTGGGAGCAACGGTCTGTCCCTCTTGGAAACTATGCAGTCAGCATCCCGCTTTTCCTTCTGCCCAAACTCTGCCCATCGGGTCATTACGAGACCTGACTGAACTGCACTGGTCCAGACACACGGATTCGCTCAAGTCTTTGCAAAGTATAGAAAATGGGCTCTTTGATAAACGAATGGGTTGGACTCAAAATCTGCCGACCTTCGGGTCTTGGGGGTTCGACTCCCCCTCCCGGCACCAAGCCTTCCAAGAGCCTCTGCGATGTCTGGCTGAGGCACGATTGCATAGCGCTCGAAAACACGTCTTGTTCTCCGATTCTCCGACCTCCAATTTTCATAATCACCCCTTCTGCCACGCCAGCCCTTCGCAAATTGTAGAGGCTCACAACTCCTGCAACCACCGACTTAAGGGCAGTCGGTATGGAGGGGGCATGCGAGTTGGCCCACCATTCGCTCCCGTTCACCATATTTATGAATCTCGGTATGAAACGCCTCTTGCACCTGGCTGGCAGACGCAGAGAATTCCAGAACCGTGCGCCCCTTGGTCGATCAAAGTGGCGAGGGAAGTCAAGGAGATGTCTAAGATTCGTAACACCACAATAGAAATGTCCCCATCCTTAACTC
>Ga0302179_10002726_pt1 | contig 10253 bp, 8 predicted proteins | sample I_Palsa_E3_1_FD_198788 | JGI IMG/M metagenome (GOLD analysis project Ga0302179, IMG submission 198788) | Peat permafrost microbial communities from Stordalen Mire near Abisko, Sweden - I_Palsa_E3_1 | ecosystem: Environmental > Terrestrial > Soil > Palsa > Peat permafrost | place: Sweden: Abisko...
TAAAGCCGGAAGTCGTCAGCTTTCATTTCGGGTTACCGGAGAAATCCCTGGTCGATCGTCTCAAAGCCGCGGGCTGCGTCATCCTCAGCTCTGCGACGACGGTCATGGAAGCGCGGTGGCTCGAGGACCATGGAGTTGATGCAGTTATTGCCCAAGGTGTCGAGGCTGGCGGCAGCCGCGCCATGTTCTTGACGAGCGACCTCGAATCGCAGCTCGGTACGCTCGTTCTCGTCCCACAAGTCGTCGATGCGGTGAAAGTTCCGGTCATTGCGGCGGGTGGCATTGCCGACGGCCGGGCTATCGCGGCGGCACTCGCGCTGGGTGCCTCAGCCGTGCAAATGGGGACGGCGTACTTGCTTTGCCCCGAGGCGACAATTTCCGCACTTCATCGTGCAGCCATTAAGTCCGCGAACGGAAGGCCCAGCGCGATTAGCAATGTGCTAACGGGGCGGCCCGCTCGTGTACTCGTCAATCGCATCGTCCGCGAGGTAGGACCTCTCGCCACCGATGTTCCATCTTTTCCTCTGGGCGTACTAGCACTTGAGCCACTGCGCAAGAAGGCGGAGTCCGAGGGCTCTGCCGACTTCACCGGGCTAACCGCCGGAGAAGCTGCGGAGCTCTGTCGAGAGCTTCCCGCAGGTGAGCTTACCTTGAAGCTGGCCACAGAGACACTTCAGAGGCTCGGCGCGCTCAGCCGGGCAGGCTGAGATCGGCGCGACTCCGAGCCGTAAGCAGGACGCCCAAGCTGGCGAACCCACAAGTTGCGCGTGCCTGGAAATCAGGAACGTGAAACAGGGGGCGGGTCTCGCTCGTTTTTGTCGCGAGCCGATAGTCGCGCGCGGGAGCCGGTTGCTCGATCTTGCTGCGGCGGCTATCCTCGCGCGAATCAAAGGAGCTGGTTACAAAATCGTTGGGGTCCAGAAGGAAATCGCCCCACGGGGCAAAGCAGGAGCGCGCCGAACGCAAGAAGGTCCTGGCTTTGGCGCAGGCTCGGTCGTGACACCCCTGCATGGCGGCTCTGCAGAGAGCATATAAAAAGGCAAGGGAAAGCCTGGCATGTGTGAAGGCCATGCCTGGGCACTGTCTAGTAAACTCGCACAGAATAACATTCACGGTCACCTAGTATATTACGACTGGATTTATGTCGCGTCCGTACCGGTTGGCGGCAAGGATAAGGGTGAGCACGTGTTTGTGATGTATCAACCAAACGAAGCGGAGGAGTACATCGTAGACAACGGGCACGAGGATCCGATTCGTGTTCCGCGTAACGCTCCTCTCATCCAGCTCGTGTACGCAATGGGGTATGATCATCCTGCGCCCGTGGAGGTATATCTAAAAGACAACCTAGCCGCAGTCAGATGGCATGTTTCTAATAAATACCGAGGAAAAAGTAGATATAGTAACACCTACACGGGAAAGCATGCGAAAAAGATGGTCTACAACCTCCCAAGTGCGTCGGCTAAGCCAGTTTTGCCAACAAGCTGGCAACAAACCGCTGAAGTTAAACGCGTTGCCACTTTGTTGCCAATTTTTGATTCGTTTCTGTACGGTTCCGTTCGACTATGGAAGCTGTTCTTCGAGGGACACAAATTCACCGAGGGAAGAATTCGGTTTTCAAGCCCGGTATGATAAACCTACTTTACGGCTCATTACGGCTCTTTTAGAACTCGATTTTAGAGGCAATTCCTGCGCGCCACCCTTTGATTTAGTCCGCGCCCAGAGCACTTGGCAGATCGTTTCATACGCGAACTTTGGCCCGTTGAAGCTTGCTCTTTGGTCGGTTCTGCTCTAATCAAACTGCCGTGAACGACGGTGAACTAGTATAACCTCGCGTATCACTTGTGGTATCACTTTTGACAAATTTAAAGGCTAATTCGGCGTAAATCGTTCATAATCAACTGTCTCCGTAGTTCAACGGATAGAACGGAGGTAACCAAGCAGGATCTGCGAGTTCGCTCGAGGCCGCCGGCTGCTGCCGCTTATGAGGGGCAAGAGAGTTTCCCTCAAAACGTATTACCCAGACCCGAAGGGTTTGACTTGTCGACGCGATCCTTGGACTTTAATGGAAATTCATGGTCAGTGCCAGACTTTGTAGGAAAAACTGTTAGGAAACAGTTTGCTTTCAAACAAAATCATGCGTAAATCGTTGATTTAGAGAGCTGGAGCGGGCAACGAGAATCGAACTCGCATAGCCAGCTTGGAAGGCTGGAGCTTTACCATTAAGCTATGCCCGCAGAGGATGAACGGGTTAGAATGCTGACATGGTGTAGCGAGATCGCAAGCCGTTTTTTCCGGTCAAGCCATCGGCAGAGCGGGTCGGCGTCGGCTTGCGATGCGCAACAAAACAGATGCCAATATGGGGAGAGGGCACTAAATTGCGCAGCGAGTGGATATCGACTTTGCGGAGGCTATTGACCGTTTTATTCTCTATCTCGCCACCGAGCGGGGACTGTCGGAGAATTATCAATTGTTGACGAGGCGATCGCTCGAAAAATTTGCGGATTGGGCCGGAGCCATGAAGCGGCTTTCTTCTCCTCGCGAGGTCGAGCTGGATTCATTGAGCGAATACCTCGCGACCGAGAAGCAAAGAGGTCTCGCTCCCGGTTCGATGAAACTCATTGTGGTCGCGCTCAAGATTTTCTTCCGGTTTCTGAAGATGCGCCTCATGACCGACCGCGATCCGGCGGAGCTGCTTTCGTTGCCACGGCTTGCGCGGTTTTTGCCGGAAACGTTGAACCCGTTCCAAGTGAACCATCTGTTGGAAATCAATCTCCAGGGCCGGCCGTTCCCGTTGCGGGACCGCGCAATCCTGGAATTGTTCTATGCTTCGGGACTGCGCATCAGCGAGCTGGCTGGAGCGCGTCTCGAGAATTTAAATCTTCAAGAACGAGTCATCCGGGTAATAGGCAAAGGTTCAAAAACGAGGCTTGTGCCGATTGGGCGGATCGCCTGTGACGCGATTGACCAGTATCTGACGCAGGAACGAATCCGGTTGGTTAGGCCCAAGACCGGGAACGAGGTCTTCTTATCCAGGCACGGGAAAAAGCTCACGACCCAACGGATCTGGCAAATTATCAAAGAGATCGCCGCAACCGCCGGATTTGAAATCAACGTTTACCCGCATCTCTTGCGGCACTCTTTTGCGACGCACCTCCTGGCGAACGGGGCTGATTTGCGGATCATTCAGGAACTACTCGGGCACGCGGATATCGGGACGACGCAGATCTACACGCATGTCGAACAGAGTCGGCTGAAATCGATCCATAAGCAGTTTCATCCCAGAGGGTAGAGAAAACGTATTGGCGCGGTGAACACGGGTCGGCGGGTCGGCCAGGGACATATCGGTGTGTAGGCGAAGCGTCCCCTCTTTGCTTCTTTGAAAGGGGAGCAAACCGATACGGTTCGGCTAAGACGCTTCTTTTAGGTTGAGTATTCGGTCCGGGTGGACGTTAGCTCAATGTTGGAATGAGCACGTTTCGGCTGAAGCCCGCGGATGTCGTTGATTACAGCGTCTACGTTCTGTACCGCGGGGTGGGGTGGCTTCTTGGATGTTTGCCATTGACCTGGGTGTTTGGTCTGGGTCAATCCGTTGGCTGGCTCGGGTACCATTTGCTCTGGGGTTACCGTCGTCTGGCAGCGGCGAACATCCGAATCGCTTTTCCCGATTGGTCCCGTGAAGAGGTGGAGTGTTGCGCCAAGCGCCATTTCAGGGAACTCGTGGCGAATCTGCTCTGTTCCTTTGTGCTGGTGGAGAAGCCCTGGGAGGAAGTGCGGAAGCATCTTGACGTTTCAGCCCTCGAGCGGGCAAGGGACCGAATCGGTGGGGCGAAGAGCGTACTCTGGACAATTAATCACATTGGGAACTGGGAACTGTTCATCTTCTGTGCGGGCTTGGTTCGCACTGGCAAGCACGCCGTTATCTACCGTGCGTTACCGAACCGGTTTATCGACGCGCATATCCGCCGTGCCCGAGGCAGCACCGGGTTAGAGTTAATCGAACGTAACCATGGACTCGCACAAAGCACGCACGTGCTGAAGGGAGGCGGAGTATTGGGAATCCTTGTGGATCAGCATGCCGGAGACAAGGGTCTTTGGACGCCGTTTTTCAATCGCCTGGCTTCCACGACTCCGTTGCCGGCGATCCTCGCGACAAAGACCGGCGCAGAACTTCTTCCGGTGGCCATCTTTACGGTCGGTCCAGGAAAGTGGCGTCTGGGCGTTGGCGAGTTCGTGCCAAAGCAAGGCGCTTCCATTGACGAGTTGACCCATCGAATTAATCGCGCGCTAGAGTTGTTGATCATCCGACGGCCAAGCGATTGGTTCTGGCTTCATCAACGGTGGAAAACTCCTTCTCCGAAATTTCTGCTCCGCGAATACAAACGGGGCGTTTACGTGCCTAAAGACTTCGGTCGGCTTGCGCCATTTCGTATCCTGGTGCGATCCAGTAACTGGCTGGGCGACGCAGTGATGAGTGCGCCGGCGATTCGGCGCCTCAAACTTGGCAGACCGGATGTTCGACTAACGGTGCTCACCCGATCGAAGCTGGCGGATTTCTGGCGCCTTGTCCCTGAGGTCGACGAATTGATCATGATCGACCCGGGAGACTCTGTTTTCCGTGTCGCATCAAAGATCCGAAGCAATTTCGACGTTGCTATTCTATTTCCGAATTCTGTCCGTAGCGCTCTCGAAAGTTGGTTAGCCGGGATTCCGCGCCGGGTCGGTTATTCCCGGCCGTGGCGCGATTTTTGCCTGAATCAATTCATTCCTGAGCCGTCGTTTCCGGTGCCGTTGCAACATCAGGCAGGTCATTACCTGCGCATCATGGATCGAATCGGGGCAAATCTGGACGAAGCTCTGGAGCAGAAAAACCACCGTTCCGCTGAACCAGGGCTGGCTGGTCTCTGCCCGGGCGCGGAGTATGGCCCGGCGAAACGGTGGACAGAGTTTGCTTCGGTCGCCCACCAATTATCCGAACGGCACGGATTGCATTGGCTGATTTTTGGCACAGCCGCTGAGAAACCGCTTGCAGCCGGGATCGTAAAAACGCTGGCGAACAGCTCAACCGACCTGACAGGTCGCACTTCGTTATCGGAGCTGGCGACGCAACTTCGGCGGTGCAGGTTGTTGCTGACCAACGACACCGGGACGATGCATTTGGCGGCGTTTCTCGGGGTGCCGACCGTGGCGATCTTTGGTTCGACTGAACCGCAACTCACAGGGCCGATCGGAGAGGGTCACGTGGTGATCCGTCATCATGTGGAGTGCAGCCCTTGTTTTCTGCGGGAATGTCCTCTGGATTTTCGCTGTATGAAGGCGGTGACCGTGGAAGAGGCGGTATCTGCGGTCGAGCAACTACTGAGGGGACGCGTACCAGCGGATCGGCTTGCAACGCGCAACGGCATAACGTAATTGAATCTCCACTTTGGCCGGCCAACGAACTTGTCTACTGAATGAAATCTCCTTCAAGGTCTGGACTGTCGCTTTTTGCGGCTAAAGTCACAGAGTTGCTCGCGCGGATCATCGCGCATCGAACCAAGACCCTCATTGCTGCGGCGTTAGCAATCGCGACGCTTTCGATCTTCATCATCATCAAGCGGCAGAACTTCGATTCGGAAGTCCTGGACTTGTTGCCGTCGAAGTTCGAATCGGTGGTCGGGCTGAAGGAATTCAACAGCGAGTTTGCGCAGGCACGGCAATTGGTGTTCGGATTCCTGGGAGAGCAAGGTCACGGGGATGACGTGGATGCGTTCAAGACGCATTTCATGGACGAACTTGGGAAGCAGCCATGGGTCCTTCGGACATTTGACCGGATCCCTTTGGAGACGCAGGAGGGGCTTAACGAAATTCAGGGCATCGTCCCGGCGCTTCTGCTGAATTTGCCTCGGGGCGAGTTCGACGATGCGATGGCGCAGCTCACGCCGGGAACAATTGACGAACGGTTGACACACATTCGTAACACGATCACGGGCGATTCGATCCGGACGCAACTGGAGGCTACGCTCGACCCGCTCGGTCTCTTTGCCAGGGCAATGAAGCCATTCGGCTCAAGTTCCTCCATGGATCAAGGGAGCGCTCTGGCTTCGCCGGACGGGCTTTTCGAGATAGCGTTGATCATCACGAATCAGCCGGGCCTCGATGCCCGGTCAAGCCAGGCTGTCATGGTCAAGGTGAACGAGTTTACGGACAGGATGTTGAGGGAATGGGCCGGATACAAGCCCAAGGTCTACGTCACCGGCCGTACGGCGTTTGTCGCGCAGATTTCGCACAGCATGGAGGGGGACATCTCGCTGAGTGCGATTCTTTCAATTGGTATCGTCAGCGGATTATTCTACGTGGCGTTTCGCCGATTTCTGCCGCTGATCGGCATCGTTTTGATCCTCTGCTTGTCGGCCCTTGTTGCGCTTGCGCTCGGGATGCTGATTTTCCACGAACTGAGCGTCGTGGCGATCGGATTTTTCTCTATTCTGGCGGGTGTTGGAGTGGATTTCAGCCTTCTGCTATTTGGCCGTTACCAGCAGGCGCGTCGGGCGGGCCAGTCGCATGAGGAGGCGGTGTTTGTTTCGGTTCGGGATATTGGTGCGGCGATCTTTTACGTGATTGTCACCACAGCGATCGGTTTCCTTGTGCTGAAATTCAGCCAAAGTTCCGGTTTCGGGCAGTTAGGGACGCTCGTCGCGCTCGGCGTGGGGTTCGCGGGATTGTTCATGGTCCTTTTCCTTTTCATGTTTTTCCGGCACGCCAAGCCGCCAAAAAGAGCGGACTTCATCTTAGTTGGCGCAACCAGATTTGTAGACGCGATGTTTCGCGAACCGCGTCCGGTATTGGTTGCCTCTGTCAGCGTATTGATCGTCAGCGCGCTGATCGCCGTCGCGCCATTTATCCCGCTCAAATTTGACACCAACCCGGTTTCGCTTCAGCCGAAGAAGATCCCGGCGTCGGTTGCGTTGCAGGTGCTTTCGACCCAGATGAGGCAGGAATCGGACCCTGTCACGATCCTCGTTAACGCGAAAGATCAGGAGGAGTTCCATGATCGGTGGGAGCGGCTTTCGCAACGGCTTGAAGAAGATCTGAAAGCTGGCCAGCTGAAATCGGTCAGCACGCCGGTGGCATTAGCCCTCTCTCCCGCGCGGATCAAAGAAAACCGTGAAGCGTTGAAGAAGTTGGACTTCGACAAAATCAAGGGGGTGGTTCGAGAGAGCCTGGAACGAAATGGATTCGAATTGGATTCGTTCAAGAACGTCTTTGCGCTGCTGGACGGGCTCCAGTCGGAACAGTCGCGGACCGGCTTACCGGATTGGTCAAAGTTATTTCCGCCCAAGTCCAGTTGGTGGTTTCTGATCGACCGATATTTTTCGACCAATCCGAGAATCGCGGCGGGTTACGTGCAGCCAATCCATCCGATCCATTCGCAATCGGAGCAGAAAGAGATCGGCGAGCTCATTCACTCCGCTGATCCGCACGCGATGGTCACCGGTTGGTCTTACACGTTGTGGGACCTGATCCCGTGGGCGAAAGGGGAACTGGTCGAGTTCACGACGATTGTCGGTGTCCTGATTTTAGCGTTGCTCTGGTTCGTGTATCGCAAGTTCTCGCTATGGCTGGTGCATGCCTCCGCCTTGGCTCTTTCGATGCTTGGGTTGGTCGCGTCACTGAAGTTGTTTCACGTGTCGATCAACTTGCTCAACACGCTGGCATTTCCACTGGTTCTTGCGATCGGGGTCGATTACGGGATTCAGTTTTTGGTGGTCAGTCGGCGGCAAGGCGATTTGAGAGAGAATCTGGCGAACGTTCTGAAGCCGCTCTCTATCTGCGGGCTGACGACGTTGTCGGGATTTGCTGTGCTGATTCCGGCGCAGAATCCGGCTTTGAGCGGTCTCGGCATTGTGTGCGCAATCGGAGTTTTCTGGTGTTTGCTGACGACGTTTTTCTACATGGTTCCTGCGTTCGCTTACCTGCAGCGTGGTCGAGTTCCGGGTGAAATTGGGGAGGAGACGACTGAATCGGTCGCGAAAAATGTGGGCGATTTGCGTTCTTAGGGGAGGCGGCCCGGCCGGGATCGGAATTGATAAACCGAACACCGAAGAATTCAAGCGACCGCATCTGCCCTCTCCCGCCGCAGTCGACGACGAGAACGATTCGGGAGGACCGCGCTTGACAATGATGGCGGGATCCGGGTTTAAGAGACGGCAACACGGGCCAGTTGACGCCGGTGTATCTCTATTTTGGTATGAGCTATACGTATTTCCGATCTTTTGTGGGCACTTTGTGCAGCATCTTGTTAGCCGTGTCGTTCACGGGTTGTGTCACGACATTTGAAACCGGCAGCCAACAGGCCCCAGACGCCAACTTTGCGAGGAGTTCAACGTTTCGATTTGTGCCCGACAAAAGCCACGCGGCCGCAGAAGCGGTATCGAGCGGTCCTGATTGGCGCGGTTTGATCAGCGAAGACATTCTGACTGCGTTGAACGGGAAGGGATATCGATTTTTCCCGAATCGCCAAACCGATCTTTTGGTCGCTTTCCATATCGTGCTCGTGGAAAACGAGAGTGTGACGACGCTGGATAACTACCTTGGTTATCAGTTGACGGCAGGTCAGTCCGCGCAAGCGGATCTTTCACGATTCCAGGATCCGAATCACCCAGGAGAGGCGTCCAAAGGAACCCTGATCATCGATTTCATCGATCCAAAGAAGAAGGTGCTTTTGTGGCGGGGTTGGGCCAAGACAAACGTTGATCTGAAACAGTCGGGGGACAAACTTCAGGCCTTGGCGAAAGAGGCTGTGAACCAGATCCTTGTTAAGTTTCCCAGCCGAAGGTAGATCCGGAGAGCGATCTTAAAGCGCTTGATTAACTCTGTGGCCTTTTTTGCCGAACAGGATACGACCGGGTGGCACGATTCCGGTCGTCATCCGTGGCGGCGGTTGAACGCGGACATTGCACGGTCGGTTTCTCTTTTGACAGCCTTCTCTTTGAGGTCGTGCCGCTTGTCGATGGTCGACTTTCCGCGTCCGACGCCGATCTCGACTTTCACACGGCTGTTCTTCCAGTAGAGCCGGAGCGCAACGAGTGTCTGGCCCTCGGTCGCGCTGGCGGAAAATAATTTGGCAATCTCCGTTTTGTGCAGCAAGAGCTTGCGGCGGCGTTTTGGCTCGTGCTGGGTATGGCTCGCGCGCTCATACGGCTGAATATCCGCGTCGTAGAGGTAAACCTCGTTATTCTCGACTCGCGCAAAGGCGTTATTGAGGTTCGCGAATCCGGCCCGGATCGACTTGACCTCCGTTCCCTGCAGCGCAATGCCAGCCTCTATCTTTTCGAGAATTTGATAGTTGTGGAACGCGCGGCGGTTGGAAGCGATCTCGGCGGACATAACTCACTACCGCGAGAGTGATCCTCTAAATTTTGGCGGCGGGTTCGGGCTGAAACTCAAAGGTGAGTTTACCGTCAATGATCTCTTTCAACGCGACGTCGGCATTGGACATGCGTGGCCCTACTTCGACCAGAGGGCGGTGCCCCATGGTCAACTGCCTGACACGCTTGGACACGAGGTTCACCAATAGAGCGGTGTTGGGAATGATTTTCGACGCTTCCTCAAGAAGTTGGCTGGACATAGTAGGCTTACCTCGACCCGGCAGATTGCCGATGGCATAGGGAGGAGGAACGTGGGGAGAGAACACCAGTTTGTCAAGCGGTTTTAACCTCGAAGCCAAAGATCGATCACGAAATCACCGAAGGGCAGAAGAGGATCTGAACAGAAGGAAGCAAGTAGTAAAGGGTTCGGGTACCGAATTTGACCGGGTGAACTTTGGTGGCTTACGGATCTGCCGTGAGGGAGTCGATTTGGTCTGCCGTGAGGGTGACCTCGGAGGCGAGAAGAGATTCCTCGAGATCAGCAACTTTTTTTGCCCCGAGAACTGGAAAGACTGGAAACGATTGCCCGAGCAAGTAGCCCAGGGCGATCTGTGCCACGCTGAAGCCTGTCTCGGTTTGAAGCGTCTTGATCTGCCGGTACCGGCTTTGGTTTTGGGGATGATGAAACAAGCCTTTCACCAGTTCGGAGGCTTGCGCGATCGTGCCATTATCCAATCGCCGGAAATATCCGTTTGCTTGAGGAGTGTAAGGAAATGCCGCGAAACCATACTGAGCATGCCATTTGGCAAATGACTCATCGACGTACGCCCAGGTTGGATCACCTTTCGACGCATCCGCTTTTGCGAGGCTCCATTGATTTTGGCTCCCAATAAAACCAGTGACACC